>Ga0302324_100009413_pt1 | contig 20430 bp, 19 predicted proteins | sample Palsa_T0_1_FD_201949 | JGI IMG/M metagenome (GOLD analysis project Ga0302324, IMG submission 201949) | Peat permafrost microbial communities from Stordalen Mire near Abisko, Sweden - Palsa_T0_1 | ecosystem: Environmental > Terrestrial > Soil > Palsa > Peat permafrost | place: Sweden: Abisko...
GCAGCAGATCGGGGCGCCGGCCGGGCTCGCTCAGCTCACACACCTGTTCCATGATGTCATCGCGCTCGCGTTCCGGTATGGCCGTGAGGTATGCACGCCCCATCGCCGAGGTGGCGATCTGGATTCGCGCGCCCGTGTCCAGGCTCAAGGTGACGGCCGCCGAACCGCGAGCCGCATCGATGTAAATCATCGACAGCCGATCGCGGCTGCCGAGACTGACCATGCATTGGCCGAATTCGGCCAACTCCTGCATCAAGGGATGCGCGAGCTTGCGGATGTCCAGCCGCGACAGCATCACGCTGGCCAAGCTCAGAGTGGCGGTGCCGAGACTGTACTTGGCGCTTTCCTCGACGTAGATCAGATATTGAAGCCGGGTGAGCGTGTGCGTGAGCCTCGATACCGTGGATTTGGCGAGGCCGCAGCGCTTGCTGAGTTCCTGATTGCCGAGCATGCGATCGCCGTGGCGAAAGCAGGCCAGCACCTCGAGCCCGCGCGCCAGCGCCGTGACGAAATGGCGGTCGTGAGGCAGCGGTTTCACGCGTTTGGCCGGGGCAACTTTATGCGGCTTATTCATTGACAACCTTGGACATCAGTACCCATAATTTTGCACCAATTCGGAATTTAATTCCGTAGTGCAGAATACGAGTTTTCGGCCCATCATTCCCGGCGGTGTCCATGCGCCTTGAGTTTACCGACGAAGAACAGTCGTTCAGGGAAGAGGTGCGCAGCTTCCTGCGCGAACAACTTTCCGCCGAGATCAGCGGCAAGGTGCTCAATGGCTACGAGCTGGGCCGGGAAGAACACTTGCTGTGGCAGCGCCGCCTGCATGAACGCGGCTGGGGCGGCATGAGCTGGCCGGTGGAATTCGGCGGCCCGGGCTGGAACTCGGTGCAGCAGTACATCTTTGAGGAAGAATCGGCACTGGCCGGGGGTCCGCGGCTGATTCCCTTCGGTACCAAGATGGTGGCGCCGGTCATCATGGCTTTCGGCACCCCCGAGCAGCAGCGGCGCTTCTTGCCGAAGATCAGCGCGGGAGAGGAGTGGTGGTGCCAGGGGTATTCGGAGCCTGGCGCAGGCTCGGATCTGGCGTCGTTGAAGACGCGCGCCGTGCGCGATGCCGACCACTACATCGTCAGCGGCCAAAAGACCTGGAACACGCTGGGTCAATATGCCGATTGGATCTTTTGCCTGGTGCGCACCGACGCCCAGGCGAAGCAGCAGTCGGGCATCACTTTTTTGCTGATCGACATGAAGAGTCCCGGCATCACGGTGCGCCCCATCATGCTGCTCGACGGCGGCCATGAGGTCAACGAGGTGTGGTTTGAGAACGTACGGGTGCCGGTGGAAAACCGCATCGGCGAAGAGAACCGCGGCTGGACCTATGCGAAGTTTCTGCTCGGCCACGAGCGCACGAACATTGCCGGCATCGGCATCGCCAAGCGCGAACTCTCCCGGCTCAAGCGCATCGCGGCGAGCGAGCGGCGGCATGGGCGGCCTCTGATCGAGGATCCCTTGTTCGCCGCGCAGATCGCGCAGGTCGAAATCGATCTGTGGGCCTTGGAGATCACCAACTTGCGCGTGTTGTCCGCGGAACGGCATTCTCCCGCGGCCGGCCCGGAGGCGTCCATCCTCAAGATCAGGGGGACGGAGATTCACCAAAGCATTTCAGAACTCATGATGCGCGCGGTCGGGCCGTATGCGCTGCCGTTTCGCCGGGAGGCCATGGAAGCCGGCTGGCAGTTCGATCCCGCGCGTGAGTCCCCGGGACCGCGCTACGCGTCGATGCTGGCGGCTTCGTACTTCAATCAGCGCAAGCTGTCGATATTCGGCGGCACCAATGAAATTCAGAAAAACATCATCTCCAAGATGATAGTCGGTCTCTAGGAGCATCCCTTGGATTTCGAATTCAGCGATGAACAGCGGCAGCTTCACGATGCCGTCGAGCGCTATCTCGGCAATCAGTACAGCTTCGACCGCTACAAGGCCATCAAAGGCTCGGCGGCGGGATGGGACCCGCAAATCTGGCGCGGCCTCGCGGACTTGGGTGTGCTCGCCATCACCGTGCCGACGGCGCAAGGAGGACTTGGTTTCGGGCCGCTGGAGACGCTCGCTATGATGGGCGACTGCGGCCGCAGCCTGCTGCTCGAGCCCCTGCTGAGCAGTGCGGTGATCGCGACGGCGGTGTTGCGGGCATTCGCCGGCGAGACTGCCGCCGCGCAGATGCTGACCGGCATGGGTGAGGGTGCGAAGATCGCCGTGCTAGCGCATTTCGAGAGCGGCGCGGGATTCGAGAGCCAGTGGGTGAACACCCGAGCGCGGCGCAGCGGTGAGAACTACCGTCTCGAAGGACACAAGGCCGTGGTGATGCACGCTGCAGCGGCCGACACTCTGCTGGTCTCGGCGCGCACCTCGGGGGAAGCCGGCGATGCGCAAGGCGTGTCATTGTTTCTCGTGCCGCGAACAGCCCCGGGATTGGTCCTGGACGTCTATCCCACCATTGACGGCCAGCGGGCTGCGGATGTTTACCTAAAAGGAGTCGAAGTGCCGGCCGCCGGCCGGCTCGGGGCCGAGGGTGCAGCGCTGGCGCCGATCGAAGCGGCTCTTGACATCGGACTGGCGGCGCTGTGCGCCGATGCGGTGGGAGTCATGCAGGCGCTACTCGACGCCACCATCGAGTACGTGCGCACGCGTCAGCAATTCGGCCAGCCGATCGGCCGGTTTCAGGCGTTGCAGCATCGCATCGCGGACATGCTGATCCATCTCGAACAGGCGCGCTCGATGAGCTATCTCGCCGCTCTGCGCTGCACCGACGAGGACGTCGGCGAACGCCGCCGGGCATTGTCGGCGGCCAAGGCGGTCATCGGCCAAGCCGGCCGATTCGTGGGCCAGCAGGCCGTGCAGCTGCACGGCGGCATGGGCATGACCGATGAGTTGAAAGTCAGCCATTGGTTCAAGCGGCTCACCGCCGCTCAGTTGATGTTCGGCGACAGCGACGAACACCTGCAGCGCTACGCCGCGCTCTCGGTAAGAACTATTTTGCCGACCGAGTCGCCCCGCTCGACGGAGTTCAGTGCCTGAGCGGCCTCCGCCAGCGGATACGTCTTTTGGACGTGCGGTTTAAGGCAGCCTCGTCGTCCCGACCAGCCCCATACCGAGCGTGCCGGCCGCCTGCAAAATGCCGCGACGGGTGTGCAACGCATCGAGTTCGTCAACCATTGTCGGTCACTCCTGCCGGCTCGGTACCACCGGGCCCTTAAGGCGCCGGCGCCGGACGTTCATTGTGTAATAAGCGCGAGAGTTGCACAGACTCTCCTGTCGCCCGGTTCGGTGTGAGTGCTTCCTGACACCCGATATTGGTAACGCCGAAATACTGGATGCTCGTGAAATCCTACAGTCACACGCTCCATAGCGCGGATGCCGTGCGTCGAGTCGCCCCTTAAGATCGCTCCACCAAAGCTTCGCCGGCGAGTCATCGTGCCACTGCATCAATCTCCGACTGTCGCCTTCAATCTCGCGCTGCCGGGAACATGCGATAGGGATTGGCGCGCGGCCCTAGGCGGTGAGGCGCTCTGGTCCCCCAAGCCCGGTCCGCTTTTGATCGTAAGCCCGCATCCCGACGATGAAGTTTTGGGTGCCGGGGGTCTGATTCGAATATGGAGTGAGCGGGGCCATCGCGTCATGGTGTTGAGCGTGACGGATGGCGAGGCCGCGTATCCCGACTGGCAGGGTCTCGACGTCATCCGGCGAGGGGAGCTCGATCTGGCGCTCGCGACTCTCTGCTCTCGGCCGGTCAGGGCGGTAAGGCTCGCCATACCCGACGGCAGCGTCCGAATGAAGATGATGGTGTTGATCGGCGCGCTTCGAAAACTGTGCGAGTCTGGGCCCACGCTGGTGGCGCCCTTTGAGGCGGATGGGCATCCCGATCATGAAGCCGTGGCTTCGGCATGCCTTGCCGTGGCAAACGATCTTGGCCTCCCGATCGCCCGCTACCCGATTTGGGCGTGGCATCACGCACAGCCGGCGACTTTTGCGGGCAGCCGTTGGGGAAGATTCGCGCTGGACGCGAAGACGCAAGCTGCCAAGTGTGCAGCAATAAACTGTTTCATCTCACAACTCAATCCCGGCGATTCCCGTGAACCGATTGTTCCGGCGCATGTGCTGGAATATTTCAAGCGTGATTACGAGGCGTTTCTCGTATGAGCGAACACTCCCCGGTTTCGCAAGCCGCTTTCGAAGCGAAATATCGCCAATCCGGCGACCCGTGGGATTTTGCCGCTTCCCGCTATGAGCGCGATCGCTACGAGTTCACGTTGCGATCGCTGATGCGAACTCACTACCGACGCGCTTTTGAACCGGCCTGTTCGATAGGAGTGTTAACCGTCGCGCTGGCGGAACGGTGCGATGAGGTGCAGGCGATCGATATTGCACCGAGCGCTGTCGTGATGGCGCGCAAGCGCTGCGCGAACTTTCCCCGCGTGACGATTTCCTGCGCCGATCTCGCCGCGCAATGTGCTGAAGGCCCGTTCGATCTGATCGTATTCAGCGAACTGGGTTACTATTTTGAGGAAGCGCAGTTGACGCGTATCGCCGACTCGCTCAGCGCCACTCTTGAGGCTGGCGGAGAGCTGATCGGCGTGCATTGGCTGGGTACCAGCGAGGATCACCTGCTGCATGGGGACCAAGTCCATGCCATTTTGAAGGATACGTTGAAGAAGTCCTGCGCGTGGATCAAGGGCGCTCGGCGTCCCGGATTTCGCCTGGATACGTGGCGACGCAAGTGAAGTCTTGCGGGCACCCCCGGTGGTCGATCGGCATTGTCGTACCCGCTCAAAACGAAGAGGGGAGCATCGAGCCATGCATTCAGAGCATTCGCTGCAGCTGTGAAACGGCGCAGCTGCGCGATTATTGGATCGTCATCGTCGCCGACAGTTGTACGGACGATACGCTTCCTCGTGCGCGGCGCGCGGTCGCAGGTGTCGGCGAAGTGCTTGAATGCGATGCAAAGAGCGCCGGATCCGCGCGACGCCTGGGAGTCGACGCCGCGCTGGCGCATTTTATTGATAAAGACTTGAGGCAAATCTGGCTCGCAAACACGGATGCCGACACCCTCGTCTCGCGCGATTGGATCACGGTGCAATTGACGCTCGCCGATGCAGGGATCGCGGCGGTCGCCGGCATCGTAACGCTCGACGAGGGCGGATCGCTCGCAGCCCAAGAGCTCTACCGTTCCACTTACCTGATCCGCCCCGACGGCACGCATGGGCATGTGCATGGGGCCAATTTGGCGCTTCGCGCCGACGCATACGTGGACGCCGGCGGCTGGGCCCATCGAGCATTGGCGGAAGATCATTGTCTTTGGGGCAGGCTCAAGCGGCGAGGCTGGCGGCTCTCATCCCCGGTGAGCAGCGTGGTGGTGACGAGTGCGCGGCTGATTGGTAGGGCGCGGGGCGGATTCGCGGACACATTGAAGGCGAGCATCGATGCGCAGCCTGCCTAGCCTGCAGGATCTATTGGCGCAATTACAAGCGTCCGGCGAACTTGCGCTTCCCTTTCCCGGTCAGGGCGCGACACCGCTTCGCCACGATGCCTTGAAGCGCTGGGGCGCAAAGGACTTGTCGTTGGCTCGGATAGCTGAAGCGCACACCGATGCGCTTGCGATCCTCGCCGAGGCGGGCCAACCTGCGCGCCCTGGAAGGCTCTACGGTGTGTGGGCATCGGACGGACCGGCGGGCCTGCTGACCTATACGCGGCTGGCGAACGGCGATTGGGTACTTCGAGGAACGAAGCAATTTTGCAGTGGCGCGACTTTCCTCGAGGCTGCACTCGTCACCGCACACGGCGAGGCGGGGATTTTGCTGCTCGATGTCGCTCTCGACGACGCCGGCATTAGGCCGCAACCTTCCGGGTGGGAAAGTGCCGCCATGGCGGACACCGACACGGTCGCGGTCGACTTCAACGACGTTCAAGTTCCCGCCGCGCGTGCGGTTCGGGGGCCCAATTGGTATTTGAGCCGCCCCGGATTTTGGCACGGGGCGATCGGGCCCGCAGCCTGCTGGGCCGGCGGCGCGCTGTCGCTCATCGAGGCAGCCGCAAAGCTTGCTCGCAAAGATCCTCATTCGCGCGCTCAGGTCGGGGCGTTGCAGTCTCTTGGCTGGGCATTGAGCGCGTATCTTGATCGGTCGGGTCTGGAGATCGATGCAGATCCCAAGGACGAAGCAGGGGAGGCAAGGGTTCGGGCGCTCAAAGTGCGGCATCTCATAGAGCGGGCCTGCACAGAAGTGCTCGATCGATTTGGCCGCGCCACGGGTCCCCAATTGCTGGCGCACGATGCGCACGTGGCGCGCCAGCATGGGGCGCTGGCCCTCTACATCAGACAATGTCATGCCGAACGTGATCTTGAAACGATTCCCGCCCAGACTTCCAACGCGAAGTAGGACGCCCATGTGCATTCGGGTTGGCTTGGCCGGATGGAGTAACCCGCCGGCGAAGCGATTCGAACGAGCTTCCGAACAAACGCACCTGTCTTACTATGCAGCGCATTTCTCCTGCGTGGAGATCAACTCATCCTTCTATAGGGCGCATCAATGCGCCACCTATGCACGCTGGCGCGACGAGACACCTGCGCCGTTTCGTTTCTCGGTGAAAATGCCACGCAGCGTCACGCACGAAAGTCACTTGAAGCGCTGTGCCGCAGAGGTCGCGCGCTTCTATGAAGACATTGCGGCCTTGCAGCCCAAGCTCGCCGCCGTGCTTGTTCAGCTGCCGCCTAGCTTGGAGTTCAACGGGCGCGCCGTTCGTACCTTCTTCAGTTCGGTACCGCGCCTTCGCGGAACGAAGGTGGTGTGCGAGCCGAGACATTCGAGTTGGTTCACGAGCGCTGTGGACAGAACCCTGCGGGATGCGGGAGTGTCACGGGTCGCCGCAGACCCCGCCCGCTGCCCCGGCGCGGAAATCCCCGGCGCAGCGCGCCGCTTCGCCTACTTTCGTTGGCATGGTGCGCCGCATTTGTACTATTCGAAGTACTCGGAGGCGCGGCTCGCCGCCTTCGTTGCAACGGTAAGGGCAACGAAAGCGAGCGAGGTCTGGTGTGTATTCGACAATACGGCTCGCCATGCAGCCTGGGACGATGCGCTGAAATTTGTGGCGGCGTTGCAAAGCCACCCGCACAGAAGCGAGTAGAGCAACAGCCTCGACGTTGCTGGGCTGTCTTTTTCCTTGAACGAGTACTCTGCCATTGACCCCGACCCGCGAAGGGCCGAGTGGCCTTGGCACTCGTGGCGTTCGCAAGACGTCGCCGCTGGAATTAAGCCTTGGCGAAGGGCAGCACGTAGTGACGCTTGCCCGTCGCGGCGAATATGGCGTTGGCGACGGCGGGCCCTAATGGCGCGACGCCGGGTTCACCCACGCCGGTGGGTGGTTCCGTCGACGGCACGATATGCACTTCGACTTTCGGCATTTCGTTCATGCGCAGGACGCGGTAGCTGTTGAAGTTGTCCTGCTCGACGCGGCCGTCCTTCAGGGTGATGGCTCCGTAGAGAACTGCGCCGAGTCCGAAGCCGATGCCGCCTTCCATCTGTGCGGCGATGATGTCGGGATTGATCGGCGTGCCGCAATCGACGGCGCAGACCACTCGATCCACTTTGACCTGTCCATCCTTTCCCACGCTGACCTCGGCCACCTGAGCGACATAGGTCTTGAATGCCTCCGCCACTGCGATGCCGCGGCCCTTGCCCGGCGGCAGGGGAGTGCTCCAACCGGCCTTGTCGGCCGCCAATTCGAGCACGGCTTTCATGCGCGGATGCTGGTCGAGCAGCTTGCGCCGGAACGTAAAGCCGTCCTGGCCCGCCGCATGCGCCACTTCGTCGATGAAGGCTTCGACCGCGTAGGCCGTGTGCGAGCTGCCGACCACGCGCCACCAGAGGATCGGCACGCCGACCTTGGTCGTGGATAATTCCACCGACACATTGGGAATGGTGTAGGCGATGTTCGCGGCGCCTTCGACCGAGGTTGGATCGACGCCGTCCTTGATCGCAGCGGCAAACGGCGTGCCGGCCATGATGGACTGGCCGACGATGACGTGATGCCAGCCCGTGAGCCGGCCCTCGGCGTCCAGGCCCGCCTCGAGCTTGTGGAAGTACATCGGCCGATACAGACCGCCGTGGATGTCATCCTCGCGCGTCCACTGCAGCTTGATCGGCGTGCCGTCGGCGCCGTAGGCCTTGGCGATGGACACTGCTTCGACGATGTAGTCCGAGCCGGGATTGGCGCGCCGGCCGAAGCTGCCGCCGGCATACAGGGTGTGGATGCTCACTTGCTGCGGGTCCAAGCCCGCCGTGTGCGCGGCGTTCGCCTGATCGACGGTCTGGAATTGATCTCCGGCCCAGATTTCACAGCTATCGGCAGTGAGTTTGATCACGGCATCGAGCGGTTCCATCGGCGCGTGAGCCAGGTATGGGAACTCGTAGCTGGCAGACACCTTGTGGGCCGCGTCCTTGATCGCCTGCAGCGCATCGCCGTCCTTGCGAGCTGACGCGGCGGGCTGGCCGGCAAGGCGCCGGTATTCGTCCATGAGAGCCGCCGAACTGCGCTTCTCGGCCGTGGAGTCGTCCCATGCAACCTGCAGCGCATCGCGCCCCTGCTTGGCGGCCCAGAAGCTCTTGGCCACCACAGCGACACCGCGCGGCACCTGCACCACTTTGACGACGCCGGGCACCGCCATCGCGGCCTTGTCATCGAAGGATTTGACCGTCGCGCCGAACAGGGGCGGCCGCTTCAGCAGCGCCACCAGCATGCCGGGCAGCACCAGATCGAGGGTGAACTGCGCAGTGCCGTTGGACTTGGCCGCCGCATCCACGCGCGGAAGCCGGCGGCCGATCAAAGTGAAGTCCTTGGGGTCCTTGAGCTTGACCGTCTCAGGCACGACGAGCGTTGCGGCGGTCGCCACCAGCGTGCCGAAGCGTGCCTGCCGCTTACCGGCCGCGTGGTATACGACGCCCTTTTCCACCGTGAGGTCCGCGACCGGCACTTTCCATTCCTTGGCCGCCGCGGCCAGCAGCATGGCGCGCGCCTTGGCGCCGGCCTCGCGCAGCTGGTTCCAGGAATTGGACATGGCTGAGCTGCCTCCGGTCCCCTGCATGGTTCCGAATGCGAGGTTGGCGTAGCGCTTGGCATCGGCCGGTGCGCTTTCGACGCGGATCTGCGTCCAGTCGGCGTCGAGTTCCTCGGCCAGCACGGTCGCGATGCCGGTGTAGGCGCCCTGACCCATTTCGATGTGCTTGGCGATCACGGTGACGCTGTTGTCGGAGCCGACGCGCACGAAGGCGTTGGGCGCGAAGATTGCATTGCCGGGCACGGCATTGGGTGCGCCCAATGCGCGCCGAGCCGAGCCGCTCCATTCGAATCCTATCGTCAGCGCCACCACGCCGATGGAACCGGCGCTTTTGAGAAAATCGCGGCGTGTCGATGCGGGTGCGGCGAGAGTATTGGTGCTCATGAGTCTATGCCTTGATCGAGCCGGCCGCCGTGTGGATGGCGGCGCGGATACGTGAGTAAGTGCCGCAGCGGCAGATATTGCCGCTCATGGCGCCGTCGATGTCTGCATCGGTGGGCGCGGGATTCGATTCCAGCAGCGCTGTGGCGGACATGATCTGCCCCGACTGGCAGTAGCCGCACTGCGGCACCTGCAGTTCGACCCAGGCCGCTTGCACCGCTTTGGCGGGCGCACTGGCCAGCCCTTCGATGGTCGTGACCTTGCGTCCGGCGACGGCGGACAGCGGAGTGATGCAGGAGCGGATGGCTTTGCCATCCAGATGAACCGTGCACGCGCCGCACAGCGCCATGCCGCAGCCGAACTTGGTTCCCGGCAGGCCCGCGACTTCGCGGATGGCCCAGAGCAGGGGCATGTTGGGGTCGGCATCCAGCGTGGCGGGCTTGCCGTTGAGATCGAATGAGGTGGACATGAATGCCTCCGCGGCGAGGTGGGGATACCCTGCCAGCGATTCTACAATGGGTTACTTGGACCAGGTCGGGTTACTTGGACCACGTCCAATCCTTGGCGGATTTCCGGCAACCCCCTCCGGGGTTTCCCGTCCAGGCGCGTCCCCTGACCACGCGTCCGGTCGCGGCTCCGGTGGGAACTCCGTCCTTGAGGGCCATGTTACCGTTCACGAGGACGTAACTCACGCCCGTGCTGAGCTGGTGCGGTTTCTCGAAAGTAGCATGATCCTGGATGGTAGTCGGATCGAACACCACGACGTCGGCGAAGGCGCCCGCCTTGAGGCGGCCACGATCTTTCAGCGATAGATTGTCCGCCGGCAGAGAGGTGAGCTTGCGCACGGCCTCCTCGACGCTGACGACGTGGTCCTTACGCACATACTGCGCGAATACGCGAGCGAAATTGCCGTAGGCCCGCGGATGAGCCGCGGAGAGCAGGAATACACCCTCGGGCGCATCGCCCTGCTCGTCGGAGCCGAAACTGACCCAGGGCAGAGCCACCTGGCGGCGAATGTTGTCCTCGTTCATGAGGAAGTAGGCGACACCGACGCGGGAGCCGTCTTCGATGACCAGATCGATCGCCGCGTCCTCCGGGCTGACACCGCGCAATTTCGCCACCTCGGCCAATGTCTTGCCAGTGAGCGGTTTCAGTTTCGGATTCTTGAACGCCAGCAGCAGTACGCCGTCGGCGCCCGCGGCGCCGTACAGATTTTCCCACGTACTCGGATGCGGGTTGCGCATTTCAGCGATCACCTTCGCGCGGATCGCGGGGTCCTTCAGACGTCCGATCCATGCCTCGAGACCGCCGGACTGAACCGAGGTCGGCATGGCCGCGTCCAGCCCCGTGGCGCCCGCGGTGTAGGTGTACATGTTGGCCGTGATGCGGACTCCAGACGCGCGCGCACCTTCGATCATGGTGATCACGTGGTCGAGCTTGGCCCAATTGTCGCGGCCGGCGAGCTTGAGGTGGTAGATCTCGGCGGGAGCGCCGCTCGCCTTGGCGATATCGATGGTTTCCTGGACTGCCGCTTCGATCCGGTCGCCTTCACTGCGCATATGCGTGGTGTAGATGCCGCCGCAGCGCGCCGATTCCTCGGCGAGTGCCATGAGTTCCGGTGTCTTGGCATAGGTGGCCGGCGCGTAGATGAGCATCGTGGTGACCCCGAGCGCGCCTTCTTCCATGGCCGAGTGGACCAGTGCCCGCATTTCTTCGAGCTGCTGAGGTGTCGGCTGTACGTCGCCTTCGCCCAGAACGTAGGTGCGGACCGTCGGCGCCCCCACGAAGGACGCAACATTGGGACTGATGCCACGCCGCTCGAGGACGTCGAGATATTCGCCCAGTGTCGTCCAGGTGACCGGGTACTTGATGTCTTGTTCGCGTTTGACTGCCAGGTCTTTCATTTTTTGATTGAGCGGGCCCATCGAGAATTCGCCCATCACCTCGAGCGTCACGCCCTGCTGCAGATCGCTGAGCGCACGGCCATCGGCGAAGAGAGACTCTTCCGGGTGGGCGAGCATATTGATGAAGCCCGGCGCGATAGCCTGACCTTTGACGTCTATCTCAGTCCGTCCGGCCAGCGCACGGTGCGGACCTACGTAGGTAATCCTGTCGGCCTTGATGGCGACGTCGCCGCGATAAGGAGCCTTGCCCGAACCGTCGTAGATGGTACCGTTGCGCAGTACGAGGTCGTTGCTTGCCGTATCCTCGGCGGCGGCCATCCCCGATGCCAGCGTGAGGACAAAACAAGTGAGGGCAAATCGGCGAATGCGGTAATTCTGAATCATGGATAACCCCATAACACGAACGGCTACAACTCACTTTACCGAAATATAGAGACACAAATGAACATGATGAACGGTTTTACGCGTGGTCTGATCGCAGCGCTGCTCATGGTGAGCGCCGGGAGCCAGGCCGCCCCGGTGCGCGATGAGGTGAGGGCCTATCGCGCGGCCCACGAGAAGCAGATCGTCACGGATTTCATGACGCTTCTCGCCATGCCCAATGTGGCAACCAACGTGCCCGACGTGGATAAGAACGCGGCCTATATCGAAGGCTTGCTCAAGGCGCGGGGTTTCAGCACCCAGCTGCTGAGGGCCGAACCGGGCACACCGGCGACGGTGTTCGCCGAGTTGAAAGTGCCCGGGGCGAAGCGAACCGTGGAGTTCTATGCCCACTACGACGGCCAGCCGGTCGCGCAGAAGGGCTGGATCATCAGGCCCTTCGAGCCGTCGATGCGCACGGCATTGCCTGACTCCCAGCCTGAGGATTGGAAAGACGCCGCGGGTCCGCTCGATGCGGATTGGCGGATATTCGCGCGATCGTCAGGCGACGACAAGGGCTCCATCCAGGCTCTGGTGTCGGCGTTCGATGCGCTGAAAGCCAGTGGGAAGCGGCTCTCGGTGAACATCAAATTACTGTACGAGGGTGAAGAGGAGCAGGGTTCGCCGCACTTCGCCAAACTGGTTGCCGATCATCTTGATCTGCTGAAATGCGATCTTCTGATCATGGGCGACGGGCCCATGCATCAGAGCGGCCGGCAGATGATCAATTTCGGCAACCGCGGGATAGCGAGTCTGACACTCGCAGTCTATGGACCGACCAAGCCACTGCACGACGGTCACTATGGAAGCTGGGCGCCCAGTCCGGCGGTGATGATTGCGGGCCTGATCATGAGTCTGCGCGACGAGGAGGGTCACATCCTGATCCCGGGCTTCTATGATGACGTCGAGCCCGTCTCAGCGGCCGAGAAGGCGGCGCTGGCGGCCATGCCGCCGGTGGAGGCGAACTTGAAGACGGCGTTGGGTCTGGGCCGCAATGTCGGTCCCGCGCGGCTGGCCGACGGCTACCTGGCGCCGACGCTGAACGTGCGCGCCATCCATGTCGGCGACGATGGTCCCAACGCGGCCAATGCAATTGCCACCGAGGGCGATGCGTCGCTCGATTTCCGGCTGGCTCCCGGCGAGACGCCTGGCCACGTGAGAGAGCTGCTGGAAGGGTATCTGGTCCAGCAGGGCTGGTTCATCGTGCGCGACACGCCCGATCTCGCCACGCGTCTGGCGCATCCAAAGATCGTGAAGGTGATATGGGACGCAGGTGGTGCGACTGCCACCAAGACCGCGCTGGATCTGCCGGCCTCGAAGGCCGTCGCAGCCTCCATCGGGCGCACCGTCGGCTATCCGGTGATCCAACTTCCGATCGTGGGTGCCAGCTCGGGCATGGCTGATATCGTCAACCAACTGCACGTGCCGATGGTCGGCGTCAGCATCGCCAACTACGATGACAACCAGCACGCTCAGAACGAGAATCTGCGGCTGGGGAATCTATGGGACGGCATTGAGGTCTATGCCGGCTTGCTGGCTGATCTGAATTGGTAAGGGCCTCAGTCGTCGGCCAGATCCTCGCCGGGAAACAGGGCGTCATTGAAGCCGAACTGGGTCAAGTCTCTGATACGGCGGGGATATAAGATTCCGTCGAGGTGATCGACTTCGTGCTGCACGACGCGTGCATGAAAATCCTTGACGGTGCGGTCGATGGGCGCCCCGGCGGCATCGAAGCCCGTGTAGCGCAGATCCCGGTACCGCGGTACCAGCCCGCGCATGCCGGGGACTGACAGGCAGCCTTCCCAGTCCTCGTCTTGTTGCGCGCCGAGCGCGGTCAGGGTGGGGTTGATCAGCACGGTGAAAGGCACGGGATCGGCCTCCGGGTAGCGCGGATTGACCTCGAAGCCGAAAATCACGACGCGCAGGCCCACCCCGATTTGCGGTGCAGCGAGACCCGCCCCATTGAGATCGCGCATGGTGTCCCGCATATCGGTCAGCAGGCTTTCGAGCTCGGGAGTCCCGAATTTGGCCACCGGTTCCGATACCGCGAGCAGCCGCGGATCGCCCATTTTGAGAACTTCGCGTATTGCCATAGTTCCTAGTATCTTAACGGCCTTTTCCATGTGAGCCTATGGGAGCGTATGCCCGGCCTTTTATACATAAAAACCTTCGGCTGTCAGATGAATGAGTACGATTCCGGCAAGATGCGGGACGTGCTCGAAACCGCCCATGGCATGACGCGCACCGACAATCCGGCCGAGGCGGACGTATTGCTGGTCAACACCTGCTCGGTGCGCGAAAAGGCCCAAGAAAAGGTGTTCTCCTTGCTGGGTGAATGGCGGCTGTTCAAGCAGCAGCGCCCGCATGTGGTCATCGGAGTCGGCGGCTGCGTCGCCAGCCAGGAGGGTGAGGGCATCACCGCCCGGGCGCCCTTCGTCGATCTGGTGTTCGGTCCCCAAACCCTGCACCGCTTGCCGGCCATGCTGGACGGATTGAAGGAATCGGGCCGCTCGCAGATCGATATCAGTTTCCCGGAGATCGAGAAATTCGACCGGTTGCCGCAGCCGCGGGCTGCGGGCGCGGCCGCGTTCGTCTCCATCATGGAAGGCTGCAGCAAATACTGCAGTTTTTGCGTCGTACCGTACACGCGCGGCGAAGAGATCAGCCGGCCCTTCGAACAGGTGATCGAGGAAGTAGGGCGCCTGGCCAGGCAAGGCGTACGCGAAATAACCCTGCTCGGCCAAAACGTGAACGCCTACGCCGGGCCGATGGCGGACGGGACGCCCGCGGATCTGGCGACGCTGATTCATTTCGTCGCGGCAGTGGACGGGGTGGAGCGCATTCGCTTCACGACCTCGCATCCGCTCGACTTCAACGACAGCCTGGTCGAGGCCTATGCCAACGTACCCCAGCTCAATAATTTTCTGCACCTGCCGGTGCAGAGCGGGTCGGACCGTATTCTGGCTGCAATGAAGCGCGGCCATACTGTGCTCGAGTACAAACAGAAGCTGCGCAAGCTCCGAGCCGTGCGCCCGGATATTTGCATTTCAACCGATCTCATCATTGGATTTCCCGGCGAGACGGACGAGGATTTCATAGCAACCATGAATCTGGTCGCGGAAGTGGGATTCGATCAATCCTTCAGCTTCATCTACAGCCGCCGGCCTGGCACTCCTGCGGCGGCGCTGCCGGATGAAGTGCCGCATGAAGTCAAGCAGCAAAGGCTGGAGTTGCTGCAGCAGCGTCTGAACGGCCAGGCGCGCGCCATTTCCGAACGCATGGTGGGCAGCCGCCAGCGCGTGCTGGTCGAGCGGCCAGCCAAGCGCAACCCTTTGCAGCTCGCCGGCCGAACGGACAATAATCGTTGGGTGAATTTCGACGGCCCCGTGGACGCCCCGATGTCCCTGATCAACGAATTCGCGGATGTGATCATTACCGAGGCCATGCCGAATTCCTTGCGCGGACGCTTGATCGCCGCTGGAGCCCCGTGAGCTCGGTTCCAATGACCCATGACGTGTTGCTCGCTCCGGCGGACAATGTGAGATTGGTGGAACTGTGCGGGCCTCTCGACGGACATTTGCACCAGATCGAGGCCAGGCTCGGAGTGGAAGTCAGGCGCCGCGGCAACCGGTTTCAGATCATCGGCCTGCCTGCGGCCATCAAGCGCGCCGAAGCGGTGCTGCTCGGCTTGTATGCGCGCGCGCAGCGTGAGCCGGTGGATTCCGAACGCGTGCACATTGCGCTGCAAGAACTGGATATGGACAGCAATAATACCGATGCGAAGACGGATTCGGCCGAGATCAAGGTTCACACAGCCCGCGGCGCAGTGCGTGCCCGCGGCGCCAATCAAACCGAGTACCTGAATAATGTCCGTAGCTTCGACCTGACGTTCGGCATAGGTCCGGCGGGCACGGGCAAGACCTATCTTGCCGTCGCCTGCGCGGTCGAGGCGCTGCAATCGGAAAAGGTCAGGCGCATCGTTCTGGTACGTCCGGCGGTGGAAGCGGGCGAACGCTTGGGGTTTCTTCCCGGCGACTTGTCGCAGAAGGTGGACCCGTATCTGCGCCCCATGTACGACGCACTGTACGAAATGATGGGCTTCGAGCGGGTGGCGAAACTCATCGAGCGCAATGTGATCGAAGTGGCGCCGCTGGCCTTCATGCGCGGCCGGTCGCTGAACGATTCGTTCGTGATTCTGGACGAGGCGCAGAACACGACCAACGAGCAGATGAAAATGTTCCTGACCCGTATCGGTTTCGGCTCGAAGGCCGTGGTCACCGGCGACATCACCCAGGTCGATTTGCCCAACTCCAAGCAATCGGGCTTGCGCACGGTCATCGATATTCTGCGCGGCGTGCGCGGCATCGCCTTCACGATGTTCAGCTCGCGTGACGTGGTCCGCCATCCGCTGGTGCAAAGAATCGTTCAGGCCTACGAGGCGCACACCCCCGACGACGTTCCTTGAAGACGATGGCGAAGCAGCTGGAACTCGATGTGAGCTATGCGGCGCGGCGGCCGTGGGTGCCGAGCTCGCGGCAGATGGCCGGGTGGGCGCGTGCGGCGCTCACGCCCGTGCGGCACTCCATGGTGCTCTCGGTCCGGGTGGTGGGACGGGCGCGCAGCCGCAGCTTGAACGCGCACTACCGGCACAAGGACAAGCCCACCAATGTATTGTCGTTCGGCGGAGCCGGCCGCGTTCCGGACGGCCGATACTTCCTCGGCGAACTCGTGATCTGTGCCCCTGTCGTGGCCCAGGAGGCCCGCGAACAGAGAAAAGCGCTCGAATCACACTGGGCACACATGACGGTGCACGGTGTGCTGCACTTGCTTGGTTTTGACCACGAAGTCGAGTCCGAGGCCGTGAAAATGGCCGCGAGAGAGGTTCAAATCCTTGATCGGCTTGGGTTTTCGGACCCGTATCGCTGATCGAGTATCCTAAAGGCCCCATGTCAGAACAACCCCAAGGCGGCAGCACAGGCCGCTGGTTAAAGCGCATTACCCAGTCGATGTCCGGCGAGCCGCGCGATCTCGCCGAACTCATCGAGAATTTGCGCGAAGCCAGCGAGCGCGGCCTGTTCGACGGCGATGCGCTGGTCATGCTCGAGGGGGTGCTGGCGGTGGCGGACATGCAGGTGCGCGACATCATGGTGCCGCGCTCGCAAATGGTGTTCGTCGAGCGCGACGAGTCCCCGGATAAGCTGGTCGAGCTGGTCGTCGAGTCGGGACACTCCCGCTTTCCCGTGATCGGCGAAGACCGCGATCAAATCCTCGGCATCCTCCTGGCGAAGGATCTGCTGCGCCTGCAGGCCGCGGACGACGATAGCTTCGAGATTCGCGAATACATGCGTCCGGCGGTGTTCGTTCCGGAGAGCAAACGGCTCAACGTCCTGCTCAAGGAGTTTCGCCGCAGCCACAATCACATCGCCATGGTCGTCGATGAGTACGGCGGAGTGTGCGGCCTGGTGACCATCGAGGATGTCATCGAGCAAATCGTCGGCGAGATCGACGATGAGCACGACGTCGAGGACGATCAGACGATACGGCGGGAAGGCGAGCGTGAATTCACGGTACGCGCGCTCACGCCCATCGCCGACTTCAATCACTACTTCGGCACTGCATTTTCCGACGAGGAATACGACACCATCGGCGGCCTGCTGATGCAAGAGTTCGGACGCCTGCCTCGCCGTGGAGAAAGCATCCAAGTGGGCGAGATGGAATTTCGCGTCGTGCGCGCGGATCGCCGTCGCATCGATCTTCTGCGTGTGATCACTCCAACCGACATAGCGCCTCCCGCCGCCGACGAGTCGGCTCCTTGAGCGTCGGCACGCGCGGCCCTTCGGCCGCGTTGCAGAGGCAGGCCCTGTGGAGGCTGGCGGCCGCATTCGGCACCGGTGCATCGCTCAACGTAGCATTCGCGCCCTTCGGCCTGTGGCCCCTCGCCATCCTGGCGCCGACGGCGCTATTCGCACTGATCCGCGGTCTGCCGCCGCGGCGTGCCGGCTGGACAGGCGCGGCTTTCGGTGCCGGCCTCTTCGCATTCGGCACTTACTGGCTGTACACCTGCCTGCACGTGTTCGGCTTGGTGCCCATATGGCTGACGGTGGTATTGCAGGCGGCGCTGATTGCCTTGATGTCGATGTACACCGCGGCCCTGTGCTACCTGGCCAATCGCTTCTGGCTCAAGCCGGGTGCGACACGGGCCTGGCTGGTGCTGCCCGTCCTTTGGGTGTTGCTCGAGTGGCTGCGTGGCTGGGCCTTGAGCGGCTTTCCCTGGCTGTCTCTGGGCTATGCCATGATCGATTCGCCGCTCAAGGGCTGGGCGCCTTTGCTCGGAGTCTATGGCGTGACTTGGGCCGTGGCCACGATTGCGGCGGCGCTGAATGTATTGCTGGTGCCGGATGTGCGGATCGCGCGGCGGCTGTTCGCTCTCGGCATTATCGTCATCCTGTTTGCCATTCCGGCGCTGCTGCGCAGCCATGATTGGACGCGCCAGGCCGGATCTCCATTGGCCGTTGCTGCCGTGCAGGGCGCCGTATCGCAAGACCAGAAGTGGCAGGCGAAGAATCTCGAAGCGACCATGACGCGATATTCACAGCTCACCGTGGATGCCTGGGGCGCTCGGCTCATCGTGTGGCCGGAATCCGCGCTGCCGGTGCTGGCCAGCGACATACCGGACTATTTGCGGCGCCTGCAGGAGCAAGGGCGCGCTCATGGCGCCGACTTTGCGATCGGGCTCGTGAACTATGAGCCGAAAACCGAGCAGTTTCACAACGGGTTGTTGGTTCTGAGCGATGCGGGGGGCGGTTGGTATTTCAAGCGGCACCTGGTGCCCTTCGGCGAATACTTTCCAGTGCCGGCGTTCGTGCGCTCGTGGATGCGGCTGATGAGCCTGCCCTACGATGAAATCACGCCAGGGACCGCGCACCAGCCTGTCTTGAGCGCCGCAGGACAGAAGCTGGGGCTCACGATCTGCTATGAGGATGCCTTCGGCAGTCAACAGCTCGGCATCTTGCGCGATGCCACTCTGCTGATCAATGTGACCAACAATGCCTGGTACGGCGATTCGACGGCGCCGCATCTGCACCTGCAGATCGCGCGCATGCGCGCACTCGAGGCGGGGCGTTACCTGATCCGCGCCGCCAACGATGGCATCACCGCCGTCGTCGGGCCGCATGGGGAAATCGTGGCGCGCCTGCCGCAGTTTCAAGAAGCCGTGCTGCGCGCCGAGGTGCGGCCGCTCACCGGTCTCACTCCTTATGCAAGGTTCGGCAACTATCCGGTTGTCATCGGCGCGGCAATATTGCTCGCGCTGGCGATTTGGCGGCGGCGGGGTCTCTAGACCTCGGCACGGTGATGTTGAACGGTTGACGGTATTCGCCCGGCAGGCTAAGACGCTCGCGGGCAACGGGAGAGCAGTTGCCCGCGAGCGTCTTAGCCTGCCGGGCGAATGCTCTCACCGCTCCACACCACCCCGCCCAGGGCACTCGATCTGCTCCTCATGCGGTGATCTAGTACATCCTGCGCGGTGATGTACCTCGGCCCAATGCGCACAGCCTGGGGGGACTCAGAGGCTGGACGCCAACTGCTGCCTTTACGTTGGCGTCCAGCCTCTGAGTCCCCCCAGGCCGTGTGACGGGTCAACATCACCGTGCAGAGGTCTAGGGCTCTTTGAGCCGGTATGTGAGATGCGCCTTAACCGTCGGCCACTCGCGATCGAGAATGCTGTAAACGCAGGTGTCGCGCAGGGTGCCGTTGCCCACGAGCATATGCTGCCGCAATACGCCGTCCAATTTCGCGCCCAATCGTTCAATGGCGGCGCGGCTTTGCTGATTGAAGAAGTGGGTGCGGAACTCCACTGCAATGCAATTCAACTGCTCGAACGCATGGCTCAGCAACAGCAGTTTGCACTCGGTGTTCAACGCGCTGCGTTGTACGCGCTTTCGATACCAAGTGGAGCCGATCTCCACGCGCCGGTTGACGGCATCGATATGCATGAACGTCGTCATGCCAACCGCTTCGTTGGTGGATTTTTCGATGACGGCAAAGGGCAGCATCGAACCCTGTCTTTGAAGTTCCAAGCGGCGGTCGATTTCCGCCCGCAACCGATCGGGTGCGGGAACGCTGGTGTACCAGAGGTTCCACAGCTCGCCATCCTTCACACTCTCGACCAGATCGCCGTGATACGAATGTGCCAGGGGCACGAGCGATGCGTGTCGTCCGTGCAGAGATACCGGATCTACAAAACTCATGATTTGTCCTTGTGATGAACAATTCTCTTAAGGGGATGGCCGCCCGCGAACTCCGGTCGGCATAATGGCAGTATGACAGCGCGAATCATCTACTCAACGGGAGTCGGGAGTCTATGTCCCAATTGCCGCCGGCCGGTGCGGGAATGCGTATGCCCGAAGGGTGCCCCGGGCGCCGCCAAGCCCGGGGCCGTACGGGTAGGCAGGGAGACCAAGGGCAGGGCCGGCAAGGGAGTGACGACCGTCACCGGCTTGCCGATGTCCTTGTCCGATGTGGAATCCTTGGCCACCCGACTCAAGAAGCGCTGTGGGTCCGGAGGGACGGTGCGCGAGGGCGTCATTGAGATCCAGGGTGACCATCGCGACGTCA
>Ga0302324_100009414_pt1 | contig 20430 bp, 19 predicted proteins | sample Palsa_T0_1_FD_201949 | JGI IMG/M metagenome (GOLD analysis project Ga0302324, IMG submission 201949) | Peat permafrost microbial communities from Stordalen Mire near Abisko, Sweden - Palsa_T0_1 | ecosystem: Environmental > Terrestrial > Soil > Palsa > Peat permafrost | place: Sweden: Abisko...
TCGGTCGCTTGAGTGCGGCGCAAATTCGCAGGATTTTAATAATGCGGGGAGCCACAATTCACAATAACCACCGATGCACTTTGGTACCGTTCGAACACTTGGAATGCGGAGTGTGCGCGCGTGAATGAAGGATCCTCTGCGGTTTTGACCGCCCCTGGCAAAAATTCGCTTCTCGAACAGAAAATGAACCGAAAGCAGGGCAAGACCCCGATGATCATCTTCGGGCTTGTCCTGGTCGGCGGCATCGGCTGGGCGGCTTCCCAGCTGCTCGGCGACCTGTTCGCGAACGGACGCACAGCGTCAGCGATGGCCTATTTTCTGCTCGGTGTTGCGCTGCTCATCGCCCTGGGATTTGAATTCGTGAACGGCTTTCACGATACGGCGAACGCGGTAGCCACAGTCATCTACACGCACTCCCTTGAACCGCATATTGCGGTGATGTGGTCCGGCACATGGAATCTGATTGGGGTGCTGCTGTCCTCAGGAGCGGTGGCCTTTTCCGTAGTTTCTCTGCTGCCAGTGGAGCTCATCCTTAAAGTCGGATCGGGCGCCGGTTTTGCCATGGTCTTCGCACTGCTGGTTTCGGCCATCCTGTGGAACCTCAGTACCTGGTGGTATGGTCTGCCGGCCTCCAGCTCGCACACCCTCATCGGTTCCATCATCGGCGTCGGTTTGGCGAACCAGTTGATGGCCGGCCCGGGTGGAACTACCGGCGTGGATTGGTCGCAAGTGGGCAATGTTTTCCGCTCGCTGCTGATTTCACCGGTCGTAGGATTTGTCTTCTCTGCGTTGTTGCTGCTGCTTTTCAAGGCCGTGATCAAAGACCCTCGGCTTTTCGAAGCGCCAAAAGGCGACGCGCCGCCACCGTTCTGGATTCGCGGCCTCCTGGTGCTGACCTGCACCGGGGTGAGCTTCGCTCACGGATCCAATGACGGGCAGAAGGGCATGGGACTCATCATGCTGATCCTGATCGGTACCGTGCCCACCGCGTATGCACTGAATCACGCGGTCGGCTACAGCCAGGTCCAGGACTTCGTCGCGGTATCGGAGCAGGCGGCCAAGGTGGTGAGCGCTCACGTGGATACGGATGCGGTCATCGATGATCCGCGCAAAGATCTGACGGAATACTTGCAGACCAAAAAGGAAACCCCTACCACGGTATTGGCAGAACGGCAGATGATCCTCGAGATCGAGCATGAGGTTGCCTTCTACAAGACCCTGAAGGGCGTGCCCGCCAAACAGCAGTCGAACGTGCGCAACGACATGTACATCTCGAGCGAAGCGCTGCGCCTCTTCTCCAAGTCAAAGAATCCAGCGTTTACCGGGGAAGAAACCGAAGTGATGACGAATTACAAGAAGAAGCTTGATCTTGCCACTAAGTTCATCCCTACCTGGGTCAAGGTTGCGGTGGCGATCGCCCTCGGGTTGGGTACGATGGTCGGCTGGAAGCGAATTGTCGTCACGGTAGGCGAAAAGATTGGGAAAACTCACCTGACCTACGCCCAGGGCGCCTCGGCCGAACTGATCGCGATGTGCACCATCCTTGCAGCGGATAATTACGGATTACCGGTTAGTACGACGCACGTGCTCTCCTCCGGTGTGGCGGGAACCATGATGGCCAACAAGAGCGGACTGCAGTGGTCCACTATTCGCAACATCGCGGCCGCATGGGTCTTTACCCTGCCTGTGGCCGCGCTGATGTCAGCTGGACTGTTCTGGATATTTGTACAGTTTGCTCCCAAGGGCTGAGCCGGCTGCTCAAAAATGAGCGGAAAGATAGGCGCTTCGATACTATGAATCGAGGCGCCTTTCCTTTTGGGCGTGTCATTTTCCATGAGCCTGAAACCCAAACTGGAAGCCGTGATCTATGCAGCCGAGGAGCCGGTCACCCTGGCCCAGCTGGCTGCGATTTTCGCCGACGAGGTTTTGCCGGGACTGGATGAGACGGCCGATTTGGCGCCGGAGCAGATTGCTTTGGCCGGCCTCTCCCCTGAAACGGATGCCGCTGTGGCCGAAGTCCCTGACGCTGTCGCCGCGACCACCCCGGCAGAGGATGCTCCCGCCGTAGAGGCAGCCCCGGCCGAGACAGAAGCGGGCGATGAAAAGAAGGCGGCGCGCCAGCGCGACCGCCAAGTCCGCCAAATATTGCAGGGCGTGTTGGACGAGCTGATGGCGGACTATGCGAACAGCGAGCGCGGCATGGAGATCCGGGAGATCGCCGGCGGCTATCGTATGGCGACCAAACCCGAATACCACGACGCAGTGCGTGGTTTTGTAAAGAGCCTGAAGCCGCCCATGAAGCTCTCCCTGCAAGCCCTGGAGACGCTGGCGGTGATCGCCTATAAGCAGCCGGTGACGGCCCCCGAGGTGAGCGAGATCCGCGGGGTGGACTCCGGCGGAGTGCTGGGCGGTCTGGTGAGCCGCAAGTTGATCACCACGGCGGGAAGAAAGCAGGTCATTGGGAGGCCCATCCTTTATAAGACCACCAAGGAATTCCTGCTCCGCTTTGGGCTGAAGGATGTGAACGATCTGCCCAGCATGGAAGAGTTCGAAAAAATGGCCGGCGAACTTGCCGAGGCCGAGGCTGAGGGCCAAGCTCAGGATGATGCGGCCATGCGCTCTTCTGATCCCGAACCCGAGGGAGAAGCGCCGGCAGAGCCCCAGGCCGAGCACCCGGCCGAGCAAGAAGTAGAGCAACACGTAGAGCAACAGACAGAGCCCCAATCATGACCGGGGAGCCGAACCAGCAGCGCTTGCAGAAGATTGTTGCTGCTGCCGGCATCACCTCGCGGCGTAAGGCGGAAGAGTTGATTACTTCCGGCCGGGTGCAGGTGAATGGACAGACGATCACCGAGCTGGGGTCGAAGGCGGATCCGGAGCGCGACCATATCCGGGTCGACGGCAAGCTGCTCAAGAAACCGCAGCAATTTCGCTACTTCATGCTGAACAAGCCGAAGGGCGTGGTCACCACGGTCTCCGATCCGGAAGGAAGGCCAACGGTGATGAAGTTTTTCGCCCGCGCTGGGGCCCGCGTCTTTCCCGTAGGCCGCCTGGATTACCAGAGCGAAGGCTTGCTGCTGATGACCAATGACGGCGAACTGGCCAATACGTTGACCAGTGCAGCCTCCCACGTGGAAAAGACCTACCTGGTGAAGGTGAGCGGCAAGCCCACGGAGCAGGCACTGGAGCAGCTGCGCCATGGGGTGATGATCGAGCGCGGCCGCCGGGGAGAGCGGGAGGGCCGGGTCATGACCCAACCGGCCAAGATCAGCCTGGTGCGCGACACCGACAATCCCTGGTTTGAAGTGGTGTTGATCGAAGGCAAGAATCGGGAAATTCGCAAGATGTTCGAAGAGGTAGGGCATTTTGTGGAGAAGGTCAGGCGAGTCGGATTTGGCCCTCTGATCCTCGATGTACCCCCGGGGGAAATGCGTGAGCTGAATGAAGAGGAAGTAGGCCAACTGAAGCGGGCATCGCGCAAGAAGGCCGCGAGCCGCCCGAAATCGGGGCCGGCGGCGCTGCCTCGGACCGGCCGCAAAATCGTCAAACGCCGGGTTTCTCCTCCTAAATAGGTGTCGCATCTGACCGCCGATGTGGTCATCGTCGGCGCGGGCGCCGCCGGCCTGTTTTGCGCCATGCACGCTGCCCGCGGCGGCCGGCGCGTCTTGTTGATGGATCACGCGAACCGCGTCGGCAAGAAGATCCTTATCTCCGGCGGAGGCCGCTGCAACTTCACCAACCTCCACACCACGGCAGCCCACTTCCTCTCCGCGAATCCTCATTTTGCCAAGTCCGCGCTGGCCCGCTACACCCCGGCTGATTTCCTGGAGCTAGTCGAGCGGCATAAGATTCCGTGGCATGAGAAGACGCTGGGGCAGCTGTTTTGTGACCGTGCAGCCAGCGACATTGTTTCCATGCTGGAGCGGGAGTGCGCCGCGGCCGGGGTGACGATTCAACTGAGCACCCGAATCGCCAAAGTCAGCCATGGCGACGAATTTCAGCTAGAAACGAATGGTGGCGGCATCTCCGCGCCGTCCTTGGTTATCGCCTCCGGGGGCCTCTCCATTCCCAAGCTGGGGGCCACCCCATTTGGCTACCAGATCGCGCGCCAGTTCGGGGTGAGGATCCAACCCTGCCGGCCTGCGCTGGTCCCGCTCACGTTCGCTCCTGAAGACCTCACCCGCTTTGCCGGTTTGGCGGGAGTATCAACCGAGGTCGTGGCCTCGGCTGGGTCTGGGCGGTTTCGCGAAAAGCTCCTGTTTACTCATCGGGGCATCAGCGGACCGGCGGTACTGCAAATCTCTTCTTACTGGCAGCCCGGAGAGGCGGTGGTGATTGACTTGGCTCCGGAGCAGGCGTGGACCGCTGGGCTCCGCTTGCAGGCAGCTCAGCGAGACCTGGTGAGCGCACGAAGTGCGCTGCGCAGCGTCCTTCCCCATCGACTTGCCGACCGGTGGCTGACGCTGCAGCCACCCTCCGCATGGACGAACCGCGGCCTCGAGGAGGCGGAGAGCGCACTGCATGCGTGGACGGTTTTTCCCTCTGGCAGCGAAGGCTACGAAAAGGCGGAGGTGACGGCGGGTGGTGTGGATACGGCGGAGCTAAGCGCGCGGACGATGGAGAGCAGCAAGGTTCCGGGACTTTACTTTATCGGCGAGGTGGTCGACGTGACTGGGCATTTGGGCGGCTTCAACTTCCAGTGGGCTTGGGCCTCCGGCGCCGCCGCGGGGCGTGCGTTGGCGAATGAATGATGGGTCGCTAAAGCATTTTCACTTCTGGTGTCTACAGGGCAACCGCGCTTGGCGCGGCTTTTCCTCAAGAAAAGACGCACTTCGCTACTCTTCCATGTGCAGAGTAGAAGTGAAAATGCTATAGCCGTGCAAAAGAGAGGAACTCCGACCACACCAGTTACCGGGCGGCCGGTTGCTTGATTGTCTCGCGGAGGACGACAACTAGCTTCCCATCCTTGTGGTGGCGAACGGTGTGAACATACGATCCTCGTCGGCCGGCCATAGGCTTTTGGGTCTCTTCGCTCACCACGATCAGGTCATTACCTTGGAAGCCGTAGTCTCGTTTTTCGAAGTCAAGTCCTGCTGGGCCGTTGCTGACGTAGGTGCTCAGTCGCTTGTGGGCCGCATCCACGCGAAACATCGGAAACTCGCCCAGGTCCCGAAAGCGATCAGTCGCGGGGTCGTATACCCAGTACTCCGCCTTGGCATTCGCGGCACCCTGTTCGGTCATAAGCAACAGGTCGAGCCAGCCGTCAAAATTGATATCCTGTCCACCGAAAAAAAAGGACTCATCTTGGGCGAGAGGTGTCATCGAAGGGACATTCATCTGCTGCACGGTGTGGCCGCCTCGCTCGAAGAGAATGGCCTTCACCACCCGGCCCTGCGGAACCGTCTCCAATGTGAAGCGAAAGTCGGCGGGGCCGGACCCGGCGCGAAGGCCGATGGTGCACGGATCGCAGGCTTTGACGTATTGCGGTCCTGCCGGAGGTACGGCCGCGATGGTTTGCAGCGCGAGGAGGACGCCGGCTAAGGGATAAGCAAGCATTTAGCAAGTTTCAGGCGGCGAGTGCGATCGTCAAGGCCGTTGGTGCCGCCATTGATCCGCTTCGTAATCGTGAGCAGATCGTCGTTGTCGGCCAGTTCATTAAGGTTCCGCGTTGCCCAGAACCAGCCTGAACAGTCCGCCGCGATGTTGGGATCCGTGGCCAGCAGAGTGGGGTTGAGGCCGGTAACGTAATCTTTGCCCCTGTCGTTCCCGTAGCTGGTGTAATTGGCCCTGCCGGTGATCTGGATCAGCCCCCGGCCTTTGAAACGCGGTCCATCGCCGGGTTGCGTATTGCCGAGATCCGTGCGCCCCTCGTAGGCTGTCCCGCTCGCCAGCTCAGCGGTGTAACGGAGACTGCCGCTCTCATGGCCAAGTTGCGCGAGAAAGTGGGCCTGACGAAGCGGGGTATTGATCTGGTTGGCTTGCAGGGCAGCCACCAGCGGCTCGGCGAAGGTGGCCGCCAAGTCCTGGGAAGACAAAGGCATCAGGATTTGAAGCAGATTGGAGCCGAACTGGCCGTTTACCGCCGCTCGTAACGCAGTGAGAGTGGCGGAGCCTGGATCGACGACGCCGGAAGCGGCTCCGGGCGTGGCCACCGAGCTCTGGAATTCTTGGATGACCGCTTGCGAGCGCGGGCCCAGCACACCATCTTCAGTTAGGAAAGTGACACCGGGAATGAGAGGAAGGTTCAAATTCAACAATGCTTGAATCAAGGTGACATCGTCATTCTGATTCGGAGCATTTAGCCCAACACTCTGGGAGATGCACATGTGCCTTCCTCCTCTAGTGGGCGACAAGGATTCGTCCTGTCGGACCCGATTCTGCGCCATCTCTGGCCGAAGCCGAGATAGTTGGCCGACCCATTCTAAAGCAAAGACCGAACCTACAGTTTTGCCGGAATCACAAGCCTGGTCCAGAAGGTCGCAGAGCATTAGCGCTTTAGCGCTATCTCTTCGCAACGCCGCCCGTTGACCAGAGCGTGACCGACCAGAAAAGCAGGATGAGGAGATAGACCGAGATGCGGAGGAACGAGAAGAAGATGTAGTCGCGCATCTCACGGCCGGTGGTGAAATAGCCACCAGCGGCGAGCAGGGCCGCGGAATAGATCGCGAAACCGAAGGTGATGGCGGCAACATGGCTGCGCCAGGAGAGCCGCAAAGGGCGAAGCAGAAAAGCCAGCACGATCGCCCACTCGACCATAAGCACTGAGAGCAGGAAATGGATCAAAGCCAGGATCGAACGGAGCGAGTGGTGGTGGCTGGCTGGCGCCAGGCGCATCACTATGAGGACGCCGCTGGCAGCCAGCAGCAAGGGCAAAGTGACGCGGCGGACCCCGCCCAACGGCTTAAGGGCAATCCAGTTGAGTTCTGCGAGCACGGCGCATTGCAGCAGGATGTCCATGACGTCGATGATCGTAGTTTCGAACACGTGTGCCGGATGACTGGAAATGCGCAGGGCGGCTGCCAAGCCAATTGACCGGACCACGTAGAAGATGATGAGCAGTGTAAACCAGGGAAAGGACCCTGCGCGCTTGCGCACGAAGAGCACGGTGAGAAGCACTAAATGTCCGAGGAGCCCGGCGGCCCAGATGATCTGGTTGGTCATGAGTCTAATTTGAAGATGAGGACCGGCCGGCCTTTGTACGTGCCTAGATGCCTCTCTTCAAATCCACACTTCCTGGCAACCTTGATCGACGGTAGATTTTCCGGGTTGATGATGCAGGCAAAGCTACCCGAGCCAAAATGCTTCCTCGCCCAGCCTAGCGCGGCCTGAGCGGCTTCCGTCGCATATCCGTTGCCTTGTTTTGCGGGAGCCAGGACCCAACCGAGTTCAGGAATAGGTCCGAGGGCGGGTTCGATGTCTCGCTTGAAATCCGCAAAACCGACTTCACCCACAAATTCTCCGGTTTCTCGTTCTTCGACCAACCAGTAGCCGAAGCCGAGCAGAGGCCAATGACCGACGTAGCGTAGCAGCCGCGCCCATGACTCCTCCAGCGTTTGCGGCTTGCCGCCCATGTGTTGCATGACGGCAGCATTTGCCCAGAGGGCCCGGGTGTGCGCGAAATCGTCCAGCGTGTGGCCGCGCAGCCTGAGCCGTTCCGTCTCAACGATGGGAACATCCAAAACACGGATCATCCATCCAGTCTAGACAGGCTGCGGAAAAACTCCTAGAGACGGCGAGAGTCGCTCCATAGCGTCCTGAAGGTTGTAATCCACTCAGTAATTCGTTTTCCTCAGGTGTGCAGCGCAACTGGTTTCGTCATCACATGAGAAGAGGAGTTGCCATGCTTCGTAGCGACACCGTTCATGAGCCCATTATTATTGGCCTCTTCCCTTATGCAAGCGAAGCGCGCCGTGCTTTGCTCGTGCTTCGGGAACATCAATTTCCGGCAGACGAAGTGACTGCCGCGTTCCGCGAGCCCGGTGCATCGGGAGTCGATAACCAACGCTGGTTTGGCCAGTTAAGGCAGCTCTACCACGGTGAGGGAGCCAGCGAAAGGCCAAATCAATTCGAAGCAATGCTGGGGCGACTAGACCTCTCTCCACTAGATACAGCCGATCTGGAGCGTGACCTCAAGGGGGGCGCCGCCATCGTCACGGTAAAGGCCGGGGCGCGTAACCAGGAGGCGCGAACTCTGCTCGAGCGACGCGGAGCGCGCATCGTTCACGTCCGGAATGTCGAACCAGCGCCAGCGGTGCCTGCGTCGCTCGTTGCTTCAACCCCTTTCACCGCCCCGCTATCGGCCGAGCCGGGGCATATCCAGTTGTTCGGCGAAGTGTTGCGTGTGCACAAAGAGAAGGTAAGCAGCGGAGATGTGCGCGTGCGCAAGGAATCGGTGACGCACATGGAAACGGTACAAGTGCCGGTAACTCGAGAACACCTGGTGGTCGAGCACACCGACCAGAACGGACACATCGATGGGGAGAATTCCATACGGGTTCCGCTTAGCGAAGAGCGGGTACATATTGATAAAGATACCGTTCTGCGTGAAGAGTACAAGGTGGGCAAGCGAGAGATAACGCAGAACGAATCAGTCACTGATAGTGTACGCAGAGAGCGCCTTCTGATTGACGATGCGCATGCGCACGAGGGGGAGTGACGCAATAATCATTTTGCGCTGCGAGAAAGCCTGCATCCTACTAGCAACAAGTGGACGATCGACCACAACCTTTAAACCTGAGTTACAAAGGAAATCTCAATGGCATACGAAACAACCAACGCATCCGGCGTAGGGACGGCCACGCAAGTAGTGGTAGGGCTTTTCAACCATGCAAGCAACGCGCACCAGGCAGTGACAGAACTAAGAGCCAGCGGATTCAGCTCTGCTCAGATCGGCGCGGCCTTTCGGAACGATGCCTCGACGGTGGCCGGCCATGAAAAAGAGAATTGGTGGGAGAAAGTGAAGGATGCCTTTCGTCCCGAGGAGGACAAGGTTGAAACGCGCCGGGAGGCGGCTGCCGGTGCGACTTTGGGAGCGGAGCCTTATGCGCAAGACGAGTACGAGTTCGATTTCGCGGGCGATGATTTCGAAGATTCTCTTACCGGGGCCGGCATTGCTCCCGCTCGTGCCGCCTACCTAACGCGCAGCCTGAAATCAGGCGGAGCAATCGTCACCGTACGTGATACGGATCGTACGGCCGAGGCAGAGCAAATCCTGTCTGCTAACGGGGGAACAGTTCGCTACGAAGAGACAGCAGAAATCGACGCCGCAGACTCGACCGGCCAGGAGCTGTTGGACACTGGATACGTAGATAACGGTCCCGTGGGTGCTGCGACAGGCGCAGTCGATCGGGTGCAGCTCTTTGGCGAAGTGTTGCGCGTGCACAAGGAGCGCATCAACCGCGGGGAAGTAAGGATCCGCAAGGACGTGGTTACGGAAAATCAGACGATCGAAGTTCCTGTTACGCGCGAAGAATTGGTGTTGGAGCGGGTTCCGGTTTCAGGTACCGTGCCGGCGCCGGGCGCGAGCATTGGCGGTGCCCAGGAGATCCGCGTGCCCCTCAGTGAGGAGACCGTTCGCCTGGAGAAGCAGGCGGTGGTTCGTGAGGAGGTACTCGTAGGCAAGCGCGATGTCGAGAAAGTGGCGACTGTGGGCGATGCGGTGCGCCACGAGGAGTTGAACGTCGACTCTGATGTAGAAACACCGAAAAGAACCGTAGCCTAAGCACCAATGCAAACCAAAGCAGCGAGAAAAATACTAAGAATCCTGGTGGTCGGAGTAGTGGCGGCTTTGTACGCTGCCGCTGCTCCCGACGCCGGCGCCGTTGCGCAGTCGCAGAACGCAACTGCGGGGGCAGCCCAACAGTCAAACCACTCGAGCGACCTGGAGATTACGCGCAATATCCGCCGGGCGCTGATCAAGGACAAATCGCTCTCCATGAGCGCGCACAACGTAACCATCATCACCAAAGACGGCAGGGTGACCTTGAAAGGCCAGGTCAAGTCGGCTGCGGAAAAGCAGACGGTTGAGTCCGCGGCGGCCAATGTTGCCGGAGCGGGCAATGTCGACGACCAGTTGACGCAATAAACAGGACAGAGGAGACAGTTATGGCAGGTCATTCGATTTTTGGCATCTTCACCAGCCGCCAAGGCGTGGAGGCAGCGGTGGAAGCGTTGCGGGATGCAGGTTACCGCGGCTCTGATATTTCCATCCTTGCCCCAGAAAATCTGGGGGACGTTCGCGATATCGGAACCGTTAAAAGCACCAAAGCCCCCGAAGGGGCGACGGCGGGAGGGGCCTCGGGAGCAGTGCTTGGCGGGGTGCTGGGGTGGCTGGTGGGCATTGGTGCGCTGGCCATTCCCGGAGTAGGACCACTGCTCGCGGCAGGCCCGATTATGGCGGCGCTGGCCGGAGTGGGTGTGGGTGCTGCGGTGGGCGGTCTTACCGGCGCCTTGGTGGGATTCGGGGTGCCGGAGTTTGAGGCCAAGCGCTACGAGACCCGGCTGCGTAAGGGCGGCATCCTGCTCTCAGTGCACGCTGACAACTCGGACTGGATTTCTCGGGCAAAAGCAATCCTGGAAAAGACCGGCGCGGAAGATGTTTCGAGCGCCAGCGAAAGTCGAGTCGCCTGAGCTACTAGTCTTCATCTTCGTAATGCGTCACAATCTCTTCTGTGACGCTACGAGAGACGGAGATCACTACGGGTTCTACTTTGCGTCCAGTCGACTGGGCGCGTTTCGAGGGAGTGGATCTATACGCCGAGCACCACTTGGAGTGCCGCGGGGGCGACTTTTTCGACGCGTTACCGCTGGGCGATCGCGTGTTGTTTTTGTTAACGGATATCGCCGGTCCACGCGTGGCAGCCCTTACCGTCGCGGTGGCCGTGCAGAATGCCTTCCGGCAAAAGGCGGAGGAACTCTTCGGAGCCTCTGAGGCCGAGGTGAACGAATCGCACGCCATCGCTGCATTAGCTCATGCAGTCAACCTCTCGCTAATCGCAGCTGCGGTCGGGGCGCAGTTTGCGCCTACGTTTCTGGGTTGTTTCGAAAAGACGCTGGGGGTCCTCACCTACTGCAACGCGGGCAACCTGCTCGCGCTAGCAAGCGATGGGGATGACGCGCGCAGACTTGAATCGGGGGGAATGCCGCTCGGACTGTTCAGCCACACAACCTTTGAAGCGATGTTTCTCGCGTTCGACCCGGGGGAAACCCTCCTTCTAGTGACGAAGGGAGTCCCCGAGAGCCGAAGGGGAGGCGCGGAGTTCGGCGAAGAACGCGTGGCGCAGTTGCTTAAAGCTTCGACGCCAAAATCCGCGGCACAACTCTGTGGTGAGGTATTGCGGGAAGCGTATAACTTCGGCAACTCTCCATCGGCGCGCGTGCTCGGTTTTCTGCACGCAGGGGAACGCGACGATCTAACGGCCCTGGCGTTGGTTCGGCGCTAGAGCAGTTTCGCAATTGGTGTAGACCGAAGCGACAGGCCCTTCCGTGGTTTTCTCTCAAGGAAAACCACACCTCGCGATCTTGTTCAGTCCACAGTAATTGCGAAACTGCTCTAGACTTTTTATTGCCACGCTTGACGGTAGATTTGTTCGATTTCCTCAGTTGTCGGGACACGAGGGTTATTCTGGGGGGAACCGGAAGCCAAGGCCTGCTTAGCCATGGTGGGGATCAGCGCCGTGTATCGTTCTGGCTCGATGCCAAAGTGCTTGGGCGAGGGTACCTCGAGTTCCACATTCCGAAGATACAAGCCGCGAATGAGTTTATCGACGGCCGACTGGTCGCTATCCGGCGTTTGGGCCAAAGCCATGGCGCGGGCACACTCCGCGTAGCGGTCAAGGGCTGCTTCCGCAGAGAAGGCGGTGACTGACGGTAGCAGCATGGCATTCGACAGTCCGTGCGGAATATGAAAATGTGCTCCCAAAGGACGGCTCATCCCATGGACCAGAGCGACACTGGCATTGGAGAACGCAATGCCCGCCTGGGTCGCTGCCAGCATCATGGCCTCGCGCGCTTTCCGGTTGCCGGGTTCACGAAAGCTTGCCGGGAGTTCTCTCCAGATGGTCCTCATGGCCGCCAAGGCGAACGGGTCAGTCAGTGGATTGGCTTTACGGCTGACAAACGACTCGATGGCGTGGGTCAGCGAGTCGAGGCCGGTATCCGCGGTGAGCCTGGGCGGCATGGTCAGCGTCAGTTCATAGTCGACCAACGCGGCTGTCGGCAAAAGGGTGAGCCCGGCAAGCAGCATCTTCTCCCCGCTCTCCGCATCGGTGATGGCGGCGAAGCGTGAGACTTCCGATCCAGTACCGGCGGTTGTGGGAATCGCCAGGTGGATCGGGCCGGCAGCCGGGATGGGGCGCGGAACCCGATAATCCCGCACTTCGCCTTTATTGGCAGCCAGCATACCGATGGCCTTGGCGGTATCGATCGGACTTCCACCGCCCAGGCTCACCAGGCTGTCGTGGCCCCCGGACTCGAAGACGCGAACCCCTGCCTTGATGATCGTGGTGGTTGGATCGGTCACGGTTTCATGGAAAACTTCACAACTCAGGCCGGCATTCCGTATCTGCTCGACCAGCCTTTGCGCCAGCTGGCTCTGCATCAGGAAAGGATCTGTCACGATCAAGGGCCGTTGGCACTGGAGGCGCAAAAGGAGGTGCGAAGCCTCGGCAAAGCATCCTCCGCCGACCTTGAGAATGGATGGAATCTGTATCTCAGCAATCATCGGTAAGTGTCCATCTTAGTCCGACCAGAAGCATTAGGGCCAGGCGCTACAGCTTTGCTGGTTCCGCAGCTTTGTTGCGGTTGAAGAACTCGAGACCGGACTTCACAATTACATAGAGCACGGGGATGAACACCAGGTTCAGGACGGTCGAAAGCAACATGCCACCGACGACCGTGGTGCCTACAGAGCGCCGGCCCTGCGCCCCGGCGCCAGTAGCGAAATAGAGCGGCAGCACGCCAAGAATAAATGCAAACGACGTCATCAGAATAGGCCGCAAACGCAGCTCAGCAGCCTCAATCGCCGCTTCGAAGACCGACTTGCCCTGGCCGCGAATCTGCTCGGCAAATTCCACAATTAAAATGGAGTTTTTCGCCGAAAGCCCGATCAACATCACCAGCCCGATCTGACAATATACGTCGTTCGCCATGCCGCGCAGGCTCACCAATCCCAAGGCGCCCAACACCGCCGTCGGCACTGCCAGCAGGATAATGAACGGAAGAACAAAGCTCTCATATTGGGCCGACAACGTGAGGTAAACGACAAGAATGCCGAGACCGAAGATGAGCACCGCCTTGCCGCCCGCCTCGATCTCCTCCAGGGATAATCCTGTCCAGGAATAGGTCATGCCCTGGATCATGTTCTTCTTGGCCAAAGCCACCATGTTGGCCAGGCCCTCTCCAGTGCTGTAACCGGGAGCGGCGGAGCCATCAATTTCCGCCGAGCGGAAGAGATTGTAATGGCTGATAACCTGCGGACCAGACTGCTGCGCAATCGTCACCAGGTTGTCGAGCGAAACCATCTGCCCGGAATCGGAACGCACATAGAACTTGCGCAGATCCCCCGGCGTCGCGCGCGCTGCCTGCCTGGCTTGCACGTAAACCCGATAGGAGCGGTTGTTGTAATTGAAATCGTTGACATAGGACGAGCCCATGAAGACGCTCAGGGTGGAGCTGATCTGGCTGAGCGACACACCGAGGGCCTTGGCCTTTACCCGGTCGATGGAGATCAGCAACTGCGGATCGCTCGCAGTGTAGCTCGTGTACAGACCTACCAGCTTGTTGTCTTGACGGCTGGCGCCGATGATCTGGTGGGCGACGCGGTCCAGATCCTGCAGCGTGTTGCGGCCCAGGTCCTGCAACTCAAAGGCAAACCCGCCGAAGTTGCCCAGGCCTTGAATGGCCGGGGGCTCGAAGATCACCACCAATCCGCCGGGTACGCCAAAGAGCTGGGGAGACAGCGTGCGGAAGATATCCGAGGCGGTGTGCCCCGCACCCTCTTTCTTCCGCAGATCGACGGACGTGAGCGGAACAAAGATGATGCCGTAATTGGAGGAGCTGCCGCCGGCGAGACTGAAACCCATGACGGAAAAGGTGCCGTAGACATCTTTATTCTGCCGGATGAGTTTTACCGCTTTGTCGGCTACGTCGGCGGTGTAGGTGAGCGAAGCGCCAGGCGGCGTCTGCACCAGGCAGATCAGATAATTCTGATCTTCTGTCGGCAAGAACGCCGTGGGCACGTGGTTATAAAGATAAACCGTCGCTGCCAGGCCGCCGATGAAGAGCAACAGCACCACGTAGCGCACGAGCAACACCTGCCGAATCGCTTTCCCATAGAAAACAGTGGTGGAGACGATCGCGCGATCGATCAACCCAAGCAGGCCGCGTTTGTGTTTCTCTCCGCGAAGAAATATGGCCGCCAGTGCCGGAGACAGGGTGAGCGCATTGAAAGCGGAGATGGCGATGGAGAAGGCAATCGTCAGGGAGAACTGCTTGTAGAGAATCCCGGTGGTGCCGGGGAAAAACGAAACCGGCACAAACACGGAGATAAGCACCAGTGACGTGGCGATGACGGCGCTGGTGACCTCGGCCATGGCCACGGAGGTAGCGGTGTGTGGATCGGACCGGTCTTCGTTGATGTGGCGCTGCACGTTTTCGATGACCACAATAGCATCGTCAACCACCAGGCCGGTGGCCAGTGTGATGCCGAACATGGTGAGCGAATTAATGGAAAAACCGAAGATCTTGATGAAGGCAAAGGTTCCGACGAGGGAGACCGGGATAGTGATGGCGGGTATGATGGTTGCGCGCCAATCGAGCAAGAAAAGAAAAATCACCACAATCACGATGACAATCGCTTCGCCCAACGTGCCCACGACTTCCCGGATGGAGTCGCCGATGACGGTGGTGGTGTCAAAAGGTATCTGGTACACCAGGCCGGGAGGGAAGGACTTGGACAGTTCGTCCAAGGCAGCTTTGGCTGCCCGATCCACCGCGAGGGCGTTGGCATTGCTAAGCTGCTGCACGCCGATACCCACCGCGTCCTGGCCGTTGTAGTTCAGGTCAGTGGAGTAGGTCTCCGCCCCTAATTCGGCGTAACCGACATCTTTCAACTGAACAATGCCGCCGGGGCTGTTCTTGATGATGATGTCGTCGAACTCGGCAGGCTGGGAAAGCCTGCCGATCACGCGGACCGGGATCTGGTAGTTCTGTTTCTCGTCGGAAGGCGGTTGGCCGACCTGCCCGGCGGGGATTTCCACGTTCTGCTCCGCCAACGCGTTGGTTACATCGACGGTGGTGAGGCCGCGAGCGGCCAGCCGGGCAGGATCGAGCCATAAGCGCATGGCATATCTGCGTTCGCCGAAGATGACAACATCTCCCACGCCGGGGATGCGCTTGAGCGCGTCTTTTACATAAACGTCGAGGTAATTGCTGATGAAGAGATCGGAGTAGCGATTGTCGGGAGAGAAGAAAGAAGCGGCAAAGACAAAGTTGGAGTTCGCCTTGGTGATGGTGATACCGGTGTTGTTCACCACCTGGGGCAGACGGCCGGTCGCGGCCGAAACTCGATTTTGTACGTCGACCGCGGCGATATCGAGGTCATAACCCGTTTGGAAGGTAGTGATGATGGAGCTGGTGCCGTCATTGGAGCTGGTTGAGGCAATGTAGCGCATGCCCTGCACGCCATTGATCTGCTGCTCCAGGGGAATGGTGACCGCGGACTCGACCGTTTGCGCGTTTGCGCCTACATAATTGCTGGTAACACTCACCTGCGGCGGCGCCAGCGTTGGGTAGAGGGCAATGGGCAATGTCGGAATGCAGACGGCCCCGGCCAGGATAATCAACAGGGCGCAGACAGTAGCAAAGACCGGCCGGCGGATAAAAAAATCAACCACGAGAACGCTCCCGGTTTATCAAGCTCAGAGATTGTTGCTGTAAGTCAGCCCAAAGGTTGGACGGGTGCGCCATCCATGAGAAACTGCGTGCCCGACACGATGACCTTCTCCCCGTTCTGGAGCCCGCTCAGAACGGCGTAGTCGTTACCCACCGTATCTCCGATGGTGATGGGCCGCTGCCGGGCAAAATATTTGCCGCCCTGGTTGGTGGCAACATAGACGAAAGTCTGCCCGCCCAGCCGGGTGACGGCCAACACCGGCACGACCGGAATGGACGAGGTGCTCCAGACCACGCGAGCCTTAATCTGTTGCAGGTTGCGCAGCTTCCCCAGGTCCGCATGGACGGGAGCCTTGGCCAAAATTCCCTGCAAGTTGTTGTCTACCTGGGGAGAGACAAAGTCGATCGCGGTGCGCTCCAGGAGATTTTCCTGGTTGTCGAGAATGACCACCTGCAGGCCTTTGCGGATCTGCGTGACACGTTCGGTCGGAATGTAGATGTAGGCTTCGAGGTCGCGGTTTTCGTCGACCGTGGTGAGCATGGCGGAGGAAGAAACGTAGTCGCCCAGATGAACTGGCACATCCCCGACGATGCCGTCAAAGGGAGCGGCGATGTGGTAATAGCCGAGCTGCTTCCTTTGGCTCTGCGTAGTCGCGACGGCGGATTCGTAATCAGCCTGAGAGTTCTTGTAGGACTGTTCCGCCTGGTCGAAAGCATCGCGGCTGGAGACGCCCTGTTCGAAGAGCTTGCGCTGCCGCTCCACTTCGATCTGGTTGTACTGGAACACGGCAAGCTTTTGCTGTTCGGTCGCGTGGGAGGACGAGACCGTAGCCTCCTGCTTGGCGGGGTCGATTTCCATCAGGATCTGACCAGTGTGTACGCGGTCGCCGGAATGGACGTAGATCTTGACCAGGTTGCCGTCGACCTGGGGATTGATGGTGGCGGAGCGCCGCGATTTGATGGTGGAGACATACTCATCATATTGCGGTACGGGGGCGGCCGCGATGGTCTGGGTTTGCACCGGCATGGCTTGCGGCGCTGCTTGCGGGGGAGCGGAAGACTTGGTGCAGGCGGTGAGGGCCAGCACGAAAAGGGGAATGCACTGCTTGATCCCGACAGGAAGCCTAGTCAACACAGAAACCTCAGAAACGGCCCGATACCGCTCTTTTCCTGCTCCTGATCCGAAACTGGACGAGGGGCACACAACATGTTACCCGGACGGTGACACATGGATGTGATTGCGGCAAAGATTGCTTCAGAAAGTTTACCGCCCTCGAGGGAACGTATCCCTTCAGTCAAGCTCTAAGAGGATTTTGCCGATATGCCCGCCTGACTCCATGAGCCGGTGGGCGTCAGCGGCCTGAGCGAGGGGGAAGATCGAGTCGATGATGGGGCGAAGCTGTCCATTAGTGAACAGTGGCCACACTTGCTGCTCGACAGCGCGGGCCAGCGAAGACTTTTCCTCGATGGAGCGGGAGCGGAGAGTGGACCCGGTGACCAGCAGCCGTTTCATCATGATGGAGCGCAGATCGACCGAGACTTGGCTGCCGCGCGATGTGGCAATGTGCACCAGCCGGCCGCCGGTGGCGAGGAGATCGATATGGCGGGGGAAGTAGTCGCCGCCAATCATATCGAGGATGGCGTCGACGCCGTGGGGCTGGGCCCAGCCGGCCAGCTGTGCCGCCCAATCCTGGGTGCGGTAATTGGCGGCGATTTCCGCGCCGAGGCTAAGACAGAAGCTGCATTTCTCGTCCGAGCCGGCGGTCGTGGCGACCCGTGCGCCGAAGGCACGGGCCATCTGGATGGCCGTGGTGCCGATACCACTGGAGCCGCCTTGCACCAGAAAGAGGTTGCCTGGAAAAATCCGGCGCGGCTCGAACAGGTTAGCCCAAACGGTGATGATGGCTTCGGGAAGGGCGGCTGCGTCGCGAATCGCTACACCGGTGGGCACAGCCATGCACTGGCCTTCGGGGACCGCGCAGTATTCGGCGTATCCTCCGCCGGCGAGCAGGGCACAGACGGCGTCGCCCACCTTCCAGCGCGGGCTTGTGCCGGGTCCCAGCTCGGCAATGTGCCCGGAGAGTTCCATGCCGAGGATGGGGGAAGCGCCGGGGGGAGGTGGATAGTGGCCCTGCCGCTGCAGCAGATCGGCACGATTGATGCCGGCGGCCTGAGTGCGGACGAGAACCTCGCTGGCGCCCGGCCGGGGCACGGGCCCGGAAGCCAGGCGGAGCATTTCGGGGCCGCCCGGAGTAGCGACATCGATATAGCGCATGGATGCGGGGAGGCTCATGGTGCTTTGGCTTCGCTGGCAGCGGTGAGGGTACGGAGCACAAAGGGGTTGAAGTTGGTCCGGGTGTCGAAGGCGTCTACTCCTTCGCGCCCTTTGAGCCAGGCGACCCCGGCATACGTGAGCGGGGTGGCAAGCCCCTCGTAGACCACCTTAATGAGATAGGAGGAGAGAATCAGCTGGATCAGCGTGTGCCGGGAGACTTGGCCGGCGAAGGAGATGAACATTACGAGAAAGGTGTCGAAAGCTTGCCCGACAATGGTGGATCCGAGGGTGCGGGTCCAGAGCCATCGTCCGCGCGTGAGGACCTTAAGGCGGGCCAGGGTGAAGGCGTTGGCGAACTCGCCCACCCAATAGGCGATGAGGCTGGCGGCCACAAAGCGTGGCACCAGGCCGAAGACCGTTTCGAAGGCTTGCTGGTTATGCCAGCCTGGATCGGCGGGGAGGGCCACAGCCATAGCCCCCGCGGCGCTGAGTAGGGCGGAGGCGAAGAAGCCGATCCAGATGGCTCGACGCGAGGCTTGGTAGCCGTAGACTTCGGTGAATACGTCGCCAAAGATATAGGTAATGGGGAAGAGCAATTCGGCACCGCTGATGGTCAGCGGACCAAGGCGGCAGACTTTCTGGGCGACCAGATTGGAAACCAGCAGAACGACGACGAAGACGAGCACCAGGGTATCGAGATATTTGTAGCGGGCCATAGTTTTCTGCCTTAGCGTACAACGGGAGAGGGGCGGCGGGCGGGCGTGCGGTTTTTGACACAGGTTTTGTGAGTTGCTAGAGTTGAAGCTGGTTCGCTCCGGCCGGCCCAAGAGGCAGTGGGCCAAGCAAACGTCCCCGTCGTCTAGCCCGGCCTAGGACACCGCCCTTTCACGGCGATAACACGGGTTCAAATCCCGTCGGGGACGCCAACAAAACAAAAGAGTTAGCTGAGGTTTCGCCCTCCATTCGTGGGTGCAAAAGAGACACCGTTTGGTGGCCCTTCTGCACCCTTTTCAGCGCGGAGAAGCTATACGAATTACAGGACTAACGGGCCACCGATTCGGCGCGAAACCTACGAAGAGAAGACCAGCGATAAAACCGCTGCCTGAGCTTCATGCTTGGCCGGCGTCACTGCTTGCGTGTAGACGTTGAGTGTCGAACGCAGGGAGGAATGCCTCATTAGCTCCTGCATTACTTCGAATTCTGCACCGACACTTCGCAAAAGAGTGGAATATGTGTGGCGGAACGTGTTCAAAGTGGATGAATGACCTCCTCAAAAGATATCTCCTGTGTCGCAGGTCCCACCGTGATGCGGTACTCCTGGCCGCGGTGAGGGTGGAAGACCAGAGCTGGCCGGAAGCACGCAATGCAGGTGCCGGAGGGGTGGCGGACGCTCGGATAGACAATTCCATTCGAGCCTGTGTACAACAGCTCGTTAGCCAATTGCTGCGATGCCTCGTAGCATTGTGGGATCGGACCAGGCTCCAGACAGGCTTGCAACTCATTGGGGTCAAGGAATTGAAACTGACCGGAGAAGTCGGCGAGGAAGTCCTTATATTCAAAAGCGTACTGGCCAGTCAATCGCGCGTCTTTAAGGAAGCGTCTCTTGTGAAAGGCTACTTCCGCCACTGAGGTTTCAAGTTCCACACCCGCATACCAAGCGCCCCGCTGCGGACTGTGAAAACGGCCGCCGTGCGGACCGTGGTGGGTAAACGCAGCGTTGACGATGGGGGCTTCAGGAACACCATACAGTAATTCGCCCGGGCCGATGGCCCTGTTACCGCCCCGTTCTGCGACTGTTCGTTCGTTCGTTGCAGCATCAAGTTCGCTTAAATCGGCGAGGACTCCTGGTGGAAGTGACAGCATCTCCAGAACGCTCTCGCCGCTGTACTTCGTAGGAATCAACATATGAGTGCCAGCACGGTCAAACAAATCGAGGTGAGCCAATCAAGAGCCGCCTCGCGCTGCATCGACCAGACTGCGGACCTGCTGCAATCCCGGGATTCCCGCTCGCACCATGTAGTCGAGAGGGGTATGACCACCGAACAAGAAATTGTCGTTTGGCCGAACGACCCATTGATCGGCCGGCTGGTCGGGTAAAAGAATATGCAGGGCCTTATAAATCCCGACAATATACGAGATCCGGGTTAGTTCGTCTTGGCGAAGGGTTCCTGCGGCTGTTTTCAGTTTGTAGACGGTTGACCGAGGCACTCCCCCTAGCAAGTCCCCGGCCCTCTCGAGCGATACCTGCCATTTATCCATGATCG
>Ga0302324_100009415_pt1 | contig 20429 bp, 18 predicted proteins | sample Palsa_T0_1_FD_201949 | JGI IMG/M metagenome (GOLD analysis project Ga0302324, IMG submission 201949) | Peat permafrost microbial communities from Stordalen Mire near Abisko, Sweden - Palsa_T0_1 | ecosystem: Environmental > Terrestrial > Soil > Palsa > Peat permafrost | place: Sweden: Abisko...
GCTGGACCGGGGGGCAAGGGCCTGAATGACTACTATTCGCCGGAGGTGGACTCTGCTGTCGTGCCACTGCCCGGCGTGACAACCTCGCAAGGCATTCCGTGCGCACCAGTCCGCGATACGACTGCAGCAGGTTTGTCATCGTGGGCGAGCAGCTTCGACAACATCCAATGTTATGACGCGCTCAAGGTGAAGGCGCTATTGAATCAGATCGCCGGCAAGACTCACAACGGCGGTGCGGCGGTTGTACCAGCCCTTTTCGGCATGAACTTCCAGTCGGTGTACATGGGTGAGAGCGTCTATGAGCCGAACGTTGGCTTAGGCGGATATCTGAACGCGGCGGCCTTGCCCAGCAACGCGCTGTTGAAGGAGGTCGAGTTTGTGGACGCCTCCATCGGCGACATCGTCAGCGCACTCAAAGGCGCAGGCCTCTATGACGACACGCTAATCATCATCACAGCGAAGCATGGGGAGTCACCGATCGACCCGAGTCTGTACGTGGCAGATGGCGCCAATACGCCGGCAACACTGCTCGCAGCGTACATTCCCTATTCGGAGTCGCCGCTGAACCCGGGGGGAATTGGCGCCACCGAAGATGATGTCTCGGTGCTTTGGCTGAAGAAGGGCGTGAGCGTGACCTCGGCAGTGGAGCTGCTCGAAAAAAATGCCACAGCGATCGGGCTGGGAGAAATTTACTACGGGCCGACGCTGGCGCTGAACTACAACGTGGGTGGTCTTGATCCCGGTCAGGATCCGCGGACGCCGGATATCATCGTGACGCCGAACGTAGGCGTGACGTACTCGGGCAACACGACGATGATTGGAGATCACGGTGGATTCGCACATGACGATACCAATGTCATCTTGCTGGTATCTAATCCAGATTTTAAGGCGCAGACAGTGTCGGCCGCGGTGACAACCATGCAAGTCGCGCCGACGATTGTGAAAGCGTTGGGATTGGATCCGACGGCGCTGGCCGCCGTCAAGGCGGAAGGTACGGCTGTGCTGCCCGAGGTCGACGCGCAACTCGCAAAGTAAAACAGTCGTTACCGCCGTGTGACGCAAAAAATCCCGTTGGGCATGAAAATCCTAAGGACGCGGCAGCCATTCCTTCATCTCATCGGTTATTGAAGATTGTCCGTTTGGAACCGGTCATATCGTTGGACTCCAGCCGGTGCACATCTGGGCCCCGATAAACGCGTTAATCTGAAATTTACCTACTACCATCTATGGACTTAGCAGGGCTTGACACCTGTGTTCATGGGAGGTCAGAATCTCGGCGAATGGCTGACGACACGACTCGGATTGAAAGCCATGCCGGCTCCCGAGACGGCCACCACATCATTGCGATACATGGCCCGGTCACCATCACGACGGCCCCGGCCCTGCGAAAAGCTGGGGAAGGAATCAGCGCGCGAGTCTTGATTGTTGATCTCACCGAAGTTCCCCATATTGATTCATCCGCGATCGGCGTCCTCGTTCACTTTTACACCGCGAGCCGTGAATCCGGCCGCAAGCTGGCGCTGGTGGGTTTGAGCGACCGCGTTCGAAAGACGCTAAGGAACATGAGTGTTGACAAGCTATTTCGAATCTATCCTGTGCTCAGCGACGCCGAGAATGACCTCAGCGAGCGGAATCAAGAATAATCTCTGCTCGAATCCCCGATGTTTGACTGCGGCTGAAATGTTTGACTGAAGAATTTCGAGAGGATCGCCCCGAATCGCGCTAGCTGGCGCCCTTTTGTGCAATCTCTGCGTTGAGGGTGGTGATGAAGTCGTCGAGCGGACGGGCCCCGAGGTCGCCTTTCGCGCGATGGCGCACTGAGACGGTGCCAGCCTCGGCTTCTTTTCCGCCGACGACAAGCATGTAGGGAATCTTCTGAAGTTGCGCGTCGCGAATTTTCGCCTGCAACTTTTCGTTGCGGTCGTCGAGGTGCACACGGAATCCAGCGCCGCGAAGTTTCTCTGTCACTTGCTGCGCGTACGCCGCAACTTTTTCGCTGAGGGGCAGCACTTCCACTTGCACCGGCGCAAGCCACGCCGGAAACGCGCCAGCGTAATGCTCGATCAAAATGCCGAAGAAACGCTCGACCGATCCAAGCAGCGCGCGATGGACCATCAACGGCTGATGCCGCGCGCCATCTTCGCCCACGTACTCGAGATCGAATCGCGCCGGCAAATTGAAATCGAACTGAACGGTAGTGAGCTGCCATGGCCGGCCAATGGCGTCAATCAGCTTGACGTCAATCTTCGGCCCATAGAATGCCGCTTCGCCTTCAATGCGCTTGAACGGAACGTGGATTCTTTCAAGGGTGGTCTCAAGCGCGTGCGTCGCGCGCTGCCAGTCTTCGGGCTTGCCCGCGTAATTTTCCGGATGCCCCGCGTCCCAATCCGATAGCTCGACCTCGTAGCGATCGAATCCAAATGTCTTCATCACGGCGAACGCGAAATCCACGCACGCTTCCACTTCCCTTTCGATCTGATCCGGCGTGCAGAAAATGTGCGCGTCGTCCTGCGTGAAGCCGCGCACCCGCAGCAGGCCGTGCAGCACGCCCGAGCGTTCGTAGCGATAGACGGTGCCAAGCTCCGCGTACCGCTGCGGCAAATCGCGATAACTTCGCAGCCGCGATTTGTAAATCAGAATGTGGCCGGGACAATTCATCGGCTTGAGCTGGTACTCGGCCTTTTCGACTTCGATCGGACCGAACATGCTCTCGCGGTAGAAATTCGTGTGCCCGCTGGTGTTCCAAAGATCGAGCCGCATGATGTGCGGTGTAAACACGAGATCGTAGCCGCGGCGCAACAATTCGTCGCGCAGCCAGTCTTCGATCAGCTTGCGAATCAACCCGCCCTTTGGGTGCCAGAAAATTAGTCCCGGACCGGCTTGCTCCTCGATGCTGAATAAATCCAACTCGGTGCCGAGCCGGCGATGGTCGCGTCGTTTGGCTTCTTCGAGTTTGTGCAGGTATTCGTCGAGTTGCGATTTTTCGACGAAGCATGCGCCGTAAATTCGCTGCATCTGCGGATTGCCTTCGTGCCCTTTCCAGTAAGCGCCCGCGACGTTGAGCAGCTTGAACGCCTGGATCCGCCCGGTCGAAGGAATGTGCGGCCCGCGGCAAAAATCAATAAATTTTCCCGTGGTGTAGAACGACACCATCGGTTCGATGGCCTTTTCTTCCACAAGCTCGCACTTGAAAGTCTGATCGGAATCTTTGTAGAGCTTCAGCGCCTCCGGCTTCGGCAGGAATTTCCGCTCATTCGGCACGTCGCGCGCGGCAATCTCGTGCATCTTCGCTTCAATTTTTTCGAGATCTTCCGGAGTGAACGGTTCGGGACGCAGGAATTCGTAGAAGAAGCCGTAGTCAATCGGCGGCCCGATGCCTAACTTGACGTTCGGATAGAGTTCGAGCACCGCCGCGGCGAGAAGGTGCGCGGCCGAATGCCGAAAGACTTGAACCGCGTCCGGGTCCTTCGCTGTGAGGATCGCGAGCGAAGTATCCTGGTCGAGCGGCCGGCTGAGATCAATCAGGTCGCCGTTTGTGCGCGCGACGAGCGCCTCTTTCGCCAACCGCGGCGAAATCTGCTTCGCCACTTCGGCCGGAGTCGTTCCTTTCGGAACTTCGCGCTTTGCGCCGTCTGGCAGCGTGATTTGAATGGTGTCCATATTTTTCGATTGCGAACTCTGGATTTGTTAGCTTACTGGCCCGGCGCCCGCACGGTCAAGGCGCGATAGTAAACGCAGCTGAGGATGAGACCGGAAATGATCAGCTTTGCTCGTATTCACCCACGAGCACCTGGTGGACGTGAATGCTCGGAAAGCCCTGTGCGAATGCCTGCACCCGCGCGAGCGCTTGATAAAAATATAGATTCTTTTCGCTTTCATCGAGCGCTTCAAGCGTGTCCCAAAGCGAAAGCACCTGTACCTGAATCGGATCGGTGGCGTGCGTGTGAAGCACGAAGATTCCGCGAAACCCCTTCTGCTGGCGCATCAGAGGAAGCAGCGACTCGACCGCTTTGGCGAACTCTTCACTCTTGCCTTGAAGAATGTGGAATTGGGTCACGCGCGCATGCATGAAAACCTCCTAGCTCCGCGCGAATGGATTCATGTGCCACGAGCCTATCGCATCGATTCTCCGGAGTAAATACGCACGAGCGGGCTAGAACAGCGTGACGCCAGGAAGACCGGCAAAATGAGAGTCCGAGGTAACCAGGTTCGCGTTGTGAAACTGCGCGGTGGCAAAAATGATGGCATCCGCCATCGCCAAATTGTAATTGCGGCTCACTTCCACGGCCTTCAATGCAATGTCCGTATCGAACACGGCATTCGTCGCGCGCAATGCATGTGAAACAAAACGCCATGGAGCGGTCCTGATTGCCGGATTGACTTCAGACACCGCGAGGAGCTTTTTATAGACTTCATAGAACACAATTGAAGGGACCAGCAGAAATTCCTCAAGCTCAAGGAATGGGGCAAAAAGATCAGCCTTCTTTCCATCGGTAAGGTACTCGATCCAACCCGAGGAATCGACCAGCGACAGTCTAAATTCGCTCGGTGTGGTCACGATCGCTCTCCTCCCACACGATTCCCTTTGCTATCCCTCGCAATTCTCGAATCGATCGGGGCGGATCCAAGTGCAGAGATCCTTCCAACTCATACATGAAGAGCATCTGGCCCGGCCGAAGTTTGAGCTTCTCGCGCAAATCCTTCGGAATCACGACCTGAAACTTCGGAGACACGGTGACCGCGTTCTTAGATTTCATTGGGTTACGTCCTGCGTCAAACTGTAGCAGCGGGGCCTTGGTATGTCAAGATCACTATCGATGATGTCTACGGCATACGTTAGCTATCGATCAGATTGTTGTATGACGAGCCGCTTCGATGTCGAAAGGGTTACTTCTTCCGGGCCTGCTCGAGCATGTCCCAGGCTTGGTCGGGCAATTCGAGGAAATCATTAAACTCGCCGGCGCCGCGCAACCATAACCCGCCGTCGATCACCACGCATTCGCCGTTCACGTACTCGGCTTGCTGGCTGAGCAAATACGAAGCGAGATTCGCAAGCTCGTCGTGCCGTCCAAATCGCTTCATCGGATGATAGTTCCTGGCGCGCTCTTCCAGTTCTTTCGACGGAAGCAGCCGCGACCACGCTCCTTCCGTCGGAAACGGCCCGGGGGCGATGGCGTTCAATCGGATCCCATGGGGCGCCCATTCGACGGCCAGCGAGCGCGTCATCGCCAGCACGCCTGCCTTCGCGCAAGCCGACGGCACGACAAATCCGGATCCCGAACCAACCGCCGCGTACGTCGCCACGATGTTCAGAATATTCCCCGGCTGTTTCGCTTTGATCCAGCGCCGGCCGAGCCCGAGCGTGAAGTGAAATGTCCCTTGCAAGACGATTCCGATGATGGCGTTGAACGCGTTCGGCGACAATTTCTCGGTGCGCGCGATGAAATTTCCAGCGGCGTTATTCACAAGGGTGTCCACGGTGCCGAGTTCTTTCTCAGCGGCGGCGATTGCATTTTCAACTGCCGCAAAGTCGCGGACATCGCACATCGCATAACCAGCTTTCACGCCTTTGGCCCGGATGTCATTCGCGGTCTCCGCGAGCGGCTCTTCGCGACGCGCGACAAGAAACAGGTTCGCGCCGAGTTCCGCGAATCTCAGCGCCATCGACCGGCCGAGACCCGTCCCGCCTCCGGTGATGAGAATGCTGCGGCCCTTCAGCAAATCGCGCTCAAACATAGTCCACCGCCTTTCGGTCCTTTGATTGTTCCATCGACACTTTAAGGGAATTGCGCGCAGCTGCATGAAACAATTTTGGAATCACTGTCAGATAAGTTGGGTTAGGAAGGCGCGACGACTGCAGCTAGAAATCAACGTGGGCGCGAAGCCCCGGAACTAGCACAGGGCCGCGCGCTTCGTTGTATCCGGGATCGTTGATGTGCTGCAGATCGAAAGACGCGAAAATTCCGCGCCACACGTGCGCGGTGTAATAGGTTTCGAAGATTTTTTCGCCGCCATAACTAAGCCCGCCGTCGCCAAGAATAAATCCGAGCCCACCGAGCGCGAGGTATCGCGCGTGGTCGCCGGAAATGCCGTTGATCGTGAACACTGCTCCCGCGCGGTCGTAGCGACGGCGCCAAGCGGCTCCCTTGAAGTACGCACCGCCCTCGGCGCTTCGGTCCACCTCGGTATAAGCGAACGATTCGTTTCGCCCGTCGCTCCAACCCAAGCGCGCAAATAGACCGAATTGAGAAGCGAGATCCTGCTCGAAATTCAATCCAAAGCCGTACTTATGCCGGCCCTGTCGGCGCGTTGCGACAATGCTCGGCCGAGTGCCCGTTTCGCCTTCGAGAAATTCGTCGATGGCCTCACGATAGTTACCCATGTTCGCGTGGTTCAAGTATGTCAGCACGCGAACAACGCCCGCGCGTCCGGGCACGAAATTTCTGCGCCACTCGCCCTCGAGATTTTCCGCGCGAGCGCGAGCGATGTCGGCATCAAGATGAATTCCGTTCGCCACCTTCGGCATCATCGCTTCGGCGAAGCGCACCGACCACGCGTGGTCGTCATATTCGATCATCGCCGCATCGGTGTAGCCGCGCGTATTCGCCGCGTAGTCGTAGACGCCGTTGTTGTCCACCGTCCAGTTGAGAAATTGCAGGTGGCTATCGCTGCCGCCCGAATTCACGTCAAAGAAATCGGCGAGACTGAATTTGCCCACGCGCAATTCAACTCGCCGCGCCGGAAGCGACGTCGCCAGTCCCATCGGCCCGCGTTCGGATGTGACGCGCTCGCCGCTGAGTGGAATGATTTGGCGCACGATGAAGCGTGCAAGGTATGGCTCCGTCGAGAGCGGGACTCCCTGAACAGTACGCACCGCATCCAAATCGGTGAAACCTGCCAGCCCGAGAGCGTTCCCGATGCCTCCGCCCGTCGCGTCCTCCAAATCAACCACGACCTCTGTTGTTTTCGTAACCTCATAACCCGTGTAAAGCGTCAGGATGTGCGTTGTAGCGCTTTGCGCCTCAGGCGAGAGGCTGTTCGGCCCGCTGTATTTGGCCGGGAAAGTCGGGTGCCACTGAAAAACAACGTTCGCCTGGCCCGAGATCCAGTATCGGCTCGTTTCGGAGTGAGGGAAGATAGTTAAAGGCGTTTCGTCCGTGGCAGGAGCGTCCGTGTTATCTGACGGCGCCTGGCCGTTGGAAGGAGCCGGTGCATCCTGTGCGCGCAATGCGCCCGGGCAAAGCAAAAACGCACCGAGGAGTAGCCACACCCGGAGGCTGATCTTCGAAGGCATCGGACTCGATTCGTAAGGTCAGTTTACTAGTGCTATCCGCTTTCACGGCCGTAGAATAGTACACATCTTCTAACTTCAAACACCGAAAAGCGAAGATTACATAAAATTTATCTAGGCTCGTAAAACGCCCAGGTGAGCCATAGAAGGACGCGCTGCGAGTGTAACCGCCTAATCTCAGGCATCCGGATTGCCCCAATTCGTCATCTCTAGTAGTCTTTCTAGTTCCATCAGGCTCTCCGTCCCACCCGTGAGGTAGCCAGATGCGGGCACTGCGCCCAAGGAGTCGGATTCTTGAGAGGGAAGGCATCAGTTTCGATTTGGATTCTGCTCGCGGCGGCGCTCCTGCTGCCGTCCTGCGGCGGCGTTGTAAATAACCCCGCCCCCTCTATCAGCTCCCTTTCTCCGACCAACATCAACGCTGGACAGCCCGGCTTCACGCTAACCGTGAATGGAAGCGGCTTCGCACCGCAGTCGCTGGTTTATTGGAATGGGTCTGCGATCTCGACGATATTCCTGTCGGGCGATCAACTGCAGGCCACGATTCCGTCATCGTTCATCTCCACGCCCGGCTCCGCACTTATCGAAGTACAAACTCCCGCACCAGGCGGTGGAATTACAAGCGAGTTGACGTTTAGCATTAATACGGTCAACAGCCCGATTCCGATCCTCACCTCGATTTCGCCGTCGGCCGGCCTGGCCGGAGGAAATCAGTTTCTGATGCATCTTGTTGGGAACAACTTCGAGTCGCAATCGGTTGTGACGATCAATGGTAACGGCGAACAGACAGAGTTTCTCGATAGCCAGGATTTGCAGGTGCAAATCCCGGCTACCGATCTCATTTCGGCAGGGGTTCTATCGGTCTCAGTCCTGAATCCATCGCCCGGCGGCGGAACCTCGCAGACTCTTCCGCTGACGGTTACCTATGCGGTGCCGGCCATCACCATGCTCTCGCCGACAAGCGCGGCCGCCGGAGGAAACTCTCAAGTTCTCACCGTGACCGGGACGGGCATGACTCCCGCGACCGTGATCACGTTTAACGGCAGCCCGCGAACGACTACTTACGTGTCGAACACCTCGGTGAGCGCGAATCTCACGGAGTCCGATATTTTCTCGGCGCAGGTCGCGCAGATTATTGCCGTGAATCCGTCGCCCGGAGGAGGGCCGTCTGTTGCCGCGATTTTCGGGGTGGACGGAATCGTACCAACAACCGCGAGACCCGGTTACAGCGGCCTGCCGGAGCTGGTTGACTATAGCTATCTCGGACTCGGACCGAATAGCGGCGTCGGCAACCTGAATCTCTCCGGGCCTTCGATTAGTTCGAGTGGCCGATACGTCGCGTACGCTTCCGCGGCCAGCAATCTCGTCTTCAACGACACGAATGGAAACCCGGACGTGTTCCTGACTGATACGTGTTTCGCCGTGACTTCGTGTGTTCCTTCCACACAACTCATCAGCATTTCCGGATCGAGTGGGAATGGCGCTCCGGGCACGCAGGGAAACTCCGATAGCCTCGAGCCTTCAATGAATTCCGCGGGAACCTACGTCGCGTTTTCTTCGCATGCGACCAATCTCGATCCCAATTACCCGACCCTCAACGGCACAACGAGACAGGTTTTCCTCCGCAGCGCGTGTCTCACTTCGACTTCCACTACGGTTTGCACCAGTGCATTCACCGAGTTGGTATCCGTCGCCGCCGATGGAGTCAATCCCGCGAATGCTGATGCGACGCAGCCATCAATCAGTTCGGACGGCCGGTACATCGCGTTTGTTTCGACGGCAACGAACCTGATTCCGGACGTGAACCCCGGAGGAATAGCACAAATCTATCTGCGCGACACTTGCCTCAATGTAACCACAACGTGCACACCAACCACGGAACTGGTTTCTTCGCCCGACGGACTCACCCCCGCAAGTTCCCCGTCATCGCAGCCGTCGGCGGCAACAGGCGGCCTCTACGTCTCGTATACCTCCGCGGCGACGAATCTCATCAACGGTGTCGTTCCATCGTTCACGCAGATTTATCGCACGACGACTTGCATCGCTGGATTGATCAATTGCGTTCCCGCGATTACTCTCGTTTCCTCGAATGACGGTGTAACTCCGGCGAACGCGGCGACTTCGGAATCCTCGATTACAAGTGATGGGCGCTACCTTGCGTTCGCTTCCGCGGCGACCAATCTGGTGCAAACGGCCTCGTCGGGAGTCCAGCAAATCTTTGTTCGCGATACTTGCGGCACATTAACTTCCGGATGCACGGCCGCGACATCGCTTGTTTCCATTGCCAACGACAACGTGACGCCCGGCAACGCCTTGAGCGAAGAGCCGACCATCAACTCGACATCTTCGGGCGCAGGAGATGCGCAGTACGTTGCGTTTTCGTCGCTTTCGACGAATCTCGCCGCGAACATCACCAACGGATTTGAAAATGCCTTCGTGCGGAACACGTGCGCCGGCGCAAGCAGTTCGCCCACGTGCCTGCCCGGCACCGTGCTCCTCAGCACGTCGCAGAATGGCACGCTCGCCAACAACGTGTCGCTGCACCCCGCCATCAGCGGGGATGGCCACACCGTGGCGTTGTTATCTCCCGCGACCAACCTGGTCTCGAATTACTCCACGGGTCTCGGCGACGTCTTCCTTGTCGCGACGTCCTTTTAGTTAGGCGTTTATTTTCGAAAAAAACTGAGGTCTTACGAGTGTGCCGCTGAACGCTGCGATGCCACAGGAACGCGGCTTGGTTTCCGTCGAGCCGATCTGTCTGTATTTACGAAAGCTGCACGTAGCAGCCGAAAACATCCACCGTCTGCGATTTCAACCGGGCCGCAATGGCGGGTTCCGCGATCGTGAACACAACCAGTAACAGAGCGATGGAGCCGATACCCGCCACCTGTCGGCGGGTTCTACTGGTCGTAGATTTACTCGATCTCGATTGGCGCTTTATTTCCACGGAATGAATCGCCCCGGCTCGCTGGCATTTCGATTATTGCAAGCCATTTAGCCGCGCGTTACTTAGGATGCAGTTACGAGATGGATTGGAATTTCAGAAGTGGTCAGAGGAAAGGCCGTAAATCTTGGGCCCACTCTGTCAGCGGGGGGTCAGGAGGGGTACGCCGACAGGGTGGGCTTGGACGGGTTGGAAGCGTGCCCCGGCTCCTCTCGAAGCCGTCGTCCCCGCAACGCAGCCCCCAACCCGCACTGTCATAATAGAAATCAGAACGGTTCAGCGGAATGGCTCGGAAGTCTCATTTGCCACGTACTCGGGGTACAGTACCCCGTTCGAGGCTAAGTGCGTAAGTAATGCAGCGCTAAGGCTTTGAAGGGCTGGGGATTTCCGGCGGCGGTGGCGCAGACTGAGCGGGCTTGTCTTTTGATGGGCTGGCGGGTATGCGTAGGGTGACCTTCGTCGCTTTTCCGGTCTGCAGCCGGACGTTTTTTTCCCACGGCGACCAGATGCCCAAGTACGAAGCGCGAAGATCATACGCGCCCGGCAAGAAGCGTTGGAATGAGAAGCGGCCCTCAACGTCTGTGAGCGCTGCGTGCGGGTGCTCGCCATTGCCGGATTCCTGCACGATCACCCGGGCCGACGGGACAGGTCTATCGTCCATTCCGTAGACGACGCCTTCGATCGTGCTCGTAACGTCGCGAGGACTTGCGGGCGCTGCCACGAGACACAATAATGCGACAACGCAGACTGCCCAGATAAACTTTGACAACCTACCTCCTCTCCCGCCCGTACTCATTCTATCCCAGCACGCGGTCGTCGCGCAGACGCTGCGCCGTAAAGGTTAGCCCACCAAAGTAAGTCCATCAGCTTGATCGTGCGGATACGCTGGAGCTGGAGTGCCAGGTTGCGCCGCGTCATTCCGAGGAGCGAAGCGACGAGGAATCCCCCTTCGGAACGCTAGAAACAGAAGTTGCTATAGCTTGTAAACTTTGTGCGCTCGGACGTGCGCTTCCTGATCCTGGCGGCCTGAGTCGGCATTCACGCCGCGCGCGATGGCGATGTAATAGGTCAGCAATTGCAAAGGAACGAGATGAATGAATGGCGCGAGCCAGGCCGCCATTTCCGGCAAGACGATAACGTGCTCGGCGGCGATGTCGCGGTTCGCATCGGGCACCGTAACCGCAACGCGTAACATTCCAAGCTCGCCCGCCGCGCGAAGAATCGTGCGCGCGCGGTCATCGGCGGGCTCTCCCGTCAGCATCGCCACGATCGCGCCGCGCGAATCAATTTCCGAGAACGGGCCGTGCAGGAGCTCTTCAGTCTCGAAGCCTTCCGCGGCGATGTAGCTCGTCTCTTTGTTTTTCAGCGCGGCTTCGACTGCTGTCGCCCAGCCGGTACCCGAACCGAAAAAGATGAGCCGCTGTTTTGGCGCGACTTGCTTTGCAATCTCGCGAATTTTGATTTCGCTGCGAAGCGCCAGCCGCATCAATGAAGGAACTTTTTCGAGCGCCGCGTCGGCGCCTGTCGCATCCTTGATCAAACCGCGCTGTTCGAGAATAGCGAGAATAAATTTCGCGAGCGCCGCAAGCGCGGTTGTGTAGCTCTTCGTGTAGGCAAATGCGAGTTCCTGTTCGCAAGTCTCAATATGGAAGTCCGCGCCCTGAATTCCGTCGCCGGATTTTTGTCCCGTGACCGCGATCGTCATCGCCCCGGCCGCCTTTGCCGCGCGAAGAGCCTCGATCGATTTCGTCGTGGTCCCCGTGTGCGTGATGACGATAGCGACATCCTCCGGTCCGAGCGCGAGCGGATAATGTACGAATTCGAATGACTGCTCGGCTCGCGCCGGCGCCCGCCCGCCCGAGTGGAATCGCATCCACCGCTCGCAGACATTCGCGGCGTTCAGCGATGTACCGATGCCGATGAACACAAACCGTTTCTTGCCGGCCGCGGCGCCCGCGGCCTCCTCGATTTTCACTCGCTGCTTCGCAAATACCTGATCGATTAAGTCAGGTTGCGCCTGGATGGCGTCGTAGAGGAAAAACGGGTGTTTGTCTCGCGTCTCGGGCATTTGCATCTTCTCCCGCGGCAGTGTATCCGATAGACTCGCGAAGCGCGAACGCCAATTTCCCGAAAAGCGCACAGAGGCGCTCGCGAAGCGCCGGAGAAGCCGGAGGACGCAATGCCTCGCTATCTCTCGCAGCACACACTAGCGTGCCTCACGCGCCAGGGCGCGGAGGAACTGACCGCGAGACTCAATGCCGCCACAACGGTCCGCGCGCGTCGCGTCCTCCTCGCCATGCACGACGGAAAGCTGCTCGTCGAATTCGATGCCGCGAACCGCGAAGGGTTGGAAAAGTGGCTTGCAGCGGAGAAGTTCCATTTCGACTGGCTTCTTCGAATTGATTACGAGGCAAGCGGCGGCAGCCTCTCCCCCGTCTGATCCCCAAACACAATTTCCAAATATCCTGCATCCGAGGCGCAATCGCTGAATCCCGTAACCTAAGAATTACCCAGTAACTTCAGAGTCCGGAGGCTCCCGCCTCCGGATCCACTTGCGCTTCGTAGGCGTCTGTTTATGTTCCGCCAAATTTTTTTCGGAGGGAATTCCGCGCCCAATCAGTGTAGTTGCCCGTTCTCGATGCCGTTGTGCCGCGCTTCATCTTCGAGTGCGCTAATTTTGTCGAGCAAATCCCGCTTCTGCTCGTTTAACTTCTGGATTTCCGCCTGCCAGTCCGCGCGCCGCATGTGATATTCCTGCACGCCCTGATTCGGCGGCGGCTCTCCATTGAGTGCGGCCTGATACGACGCGATCTGCTGATCGATGTCGGCGATTTGGCCATTCAGCTTGCTGATTTGAGTCCGGTACCAGCTCGCGTTTTTTCCGGACGCCGGCTTCGACTTCGCCGGTTTGGGTTTTGGAGCCGGCTTCGCTGCTGTGGCCGCAGCCGCGTGCGAATCGAAATCATCATTCGTCCAAACTTTCTTCGACGGCGTTTGACTCGGCTCGCCGGACGTCTCGCTTGCCGCGGCAGGTAATGGAGCCGGTTGCTGGTTCTGCGCGCGCGAGGGAAGAGCGATAGCGACGCCAGTGAGAGAGAGCAATATCGTGAGCAACGGACGGATGCGCATAGCGCCTCCTATGTAAGTCCATTGTCAGCCCGGTAGTTCCCGTCTCACGGTTGAATTGCTGATCAGTTTCCAAATCCTACGGGTCCGCAGCGACGCCGCGCGCCAGTTCGTCTCGCACCAGTGCGAGCGCCTGCGCGGGAGGACCGTCACGCCGGTAGCGCATCGTCTCCGTGATCTCATGAGCTTCGAATACGAACAGAAATTTTCGTCCAGTGTAATCGTACTGCACGCGCGTGGGCGCCCAAAAGCCGTGGGCTACTTCGGCCGTGTCGATAGAGAATCGCGCGCCACGATAGAGCTTCCCGAGTAATCCTCCGCCAAAAGGCACATCTCGAATAATCTCCGCGTCGGCATGCACAATATTGCCGGACGCTTCGTCCACCCAGATTTTAATGCGCGTATGCGTCAGCACGTTCTCAAGCATGGTCTGCGCCACGTAACTGGGATTCGGCTCGAGCGCCAGCACAGCCACCGCTCGCCCGTTGCGTGTCTCACGGCCGGCCCAGGTCGTGTAGAATGCCTGCCGCGCCGCTTCCACCGCATCCCGGCGTTCCTTCATTTTTTTCTGCCATTTCCCATACGCGGCCTGTTGGCGGGAATCCTTCGGATTGATGGCGATCTCGAGCACTTGCTCCCAATCGCGCAATTGCTTCCGGTAAACCTCGGGATCCACTGTTCTTCCATCTTCTTTGAGGAGCAAGCGTAGCGTGCCCGTCCCAGTCGGAACCACTCGAAACGTTTTGTCATCCACGATGTGTCGATCGGAACCAGAAACCATCGTGTGATGCTCGATTCGCTCGTACTCGTCCATCATGGTGTCGTTGTTGTGCAGGGCGTTGATAATGCGGTCGCCGAGAGCTTTCAATTCGGTGTCAGACGGCGCGGCGGACTGCTCTGCCCCGGCGAAATGCGCATTGCTCGCCGGAACAGGGGCCACGGCCAGACAAACCAGTGCTGCGCTCGCCATTGACGCAGCCGAATTGAGCAGCATCTTTCTCACGATTCTCCCGGCCCGCAACACCATCTATGTCCGATTCGAGTTGCCCAATTCCAGTTGCAGGAACATTGTATGCCGCTTACCGAGAAGCGTCTCTGTTCGGGCCTTACTCCCGATTTTTTGTTCAGCACCAGCACGCTGCGGAGCCCAAGTTTTCGAGCGAATCAGCGCACACTATTTCCCCGGCTCTCGCGTCTATAATACAAAAGGTCATGGATCGTACCCAGTTCAGGGCTTCCGCGCGCCAAACGGCCATCGCTCTGCGCGAAACATTTGTTCTCGCCCTTGACACGCTCCGCGCTCATAAACTCCGTAGTTCTTTGACGTTACTGGGAGTGATCCTCGCTGTCACGACCCTCGTCGCAGTGATGTCCGTCTTGAATGGCCTCAATCTCTACGTCGCCGATAAAGTCGCAAATCTCGGCGCTAACGCCTATATCGTTGATCGCGTCGGCATCGTCACAAACATGGAGCAATGGACGAAGGCTCGCAAGCGACCGCCTATCGATATGGCTGATCTCAATGCCTTGCGGACCGGAATGTCGCTGGCCACGAATATCGCCGGAGTGATGCAGACCGTCGCCGACGTCCGCTATGGAAACGAGCTTCGTGAAAATGTGACCATTATCGGCGCTTCGCCAAGCTATGCCGGGATCCGCGACATCGGAGTTTCCTCCGGCCGCTTGCTCACGGACGTAGACGAAGATCATCGGTCTTCGGTCTGCGTTATCGGCCCGGATGTCGCAAATCAGTTTTTCCCAGGCAGTGATCCGATCGGCAAGGAAATTCGCGCGGGGGCGGAACAGTACGAAGTCGTCGGCATCGCGACCGCGCGCGGCACCATTCTCGGGCAATCGCTTGATAATTTCATCATGATGCCGCTCGGGACGTACCGGAAAGGCTGGCTCGCGCCCCTCGATTCGGTCAGCGTGTTCGTTCAAGCGCCGAACCCGGACCTGATGCCTGAATCTGAAGATGAAGCGCGTGTAATTATGCGCGCGCGCCGCCACGTCCCGTATGACGCGGAGGATAATTTCGCCGTCATCGCGCCCAATTCGATCACGGGGCTTTGGAACCGGATCACGGGAAATGTTTTCGCCATCGCCATTTGGATCACATCCGTCTTCCTCGTCGTCGGCGGCGTCGTCATCATGAACATCATGCTTGCCAGCGTGACGGAGCGTACGCGCGAAATCGGTTTGCGGAAGTCTCTCGGGGCGCGCCGCATTCACATCCTCATGCAATTTCTGGTCGAGTCGTCGTTGCTTTCCGCTACGGGCGGCTTCGTGGGCGTCGCTCTCGCTCTCGCGATCACATTTCTTGTCCGGTCCACGACTTCGCTTCCGATTTCGACGCCGTTTTTCACCATTGCTATCGCGCTGACGCTTTCGACCGTGATCGGTTTGTTTTTTGGCATTTATCCGGCGATGCGCGCGGCGAGGCTCGATCCGATCGAAGCTTTGCGCGCGGAAGTTTAGAGAATATTCATGAAGCAGGACTATCGTGAAAATCTGACGCTCGCCTTCGACACGCTGCGCAGCCACAAGCTACGCAGCTTCCTCGCCGTTCTGGGCGTGACGATCGGCGTCGGCCTGATCATTCTCGTTGTCGGCCTTGTCGAGGGATTCCGTGCCAACATTCAGAAGGAAATCACGTCAGAGGGCATTGATACGGCCTGGGTCCAGCGCTTCGGAGAAGGCTTTGGAACGAATGGCCGCCGCCCTAAGGAAGAACGCGAGCGCAAACCGCTGACGCTTGAAGATGGCGATGCGATTCTCCCCGCGTGTCCTGCCGTAAAGGCTGTCGCCGTTTCGATTTTTCAATGGGAACTCACGCACAGCGTCCGTTACCAAACCAACGAAGTGCAGGGTGTCGAATTCCGCGGCACTTTTCCGGCATTCCTCGAAGTCTATTCGAATGCCGCTATGCGCGCCGGCCGCTTTTTCACCGACTCCGAGAACAACCATCGCGATAACGTGGCGGACATTGGCGAAAACATAGCCACAGCGCTCTACGGCAATATCGACGACGCCGTCGGCAAAACCATCAACGTGGATGGCTCCGAATTTCTGGTGATCGGCGTTCTCGAAAGGCCCGCGGGCACGTTCGGAATGGACGACGAAGATCGCCGCGTCATTCTGCCTTACTACACGTTCCGCAAGCTCTATCCCGCGGCCTACGAAATTTTCATTCGCTTCCTCGCCTATCCCGGAAAAGTAGATGCGGCCGTGGACCAGGTTCGCGATGTCTTGCGACGCCGGCGAAACGTGCCCTACGACAAGCCGGATGATTTCTTCATTCAAACCAATCGCGAGACCGCGCAGCAATTCAACGACATCATCAAAGGCACCGTCGTCGTGATTGTGGTCCTCAGTTCGATTGGGCTTTTGATCGGCGGCGTCGGCGTGATGAATATCATGCTCGTCTCGGTTACCGAGCGGACCCGCGAGATCGGCATTCGCAAAGCGATTGGCGCGCGCAGCGCCGATATCACGTGGCAATTCTTGTTCGAGGCCATGACTCTCACCGGTCTCGGAGGCTTCATCGGCATTGTCGTCGGCGGCGGCGCAGTCGTGCTGATTCCGATGTTGACAAAAGTGAATGCCGTCATCACGCTCTGGTCCATCGCCGCTGGTCTTATCGTTTCCATTAGCATTGGTCTAGTGTTCGGCGTATGGCCTGCCGTGAAAGCGGCGAACCTTGATCCCGTCGAAGCCCTGCGCTATGAATAGCGCGCAATTCTTCGGCTCTGTCCAACCCGGGAGATAACGCGATGCCCTCACGCTCGAAAGACAGCGAAATCGAGTTCATGCTCCAGCTGCTGAGCGAAGCCTATGAAAAGAAAACCTGGCATGGCCCGAATTTGAAGCAATCCATTCGCGGCGTCTCGGCGCGCGACGCGGCCTGGCGTCCCGCTCCTGGCCGACACAACATTTGGGAACTCACTCTGCACGCCGCGTACTGGAAGTATGCCGTTCGCCGCCCACTGCTTGGCCTGCCGCAAGGTTCCTTCGCGCTAAAGGGTAGCAATTTTTTCGCGATGCCGGAGCCGCACACCGATGCAGAGTGGCGCGGCGCCCGCCAACTTCTCGACGACGAGCATCGCAAGCTCATGGCTACAGTGGCCGATCCGCGCAATTCGAGCGTCGTGAAGAAGCAGCTTCGAATGATTTTCGGCGTTGCGTATCACGACATTTATCACGCTGGCCAGATTCGCTTGCTTCGGCGCCTCCAGCAAAAGCGGTAGAGCCGCTGGACGCACGACTCCGTGGTCACACCCTCTCTCCATCGGAAAGTTGTTCGAATTGAATTATTGTTGCGCTAGTTCTTTGAGAAGTGATGCGAGGGGGCTTGCGGGATCAACGCTCGGCTTGCCGTCGGCGCTCAATCTATAGGCATATCCTGCAGGATCTTCTGGAATCGCGCGCGCCATTCCCGCGGCGAGCAATTCCGCTCCCGAGGACGGGAAATGGCCGAATTTCGTTTTGTAATCCGCGGCGATCTGCGTCAAAGTTTCGAGGTCCGCTTCCGTCTGCAGCGCTTTCAGATGGTTCATCGCGTTTCTGCGAATCCGCTCGTCGGTCGCCTCCTTGTAGATCTGCGACCACATGAAACGCGAGGTGTCGCGCGACATTCCTTCTTGCGCAATGTGCGCCGCGAAGGGTTTCATCCACGGCGGCGCGCCCGCAATGTCGCCGCCCTGCCAGAACGCCTGCGCCGCGGCTTGATAATTTTTCGTGTGCCAGTAGTAAATTGTCCCGAGGTCGGAATAGAGTTGCCACTCATCCGGATTCGCGGCAATTCCTCGCTTCAAAAGCTCGGCCGCGAGATCCGGGCGTCCCGCGCCGATCGGACGGCCTTCAGCGAGAAACGTTCCGCCGAAGCGGTACGCCACCAGAAGCTGCGGATCGAGCGTTGTCGTGACGTTGAGCAGAGGCGCCAACTCATCGTAGTTTGCGCCCACCTGTCCCAGCCGCCGGCCGTAATACTGAACACTTCGCGTCCAGTAGATGTCCGCGAGCAGCGAATCGTAGCCCAGGCTCAGCTTTTTGAGCATCGGGCCTGAAGCGAGAAGCGTGTCGCTCGTTTCGCTCTCCAAAAAGTCCGTGCGGATTGCGATTCGCTTTTGCACCGGGTAAAGCAGTACGAGCAGCAGCGGAATCGCCGTCGTGGCGATTTTGATTTGGCCGCTGCGCGCCGTGCTCGTCATTTCAGATTCCGGTTCGAAAAGATTGCGGAGGCCGCGAGCAGCACCGCGCCGATGTAAATCGCCGCGTAAGCCGTATTGAGCGCGATCAAAGCTTTCGGAATCGCATGGCCATGCGCCGTCACTGCGATGATGTTGAAGTTGCTGAAATTCGGCAGCAGGTAGTAAATCATCGAGGTCACGATTTTCAGCGACAGGCTGCCCGTGAGCGTTCCCACGCCGCGAATATCAGACGCGAACGTCCCTGCAACGTAGAACCCGAGCGTGAAGATTGTCGAGAGCATCGGCGTCGAAAAGCACGAGAAGAAAAGCGCGATGGCCGTTATCAACGCGAGCTGCAGCAGAATGAAATACACGGCCACGAGAATGTGCGCGTCGCTGCGGACCAGCTTGTGATTCACGTAAAGCAGCGCCACAAAAATTCCCGCGGCCATCACCGCTGTATTGACGGTGAGCGTCAGCAACAGCCCGAAATATTTTCCCGTCAGGAACTGCCAGCGCCGCACCGGCTTGGCCAGCAGGCTATAGAGCGTCCGCTTTTCCATCTCCTTGTGAACGAGGCCGACGCCGATAAAAATCGCCATCACCAATCCAAAAAGCGAAATCGCGGTGAGTCCGAGATTGATGATCACTTCATGATCGACGCCAATTGAAATTTTCCCGACGACAACGGCCGCGGCAATCATCACCAGCGCGAAGAAAATCAAATTGTAGAGAACGCGGTCGCGCACCGATTCGCGAAACGTATTCAAGGCGACGACCGCGGGAACGCTGCTCATTTCACGCTCCCTTCGATCGCGTAGGCCGGGCCTTTTTCGCGGCCCACCAGCCGGAAGAAGTAATCTTCGAGCGTGGGCTTCAATTGCGCGATGGAAAGAATCCGCGCTCCGGCGCCGCGCAATTGTTCAATCGTTTCGTAGAGCTGCGCTTCCGGCACTTCGAGGCGATAGAGCGAGCCGGTGGGCGTCGCGCGATTCGCAAGTGCCGCAGGCAACGGCTGGCCGGCCGCCAACTCGAAGTGAATCTCCATTCCCTGAACTTCAATGGCCATAATTTCCCGCGGCGTGCCCACGCCCTGCAATTTGCCGCCCAACAGCACCGCCACGCGGTCGCACAGAACTTCCGCGTCCGGGAGAATATGCGTGGAGAAGAAAACGGTGCGGCCCTGCCTCTTGAGATCGAGAATGATCTCGCGAACTTCTCGCCGCCCGACGGGATCGAGCCCCGACGTCGGCTCATCGAGAATCACCACCGGCGGATCGTGCAGGATTGCCTGCGCGATGCCCACGCGCTGCATCATGCCCTTCGAGAATTTTCTAAGTTGAACATTCGCGGCAGTGGCGAGTCCCACGCGATCGAGGAATCGCGACACACGCTCGCGGCGCTCGGCGGCATTGAATCCGAAAAACTGCGCCGAATAATCCAGAAACTCCCGCGCCGTGAGGTAGTCGTAGAAATATGGCTGCTCGGGCAGAAAGCCGATCTCGCGGTGCATCTCGACATCCTCAATCGAGCGCCCGCGAATTCGCGCCGTGCCCGACGTCGGAAAAATCAGGCTCAGCAGCAGCTTGATCGTCGTCGTTTTTCCCGCGCCATTCGGCCCGAGAAATCCGAAGACTTCGCCTTCCTTCACCTCAAAGCTCAAGCCATCGAGCGCGCGTCGCCGCTTCTTGCGCCAGAAGCCCGTCGCATAGTCCTTCGTCAACCCATCGATTTCGATTGCCGCTGACCCCATGCATTTATTTTGTAGAGAACGCCGCCGAAGTCAATTGCCGTTGTGACGTTTTGTTACATCCCGCCACGCATACCCGCACCGCATCGGAATCACTCTCAGACTTTTAAGAAATTTTTGCGCGTCCCA
>Ga0302324_100009416_pt1 | contig 20429 bp, 20 predicted proteins | sample Palsa_T0_1_FD_201949 | JGI IMG/M metagenome (GOLD analysis project Ga0302324, IMG submission 201949) | Peat permafrost microbial communities from Stordalen Mire near Abisko, Sweden - Palsa_T0_1 | ecosystem: Environmental > Terrestrial > Soil > Palsa > Peat permafrost | place: Sweden: Abisko...
AGCAGGTTATGCCGCCGCGCATAAGCAGGACGCTGCGCAGCGCCGGGGCCATCGTGCAATCCTCAAATCCATCGCACCTTTGCCGACGGCATTTGCAATGATCCAAGAGGAAGGCGCGCCCGTCGCCTTCGGGCTTGGTGTGGTCGATCGCGGACGCCTGGGGTTGTTCGACATTGTCACGGTGCCCGGCGAAAGGCGTCGCGGCGGCGCACGCAGACTGGTCGGCGGATTGCTGCACTGGGGACGGACGCAGAGCGCCAACTCGGCGTGGCTGAGCGTGATCCATGCCAACACGAACGCGCTCGCGCTCTATCGCCAGTACGGATTCACGGAAAGCTATCGCTATCACTATCGCGTGGCGCCGTGACAGTCGGACTTATCGCGCGGGAGAGCGCGTGTTTACGAAATCCTCGAGTTGCCGCGCGATATGCCATCCGAGGTCCGGACGGCGAAACCGTTGTTCAATGAATGCGATATCCGGCGTGTAGATCTCCTGCAATTCGAGAATCTCGTCACGAGAGATGCGGGGAAATGCCTTGCCCTGATTGTTCTCGCGCAGCATCTTGCGAGTCCGAGGATCTGTCGCATCGATTGTGAGCGCGTTGTCCGATATCGCCAACTTCGGTCCACTGTGAATGGTCTCATCCGCGCCATCGATATCGCCAGGCGGAAGGTCAAGAAAAGCAGCCACTCTTCCGAGCGCGGACACAGGGTCGCTTCGGATATCGTCCGTGAACAACGTCAGGATTTTGTTCGGGCCGAATACACGCTCCCAGGGCAAAAAGTGGCGCTGATAAAAGCCCATTTCGATGATTCCGAAGCGAAACTCGAAATCGACGAGCCTTTCCAGCAGATCGGTTATTCTGTCTTCGGGTTTGATCCGCCCCCGCCTGAAGTGATGCATAAACGCCGAGACGGACCGGTGCACGGGATGGCGAAGCGACAGGATCAGCTTCACGTCGGGACCGAGGGTTTCGCGGACCGCTTGCGGCGTTGCAAGCCGGAGTTGTCTCGGACCCGATCCAAAGAATTTCCTGCTGCTATCGCGCGCCCAGAAATATCCGGGAGTTGCCTCTGCGACATAGCGCTCGTTTCCGGCTCCGGTGAAATTGGCGCCGTAAGCTTCGAGGTCCCGATTCGATTCCCGCTTGCCGAAAAACGACAATTCCTTGATCTCGGAGAAGTAAATATACGGGTGACGGCGCAATTGTTCGTACAGCCAGGTCGTGCCGCATTTCTGCGCCCCGATCACGAGCAGATTCGGCAAGCGACGGACAATATGATTCGGCATTAATCTCAGATCGCCCTTCGACACGGCGCTTTAGCGGTCTCGCTGCGCCCAGATATCAACACGCCGGCGGCAGCGGCGCCAGCTGCGTCAACGTCGCTTTCAGTGTGTAGTTCGCGTAGATCAGCGACATCGAACCGATGACACCGTTGGCATAAAGGCGCGACGCCACTTCGTAATCCGGTGTCTCGCTTTGCGCGTTGTTGGGAAAATACCCGACCAGCACCGGCCATGCGGGAACGTTCTTCACAAGGCCGGCCTTGTCGATCGCCGGATCGCTCTGCGGCGCAGGCACTTTCTGTCCGATCAGAACGGTGGAGAGATACAGAGCCGATTTGTCGCCGCCCTGGAATACGAAGGCCTTGGTCGAATTGCGTTCCGCTTGCGCCGCTTGCAGGATATCGACAGCCTGACCCGTCGGAAATTCCGTCGACTTCGGCAACGCGAATTGCATCGATTTCGGTTCGGCCAGTTCGACAGTGCCGCTGCCGTCGGCCTCTTCCATGGCCCGCCCACGCTGGCGCTCGATCAGCTTGCCGTCGATGGAGTTGGTGATATCGAAGCGCATTTCGCGGCCCGTCTTGTTCTCCCAAGCGGTCACGAGGAAATCGCTGCGCGCGACCCTGCCGTCCGCATCGGTCAGGTCGGCGAGCATGCGCTGCGTGGTCGTCCAGCCGTCGCAGACGTCGCGGAATTCGATCACCACCCGCCCATGCGCCGCGATGGCGCCGCCCGCGCTCGTATGTGCCAGCGACAATTCATAGATCGCGCGATTGGGAACGAGCTCAATCGGTGCGGCCGCGGTGCTGCCCGCGCTCGCGACCAACAGCAACGCCAGACCGGATCTGCGCATTATTCTGGGGTTCCGCCATGGCTGCGCAACGCACCGTAGAGCTCGGGCCTGCGGTCGCGGAACAGCCCCCAGGACGCGCGCATCTTTGCGACTTCATCGAGATCGAATCCCGCCGTGACGACGCCTTCGTCCTGCCGACCCAGTTCGGCCACGATCTCACCCGTCGGCCCGGCGATGAAGGACGAGCCGTAAAATGTGATCTCACCTGCCTGCCCTTTTTCCGTGCCAATGCGGTTGGAGGCAATGAGCGGCATAAAGTTCGCGCCCGCGTGCCCCTGCATCACGCGCCGCCAGTGATCGCGGCTGTCGACGGGAGGAGCCGGCGGTGGTTCCGTGCCGATCGCGGTCGGATAGAACAGCGCCTCCGCACCCATCAATGCCATCGTGCGCGCCGACTCCGGAAACCACTGATCCCAGCAAATGCCGGAGCCGAAATGCCCAAACCGAGTGTTCCAAACCTTGAAGCCCGTATGTCCTGGCGTAAAATAGAATTTCTCCTGATAGCCGGGCCCATCGGGAATATGCGACTTGCGATAGAGTCCGAGCACACGTCCGTCTGCATCGACCATCGCCAGCGAATTGAAATGCGCATGTCCCGCCCGCTCGAAGAAACTGACAGGCAACACGACGCCCAATGACTTGGCAAGTTCCGCCATTTCCGCGATGAGCGGATTGCCTTCAAACGGTGCGGCATGGGCGAAATGCTCCGCCAACTGGTCCTGGCAGAAATAGGGCGTCTCGAACAATTCCTGGATCAGGATCGCGTTGGCGCCTTTGGCGGCAGCAGCGCGGACCAAATCCTTGGCCTTGGCGACATTTGCACGTTTGTTCCACGAACAGGCGAATTGGGCCGCGGCGAATATTATTTTTCTCATGATGCGACCGGCTCCTGCTGCGTGATGCAATGAATGCCGCCGCCCCCTTCCACGATGTCCAGCGCGTCGAGCTGCAGGATGTCGCGGCCGGGAAAACAATCCGCAATCACGCCACGCGCGCGCTCGTCGTTCGGATCGTCGAAAGACGGCATCACCACGCCGCCATTGGCCAGATAAAAATTGACATAGCTCGATTGCAGCGGACGCCCGCGCCAATCGTGACGCGGCCTTTTGGGTTGAACGATCTCAACCACGTCCAGTTTCCGTCCCCGCGCATCGCGGGCTTCCGAGAGCCGCCGAAGAGCCTCTATTGCGGGCTCATAATCGGGATGCGAACGCATTGCGGGAATTCCGACGATCACACGGCCGGGCGCGGCAAAGCAGGCGATGTTGTCGACATGGCCGTCTGTTTCGTCGTCCGAGAACCCTTCGCCCAGCCAGATGACGCGGCTCGATCCCGTATAGAGCGCAAGACGCTCCTCCACCTGCTGGCGGTCGAGATTGGCATTGCGGTTGGTGTTGAGCAGGCATTGCTCGGTCGTGATCAGCGTGCCTTCACCGTCCGTATGGATCGCGCCTCCTTCGCAGACGAGCGGTGCGTGGTATGCGCGCGCATCGACTGCCTTCAGCACACGACCCGAGAACGCCGCATCTTCCGTATACGGATGGTATTTGTTGCCCCAGGCGTTGAACTGCCATGCGACGCCGGCACGCGCGCCATCCTGCCCCAGCAGGAAGGTCGGACCCATGTCGCGGGCCCAGGAATCGTCCAGCGCAACATCGAAGATTTGGACCTTGCCCGCCGTTGCCAGCCTCGCTTCGGGCGCATCGGGCGGACGCACCGCCATCGTCACCGGCTCGAAGGATGAGATTGCGCGCGCGACCCGCGCATAGGCCTGTTTTGCGCGCAGCAGGCCTTCCGGACCGCCCCAGACGTCCGTGCGGCACGGCCAGCACATCCATGTGCGTGTGTGCTGCGCCCACTCCGCGGGCATCGCATAGCCGTCGCGCACGGGACAAGGATCGTCGGCGTCGAGCCTTTTGGTCATGGTCCTCTATAGCGGTTCGCGCCGCGACGCGGGAGCCCCTCGCGCGGCCCGCGAAGCCCGATTAGGTTGAGCAGCTTCAAGGAGAACATCATGACCGGAAAAATCGACGCCCGCCTCAAGGAACTCGACATCACATTGCCCACCCCGCCCGCGCCTGTCGCAAGCTATGTGCCTTACGTGATCTCGGGCAAGCAGGTCTTCATCTCGGGCCAGGTGACGATCGCGGCCGAGGGCCTCAAATATGTCGGCACGGTCGGCAAGGACATAACCCTTGAGGACGCCAAGGCGGCGGCGCGGCTCTGCGCCATCAATGTGATTGCACAAGTGAAGGCCGCCTGCGACAGCGATCTCGACAGGATCAAACGTTGCGTCAAAGTCGGCGTTTTCGTGAACGCCGTTCCAGGCTTCACCCAGCACCCGGAAGTCGCCAACGGCGCCTCCGACCTTTTTGTCGAGGTGTTCGGCAATGCGGGTAAACATGCGCGCGCCGCGGTCGGTGCGGGTTCGCTGCCCCGCAATGTGGCAACCGAAGTCGAGGCGGTGTTCGAGCTCGCGTGACGAAATCGTCCCTCACGGCGCGTCTGGCCGGACCCGCGTCAAACATCGGCGCGCAGGCATGGAACGCCTGCGCCAACCCGGAAGGCTCGGGCGATCCGCATCCGTTCACGCGTTTCGAGTTTTTCGCGGCCGTCGAGCGATCCGGCTCCGCCGCGCCCCATGCGGGCTGGCGGCCCTGTCATCTCGTGGTCGAGCGCGGCGACCGGATCGAGGGCATATTGCCGCTGTATCTCAAGGATCATTCGCAGGGCGAATATGTGTTCGATCACGGCTGGGCCGATGCCTTCGAGCGCGCTGGCGGCAGCTATTATCCGAAACTGCAGGCGGCCGTTCCGTTCACGCCAGTTACGGGTCGCAAGTTCCTGATCGCGACCGGTACCGACGAGGACGAAGCGCGCAACATGTTGATGGCTGCAGGCGCTTCGGCCGTGAAAGAGCTTAAAGCGTCGTCGCTACACATCACCTTTATGACCGAAAGCGAATGGAACGCAGCCGGCGCGGCGGGATATCTGCAGCGCACCGATCAGCAATTCCATTGGGAAAATCGCGGCTATGCGAGCTTCGACGAATTCCTGGGCGAACTGTCGTCGTCCAAGCGCAAGAATCTGCGCAAGGAGCGCCAATCGGTGCGCGACGCCGGAGTCGAGTTCGACTGGCTGACAGGTTCCGGCATCACGGAAGCGCATTGGGACCAATTCTTCGAATTCTACATCGACACGGGCGGGCGCAAATGGGGTCATCCCTATCTCACGCGCGATTTCTTCAGCCGCGTGGGCGCGAGCATGTCCCAGCAGATTCTGCTGATCATCGCGAAACTCAACGGCCGCGCCATCGCGGGCGCGCTCAATTTTTCCGGCGGCGGCGTGCTCTATGGCCGCAACTGGGGCTGCACGGAATTCGTGCCGTTCCTCCATTTCGAGACCTGCTATTACCAGGCCATCGAATTCGCCATCGCGAAGAAGTTCCGAAAAGTGGAGGCGGGCGCGCAAGGCGAACACAAGCTTCTGCGCGGCTACATGCCGACACCGACTTATAGCGCGCACTACATTGCCCATTCGGGCCTGCGCCGCGCCGTGGCCGATTATCTTGCGCGTGAGCGCGAAGCCGTCGCCGAGCATATCGAGGTGTTGTCGGAGCACGGGCCGTTCAAGAAGACCTGAACTCCCCTCTTGCGCGAGCGTTGCGCATCCTTACGGTTGGTACGAGAAAACGGAGCGGTCTCGATGGCCTACGATCCCAACAATATCTTCGCGCGAATCCTGCGTGGCGAGTTGCCGAAAGTGGCCGTCTTTGAAGACGATCTCACGCTCGCGCTGATGGACATCATGCCATCCACCGAGGGCCACACGCTCGTCATCACGAAGGAACCGGCCGAAGGCATCCTCGACCTGTCGCCGGAAGGCGCCGCCGCGCTGATCAGGACGACACAGAAGGTCGCGAAAGCCGTTAAGAAGGGATTGGCGTGTCCCGGCGTGATGCTCGTTCAACTGAACGGCGAAGCTGCCGGCCAGAGCATTCCGCACATTCACTTCCACATTCTGCCGCGCGCGGGCGGGCTGGACCTCAAGCTGCATGGTCGCGCGATGGTGGATGCCAGGACACTCGAACCCATCGCGGCAAAAATCAGGGCAGCGCTATGATCCTCGAACATGCCATCCTTAATGTCCGCAAGGGCAAGTCGCGCGAATTCGAGGCGGCGATGGAAAAGGCCCGGCCGTTGATCGAGGCGACGCCTGGCTATCAGCGCATGGAGATAAGGCCGTGCGTCGAGACGACGGACCGCTATCTGTTACTGGTCTGGTGGGGATCGCTGGAGGCGCACACGGTCGGCTTCCGCCAGTCGCCGCGCTATGAGGAATGGCGGGCGGCGCTGCACCATTTCTACGAGCCGTTCCCGACCGTGCAGCACTACGGCGCACCCCTATAATCGCCGCCTTCGCAGGAACTGATTGCGACCTCCCTTGTAGCGCTCGCCGGGAATTACTATTTTCTAGTGGGTTGCGGCGGCCCTTACTTGGGGGCCACCGGGTTGCTCCATGACCATTGGGCTGGACGATGATATATCTGCTCGCCTTTTTCTGTTCGCCGCTCGCGCTCCTTTTCGAAGGTAGGCCGATTTCGGCGCTGTTCAACTTCGTCCTCTATATCCTGTCCATCATTTGCTGGGCCACGATTATTTTCTTTCATGCCGGTTTCCTGCTCTGGATCATCTGCGTGCTGCATGCAGTCCTGACGATCAACAACGCACGCGAGGAACGCCGCGCCCGCCGGATTATTGCGGCCTCCAAGAGCGAATAGATCTCGATTGCGGGTTACGGCGCGAAACTGGAACGCGCCTTGACGCCCCAATGGCCTTTCTCTTTCGTCACGACGTAGATCGAATCGAAATGGCCGATCACGCTGCCGTCGGCGCGATAGCGGGTGAACCGCGTGTCGAAATGGACCTTGTCGGCGCCCGCATGGATGACCTCGAGCCGCTCCCACGCCGAATGGTGCCACTCCTTCAGCGCCCCGCGCGTGAACGTGTCGGGGGGATGCCAGCCCGGTTTGTCGATGATGACAAGCGCATTCGATGCGAGACGCACGCTCGGAAAGTTGAACGTCTTCTCCCACGCGACCAGATCGCGCGCATTGAACGCCGTCATGAATTCGTCAAGGCATCGCTGCGCGGCGGCGATGGAAGATTCCTGTTCGGACATCGCAATCTCGACTATAGTTTCCTGCGCCGGGATTAAGGACTTTGCCGGCAGTCGGGACAAGCCTGCCATGACCCATTACACCAAGCGCGCATTTCTCGCGGCCGCCACCTGCGCCTGCTGCGCCAGTGCTGTCGGCCGGTCCTTCGCGGCAACATCGCCCGCGAGCGTCGGCGCGTTCGGCGGCGAGGGGCTCCCGACCCTGCTCGAGCTCGGCACCGATCCGATGACACGAATCGGAGAGACCGTCTGGGTCGCGCGGATTGCGCCGCAACTTTGGCTGCATAGCACCACCGCGAGCATTCAGGGCGGTTATGTGTTTCCGGCCAACGGGCTGATCGTGGAGCGACCGAAGGGCAGCCTCCTGATCGACACCGGATATTCGCCCGATCAGTCAGAGCTTCTGCTGCAATGGTCGAATATCAATCTCGCCGCGCCGATCTCCTCGGCCATTGCAACGCATTTTCACAGGGATCGAACCGGCGGCATCGACAGCCTTCGCGCACATCGCATTCGAACATTGGCATCACCACTGACTTGCGCGCTGGCGAAAGAGCATGACCTGCCGGTCCCCGATCCGATCAGGAACTTTGGCGAAGCGCCCCATCGGCTCGGCCCCGACTGCGAAATTTTCTTCCCCGGCGCCGGCCACACGCGCGACAATATCGTCGCGTGGCTGCCGAAACATCAAATTCTGTTCGGTGGATGTTTCCTCAAATCGGTGACGAGCGACGATCTCGGCAACGTGGCGGATGCCGATATTCCCGATTGGGCCGCCAGCGTGCGCCGCGCCCGCGCGCAATATCCACTCGCGAAAATGACGATCCCCGGCCACGGCTCGATCGCCGGCGATCCCGTCGCGCAGACGCTCGCGCTGTTGGCGAAATCGAACGAGCAGAACTAAACGCTCTCTTCGGCTTTCGGCTTTTTCGGCGGGGGCAGCGCCTTGGGGCGTAGATCGTCTTCGGTGATGAATTCGAACACGAGCTTGTCGGCCTCGCGATCGAGCAATACACGCACCGTGCCGCCGCCTTTGAGCTTGCCGAACAGGATTTCGTCGGCGAGCGGCTTCTTGATGTGATCCTGGATCACGCGCGCGAGTGGGCGGGCGCCGAACGCGTCGTCGTAGCCCTTCTGGCCCAGCCAGCGCGTCGCTTCGGGCGTGAGATCGAAGGTTACGTCGCGGTCTGTCAGCTGCGCTTCCAGTTCCAGCACGAACTTCTCCACCACGCGGTCGATCGTGTCGCGGCCCAGCGGCGCAAACGCAATCGTCGCGTCGAGCCGGTTGCGGAATTCCGGCGTGAACAGGCGCTTGATGGCCTCTTCGTCTTCGCCTTCGCGCCTGCCACGGCCGAAGCCAATGGACTCCTTGGCGGCGTCCGACGCGCCCGCATTGGTCGTCATGATCAGCACGACATTGCGGAAATCGATCTTCTTGCCGTTGTGATCGGTCAGCTTGCCGTGATCCATCACCTGCAGAAGGATGTTGAAAAGATCGGCATGCGCCTTCTCGATTTCGTCGAGCAGCAGCACGCAATGGGGGTGCTGATCGACGCCATCCGTCAGCAATCCACCCTGGTCGAAGCCGACATAGCCGGGAGGCGCGCCGATCAACCGCGACACCGTGTGCCGCTCCATATATTCGCTCATGTCGAAGCGCAGCAGCTCAACGCCCATGATCGAGGCAAGCTGCTTCGCCACTTCCGTCTTGCCGACGCCCGTGGGCCCCGAGAACAGATAGCAACCGATGGGTTTTTCCGGCTGGCGCAGGCCTGCGCGTGCGAGCTTGATCGCGGACGCGAGCGCGTGAATCGCGGCATCCTGTCCGAACACCACGCGCTGCAGATCGGCTTCCAGGGTGCGCAGCGCTTCCGCGTCGTCCTTCGAGACGGATTTTGGCGGGATGCGCGCCATCTTGGCGATCACCTCTTCCACTTCTTTGACGCCGATCACTTTCTTGCGACGTGATTCGGGAAGCAGCATCTGCGACGCGCCCACCTCGTCGATCACGTCGATGGCTTTGTCCGGCAGCTTGCGGTCATTGATGTATTTTGCCGCCAGCTCAACCGCGGCCTTGATCGCGTCCGCTGTATAGCGAACCTTGTGGAATTCTTCGTAATACGGTTTCAGCCCTTTGAGAATCTTGATCGTGTCCGGCACGCTGGGCTCGGCCACATCGATCTTCTGAAACCGGCGCACAAGCGCGCGGTCCTTCTCGAAATATTGGCGGTATTCCTTGTAGGTCGTGGAGCCGACACAGCGCAGCGTTCCGGCCTGCAAGGCGGGCTTGAGCAGATTGGACGCGTCCATCGCGCCGCCGCTCGTAGCGCCAGCGCCGATGACGGTGTGAATTTCATCGATGAACAGGATCGCGCCCTTTATCGCCTCGAGCTCCTTGACGACCGATTTGAGCCGCTCCTCGAAATCGCCGCGATAGCGCGTGCCGGCGATCAAGGCACCCATGTCGAGGGAATAGATGACGCTGTCCCTCAGAACTTCCGGCACTTCATTCTTGACGATCTTGCGCGCGAGGCCTTCGGCGATGGCCGTCTTGCCGACGCCCGGATCGCCCACGAACAGCGGATTGTTCTTCTGGCGCCGACAGAGAATCTGGATCGTGCGCTCGACTTCGGCATCGCGGCCGATCAGCGGATCGATTTTACCGGTCTTCGCCTTCTCGTTCAGATTGACGCAATAGGCTTCGAGCGCCTCGGTCCCCTGCTTGACGACCTTTTCGCCTTCTTCTTCCTCTTCGGCACCTCGCACGGGCTTCTGCTGAGTCATGCCGGGGCGCTTGGCAATGCCGTGGCTGATATAGCTGACCGCGTCGAGGCGGGTCATGTTCTGCTCTTGCAGGAAATAGACGGCGTGGCTCTCGCGCTCGGTGAACAGCGCCACCAGTACATTGGCGCCCGTCACTTCGTCGCGACCGGAGTTCTGGACGTGGAGTACGGCCCGCTGCACGACGCGCTGAAAACCGGTCGTGGGTTTCGCATCCTCGCCGTCCTCGATCACGAGGGTGATCAGTTCTTCATCGACATATTTGACGAGGGACTGACGCAAGGCGTCGACGTCGACATTACAAGCCTTCATCACCTGGCCGGCGTCCGGGTCGTCCAGCAAGGCGAGCAGCAAATGCTCCAGAGTCGCGTATTCGTGATGCCTGTCGCTCGCGAGTTTGATCGCGCGATGAAGAGCTTGTTCCAGGCTCCGCGACAAAGACGGCATCGAATCGCTACTCCTTCTCCATTGTGCACTGCAGAGGATGTTGATGGCGGCGGGCAAATTCAATGACCTGTGCCACTTTTGTTTCCGCCACCTCGAACGTGAACACGCCGCAAATCCCCACACCGTGACGATGGACATGGAGCATGATCTCGACCGCTGCGTCCCGGTTCTTGTTAAAGAACCGCTCGAGAATGAGCACCACGAATTCCATCGGGGTGTAATCGTCGTTCAACAGCAACACTTTGTACAGGCTGGGTCTTTTGGTTTTCGGCCGCGTCTTGGTCGCAATGCCGCTGCCGGTACCGGTGCCCTGGCCGTTGCCCGTTCCGTTTCCGGTCCCATTTCCTTGGCCGGACTGGCCTTTGCCGTCTTTCTTGTCGCTCATTGCTGCCGATCGGGCCGCCAAACTGCACAGTGCGCCGGTTCGCCCGCGCTTCGCCGCGCCAGCTTAACGGAAATGCCACCCAGTTTGGCAATCGTGAATTGCCGCAAGGTTTACGAATGTATGGCCGCGCGCAGCGATTTCAAAATCGGCCGCTTTCGCCGTTTACAGGCGCCAGACAAAGCGAAAGGGCCCGGAGCAAGCTCCAGGCCCTTCCAATGCCGTCCCGCGAGCGAGGGGGGAGGGATGCCCGCGAGACGAATTTTTTCCCGTCAATTACGCGGCGCGCGCGCTCTGGACGATCTCGACCCAAGCCTGAACGCGACCCTGAAGGGGCTCAAACGTCTGCTTGCTGGCGGAGACGAAAATCTCGCTGAGCTTCGTCATCTGGCCGACATAGGCATCGAACGCGGTTTTCGCGAAATCGGTCTGCAGCTCGAACGCCTCGTGGGCGGACTTCGAACCGAGAACGGCCTTCACGGCAGTCATCGAATCTTCGACCGACTGCTTGGAATAGGAGTAGATCTCGTTGTGGAGCGTTTCGGCGCCCTTGCCTGCCGCATTCGCGGCCTTCATGTACGCTTCGACCGTCTCTTTGCCGTAGCCGAGAAAATGGTCGTAATTCTTGACGGCCTTCTCGAAACCGACCTTGAGGGCCTCCGAGCCATTCTTCATTGTCGTTTCGATGCCTTCAGCGCCGTTGATTTTCTCGCCGGCCGCTTTTGCCTTCGTAGCCATGGTGATAGTTCCTTTCGCTTCGAACGCACCGCGTGCCGGGTCCATAGCCAACCGGCCAATCGCCCTGTTGCAGTGCAACATGACCTATATGCGGTGCAGCGTATTCGTTGTCAAGGGTAAGATGTTGCACTGCACCATGGAACTTTTCTAGGCATATTTCCGAGCTGTCAGACCCCACAGTTTTCCGCCAGTTAACCACTCGTAAACGCCCGTAAGCCAAAGTAGATTTGCTTTTGTGCTTGCGGCAACAGCCACAATTTGGTCTCATTGTTGCAAGGGCGGAAAGCGTAACGCGTAACAGGGGTACCGGATGTTCGCACGACCGCGTGCTTTGAACGGCGCGATCGCCTGGATGGCATTTGCCGTCTCGCTTGTGCTCGTCCCCTGTCTGGTTTCCCAACCTGCCGACGCCTCGATTCGGCACCATCATTGGTTGGGTGGCGGAGCCGGCGGCACCCCGACTGACCCGGACAAGGACGCCGCCCTGATCGTGGACGGCGCTACGGGCAAAACCCTGTTCGAGCGTAACGCCGACGCCCTGCGCCATCCCGCCTCACTGACCAAAATGATGACGCTCTATCTGCTGTTCGAACAGCTGAAGAGCGGCCAGATGACCCTGGCGACCCCTATTCCCGTCTCAGAGCATGCGGCCAGCCAGCACCCGACAAAGCTTCACGTGCGTCCCGGCAACACGGTTCCGACCGACATCGCCATCAAGGCGGTCGTCGTGCTGTCGGCCAATGACGTCGCCGTGGCCATCGCCGAAGCGATTGGCGGCACGGAAGCCCATTTTGCCGAAATGATGACGGCGAAGGCCCGCGAACTCGGCATGGAACATACGTTTTATCACAATGCGTCGGGCCTGCCCGACGAGCAGCAGATCACGACCGCGCACGATCTGGCGCTGCTCGCCCACCACCTGGCCTACGATTTCCCGCAATACTTTTCGTACTTTTCGACGCCGTCCTTTGCGTATCGGGGCGGCTACTTCACCACCCACGATAATTTGATCGGCAATTACGACGGCGCCGACGGAATCAAGACCGGCTACACCCAGGCCTCGGGATTCAACCTCGTGTCGTCCGTGGTACGCGGCGGCGCGCATGTGATCGGAGTCGTGATGGGCGGGCGTTCGGCCCACCGGCGCGACGGCGAAATGATTCGCCTGCTCAACGAGACATTCGCCCAGATCGACCAGAATCCGCGTCTCGTGGCGCGCGCCAATGTCCCCTGGCAGACAGTCGCCGAAAATACGCGGTTGGGTCCGGTCATCGCCGGCTTCCAGATCGGCGGCGCGGGCGTGGCGCCTCAACAGCCGGCTGCGCCGCGCGAGGCCAACACACCTGCGGATCCGGATGATGAGGATGCAGCCGAGAGCCGTCCAGACACCGATGACAATCAAGCCCCGCCCGCGCCCAACACAAACGTGATTGCGGCGATGCCGACGCCGTTCCCGCGTCTGGCTGCGGTTCCGGCGGCCACGCTAACGCCGGCTCCCGCTCAGCGTCCGATAGCGATAGCGCCGCCGCCGGCCTTGCGTGTCGCAAGCAACATCCACGTGACGCCAACGCCGCGGCCTGCGTCGCCCATCATTCTTGCGTCCTATCAGCCGCAGACCCGTCCGCTAGTGACGCCCCGCGCGCGTGCCGAGGCGCTGGGTGAAGGCGACATCGGCGACGTGATCGAACACGTCGCGCGCTCGCCGGCAAAGATCGCCGTCGCAAATACTCCGCCTGCCATCACCGGCGACAGGGATTGGACGATCCAGATCGGCGCCTTTGCCGACATGACATCGGCGAAAGCACAGCTCGCATCCTATGCCGAACATTCCATGGACGTTCTGGGACAGGCTCAGCGCGTCGTCGTGCCCTTCAAATCGGCCGAAGGACAGACACTGTTCCGCGCCCGCTTTGGACCGTTTGTCGAGCGCGAAGCGCGCGAAGTGTGCGAGCGCCTGACAGAACGCGGCCAAACCTGCTTCGCAGCTGTCGCCCAGCGCTGACGTCTATTCGCGCAGAAGCACGTCCTTCGCTTCGTTGATCCGTGCTGCGGCCTCGCTCGATCCCCCCAGATCGGGATGATTTTTCAACATCAGCTTGCGATGCGCAGCGCGGATCGTCTCTTCGCCCGCGCCCAGCTGCAGTCCCAACACCGCAAACGCCTCGTCGCGCGACATTCCGGAATCGGGGCGCGCGTGAGTCTCGCCCTGCGATTGACCGCCGCTTTCCGCCTGCGCGCGCCAACCGGCGCCGAACCGGCGGTCGAGATATGTCGCGAGCAGATTTGCAGTTTCCGTGTCGCCCTGGCCCGCCTCGAGATAGACCTCGACGATGTCATCCTGCGCGAGTGTATCGAGGTTCTTTCCCGCCAAACGTCCTTTCAGCACCCGGCCGCTCATCGCGCCGGAATTGTGGTCGAGCGTCATCTCGACCCACTCCGTGCCGACGCGCGTTGAGCCGGCCGACTTTCCCTGCGGTGCGGAGGATCTGCCGGGATGTGAAAATCCACGCGGCCAACCGATGTGCCACACCTGACCGCCCGTAAACATCGCCCACGCGAAACTTCCGGCCAACATCGCCAGGCCCACGCGATCGAAGAATGCGAACCCTATCGCCGCCAGCAACAGCAATCCGGCTGCGAAAAACCGCAGACTGCGCACCAACAATCGCGGATCGGCACCGACAAAACCGCGCAGCAGCAATAGCATCAGCAGAAGCGCAAGCGCGCCGAGGATCAGCGCGCCCATTCACCCCTCATGACGCATCGCGCGCGCAAGCCTCAGCACGTCGCCTCCCAGACGATCGCCATAATCTTTAAGCGCAGGCGCGCCGCCGGCGGCATAGACGGCCGCAGCCTGCAACAACTCACGCAGCTGCTTTGCGGATCCGGTATCGAAATGCGCATAGACACCCCGGGTAAGCCGCGCGACCTCGCGGAACACCGCTTCGGCATTCGAATCGTAGCCTTCGTGAAACATGAAGGCCGGTACGCCGAGCAGCGCGAGCAGACCCGCTTCTTTGGCAATAGCCTGCGCGTTCTCCTCGACACAATCGCCGATATAGACGAGCGCTCCGACTTTCGTGCGCCGCGCTTCTTCGCCCGCATGCGCGAGCACACGCCGAAGCTGGGTGAAACCGCTGCGGCAGGTGACGCCGGACATGCGTTGCGCGAGCCCGCGGGCGGATGTCGTCCATTCGCTGACGTCGAATTCGCCGCGTCCGCGGAAATAGACAAGCTGTACGCCCAATCCGCCGATCGATTGCGCGACTTCGAACATATCGGTTTGAATCTCGGCCGCGCGATCCCAGGTGGGCTGGCGGCTCATCGTGGCGTCGACGGCGAAGATCAGCCGGCCTTTGACCTGACTCAACGCCGGCGTACGCGCCGCCGTCTGGAGGAACGCCGAGATATCGCCGGAGGACGAACGATTGGACGGAAGATTGCTCTTGCCTGCCATGTGGCTCTCCTCCGCGCGACCTGCACCCCCTAGGTTGGGAGCGGCGGGCGATTTTCCAAGGGTATCAGGCCGCAGCAGCCTTGGCACCGAGTCCGGGCAGCTTAAGGGTTAAGAGAAGCTCGCGCACCTCCTGCCGGGCTGCGACATGGGACATCGAAAGCGAAATATCGAGCCCGGGCTGTGGCAGATCGAGCATGGTCAGGCCCATGGGAAACAACTCACGGAAAATAACGCGCTCGCCGAAGCCCGGCGCCACGCGGAAGCCGATTCGCTGCGCGAGCGCATCGAGCGCAGTGGACAGCCTTTTCTTGTTGCGCCCCTGGGTGGAAGCGATGCGGTTGCGCATCACCACCCAATCGAGGGCCGGCTTGCGCGCGAGCAATCTCTTCTTGCGGCAGTCCCAGACGAAATCGCTGTAGAGACTCGGCGTCTTGACTTCGAAGGTCGCGGGATCGACGCGCGCCAGCAGATCGAAATCCACGAAGCTGTCGTTCAGAGGCGTGACCAGCGTATCGGCAGATGCGTGACCGAGCCGCGACAGTTGCGTATCGGCGCCCGGCGTATCGACCACGATGAAATCGAAGCGTTCTTCGGATTCGGCGAGAAGCGCCGTCAGCCGCTTGTTTTCTTCATCCGCCGCAGCATCGAGCGATTTGAGTTGCGAACGGGGGAACGCCAGAACCTCCGGCATCGCGAGCGTGTCGGCACTCTTTTCGCGCCAGAGGCCGCGATTCTCCAGATGGCGCGAAAAGCTCCGCTGCCTTGTGTCGAGATCGATCGCGGCTACCCGCTTGCCGGCGCGCGCAAGCGCCACAGCCACATGCATGGCGGTGGTGGTTTTCCCCGACCCGCCCTTTTCATTCCCGAAGACGACAATATGTGCGCGCTGATCGGCCATAAACCTATCTCTAAGCGAGAATCAGTCCCGGCCGAAGCTAAATTCCGTCCTGCTCGCTGGAAAGGAGTGCTGCGTTGCCGCCGGCCGCTGTGGTGTTGACCGTGTAGGTGCGTTCGAGCGCGAAACGCTGCAGGTAATGCGGACCGCCTGCTTTCGGGCCCGTTCCCGACAGGCCCTCGCCGCCGAAGGGCTGCACGCCCACCACAGCGCCGATCTGGTTTCGGTTCACATACATATTGCCGACGTGAACGCGCGCGCGCACGAAATCTGCCGTTTCCTCGATGCGGCTGTGCACGCCGAGTGTGAGGCCAAAGCCGGTCGCGTTAATCGCGTCGCAGACCTCGGCCAGCCTGTCCGACGCATAACGCACGACATGCAGAACCGGTCCGAACACTTCGCGCTGCAACGCGCCGATCGATTCGATCTCAAACACATGCGGTGGGAAGAACACGCCATTGGCAAGCTCCGTCGACACCGCCAATTTGCGCAACAATTTCGCCTCGCGGGTCATGCGCGTCGCATGCGCTTCGAGGTTTGCACGCGCGTCTTCGTCGATCACCGGACCAATATCGGTATCGAGACGCATCGGATCGCCCAGTTTGATCTCGTCCATCGCGCCCAGGATCAGTTCCACCATCTTGTCGGCGACGTCGTCCTGCAGGAACAGCACGCGCAAGGCCGAGCAGCGCTGACCGGCGCTGTCGAAGGCCGATGCGATCACGTCACGCGTTACCTGCTCCGGCAACGCGGTGGAATCCACGATCATCGCGTTCTGGCCACCTGTCTCCGCGATCAGCGTGGCCAGCGGGCCATTGCGCTGTGCGAGCGCGCGATTGATAGCGGCCGCTGCTTCAGTCGAGCCGGTGAATGCGACGCCAGAAAGCCGCGCATCGCCGAACAGTGCGTTGCCGATGCGCGGTCCGTCACCGGGCAATAGATGGAGGATATCCGACGGCACGCCCGCTTCATGCATCAGCCTGACGGCCGCGGCTGCGATCAGCGGTGTCTGCTCGGCCGGCTTTGCCAGCACGGCATTGCCGGCGGCGAGTGCCCCCGCCACCTGCCCCGTGAAGATCGCAAGCGGAAAATTCCATGGTGAAATGCAAGCGAACACACCGCGACCATGCAGCGAGAGTTCGTTTTCTTCGCCGGTCGGCCCCGGCAGCACCGTCGGCTTGTCGAACAACGCGCGCGCCCGCTCGGCATAATAACGCAGGAAATCGACCGCCTCGCGCACTTCGCCCAGCGCATTGGGGGGTGTCTTGCCGGCTTCGCGCACGGCAAGCGCCATCAGATGGGCCTGGTTCTCTTCGAACAGATCGGCCGTACGATCGAGGATGGTCGCGCGCGCGGAGCCGCCCAACCGATCCCAACTTTCGTAAGCTCCATGGCTGCGCGCAAGTGCATCGGTCGCGTCTGCCACGCTCGCCTCGACTACTTCGCCGACGACACGACGACGGTCAGACGGATCGCGAACCGGTGTGCTGGCTCCCTGCCGTTCGGTGCCGCTCACAATGGGCGTCGCACGCTGGGTGCCACGCAGCGAAAGCTCCATTTCGGCCATCATCGGTACGCTGACCACAGGGTCGCTCCATAGGAATCCGGTCGAATTCTTACGGCCCGGCAGAAGGTCGACGGGCTTGCGGATAAATGTACTGCGGCGCGGATGTTGTGCCGCCAGCTGCCCGACCGGATCGGCGATGATCTCGTCGATGGGCGATTCGTCGTCAGCCAGGCGATTGACAAAGGAGGTGTTGGCGCCGTTTTCCAGCAGCCGCCGCACGAGATAGGCGAGCAGATCCTCATGCGTGCCGACGGGCGCATAGATGCGCGTGCCAGCGCCGCCATATTCCGGCTTTTTCACGTCACGATAGAGTTCGTAAAGCGCCTCGCCCATGCCGTGCAGGCGCTGATATTCGAAATCGCCGCGCCCGTCCGCGAACACCTGGATGGCGGAAAGTGTGTGCGCATTGTGGGTTGCGAATTGTGGGAAGATTTCGTTGCGACGCGCGAGCAACGACCGCGCACAGGCAAGGTAGGACGTGTCCGTCCCCGATTTGCGCGTAAACACGGGATAATCGACGAGCCCCAGTTCCTGCGCGCGTTTGATCTCGGTATCCCAATAGGCCCCTTTCACGAGCCGCACGGGAATGCGCCGGTTCTGACGGCGCGAGAGCTCGCCCAACCATTCAATCAGGGGCAATGCGCGCTTCTGATAGGCCTGAACCGCAAGCCCGAGCCCGTTCCAGCCGCGCAAAGGCTCCGCCTCGCCCATCGCCTCGAACACGTCGAGCATCAGGTCGAGGCGCTCGGCTTCTTCAGCGTCCACCGTGAGTCCCAGATTGGCCTTGCGGGCTTCGGCGCCCAGCGCGACCAGCGACGGCAGCAGTTCCGCAAACACGCGTTCGCGCTTAATCCATTCGTAGCGCGGATGCAGCGCAGACAATTTGACGGAGATGCTGGGCCGCTCGAACACGGGCGCGTCCATGTCCGGCTCGGCGCGCGCAATCGCCGCCAAGGCGTTGCGATAGGATTCGAGATAACGCGCCGCATCGTGGCGCGTATAGGCCGCCTCGCCCAGCATGTCGAAGGAGAAGCGATAGCCCTGCTTGATCCAGCCGCGCGCTTCCTTCAGCGCTTCGTCGATGTTGCGGCCGAGCACGAACTGGCGGCCGAGGATGCGCATGGCCAAGGTTACAGCCTGGCGGATCACCGGCTCGCCGGACCGCGCAACAAGCTTCTTCCAGATACCTTCGAAGTCCCATTTCGACGCGCTGTCGAGCTTGACGATGCGGCCCGTCAGCATCAGCGCGAAGGTCGACGCATTGACGAAAGTCGATTCCGATTTATTGCGGTGACGCGACCAGTCGCCGCTGCCGATCTTGTCGCGGATGAGCTTGTCGGCGGTTGCGGCGTCGGGCACGCGCAGCAGCGACTCCGCGAGGCACATCAGCACCACGCCCTCTTCGCTCGACAGCGCATATTCCTGGGTGAATGCATCGACACCGCTGCGCTTGTCGCGCGTGGCACGGATGCGCTGCACGAGTTCGCGGGCGAGCGCCTCGGTGGCAGCTCGCTCGCCGGGCGACAGGCGCGCACGCTCGATGAGGCCCGCGGTCACGGTGTCTTCATCGGCGAGGTAGGCGTTCGAAATGGCGTGGCGGGAGGAATTCATGGGCAGCGTCATGACCGGAATCTGGCGCAATTTCCAGTGGGTTGCGGACGGATATCGGCGGATTTCGGGAAATGTCCGGGCGCGCGCGAATTGTACCGCAAAGTTGCGCGAGGCCCGGCGTTGGGATAGCGGGGACGACGTGCCAATTCCGGCCGATCCGCTCTAATCTTCGCCTATGACCATGCCTTCCATCGTTGAGACCATCGCGGACCTCCGCGCCCGCATCGCAAAGTGGCGCGAGGGCGAGAGCGCCCGGATCGGTCTCGTGCCCACCATGGGTGCACTGCATGAGGGTCACCTTTCCCTGGTTCGCGAGATGAAGGCGCGCACGAATCGCGTCGTGGTCAGCATCTTCGTCAACCCGGCCCAGTTCGCGCCGCACGAAGATTTCGACCGCTATCCCCGCGCGCTGAGCGACGACCTTGCAAAGATCGCGATGACCGGTGCCGATCTCGTTTTCGCACCCAGCGTGGCCGAGATGTACCCGCAAGGCTTCATGACCAAGATCGAAGTGGGCGGACCTTCCGCCGGTCTCGAAACCGATTTCCGGCCGCATTTCTTCGCAGGCGTGGCAACCGTGGTGGCGAAGCTGCTGATCGCTGCCCTGCCCGACGTCGCGATCTTCGGCGAGAAAGATTACCAGCAGCTGCTCGTGATCAAGCGACTGACGGCCGCTCTCGGCCTGCCGGTCGAAGTCATCGGCGGCGCAATCGTGCGCGAACCCGACGGCCTCGCGATGTCGTCACGCAATGCGTATCTAAATCCGGAGGAGCGGCGCATCGCAGGACGGCTCAATCTCATTCTCAAGGACGCGGCAGCACGCGTCCGCGCCGGCGAAGCAATCGTGTCCGCCGAAGCCGCCGCCAAAGCGGCACTCCTCGAAGCCGGCTTCAATTCTGTCGACTACGTCGCCATCCGTGATGCGGAAACGCTGGAGAAGGTCGAGACGCTCTCGCGACCAGCGCGAGTCCTCGCGGCAGCGAAGGTCGGAGCGACAAGGCTCATTGACAATCGTGAAGTTGTGTAGCCCGACCTGTTCCGGTTACTTGGCATCGCACAACCGAACTTTCCCAAGCAATACTCTTCCCGCGATTGATAGCTTCACTGATAGCTCCTAGAGCATTTTGCGACCTGATTGAATCGGAAGGGATTCCCAAGGGGGAGCGAGTCTGTTTCAAGCTTCTGGCTGGGTCAGGAGGCCAGCCAGGATGGTGAAGCCGTATTCGGGAGAT
>Ga0302324_100009418_pt1 | contig 20427 bp, 14 predicted proteins | sample Palsa_T0_1_FD_201949 | JGI IMG/M metagenome (GOLD analysis project Ga0302324, IMG submission 201949) | Peat permafrost microbial communities from Stordalen Mire near Abisko, Sweden - Palsa_T0_1 | ecosystem: Environmental > Terrestrial > Soil > Palsa > Peat permafrost | place: Sweden: Abisko...
TGCCCGAGGCGAACGGCCGCTGACCGGATGACCCGTGGCGGCCCCCCACGGCAGACCTCCCGCCCATCACGTACCGGGGTCCGCGTCAACGCGCTCCCCGGACGTCAATCGCCGATGGGTTACGGTGGATCGGGATGCCGCCGCGCTTGGTCGGCGCGCCCGGCTCGAGCTGGGCCTTGTGGGCGACGTCGGTGACACGATTCGAGCCCTCCTGCCGCGTCTCGATAGCAAGACCGACCGCACGTTTCTCGAAGCGGCACGAAGACACTACGTGCACGCCCGACAAGGGCTCGACGAGCTCGCGCGCCCGCCACCCCGCGGGCAACCGATTCATCCCCAGTATCTGGCCCTGGAAATGAAGGCGGGAAGCCTCCTCGACACAGCGACGGACTTGAAGAGTCCGGACTTCGCCGGCACGGCGAATGCCGTCGGCATCAGGGGGTTTCGCGTCGAGCATTCCGGACAGGTCGAGGGCGCGCTTCGAGAGGCGTTCGCGCACCCGGGACCCGCGCTCGTCGACGTGTCGACCGCGAAGCAGGAGCTCGTCATGCCACCCAAGATTCAGCTCGAGCAGGCGAAGGGGTTCGGCCTGTTCATGCTCAAGGCGATTCTCAACGGTCGCGGCGACGAGCTCGAAGAGCTCGTCGAAACGAACCTGGGGCGCTGAGCTAGTAGCGCCTCGGGCGCGATGTCCACGGCACTCCGCGAGCGGCTACGTCAACGTGGAATGCCGGTTGAAACACAAGACCGGGGGCAAATCGCCTTCGGAGCATACACGACGGAGTCTGACATGAGCACGACCACCAGAGATTCGATCCTGCCCTCCACATCGCGGAGGGCCGGTACAGGCGCCCTCGCTCTCTTGGAGGACCCCCATCGCAACAAGGGAACCGCGTTCGACAGCGAGGAGAGACGGCGTTACGGGTTGGAAGGACTCCTTCCGCACTCCGTGGAGACCCTCGACCGACAGGTCGAGCGGGTCATGCAGCACCTGGACGCGAAGTCGACCGATCTCGAGCGGTACGTCTACCTCGTCGGCCTGGCTGATCGGAACGAGACGCTGTTCTTCCGCACGGTGATGTCCGACCCGAAGCGCTTCATCCCTGTCCTGTACGATCCCACCGTCGCCGATGCTTGCCTCGCCTTCGGGCACATCTACCGTCGCGCCCGTGGGCTCTACATCACGCGCGAGATGAAGGGGCGCGTTGCCGAGGTTCTGCGCAACTGGCCGGAGCGGGACGTCCGCTTCATCTGCGTATCGACGGGCGGGCGGATCCTGGGGCTTGGCGACATCGGGGCCAACGGCATGGGTATCCCGATCGGTAAGCTGCAGCTGTACACGGCATGCGCGGCCGTCCCCCCGGCGTTTCTGCTCCCGGTGCTGCTCGACATCGGCACCTCCAACGACGCGCTCCGAGCGGACCCGCTGTACCTTGGCGTCCGCGAGAGGCCGCTCTCCGAGCGGGAGCTCGACGAGCTCACCGAAGAGTTCGTTCAGGCCGTGCAAGAGGTCTTCCCGGGCTGCTGCATCCACTTCGAGGACTGGAAGGGCACCGACGCTATCCGGATGCTCGACCGCTATACGGACCGGGTGCTCTGTTACAACGACGACATCCAAGGCACAGCAAGCGTAGCGCTGGCGGGGCTGACGACGGCCCTTCAGATCGTTGGCTCACGCCTGACGGAGCAGCGCGTTCTGTTCCTCGGCGCCGGATCGGCCGGGCTCGGCATCGCCAGCATGATCGTTTCCGCGATGCAGGTGAAGGGGCTCTCACAGAATGCCGCGCGTGCGCGCATCTCCATGGTCGACGTCGACGGCTTGCTGGAGCCTTCGCGAGGCGATCTCTCGGAGGCGCAGAGGGTCTTTGCCCACAAGGCAACCCCGTCGAAGGACCTGGCCCAGACCATCGAAGCCTTCAAGCCGACGGTCCTCATCGGCGTCAGCACCGCAGGCGGAGCCTTCGACCGTAGAGTCGTCGAGACGATGGCCCGGCTCAACCAGCGCCCCATCATCTTCGCGCTCTCGAACCCGACCGACAGGGCGGAATGCACGGCCGAACAGGCGTATGCCTGGTCGGACGGCAAGGCTCTCTACGCCGCAGGGGTTCAGTTCCCCGCTGTGACCCTCGGAGGCGAGACGTTCCACCCGGGGCAGGCGAACAACTTCTACATCTTTCCAGCCATCGGCCTGGCAGCATACGTGGCGCGTCCCCGGCGGCTCACCAACGAATGCTTCATCGTCGCGGCCGAGGCGAGCGCCGACCAGGTCGGGCCGGAGCTGCGCGACAAGGGAATGCTCTTCCCGAGCCAGTCCAACATCCTCGAGACGGAGGTGACGACCGCCTCCCGCGTCGCAGAGTTCATGTTCGACAACGGGCTGGCCCAGGCCGAGAGGCCCCGGGACATCCGTGCCTGGATCGAGGCGCAGCTCTACCAGCCGCGATACTGAGGTCATCATGAACGACGAACATCATGCCCTTCGCGACGTTCCCATCGGCATCGCCGCGGTGGGTGTGCGTCGCGAGACGGATTCGATGGGCGGCATCGACGTGCCGGCCGACCGCTACTGGGGCGCGCAGACACAGCGCAGCCTGGTGCACTTCGCGATCGGGGAGGACCGCATGCCGAAACGCGTCTATCACGCGTACGGTTACGTCAAGAAGGCTGCTGCGCTCGTCAACGCCGCGGCAGGGCGCCTGCCCGCGTGGAAGGCCGACGCGATCGTGCGCGCCGCCGACGAGGCCATCGCCGGCAAGCTCGATGAGCACTTCCCCCTGTACGTCTGGCAGACGGGGTCGGGCACGCAGTCGAACATGAACCTCAACGAGGTGCTCTCCAACCGTGCCATCCAGCTGCTCGGAGGGACCATCGGCAGCAAGACCCCGGTCCACCCCAACGACGACGTCAACATGGCGCAGTCCTCGAACGACACGTTCCCGACGGCGATGCACGTCGCCGCCGTCCTGAATCTCGAGGGGCGGCTGCTGCCGAGCATCGCCAAGCTGACCGCCGCCATCGAGGCGAAGGCCAGCCAGTGGACGGACGTCGTCAAGATCGGGCGGACGCACCTCGAGGACGCCGTTCCGCTGACGGTCGGCGACGAATGGTCGGGGTGGGCGTCTCAGCTCCGCGACGCCACGGCGAATGTGCGGGCGTCCATGACTGGCCTCTATCGGCTGGCGGCTGGAGGGACGGCCGTCGGCACGGGCCTCAATGCGCCTCCGAGGTTCGCCGAGCAGATCGCGGCGAAGCTTGCGGAGCTCACCGGAGTGCCCTTTCGAACAGCGCCGAACAAGTTCGCGGCCCAAGGATCGCTGGACGCCATGGTGACGGCGATGTCGGCGCTGCGCGGTCTCGCCGTTCCCCTGATGAAGATTGCCAACGACATGCGCTGGCTGGCCTCGGGCCCGCGCTGTGGCCTCGGCGAGCTCGTCCTGCCGGCGAACGAGCCGGGGTCATCCATCATGCCCGGCAAGGTGAACCCGACTCAATGCGAGGCGATGGTCATGATCTGCATCCAGGTCATCGGCGAAGACAACGCGGTCGCGTTTGCCGGCAGCCAGGGTAACTTCGAGCTGAACGCGATGCGGCCGATCATCATCAACGATTTCCTCCACTGCGCCAGCATCCTCTCGGACGGCTGCGAAAAGTTTCGGACGTACTCGGTAGAAGGGACGGAGCTCAATCGCGCGCGAATCGCCGAGCTTGTGGGCTCCTCGCTGATGCTCGTGACGGCCCTGAGTCCGGTCATCGGCTATGACAAGGCGTCGGCCATCGCCCACCGTGCCCTCGAGCGTGGCGTCACGCTGAGAGTCCAGGCGCTCGAGACCGGGTGGATCGACGCGCGAACGTTCGACGCGGTCGTCGACCCGAAGAAGATGGCGCGACCGCCGTAGGCGTCGACGTGGCACGCTTACCACGGTGACGGCGACCCCCCAGCGCCGTCAACGAGCTGCGCAATGGCCGAAGTGAAAGGAGACGCCGCGATGAGCAGCAAACGAAACGTCTTGACCGCTGCTGGGGTGGCTTCGGTCCCCAGGTGCCCCGGGGAGCCCGAGGTGAGACGCGATGACGCGCGCCTGCCGAGGGCCGCACTCGTGGGGTTCGTGCTCGCGTCGCTGGCGTGCAGCCACCAGCCTGCCCACGCGCCGAGCCAGGCCAAGTCTTCGTGCCAGCCCGTTACGAACAACGGGTCGCCTCTATCGCTCGCAGTGCTTGGCTCCGGCGGACCGGTAAGCTTCGGGCGCGGCGCCTCGGGTTACGTAGTACTCGTCGACGGCAAGGCACGCATTCTCATCGATGCGGGGCCAGGTACGTTTCTCCGACTTGGCGAGATGCGCATCGACCTGTCGGCGCTCGACATCGTGCTCCTGACCCACTTGCACATCGACCACGCCGGGGATGTGCCAGGTTTCGTCATGGCGCGGGACCTGAGCGTCGCCAACCCGGTTACCTTCCGGATCGCTGGCCCGGCGGGAGCGAACGTCTATCCAAGCACGACCGCGTTCGTGGACCGACTCTTTGGTGCGTCGGGGACGTTTGGCTACCTGAAGACCTTCCGCAACGATCTGCGCTTCGATGCGGTCGATCTTCCCGTGCGCGCCGACGCGTCGCCCTACGAGGTCCTGCACGACGGCGACCTGCGTGTTACGTCGATCGCCGTCGACCACGGAGACGCGCCCGCAGTGGCGTTTCGCGTCGAGCACGCCGGCCGTGCCGTGGTCGTCTCCGGCGATCTCGCCTCGAAGGACGACAACCTCGCCCGCCTTGCGACCGGTGCCGATCTCCTCATCTACGACGCAACGGTGCTGGACCCTCCGGGCTCGCCGGCCCAGCTGTATGACCTCCACACTTCACCACGAAGAATCGGCGAGGTAGCCGCATTGGCGCGCGTGCGGTCGTTGCTCCTGAGCCACATCACGCCGTCGGTCGACGAGCGTCGTCGCGCCGTCCTGGATTCGATCCGAGCCGCCTACAGCGGAGAGGTCCGCTTTGCGGAAGACTGCGAGACGCTCGACGTGGCACGCCCGTAGCCCGGCGCGCACGGATCCCGCTCCCAGCATCGTTCGCTCGCTTCCATACCGAACACACCGAGCACCCAGAACGCCGATTGGAAGCCCATCAGCGTCACCGACCGGCTCGACAACGGGACGTTCCGGGTGATCCCCGGCAACGACGTCGCCATTCGAGCCATCGCCGACCGCGAGACGAAGTCCTGGCCTGACGGCTCGATCCTCGCCAAGGTCGCCTGGGCTCAGCGCACGGCGACGAACGGCGAAGTCGTCGCTGGCGAGTTCAGGCAGATCGAGTTCATGGTGAAGGGCGCGAGCAGGTACGCGACAACCTCGGGGTGGGGCTGGGGTCGCTGGCTCGGTGAGAGCCTCACGCCGTACGGCCACGATGCATCGTTCGTGGAGGAATGCACAGGATGCCACGAGCCCCTGCGCGCCAACGACTTCGTCTTCACCATGCCCATCGCCGCGGGTGCCTCGGGCGACCGCTGGAACACCAAGGCGGCGCTCCCCAACGGGTTGGCGCTCGCCTTCCGGTCGTGGCGCGTCCTCTCCGTAACGCTCGACCCGGCGGCGGACAACCTCTCGGCAGTCTACGGCAACGACGCTGCCGTCGCGCATGCGAGGTCGGGGTCGGCGACCTCGTATCCCAGCGGGGCGACCCTCGTGCGCATGACATGGGCGCGCCAACCTGACGCTCACTGGTTTGGCGGCCGGATTCCCGGCGAGCTGAGGGCCGTCGAGCTCGTAACGTCGGTTGCAGGAGGCGCACTGGAGTTCGTGTCATACGACGGCGCGCCGCTGCGACCTGAGTCCGTGACCGATGAGCGCGCAGGAACCGCATTGCTGCTGTCCTCCGAACGGCCGCGGTCGCACTACCCTGACCCGTCCGGCTCTTGGCAACTTGGGCAGAGTGCGGCCCGCGTACCTACGGCGAGCGGCAGCTTCTCGGCGGCAGCGTGCGCCCTGGGAGTTGCGTCAGGCGTGGGGCCCTACCGCCGCCTGCGCCCGCCGCGTTCAGCGCGCACCCAGGCAACATTTGACCCCGCGGGCCAAGACGGTGCCCTTACCCGAGCGCCGGACGCTCGCAAGCACGGCCGCCCCGCCTTCCATCCAACGATTCGCCGGGCGCGCGCCGAGGTAGGGGCCATGGCACGCGCCCTGCTCATGGTCATACGGACGGAGGTAGTCATGACGACAACGGTGACGAGTCGCCGAGGCATCACGCTGCTCGGGGGAGTGGAAGTATCCCCCCGAGCAGCGCGCGCTCACGGCATGAAGAACGCGCTGAGTGTGATCCTTTCTGTGTCGCGGCTCGTGGAAGGGGAGCTCTCCGGCCAGAGCCTCAGCCGCATGGAGCGGCTCCGCACGGCAGTGTGGCGTCTCGACGAGCTCGTCGCCGACGATCTCAAGGACGAGGCGGTAACGTCGATCCGTCTTGCCCCCTCGCGCCGGCGCTGTCCGGTTCAATCGATCGTCGAGAAGGCGGCAGACCGTGTCGCCGACCGAGCTGCAGTCGCCCACGTGGAGCTCTTCGTGCGGTGTGGCGGTGGCGATCTACTCTGCGACGAAGGTGGGCTGACAGAGGCTGTGTCCAATCTCCTCTCGAATGCGATCGACGCGAATGCCGCGGGTGGCGCCGTCTTCTTGGCGACCAACGAGACGAAGGAAGGGGACCAGTACTGGGTGGTCCAGGACACGGGCAGTGGGATTTCGGCACCGGAGCTCGCCGAGATCGGGCGGCCATTTCGCTCGACGAAGGCCGGCGGCTCGGGGGTTGGATTGGCGGTCGCGCGCGCCGTGATCGCCGCGCACGGCGGCCTCGTTCGCATAGAGTCGTGTCCCGGCGCAGGAACGGTCGTCTCGGCGTGGCTACCCGACCAGCGACTCTCCGAGTCCGAGCCCCCTTAACCCAGATCGCACGGCTCTCCTCGACCAACTCGGTGAAGATCGCGCGTCGCTGCTCTGATTCGCAAGCCCGGGCAGGACAGCGGCGCTCCGGCTCCGTCCTGACCCAACGCCCGGGAGACCTGGGCGGATGCGTACCCGAAGGACGCCGACGCGACACGCCGCTCGTTCACGCGCGCTGAGGGATGGTTCCACGCTCGCTCATCCGCCCCTCCGCCTCTCCGCTCGTCGACCAGGTCACGAGCGCCGGATGCCAGCGCGCGTCGCAACCCAAGTGCGGTGCCACTGTGGCCGGAACGGTGTCGTCCGGCTCTGGAGCGCACGCTCTTCCTTTGCCCGTTGCGGCCGGGCCCAGTTCTTGAGCGAACGTCGTTTCGGCGGGCAATACCAAGGTATAGGTGCCCTCGGAGCGCGTCCGGCGTACGGTTCGAAGAGGTGGCGAAAAGAGACCGGGCTGTGAAGAAGGATCTCCCTTTTGTCGTTGGATCGCGCCCGCTCGTGTCGATCGTCGATGATGACGAGTCGGTACGCGAGGCGCTTCCGGATCTGCTCAACGCGTTTGGCTTCGACGCGCGGGCGTATTCCTCCGCGGAGGAGTTCCTTTCCTCCGTGCTCCTCGACCAGACGAGGTGCCTAATCCTCGATGTAGCAATGGACGGGATGTCCGGGCCCCACCTCTACGACGAGCTGATCCGGCGGGGAATAGTCATCCCCGCCGTGTTCATTACTGCAAACACGGACGACTCCCTGAGGTCGCGCCTGCTCGCGCGCGGCGCCGTTGCGTGTCTGTTCAAACCGGTCAGCGACGAGGCCCTCCTGGGCGCGCTCCGCACCGCGCTGAGCGCAATTGGGGCGACGCCCGCGGCTACTTGATGCAAAATCACCCGCATGATCTCACTCACGAACACGGCCACGACTTGAGCTCCTCGGCGAAGTCGAGCGCAACGCCGTTCGTCTTCGTCGTCGACGACGACGTCTCGATCCGTGAGTCACTGGAGCTGCTGATCCGCTGCGAAGGGTGGCACGCGGAAACCTTTGCTTCCGCAAACGCCTTCCTGTCTCGTCCTCGCGTTCCCGCTCCGAGTTGCCTCGTTCTCGACTTCGGCCTTCCGGACCTCAACGGCCTCGAGCTGCAAGGTCGCGTCGCCGTCGAGCGCGCGGACATGCCCATCATTTTCATCACCGGAGCCGGTGATGTTCCGATGACCGTCCAGGCCATGAAGGCAGGAGCCGTCGAGTTCCTGACGAAACCGTTCGGCAACGACGTTCTCTTGGCCGCCATCCGACAAGCGCTCGAGCGCAGCCGTGCGGCGCTGGACCGTGAGGCTGCGATGATGTCGCTGCGAAGCTGCTACGGTTCACTGAGCCGTCGAGAACGAGAGGTCATGGCGCTGGTCGTCTCCGGTCTGCCGAACAAGCAGGTCGGCGCCGAGCTCGGCATCAGCGAGATCACGGTCAAAGCGCACCGCGGTCAGGTCATGCGGAAGATGCGAGCCGAGTCGCTCCCCGACCTCGTAAACATGGCTGCCAAGTTTCGCGCCCCGCCTGGCCCGAAGGACTGACCCGACGCGAAGGTATTGCCGATACCATCGTGCAATCGATTCGTCTCCACCAGGCGCGTAACTTCTCCTCGAGGAGTCAGACATGCCCCAACTCGAGGAAGCGGCGTCTAGACCACCGTGCTCTGGCCCGCACGCCGTGGTCATCGGTTCCGAGCCCGAGCGTCCGGCCAACCGGCCCGTGCGCATTCTCGTCGTTGACCACGACGAGAGTTCCCTACCGGCGATGATCCGGCGAGCGTTCCCCGGGCCGAGCCACGAGGTCGTGTCGGTCGCGACGAGCGCGACGGCCGTGGACTGTGTCCGCACGACTCCGCCGGACGTCGTTCTTCTTGCCCCGGGTCTGGCGGACCAATCGGGGCTCGCGGTTCATGCGCAGATACGTGCGCTCGATCAGCATATCCCGGTGATTCTTGTTGCGTCGTCGGGCGCTGCGGGCGCCGCGATCGAAGCCATGAAGCAGGGCGCATTCGACTATCTGAGATGGCCGCTCGACACGCAGCAACTGGAGCGAGTCGTCGCCGATGCGCTGGCTGTCGCTACGCAGAGGTACCTTCCAATCGCTGCGCCGGACCCATCTGACGACGGCGGCAACGGCTCTCTCGTCGGCCGGAGCGACGCCATGCTACAGGTATGCAAGGCCATCGGGCTCGTCTCCGCGCGCGACGTGGCCGTGCTGATCACCGGAGAAAGCGGGACGGGTAAGGAGTTGGTGGCGCGCGCGCTGCACGAGCACAGCGCCCGCGCATCGGCGCCTCTTCTCGCCCTCAACTGTGCGGCAATCCCCGACCATCTGCTCGAAAGCGACCTCTTCGGCCACGAGAGAGGCGCTTTCACGGGTGCGGATCGGCGCCACATCGGCAAGTTCGAGCAGTGCACCTCCGGCACACTTTTCCTCGACGAGATCGGCGACATGCCCTTGCCACTCCAAGGAAAGATCCTTCGTGTTCTGCAGGAACAGGAGTTCCAGCGCGTCGGAGGCAGCGAGACAGTGCGTACGAACGTGCGCGTGGTCGCCGCCACCCATCGCGATCTGCGGGCGCTCGTCGCGGAGGGCAAGTTCCGAGCGGATCTGTTCTACCGGCTCGCGGTCTACTCGATTCATCTGCCCCCGCTGCGCGCGCGTGGAGACGACATTGTAACGCTGGCCAACCATTTCGTGGCTCGGTACAGCCGTGAGTTTGGCCGGGACGTCCGCGCCATTGCGCCGGGGGCGCTGGCACGACTGCGGGCCCACGACTGGCCGGGGAATATCCGCGAGTTGCAAAGTGTGATGAAGCAGGCGCTACTCCGTGCCAGCGGTCCCATCCTTCTGCCCGGATTTCTCCCCGACCTTCCGTCTCGGCGCCGCGACTCACCGCCGTCAGACGGCACGCTCGACCTCGATCGATTCATCCGTTCCAATCTGAGCCCAGAAATGAATGATCTCTACGAGATGATCCACCTCGAGGTCGACCGTTTGCTGCTCGCGCGCGTCCTCGACTACACAAGTGGAAGCCAGCGCCACGCCGCGCAACTTCTCGGAATCGCGCGCCAGACCATGCGCTCGAAGCTCAGGACTCTCGCGGCGAGTGGTGCGCCAAGCGAAAGATGCGCCTAGGAGTCGCCTGCCGCGGCCGCGGGTATCGAGAACGAAAATGTGGCTCCCGGCCCATCGTTGCGCGTGGCCCGCAGGCTTCCGTGATGATTCTCGATGATGCTGCGGCTGACGGACAACCCAATGCCCATCCCGCCGGCCTTGCTCGTGTAGAACGCCTCGAAGAGTCGGTCCGCGACCGCCGGGTCGAAGCCAATGCCGGCGTCACGAACGCTGAGCCGGACGCGCGCTCCCGGTTCCGCCTCCGTCTTGATCAGCAAGTGCCGTGGACGTTCGTCGACCTGGTTCATGGCATCTGAAGCGTTGAGCAGCAGGTTCAAGAAGACTTGCTGAAGCTGGACACGGTCGCCGCGGACGAGCGGCAGATCGAGCGCCAATTCCGATGTCACGATGACTCGGTTCCGTTGAAGTTCCCTGAGCATGAGCGCCAGCACCTCTCCCGTCGCCTCGTTCAAATTCAGAATTTCGCTTGTGCTGCCTTTCTTGTTGAACAGGGTGCGCAGTCGCATCACGATATCCGCGGCTCGGTTCGCGTCGCGAACGATGCGCTCCGCGGTTTGTCGTGCGCCTTCTAGGTTTGGGGGAACGGCTGCCAGCATTCGCTGGCAGGTACCTCCGTTCGTCACGAGGCCCGACAGCGGCTGGTTGACTTCGTGCGCGATCGAGGCAGCCAAGACGCCGAGGCTCGTGACACGAGCGACGCGAGCGAGCTCTGTTCGGACCGTGTTGAGCGCCTCTTCTGACCTCTCCAGATCCGCCTCCGCCTGCCGCTGGGCAGTGACATCCATGGCTGCCCCGACAAGCTCGATCTCGCCCCGCGCGTTCGACGAGCTCCGCGCGACGACGTGGACTCGCTTAACGAGGCCGTCGGGCATGACCACTCGATGTTCGTAGTCCAGGTTCACTCCTGGCTTCGTGACGGCGCCCTCGAAAACGGTGGCCACCGCGGCGCGGTCATCGGGGTGAATCGTCGCGCTAACCTGGTCGAGTGTAGGTTTGACCTTCGGGTCGAAGCCGAGCAGACGGCAGGTCTCGCCTGAGGCGAAGAACTCTTTCGTCGAGACGTTCCAACCAAAGGAGGCCAGCGGCCCGTCCTCCGCTTCGCGCGCCCACCGGATCCCCGTGCGACTCAGCGTCTGCGCTTCAGCGGAGTACGCCTCGCTGCGGGTAAGCTCGGTCTCCGTCTGATGGCGGATCCGGTTTTCCTCGCGAAGCTCGAGCACCAGGTGAGCGTTCTCGAGCGAAATCGCCGCCTGGGAAGCAAGCATACCCAACATCGCGATTCGCGCCGGCGTGAATACATGCGGCGTGAGGCCGTTCTCCAGGTACAACACGCCGCTCAGCTTGGCTTGCTTCATTAGCGGCAAGCAGAGCACCGAGCGGACACGCAATTGGGCGATGTACGGATCCGCCGAAAACAAGTTCGGAAGGAGGGCATCGTCCAGGATGACCGCTTCGCGCTTGCGAAGAACGAACCGGACGACCGCATCGGGAATTGCGACCCTCGTTCCGTCCCCCGGAAAACATTCGACGGAGATGCCATCGTCGGTCGTCTTCGCTTCCGCCTCGATGTGAAACCCGCCCTCCGTCGGCCGAATCAAGACGGCTCGCTCTGCCCCCGCGTGCTCCAGCGCGATGGTCATGAGCCGGTCGATCAGAGCTCCGAGCTCAATTTCGCTCGATACGGCCTGGGACATCTTGAGTGCAGCAGCGACGTCCAGCCCCTCGACAGCGTCGCTGGAGGCCACCGCAGGAGCCGCGGTGAGCTCGCGCAGCTCGGGATAGAGCCGATCCAGTTGGCGAACTTTGCCATCGGCGCCCCATCGCGTGTAGGCAGACCGCGCGACGCGAAGGTATGTTTGCGCGAGCGTCGGCAACCGCCGACCCAAGTAGAACAGCGCCGCACGCTCGGCTCCGATTCCCTCGACGTGCGCGCAGCCGGCTTCCCGTGCGAGGCGGATCCCTTGTTCGAAGAGGCCTTCCGCGTCAAGCAGCCGCCCCTCGACCCGGGCTAGCTCGGCGGCGAGGATGCACGCACGGTGGGAGAAGTTCTCCTCCCAGCTCCGCGCCCAGATCGCAAGCTGGGCATGGTGACGAGCCACTTCGGCGACATGGGCGGGCCGCTCCGTCTCCGTGACCTCGTCGTGACGGCCCGCGTGCGCAAGTGCCGCGAAAAAGTGGTATTCGAGGATCTCATAGGACAAGCCAAGCAGCATTGGGGAGCTACGCCGGGTCGCATCCGACTTTTCTGCGGATTCCAAGGCGGTCGCGTACTCGCCCGCGAGAACGCGCGACATCAGTTTGAAGGTCCAGTAGCCGGCCGCGTCGAAGCGCCTCGTCTGTTCCAGCGCCGTCTCGACCGCGCTCTCGGTAGAGTCTCCGTCGTCGAGCCGACCGAACTTCGCCGTCTCCCCACGCAGCATGCGAAGAAATCCGCACAGGTGACCCGTAGCTTCCAAGTACAAGCCGAGCTGGAAGCGTCTCCCGAGCTCCAACCCAACGTCGTATTCGCGCTCGACTTCTCTCAAGGAATGGCCGGCCGCAAGTCGGTTGCTGCCGAGTAGCACGCGGGAATAGAGGGCGAAGGTCACGTCGCCCGAGTCCAGCGCGAGCTCGCAAGCACGCTCGAGGAGCGCGCAGGCATTTTGCGCCGAGTCGATGAAATACGAGACGAATCCTGCGAAGATCATGAGGAAACGCCCGTAGAACCGTCCACGCGGTGCCCGCTGTGCAAGCTCCCAGCCTAGCCGCGCGAAGCGGAGAACGGTCGCGTGGTCCGCCAATTCGCGGGACGACAGGACCATGACTAGCTGTAGGTAGATAAGAGCCGATCCGTCCCAGTGACCGTGCCGAAGGCTCAGGTTGACCATCCGCCCGACGACGAGGTCGCCCAAATTCCGTTCGGTGAACGAGGCGATTGGCTGAAGCTCGCATAGAACGGCCAGCGACCCACGAAGGTCGGGATCCTCGATCGCTGGCAAGTCGCGCAACGTCTCGATCTCGCGGCCGGCGAGCTGCTCCCAGATACACGCAAACTCGCGGTCGACTTCGGCACGCTCCGGATGGGCCGAGAGCGCCATACCTGCATGGTCGAAGTATTCCGTGCAAACGTCCGTTGCGAGGTCCATTCGATAGAGCGCGGTGTGGAGCGTGATGCGCGCGCGGGTGACCACCGACCGCTGCGGGAGGCTCAGCGGACGTAGCGAGAGCGCGCTCAGGTGTATCCCGGAATGTTCGAGATCCCCCGTCAAGAACTCGCACTCCGCGTGGTGAAGCTCGAGCTCGAATGCGATGCGCGGCGACGTCTTCCAGCAGTCGGGCGCGAGAGCGGATCTTCCTGCCGCGAAGTAGGTTAGCGCCGAGGCGTAGGCGCAGGCGGCGTGCGCCCGCCGTCCCGCGATCAAATTGAGGTCCGCGAGTTCGGCGAGTTCGTCTGGCGACGACACCAAACCGTCGGCCTGGTTCAACTGATTCACGATCTCGAAAATCTGGGACTCCCGCGCATTTGCCGCGGTCTGTCGCAAGAGCGCCCGACCGATCGCAAGGTGCATGGCCGGCCGTTCGACGGCGCTCACGAGCTCGTACGAGGCCTGCTGAAGGCGGTCATGTTGGAAGGAATACGCGGCGTCGAGGCGCGTCACGACGCCTGCCCGCACGGCATCTGCGAACGCTTCGTGAACGCCCATGGCCTCCGCGTCGAGGACGACGCGCAGGTCCGCGAGTGAGGCCGTGCTGCCCAGACAGGCCAGCGTCGCCAAGCCGGCGCGTGTCGCCGGGGCGAGTCCCATAAGTCGACTGACGGTGAGCTCGACGTCGGCGGCATGCCGGATCCCGATGCGCCCCTCGTCCCAGGTCCAGGAGCGTGTGCTGGTGTCGAAGACCAGCAGGTTTTCTTCGTGGAGGGCGATAAGGAACTGGCGCACGAAGAATGCGTTGCCGCACGTCTTCTCGGTGATGATCTGCGCGAAGGGCTCCACACGGTCGGTCGCGCAGCCGAGCGTCTCCGCGAGCAGCTTCGCCAGGTCCGAGGAGAGCAAAGGACCGAGCGGCAAGGTGCTGACGACCGGCTTCAGCGCCGCGATCTTCGCGATGGTCTTCGCCAGGTCGTGCTCCGGCGTAACCTCTTGGTCCCGGTAAGCGCCGAGGACGAGGATGTGACGGACGGAGTCGTCCGTAGAGAGGTATTCGAGGAAGTCGAGCGTGGCCGGGTCCGCCCACTGCAAGTCATCGAGAACCAGGACAAGGGGGCGCTCCGGCGTCGCGAATACCGCAAGCAAGCGGCAGAGAAGGCGCTTAAAGCGGTGCCGCGCTTCGGGAGGAGGAAGCTCCGGCACCGGCTCCTGTTTTCCGATGACGAGCTCGAGCTCGGGGACGAGATTGACGATCAGCTGCCCATTTTGCTGAACGGCTTGCTTGATCGCGCTTCGGCAAAGCTCGAGATCCGCCTCGCTCCGCACCAGCGCGGCCTGGACGAGACTCAGGACCGCCTGCGCCAGCGTCGCGTAGGGCACGGCGCGCTTGTACTGGTCGAACTTGCCGGCGGCGAAGGAGCAAGGCGTCGGCGTGACCGACGCCTCGAGCGCACTGATCAGCGCAGACTTTCCGATCCCTGAAGGCCCAGCCAGGAGGACGAGCTCGAGAGCTCCCGTATTCGTGACCCGCTCGGCCGCCGCGAGGAGCACCGAGAGCTCCCGCTCTCTCCCATAGAGTTTTCGGGGCACAGTCAGGAGGCCGGAGACATCGTCGGCTCCGAGCGTGAACGCGGCGATGGATCCGAGCGCGCTCCAGGCGTCGGCGCAGCGCCGGAGGTCAGCCTCGACGCCTCGCGCGGTCTGGTACCTATCCTCCGGCGCCTTGCTGAGAAGCTTGAGTACAATGGCGACGACGGATTCGGGAAGCGGCGACTCCGGCGCGCCCGGGTGGGGGGGCCTTCTGGCGAGGTGGCTATGGAACCACTCCATCACGTCGGACGCTTGGAAGGGGAGTGACCCCGTCAGCATTTCATAGAGGGTGACGCCCATCGAATAGAGGTCGCTGCGGAAGTCGACAGGCCACCGCGTGCGCCCGGTCCGCTCTGGCGCCATGTAAGGAAGGGCTCCGGCAACCACCGCGGGAACCTCTCCGGATCGTCCGTCGCGCCGAAGGACCGTCGCAAAACCAAACCCTAAGAGCCAGGCTTCGCCCGTGAGCTCATTGACGAGAATGTTCGCTGGCTTGACGTCCCCATGAATAACGTCGCGCGCATGAAGCGCGCCCAGCGCCGCCGTGATGCCGATGCCAGCTTGCAGAAATGCCCCAATGTCCCAAGGGCGACCGATGCGGCTGCTCAGCACCTGTCCGCCCGGATCGGCGCATACGAGGGCCTCTCTGCCGTTGTAGTCTACGAGCTCGATGGGTCGAGCCGCGTACTCCCCATCGAGACGATCGCGGATCGCATACTCCTTCTCGAGCAAGCACCGCCGCGACGGTTGTTCCGAGAGCGAGACCAGCAGCAAGCGTCCACCCGCGACGTCGCATGCCTCCCGGGCGAGCAAGAAGTCCGCGTCAACCCGCAACGTTTCCAGTTGGGACGTCAGGCTCATGTTTGCTCCCCTGCAAAGACGGCCAACTAGAAGTGCGGGCGAAACACGTCGGCTTTGCTTCGCCAGGCCAGGTGGCTCTTGGGGGGCGTCGGTGTCAAGCTATATGTTCGTATGGGGTCGGTCGGCCCCGATTCGATTCGTTGTGAGACGCGGCCGTCGCGGCACGATTCATCGGCGTTCATCGAGGGCACGTGCGGGACTTTGCCGCGGAGGACGACGAGTACTACCGGGACGCGGTATCTCTGACCCTGCGAGAGATCCGGCGGCGCCTCGTCGACAAGGTCGCGCTCCATCCGACCGACGAGGTGTTCGCGGTGCACTACCCGGCGGCGTTCGAAAAGCCGAGGTGACGAGGCTCCGCTGCGCCTCCGCGATCGCCTCGCAGGCCTGCAAGAGGAGATCCGAGGAGTTGGCGATCGGGAGTTGTCCGCCCTCGCGGATCACGGCCGCGAGGTCCTGCCGCTGGAGGCGACGACCTGGGGCGCTCCGCACGCGCCGGATCAGTGCGCGCGCCCCTTGCCCTGAGCCAGCTTCGTGCACGCCAACTCCTGCTTCCCCGCGCACGCCTTCTCCAGCAGTGCTACCCCGCGAGCCCGGTCCACCCCCACCCCCTTCCCCTCGACCAGGTCCTCCCCCAGCATCCCGCACGCAAACAAATCCCCTCGTCGCACTGCTTGGTCTTTGCGTCGCCCAGTCTGGCCTGCCTTTCATGCTCCGCAGCCCGTTCCCCCGCGGCGAGCAACAGAGCGCTCGCAGCTCCTTGGCCTGCGCCAAGTTCGGGTCGACCTCCTCGTGGTCGAGCACTTGGATCGCCAGCCGCACGGCGCGGTCGATCGGTACGGGCGCAGACCACTCTCAATTAGGCCGGCAGGTTGTCACGAACCGAACGGCTCGTGACAGGCGCTGGGCCCGGGGATCCCAGGGGTCCGCTTCGCCATGGGATCGGCTTTGGGCTTCCTACCCTCTTCGTGGCGATTTACCGATCGCGCCGCGATCGGCGACGGTCCGCCAGCCCCTTCAGGCCTGACACCTCAGCCAAGTGCACTGTGACGTTGTGAGCAAATCGCCACCGGGCGCCCGGCGTGATTGTTGCGTCGAGGCAAGGATCATCCTCGATCACGCGAAGGAGCGAAGCATGACGGACACTTCGAACAAGACCCGTATCCGGCAGGTCGGGACCGTGTTCGTCCCAGTTGCCGACCAGGACCGAGCGCTCAAGTTCTACCTCGACAAGCTCGGGTTCGAGAAGCGTGCCGACTTCCGCTACGGTGAGGACAGCCGCTGGATCGAGGTGGCGCCGCCGGGCGCCGCCAACACGATCGCGCTGGTCCCGCCGAGCGAAGGTAAAGCCGCGGGCGGCAACCAGACCTATTGCGCATTCGCGACCGAGGACATCGAGGAGGACCACGCAACCCTCCGCGCTCGCGGTGTCGACGTGGACGCAGGCATCGCGCGCAAGGGAAAACGCAGGTCGGGGCTCGTGTCGATGGACGTCACCGTTGGGGACCCCATGCCGCCGCAGTTCTTCTTCCGCGACGCCGACGGAAACCGCTTCCTGATCGTCGAGCCGGGCTGACGGCGCGTCGCGAGGGAAGGACTCGCAGATAGGCGCCGAACGGATGGACGACAAGGAACGGCACTCGGCATTCATGTCGGCGTTGGTCACGGAGCACTACGTGCTTCAAGCGGCCGCGAGCGCAACGGTCAGCGAAGCGGCCGCCCGGGCTTCGCTCTACAGCTACTCGCTCTCGAGCTCTCTTGTTGCAATGGGGTTTGCGTCGCGAACCTCGGAGGTGTTCCGGCCGTTTGCCTCGGCGGTGCTGCCCGCAGTGTTCATCCTCGGCCTTTTCACTGTCGCTCGTCTCGTCGACACCGGTATCGAGTACCAGCAAGCCCTGAGGGGCATCGCTCGCATTCGTGGCTACTACCGCACGCTCACGCCCGAAGCCACCACCTATTTCTCCGCCGAGAACGGTCGCTGGCCGGAGAGGCGCTCGGCGCCGCGGCTCTGGTCCGGTGCCTTCATCGCGCTCCTGACGACCGCCGCGAGCATGGTCGCCTTCACCAACAGCGTGGTCGCGGGCGCTTGCGTGACTTTGCTCGTCGCCAGCCTCGGCAGCGATCGGATCGGCCTTGGGCTGTCGCTCGGCGCAGCCACCGCCGTGGCGCTCATGGCCGCCTTTCTCGCCTACCAGCGACTGCGGTACCGGCATTTCTGACCCTGTAATCTCCGCCACGCGGAACATCGTGCAATTGGCCGGGTCTGCCGCCGACGAGATCCGACGACTCTACCGAGAGGTGACCCCTGCCTACGCGGAGTTTGCCGAGACTAGGCGAAAGAACTTGCGCATGTCAGCGACCAGAAGCTCAGGAACTTCCAGAGCAGCGAAGTGGCCACCGTGCTCGAACTCCGTCCAGTGCACGATGTTGTTCTCGCGCTCGGCCCAGCGTCGGATGGTGACGTCTTGGGTCAACGAGAGCGCGACACCCGTCGGTACCGTGTTGCGAGGTATCCGTTTCTTGGCGTCCGGGTCGTGGAGGGTCTCGTAGTACAGGTTGGCCGACGATCCCGCCGTGCCGGTGAACCAATAGAGACTGACGTTGGCGAGGAGGTGCTCGCGGTCGACCGCATCCTCCGGTAGTGCCGCCGCCGGATCGGTCCACTCCTTGAATTTCTCGATGATCCAGGCGAGCTGCCCGACGGGGGAATCGGTCAGCCCGTAGGCCAACGTCTTGGGTCGGGTTGCCTGGACGTGCAGGTAACCCATCTGCTCCTCGCGGAAGTGCTTGAAGCGTTCCAGCCGCACCCGCTCCGCTTTCGAGAAGACCACGAGGCCCACCATGATCTGCATCACGGATGGAATCTGAACGAGGGCGTTCACGTGCACGCCGACGAGATGCGTCGGATCGAGCCGCCCCATCCACGGCGCAATGAACGCTCCCGCGTCGCCGCCTTGGACGCCATAACGTTCGTATCCGAGTCGACTCATCAGCTCGGTGAATGCCTTGGCGATGTGGCGGCTTGTCCAACCGGCATCGGTCAGCGGGCGCGAAAAGCCGTGTCCAGGGATCGACGGGATCACGAGATGAAAGGCATCGGAGGCGTCGCCACCGTGCGCGCGGGGATCGCTCAGAACTCCGATGAGGTCCACAAACTCGAGAACCGAGCCGGGCCAACCATGGATGAGCATCAGCGTCTTGGCATCGGGCTCGGGCGACCGAATGTGCAAGAAGTGGATGATCTGTCCGTCGATGGTCGTCGTGAACTGAGGGTTCGCGTTGAGCTTCGCTTCGTGGTCACGCCAGTCGTAGGTTGTTCGCCAGTACTCGGCCAGCCCCCTCAAGTAGTCGGTGGGCACCCCACGAGACCAGCCTGCCCCAGGGGACTCCGCCGGCCACCGAGTGCGCGCGATTCTCTCCTTGAGGTCGTCGATGTCCGCTTGGGCGACCGCGATGCGGAACGGAAACACACCACCCTCATCCGTCGGTCGGACCGCGTCAAGCGGTCGCGGCATTGGGGCGCCGGCCGCCGCCACGGGCGCGCCGCGTATCTGTTCCGGATCAGGTGTCATCCCGGGGACCGCGGGCGTCTTCGGAACGCGGATTTGAGAGGGTTCTCGCTTCGTCACGCTGGCCCTACCTTTCGTTGTCGAGCTCGTCGAAATCGCGAACGGAACGTTCCGTTCCGGTGAAGCTAGCCACGCAGCCTTGCGCTATCAAGGTATGAAGCCATGAAGAAGTACCCCCCAACATCCGGCAGGAAGGTACAGGCTCGTCACAACGACCAGCGCATCCTCGACGCGGCCCGTGAGGTCTTCCTCGCCAACCCCGAGGCCCCCATCGCAATGGTGGCGAGCCGTGCGCAGGTGGGGATCGGGGCGCTCTATCGCCGATACCGCAGCAAGGACGTGCTCCTCGGCCGCATCTGTCTCGATGGGATTCAGCGATATATCGCCGAAGCCGAGGCGGCGCTTGCCGACCCCGGTGAGCCGTGGGCAGTGTACGAGGCGTTCATGCGCCGGATCGTCGATGCCGACACCCACTCAATCGTGCTTGGGTTCGCGGGAACGTTCAGGCCAAGCAAGAAGCTGTTCCAGGAGGCGGAGATGTGCCAGACGCTGAACCTCCGGCTTTTCGACCGCACCAAGGCAGCCGGCGTCTTGCGCGCCGACATTGAAGCAACCGACATCGCCGTCATCTTCGAGCAGCTGGCAGCGGTCCGGCTGGGCGATCCCCAGCGCACCGCTCAGCTTCGCCATCGGTATTTAGCTCTAGTCCTCGACTCGCTCCGCGCGCGTCCGACGGCCCCTCTGCCTGGTCCCGCGCCCGACTGGGGGGAGATCAACGGCCGCTGGCGGGTTCCATGACCCTCGCGGTTCGATCATGCGGCTGCGTCTTCGCCCGGCCCATGTGATGGCGACCTGGAGCCTCGCGCTCCGCTCGACGTCATCGGGCTCGCTCGGGGACGTCGGTCTCGCCGTCCGACGCCTGAGAGGTCCCCGAGAAAGATGACGAGCGCGTAGAATGCTGCGCGCTTGTTGCCATCGAGGAAGGGGTGGTTCTTGGCGATGCCGTACGTGAGGGCGGCGGCCAGCTCCGCGAGAGACGGGTAGTAGCCGGGGCGCGGCGCTCAATTAGGCCGGCAGGTTGTAGATGGGATGAACCGTCGGCGCGCGAGACCGACGGCGTTGGTGCCACCTGCCGAAGGCGGAGAAGCCGCAGTAAGGCAGGAGCCCATGGCTCGAGGATCGCCGGGATGGACGAAGCGG
>Ga0302324_100009419_pt1 | contig 20427 bp, 15 predicted proteins | sample Palsa_T0_1_FD_201949 | JGI IMG/M metagenome (GOLD analysis project Ga0302324, IMG submission 201949) | Peat permafrost microbial communities from Stordalen Mire near Abisko, Sweden - Palsa_T0_1 | ecosystem: Environmental > Terrestrial > Soil > Palsa > Peat permafrost | place: Sweden: Abisko...
AATCCGCGCGCTCGGCGCCATTAAGGATGTGGCGGAACTCCGGCACAATCGCGGCCGCACCGGCGTAGGCGGCATCCACGTGCAGCCATAATCCATAATGGGCCGCAATATCCGCGATGGCGGGCACCGGGTCGATGCTGGTGGTGGAAGTGGTTCCCACGGTGGCCACCACGCAAAAGGGCCGCCGGCCCGCGGCCATGTCGGCCTCCACAGCCGCCGCCAGCGCTTCCGGACGCATGCGGAACTCCGCATCCACGGGAATCTTGCGGACGTGCTGCTGGCCGATGCCGATGGCGATGGCGCCTTTCTCGATAGACGAATGCGCTTCCTCGGAACAATACAGGGTCAGGCCGCGGGACGCGCCCAGCGTGCGGGCTTCCGGATCGGCCATCTCGCGCGCAGCCGCGATGGCGTGCATGCTGCTGGTGGACGCCGTATCGTAAACGATGCCGAACAGCCCGTCGGGCAGACCCATCCACTGGCGAAGCCAATCGAGCACCACCTGCTCCAGCTCCGTGGCGGCGGGCGACGTTTTCCAGAGCATGGCATTGGCGTTGAGCGATGCGCAGAGCAGTTCGGCAATAATGCCAGGCCCGGGCGCAGTGTTCGCAAAATACGCCATGAATCCCGGATGGTTCCAATGTGTGATGGCGGGCACGATGAGGCGCTCGAAATCTTCGAGCAGGCGATCCATGGGCTCGCCGTGTTCGGGCCCGGACGGCGGCAGCGCGTCGATAAGCCGGCCGGGTTCCATCTTCGGGAGCACGGGATAGCGTTCGGGGTGGGAGAGGTATTCGGCAATCCAATCGACCGACTGGTGGGCGAAGCGGCGAAACTCGTCGGGGGACATTCTCTTATTGGATCATCATTCGGCGGGCGATCACCGTGGGGCGGCCAAAGCCGGCTAAAAGCCGGCTGCGGGCAGAATTGCCCGCCCCACGGTGCAAAGGTCACAGCCAAGCCTTGAACCAATCTTTGAACTCATCGAGCGCGGCCTGCGTCTCGCGCGCGAGGGGCACCGGCGGCGGTCCGGTTTTGAGTCCGCGCACGCCCAAGGCGGCCTTGATGGCGACCGGCGTGGGAAAGCGATCCAGGCGATCGAGAAACTCGTGCAAGCGCGCGTCGAGCCGGGTGGCTTCCGCCTCGGCGTGCTGTTGGATAGCGCGGTCGAGCGCCAGCAGCAACTCCGGCACGGCGCAGGCCACACCTGAAACCACGCCGTCGGCGCCGGCCTTGCGCGCAGGCGCGAAAACCGCATCGTGCCCCACCAGCAGCGTGTACGGATGTTCTTGCCTGTAACGATTCAATGCCGCGAAGAACTCCCAATCGCCGCTGGAGTCTTTGATACCCGCAAACCGCCCCGTGCCAAGCAGTTCTACGACCGTTTCACGGGCGATCCCGCTGGTGAATTGAGGAATGTTGTAGAGATAGACTGGCGCTGAGTGACTCATCTCCGCGGCGAATCGCAGATAGAATTCGCGGATCTCGGGTTGCCGGTACCGGAAGAAATAGGGCGGCATCAGCAACAGGCCCGCCGCCCCTGCCGCATTGGCTTCGCGCCCTAACGCGAGCGCGCCGTCCAATGTGGAATGCGAAACGCCTGCCAACACGGGAACGCGGCTGCGCTTCACCGCGAGATACACCAGGCGCACACGATCGTCGCAGTTCAGATTCACAAACTCGCCGGTAGAGCCTAGCAGGGCGATGCCCTGCACTCCAGCCGCGCATAGAAAATCGATGAGCTCCAGGGTGGCTCCAATGTCGGGTTCGTCGCCGCGTTTGCCGTGCGGGGTTACAGCGGCCGCGATCACGCCGGAAAGAGCTTGCATCATTTTGGCATCATTTCAGCAGCGGAGTCAGCACGATGCTGCGGAATTCCACCGGTCCATGATCGCCCTGCAGCATGATCGGCCCCGGAACGCCCTCGTCGGGATCGCAGGCAATCGCGGTAAGCCCGTCTATGACTCCTTGAGTCACGGTTTTGCCGTTGAGATTGACCGTTACATGGCGTCCCACCAGGCGTATCTCATAAGTCTGCCATTCGCCGGGCGGCTTGGTGACGTTTTCGGTAGGCACGATACGGCTGTAGAGGGCCGCGTTGGAGTGGCGGTCGAGCGGGCGGCCGAAGTCCGCCAGGATTTGCACCTCATAGCGGCCGCGCAGGCCGATGCCGCTGTTGCTGTGCTCCGGCGTGCGGTATTCCACGTGCAATTTGAAGTTCCAGAACTTATCGTTGCCGATAAGGTCCGTGGCGGCGCCGTTGCCTTTCAGGATGCCACCCTCTACGGTCCAGCCGTGCGAGTCGTCCGCGGTCATGCCATGCCAGTTGGAGACGTCGCGCCGATTGAACAGGTCTATGGGCTGGCCGTCGCGCCAGGAGCCGTCGTCGGCGTCGGTGATTTCGGGCGCGCGCGCGCCGGTCCAATCGAGTTTGGTGTCCCCCGAACGGAACGCGCCTTCCAGCTTGCCGTCCGCGAGTTTGGCGCTGTATTCCTGGTGCTCGTTGCGTCCGTCGAAAGTGAACCGCAGTTCGCCGTTCTCGATCGAGATGTGCTGTATGTCGTTCAGGTCGCCGCCGGGGAAACCCACGAACTTACCCTTGATGGCGTTTGTGCCGGCGCCTTGGACCTCGAGCCACCAGGCTCGTCCGCGCGGCGAATGGTGTACGGTGATGTCCCAGCGCCCGTTGAAATCGGTGTCCGCGGGCCAAGCGGCGGCGGTCCACAGCAGAAACAATGCAAGACTCCGTATCATGACTGTCTGCGAATTAATCTATCATATGCACGTTTCCGGCCGGCCCAGCGTCATAATCGCAAACAGGACGCCATGCGCAAATCGTTATTTGCCGCACTCTGCTGCTGCGCCGCGCAGGCCGCCGTGATCAGCGGGGTGGTACTGGATCGTTCGACCGGCCGCCCGCTGGCGCGCTCGCTGGTGGCGCTGCGCCCGGTGGAGGGCAATGGCGGCAAGCCGCAATCCGCGCGCGCCAACCGCGCCGGCCAGTTCCGCTTTTCGGTAGGCGCCGGCATGTACCTGCTGCGGGCCTCGCGCAACGGCTTTGCGCCGTTCCAGTACGGGCAGAAGGAATTCAAGTCGGCGGGCAAGCCCATGGCCGTCGAACAAGATGGGTCGCTGTACCTAGATATCCGGCTGCGGCGGTACGGAGCCATTTCGGGCACGGTGCTGGACGAAAACGAGATCGGCATCCCGGAGCAGAAGGTGATTGCCTATCCCGCCACACAGCCGCTCCAGATCGTGGCCACCGCCACCACCGACGACCGCGGCGTCTATCGCATTCACGGCCTGGATCCCGGCACTTATTATGTGCGCTCGGCGGCTAAAACACTGGAAGACGCGTCCGGCATGCTCCCGACCTTCCACAAAGAAACCATGGCGGTGGACCAGTCGATCCCTGTGGACGTGGACTTGGATCAGCAGGCCGAAGACATCGACATTCACCCGCTGCCCGGCAAGTTATTCACCGTAAGCGGGGAGGTAGTGGCGCATCCACCCGTGCCGGTTACCGTAACTCTGATCTCGGATGTGGGGCGGGTGTCGACCAAGACCGTGAAGAAGTTTGTCTTCGATCAACTTGCGCCGGGTAACTACGAACTGATTGCCGAAGCCGAAGATCCGTATGGGCGGGGCAAACTCGGCACTTACCGGGAGATGCCTGTGGATAGCGACACGGAGATACAGGTGCCGCTGAATCCGTGGAAGGAAACGGAGTTCCGCATGCAGGATGAGAACAGTAACTCCATGGATACCGGAACCGCAAAGATCACCGCGCGCCGCAAGGATCTGGATGGCGGCGGACACGCCGAGGTTTTGAAACTCAGTAACGGCAGTGCGCCGCTGGGGCCGGGACGTTGGGAGATGTCCGTGGTAGCGCCCCCTGGGTACTATGCCACGTCGCTGTCGGGCGGCACCGGCCTTCCGGAGTCGGAGCGCGGGCGGGCCGATGGCTGGACCGAGGTGATGTTACGCGACACCAGCTCGATTACGATCAAGCTCTCGTCGCGGCCCGCTTCCATTCATGGGGTGGTGAGCGGATCAGGCCACGATCCGGTACCGGGTGCGCCGGTGTATCTGGAAACGTTCGACCAGGCGACCCACAAACGTTTGACCGACCTGCGGACTACGCGCGCCGATTTGCGCGGGCAATATCATTTCAACGGCCTGGCGCCGGGATTGTACCGCATCCTGAGCACGTTCGAATACGAGAAGCCGGATGTGGACACTATGGAAGCGGCCGGCGCGCGATCGATGAATCTGGCGGAAGCTACGGACACGGCGCAGGATCTGGATTTGTACGCACCGTAGGGCGGCCAATCATGGTCGCAGCCGCCTTTTAGGTCGACGCAGGCTACGCCAGTCGACTCACGCGGGCTACGCCCGCGGCGACCGCAAGAGTGCGGTCGCGGCAGGCTGAGAGCGTGCGCCACGTCAGGTCGCAGAATTTAGGCGGCCACAGCCGGCTGGGAGAAGATGGCGGCCTGGGATGCCGCCGCAGGCCATGGGCCTGCCCCACGTTTACTTCGCTGAGCCCGAGGAAGACGTAGCCGCCAAGGTGCCGGTTTCAATTGCCAGCACAGTGCTGTCGGTGCCGTCCGAGTAAGTGAGCGTAGCGTTGCCGGAAGCCAGGGTAATCGGGCCGAAAGTATGGAGGGTTGGGCTGCTGAGAGTACCCGGCGGCAAGGTAATGTTCGCTTTAATTGTCAAGCTGAGACCGACGACCTTCAACGGCGCGCCCAGCAGGAACAGGTCGTACTTCCCCGGATCGGTCAATTGCTGAATACTCGCCTCATTGCTGGTGATGTTCACCGGAGTATAACCAAGCAGCCCTGAGTGGACCGAGCCGGTCAACTTGAGTTTGGTGTAGAGGTCCCAGTTCTTGCCACTCTGGGTGGGCTTCGTCGACGAGCTGACGACGATGGTTACGCTGAATGGTTCACCCGCCAGCTTCAGCGTGTCGGAGCCGCTTACTGGTGTGGAAGCAAAAGTCCCGGAAGCAGTGTAAGTGATGGTGGTTCCCGTGGCGGCTGCCAAAGGGCTGGTGATTGCAAAGCAAGATGTTGCCGCTGCTGCGACAGTAATAGCCAACGTCTTTCGAAAAGTCATGATAGTTTGTCCTTTTGTTTTTGTGTTACTCAAGGCAGCCTTACAGATTGGTTCCACGATAGCATCCGGCCGCGCAGAGTGTCTACCTTAGAACAGGGTACGGGGTACTAGGTAGTAATTGTCGCGAAATTCAACGCATTAACGCGCGTTACGGAGACGGTTCACTTCACTTCGTAGCCGGCGAACTCCTGGAGCATGACGTTGCCTTTATACTCCATCTCCTGGTGGATGCCGATCTTCGACGTGTAATAGCCGCGGGCGGTGGCGCCCTTCAACTCGCGGAAGAAGAGCTCTTCGGGAGTCTTGGGGTTCATTTCGTTTTTGGCCATGCCGGCGACGACGGCGATGCGCTGCTCCGCGCTGGCCTGCATGAAGGGTTGGCCGTGCATTTTTTGCGATAGCGCGTCCACCAACTTCAACCCGTTGCGCCAGTCGTCCCGTTCCTTGTCCTCGAAGGCTTCGGCCGTACGCATGTCGATATAAGCGGCGACCTTGGCGGCGCGCGCGCCGGGCGAATGGTCGTCGGCGGGGATAATGATCTCCGTCAACTCGTCGAGCATGGCGAATTCGGCGGGGGTGAAAAACTTGGGCGCTTCCTCGGTGGCGAATGCCGCGGGTGAGGCAGACACCCCGGCCAGTACCACGCCCGCGCCGATGCGGATCAAATCGCGGCGATTGATTTCGTCAGGCATCAGACATTCCCTTTCTTCAACTGATCGGCCAAATGATCGCAGGAGCGCCAGCACAGCGCCATGATGGTCCAGGTGGGATTCTGGCACGAGGCGCTCACGTGGGTGCTGCCATCGACCACCAGCAGATTGGGCACATCGTGGGATTGCTGGAACTGATTCACTACCGATTTTTTGGGGTCGGCGCCCATGCGCGAGGTTCCCAATTCGTGGATAGAGTAGCCTTCTGTCAGAATCTCCCGGTTCACGCCCAGCACCTCGATGCCGGCCGCCTGGAACATCTCGCGCGCCGAATCGGCCATGTCTTCGGCCATCTTCTTCTCGTTGTCGCCGAACTTGATGTGGAAGCGCAGCACGGGCACGCCCCATTTGTCTTTGACCTCGGGATCGAGTTCCACGTAATTGTCGTAGCGCGGCAGCACCTCGCCGAATCCGCCCATGCCGATGAAGGCGCCCGCATAATCGCGCACCTTCTTTTTATAATCGGAGCCGAAGCCGGGCATAGAGGCGCTATCGGGGAACATGCCGCAGCCGCTGCCGCCTTCGAATCCATAACCCCGTAGAAATTTCGGGTTGCGGTCGGAGAGGTTGCGGAAGCGCGCCAGGTAAAACGAGCCGGGACGGCCGTCATCCAGCGTACGCGGCTTGCCAACCAGTTCCTTCACCAGGCCGTTGACGCCCGGGCCCATCAGGTGTTCGCAGAAATTGTGGCCCACATGCCCGCTGGAGTTGCCGATGCCGTTAGGGTAGAGGCTCGATTTGGAAAGCAGCATCAGGCGCGCGGATTCCAGCGTGGAGGCGGCCAGCAGCACCGAGCGGCCCTTGGCGGCGTATGTCTTGCCGGTGTCCGTATCGATGAAGGATACGCCGCCGGCCTTGCCGGTGTCCTTATCGACAGTGACTTCGTAGACGGTGGCGTTGGTGCGCAGCGTCAGATTGCCGGTATCCAGCGCGGGGTAGATGAGGCCGGTGGGCGAATCGAAGGCGGCGTGGATATCGCAGCCACCCACGCGGCGGTCGCAGGCGCCGCGCCCGTAGCATCGGCTGCGATACTTATTGTGCTTGAGGCCGTCGGTTGTGACGCCGGCGCGATAGGGCGTAAGGACGCGGCCCATTTTGGCTAGGCTCTCGCGCAATTGCACTTCCGCGGGATTCAGGCGCACGGCGCGCTGGAAGAGACTGTCGGGCAGATACGGCAGATTTTCCTTGTGACCCGAGATGCCTAGATACAGATCGACTTTGTCATAGTAAGGTTCGATATCCGCATAGGAAATGGGCCAATCTTCGCCGTAGCCGTCGCGGGAGGCGGCTTTGAAATCGTAATCGGAGAGACGCAGCGCCAAGCGTCCCCAGATGTTGGTCTTGCCGCCCAGACAGCGCGCGCGCACCCAGGCGTACTGGGTGCCGGTGTAGGGATTATCCTTCTCATCCACGACGATGTTTTTGGCGTAGTCCGATCCGTTGCCGTCCAGGATGTAAGAGTAGACGTGCTTGTAGGCGGAGCCGGCGGCGTACGGCGGCTGGCGGATGGTGTATTCGTTGCCGGAGATGGCGTGCGAATCGGGCGGCATGTCGCCGCGGCGGGGATGGTCGTAGGGCCACTCCATGGATTTCAGCTCTTTGTTGATGTTGAGCTTTTTGCCGGCTTCGAGCAGCAGCACCTGCATGCCATGCGAGGTGAGCACATGCGCGGCCATGCCACCCGCCGCACCGGAGCCGACTACTATGGCGTCGTAGGTTTTTTTGAGATCCACTTCGTCGGATTTATCGGCGGGCAGAAACATTATGCCTACATGATAGAACAGGGGTCGGGGGCCGGGGGTCGGGGGCCGGGGTTGTGCCCCGGCAGCCTACGGGGCTTGCATCGTCGCTACGATGGTGCGGCCTCCGATGGCGCCTTGGATGGATGCCTGAGCCTGCGGCTGGCGATCATACCACGAAATTTGCAGTGCGCCGGCGCCGCCGGGCGTGGTGAATGTCAGTTGGGCCTGGACGGGGCCGGGCGTGAGTTCTTGCCACGCGATCGTGCCGCTGACGGCCAGATCCTCGACCCACTGAGAGCTATCCAAAGTGAAATTCGCCGTGTCTCCCTTATCGACGTACTGAAATTGTCCGCCGCGCAGACCGACACCGGAGCCGCTGGTGTTGACCCACCAGCGGGCGATGGCATCGCCCGCGGTGAGCGCGGCGGCCGCGGCGGCCTGCAGGTCCGCGACGGTGCCTTGATTTCCAGGGCCGGGTGTGGCCGGGTCCAATTCCGCCATCTTGCGCGCGAATTTCGGGACCATGCGCACTTCGGCGATTTCGGAGGCGCAGGATGTGTCTCCGGGCGTCAGGTACTGGAAGAAATGCACGGCGATGTCGGAGGCGCAGTCGTCCAGGTCGCCCAGGGCAGTGACGTGAAAGCTGTTGGCGATCACGATCTGGCGTGCATTGGGGAAGAGGGCCGCGGCTTCGGCGCCCTGCTGCGCGGGCGTGAGCGAGTCGAGTCCGCCGGAAAGCACCAGCACGGGCACGGACGGGAACACCGTACCCGGCGGGACGGGCTGGCCGGGCGGATGCAGCGGCGACGGAACGGGCCACGGAATGCACATATCGAGCACGCTGGAGGGGAGCGGCATCAAGCGGTACTCGGGGATGGCGAACGGGGCGTAGACGCCGGGGTCGGTGACCCACTCCTGCTGGATGCCGGCCGCGGCCTGGCTGGGGCGCAGGGCGGGGAGCGAAGTCATATCGTAGATCTGCGGATAATCGGTGCAGCTCACGGCCACGAAGAGCCCGGCGCTGTAGCAGGAGGGTGCGCCCTCCTCGCAATTGGACAGGCTGGCGCGGCCGTTTTCGGCGATCAGGCGGAGCAGCGGGGCGCTGTCGCCTTGCTCCAGGTAGGCGCGCGCGGCGGGATCGAGCTCGCGGTAGACCACGGATTCGCTGGAGTTGGAGTAAGCCTCGTAAGCCAGACTCTCGCCATCGGCATGCACGGCGATCAGTTGGCCGTTGCCATCGGGCGCGGTACCGGCGAAGGGATGGGCCTGCAGCGAGTCGAGCAGCTTGGCGATGCGGCCGACCGCGGTGCCGGGAAGATCGCGGCAATCGGCATTCTGGCGGCAGGTGGAGTTGAAGGCGTGGCGCATGGCGGGGGCGGCTTCGGGATACCACGGCGATTCGCCGACGACGGGCCAGGTGCTATCGAGAATCACGGCGCGCAGGCGATCGCCATGCCGGCCGGCGAAGGCTTGGGAGAAATAGCTGCCATAGGAATCGCCGTAGAGATCCACCTGCCGGATGCCGAGCGCGTCGAGCACGGCGGCGAGATCGTCGGCGGCGGTACCGCTGCCGTAAAGATCGGAAGTGTCGCCCAGAGATGCGCCGCACTGGGCGATATCTTGCAGGGTGCCGTTGCCATCGGTCTGCAAGGGCTGGCACTCGATGGCTTGAGACCGGCCGGTGCCGCGGTTATCGACCAACAGGAGGTCGCGGGTTTGAAGCAACGGATAGAAGAGGCCGATGTAGCTGAAGCGGCTGCCAGTGGAGGGATAGCCGGGGCCGCCTTCTACGGCGACGATGACGCCGGAGGTGGGTTGGGATTGGTCAAAATGGGGATAAAACTCGAAGGCGATTTGGATGGCGCCGGGGACCTGGCCAGCCGGATCGAGCGGGCGCGCGAGGTAGCCGCAGTATGCCGGAATGGTCGGGCAGCGGGACAGCGAGAGCGATCCGGCGCGGATCTGCGGGGGCGCGGTGGGGGGCAGGTTGTAGGCGCGGGTGCGGGGTTTGGGGTGCGGGGCTGCGGCGAGCGGGAGGGAGAGGAGAAGGATGGTGATGGATCGGGTCATTGATTCAGTATGCCTTGGATTTATACGTACTGGTTGCAGATTTCAGCGGGGTCGTCCGCCGGGAATTCCTCGACTTGCAGCGCCGCCGGACTTGCGGCTTCCGGGCGGGCTTCACATTTTTGGAATCGCAGCTAAAGTCCCGGCTGTTATATTCTTGGGCCGTGGCGATGAGCTCTTCTTCCGGCTTGGGTTTGGGGGCGGGTTTGGGGGGCTGGCTGGCCTTGGCATTTGCCGGGGCTTTTGGTGGGCGGGCGATGCGGATACCTTCCAAGCGGTCCATGACCTTGTGCCAGGCGCGGCGGAGACGGCATTGGACCTGGGTGACGCGGTCGTAGGGGTGAAGGCAGGCGCTGGCGGGGGCGTCGCCGAGTTCCACCAGGATGCCGGCCTCGATGAGCTCCACGCGCCAGATTTTCCACTCGAGGGCGGCCATTTCGTCGACCAGTTTCTGTTGAGGGGGATTTTCGGGTTCATAGAAAGACTGGATGCCGCCGTGGAGACGGTCGAATTCCGCCTTATCTTCGCCGGGGAGGATGGTGGTGGCGGCGTAGAGGCCGGAGCGCAGCGCGTTCATGCTGCTGACGGCCTTGCCCCGGGGCGTTTTCGGGCCGGTGGAGCGGTTGGGATGGCGCTTTGTTGCCATATAGTTAAAAGCTTTTGTAGAAACGAAGTGGTGGGGGCGGATTTCGGGCGCCCGCGGCGGTTAATCCTCACCCGGTTTCACGCTAGCATTGCAGCGGGCGGGCGGCGGGGGGAGTGGGGCGGGACGGGGGGTGTAAGTGATTGAGGGGATGGGGGGTTGGGAGGGGATGGGGGGTGTTTTTTGGGTTGTGACCGGAGAGGCAGGTCGCGCAGAGATACTCCGAGAGCGTTCATGCCAAGCGGCAGGCGAAACCGCCTGCCCGAGACGGGCTACGCCCAGCGGTTAGCGGAAGGCTTTCCATTTTGAGGATTCGCTTCTCGATAGCCGATAGTGGTCTATCGCCATGATCTATCTGCCAGTGCCGTGTGTATGTTCGTGGACCCTGGCCCAGAACGCGTTCTTGGGTGGCGCACATCCGTGTGACGGGCCGCGTTTTGGAAGACTTGCCCCTACCCCCACGCGAGCTACCGCTCTTCCCACCGTGTAACAGGTACGGGCGAAAGCGCGGTCCTTATAGCCCCTTCACCAGAGATCGACAATGCCTGCCCCGCCGTATCTTTTCCACACCTCTCGTGATCGCTCGAAAAAACGGCTACAAAACGGTGTGGCGTTTCCAATAATCATGCGCTATCATCTGTGTTTTCCTTCGCATAGCGGTAGTTGTTCACTGCCGCCGAAGCCGATGAAAAAGCCGTTGCAATGACACCATTATTGGTGTAATATCAGAGATGTGGACGTTCCTTGCATGTCCCGCGCCGGGTGGTGGCCGTCCGATGAATCGGTTCATTGCCGACTTGGGCGTTGAAGGAGAAACCGCCTTTGCAGCCGTTGTCGATGGGTTGCGCCTTCTCGAAAGAAAATACTGGACGCGGCCGCAATTCGACGTGCTCCACGGGAAGCGATATCAGGGAATGGGCGAGATCCGGTTCGATGGAGACGCTAAGACCTACCGCGTGTTTGGATACTTTGGCCCGAACAAACTCCAATTCACCATGCTGATGGGGCATGAAAAGAAGCGGAGCCTCAAGCACGAGATGGATTTGGCTGCCCAGAGACGGGATTTCGCGGAAGCGAATACGGGTTTGCTCTATGAGTTTGAATTCTAAATACAAGCTCCACGCTAAATTGAAAAACAAGGCATACCGGGATGCATTTGTCTCCGCAAGAATCTCACAAACACTCGCGCTTCAAGCGCGAGTGTTGCGACAACGGGCAGGGCTGTCACAACAAGAGCTGGCTGACAAGCTTGGGACCAGCCAAAACGCTGTGTTCAGGCTGGAAAGCCCCCGATATGGTAGACATACTATTTCTACCCTCGCGAAGGTTGCCTCCTATTTCGACGTTGGGCTAGTAATCCGGTTCGCCCCATTGAGCGAGGTAGTCGATTGGACGCTGAGCCTGAACCCCGAGTCTATCGACATCCCCGAATTTGGTCATGATCGAGGGTTCTTTGAACCCCACGCCAGAATTGTTTCTGCAAAAACGGAAAGCGGCGCGGAGTCCGGGCACAAGCGCCCGCTTCCTTTGCGTCCGGCGGGTATGTTGGGCTACGTTAGTAACCAGGCATCGCAGGTTCCTTCGAAGGCGCACGTGGGACTCTCTGAAGCCTCTGGCCAATCTTACGCGGACCAATATTCAACGGTGAACGGATCGACTTGGCAAAGACCAGCGCGCGCTCCACAAGAGGGATTACAGTGAAGCTATTAAGTATTGTCAGCGCAAGATCACTCTGGTTTTTTGATCCAAGGGAATTGAACCCACGCGGCAAGAGCATCTATCCCGAACTGATCGACTGGCTGCGAGACGAATACGACTTTGAAGAGGTTCCGAAGTCACAGACTGATACGAACCCCCAAGGCGGACTGGAATTCAAACGCGGGTCTTTTGAGGTTGACGCAAAGACTAATGAGTTTATTAACGTCGATCTCACGCTATTTACGGATGGGGCGCTGGCCGACACCCGCTCTTCAACCAGGGATTCGGATGCGTTCCTTGAGAGAACGCTAAAATCGGTGTCCGAGGCTTTTGGTCTCGAGTACGATTCGAGCCTAATTCGCATGAAAGGGTATATTAACGAGGTAATCTATCGGTCAGATCGATCACTTAACGCTTTGAATCCCCGGCTCGATCGATTTTGCTCCAGATTGAGAGACCTGTCCAATCGTCCTATTGAGACCATCGCATTAATGTTTGGCCGCGATCCGCGAGAAGCAATGATGCCAAGCCCGACACTGCCGGCCTTCAGTTTCGAGAGGCTCGCGAACGCTCCATTTTCTGAGAACCGCTATTATTCAAAGGCGCCAATCGACACGGAGGCGCACGTCAAGCTTCTTGAGGAGTTCGAAGAGATCTTATCGGGTGATGAACCAACCCCCTTGTAACAGTGCGCTCGATCACAGCCCCTTCACCAGATCGACGATGCGGACGCCCAACGTACCCGCAGCGATTTTGAGCGTCGTCGCGTTGTTCTTGCCGCGCTCGATCTCTCTCACGTGCGCCCAGCGCAGGCCGGATTGGATTCCTTGGGATCAAAGAGGCAGAGGCCGCGGGACTTGGGCTGAGACGAGAGGCGCACCATCTGTTCAAACTCAGTGGCGCACCACTCCTCGGCGTCGCCCCACACGAGCAGCACGCCGTCGGACTGGGTGAGACAGAGATTGTGTTGGCGGGGGTTGTCGCTGTGCTCAAAATGAAACTCGTCCCGGTAGTGAAATGCGATGGTGCCCGCGTTGTTCTTTTCGCTGTTACGGCGTGAGTCGTAAACGAGATAGACGCGCGGCTTGCCCTCTGCTGGCGGGGGCATCGTCGCGCCAGGATTCAGCAGCGCGAAGACCTCCTGCTTCAGTTTTTCAGGGGTGATGGCGGGGCTCAGCAAGGTCTTACGGGCCGCTTCGAGCTGCACGAGGTACTGGAAGAAACCGCGCTGTTCGGGCGCTCCGCTATTTTCGAGAACCGGGGAAGGCCAGACGACGAACGGCTTCCCGGCATCCTTGAGGCCGTCCACCAGACGGCGGGTAGTTTCATCGTATTGCGCGCCGAACAGCAGAACCGCGAGATCGCAGAGGCGAACGTGGGGCGCCGGGTCCAATTCGTCTTCCGGCAGAATGCGGTAGCTCTGTGCGTCCAGCTCGCGCGTGAGGGCCGAGTGAGCTTCGGAAAGCTCCGGCGCGGAGTGGCGCGGGTAGACCAGCACGGGTGTGCAATGGTTGCGCATCCGGCGCAGCAGGGGCACCAATTCGCGCAGAAGTGCCCGGAACTGTTCCTCGAAGGAGGGAGATCCAACCGGGAAGGTGTCCAGGTCGTCGCAGAAAGGAATGTCCGTGGCGCCCGGTATGAGGTCGTTCCAATGGGCGCTATCCGGCATCGGCAGAATGGGGCAGCGGAAGCCGAACAGATCCGCTTTGAATTCGGAAGCGGCGAAACGCTGGCCCGGTTGCTTGCGGGCGGCTACGAGATTTCCGAACCGGCGGCATTCGTGATGAACACAGTAGGGCCGGGTGACATAGGTGGGGGAGACCAGCGAGATTAACACCGCCGAGGATTGGAGGCTGGCAGGGATATCCAGGGTGAAGTCACGCGATTTCCGAGGGTCGTCTTTGTCGATCCAGACATCGGCGCCGGGCAGCCGGCGGGAAAGGGCGGGCTTGAGCTGGTTGACGAAGCGGTTGATCCAGTCGCGATCGTCGCCGTGCGCATAGCTGACGAAAACGTCGTGGTCGAAGCCGGGGACGAACGCCATGACTGGGCATTCAGTTTAGCACGGACAGCTAAGGGACTGAGCAGCCTTTACTTCAGACCATGATTTGCATCACACTGAACATGTGAGCGCGCGCCGTGAACTTCATTTCGAATGGGACGGCGCCAAAGCTCACTCGAACGAGCGAAAGCATGGTGTGGCGTTCACCCTTGGCCTGCGGGAGTGGCCTCCAATGGCGCTCTGCTCGTCGTAGTGCACACGTGGACCGAGTTGGACCCAGTGTATGTCAGGGTGCGCGTGGTTTCTGCGCGAACGGCGAACGCAGCCGAAAGGGCGCTTTATAGAGGAGTACCTATGAACCTCGATTTAGAAGACGACATGAAGCCCGAATACGATTTCAGCCGCGCCGAGCGCGGTAAACACTATGCCGGGGCCGATGCGGTGTTCCACATCCCGGTATACCTGGAACAGGAGGTGCAGGCTTTTCCGATCGAGAGGGCCGCCAGCAGGGGTGTTCCCTTGGACCGGCTTGTGAACGACCTGTTGAAGAGCGACATCGATGCATTTCGGGCGCTGGGCCAGATTTGACATTGTTAGGACTGAGTTTCCCGTCTAACCAACAGGGAGTCGCGCCAAAGCTAAAAGGGCGAGTTCAGAACGGCTATTGCAGTCCTTCAGAAACCTATCGCCTCCAATCCGCGTCTCGGTCGGGATATCCCTGCGAATCTCCTATCGTCGGCGGTGCTCATCTCGCTGGTCTCCCCAACCTATGTCACCCGGCCTCACTGTGTTCATCACGATTCCGGTTGATCCAGTCGCGATCGTCGCCGTGCGCATAGCTGATAAAGACGTCGTGGTCGAAGCCCGGGACGGACGCCATGGCGAACCCGCGAGCTTCGCTCGCGGGAAGAGCCGGCTGAAAGCCGGCTGCGGGCAGAATTGCCCGCCCCACGGTGAAGGAAATGCAGAAACTCCAGGCACGCCGGGGGCGTGCGCCACGTCAGTGATCCAAACTCCAACCTGGCACGGTTATTTCATGACCGCAGCCGCCATCTTCGCTACGTCAAGTCCGCCGCCCAGAAAGTTGTCGATTCTCTCGGCAGTGACCAGCGAATCGGACATGGCGGCGCTGTGCTCTATTACCAGGAGCTGCGTAGCTGGGCGGCGGGCCAGCATGGCTTTCACTTGGCCAAGCGTGCGCTGGTATTCGTCTTTCAGCATGCGGCGGCGCTCCGGCGTCGCAGGCGGCTGACCATTGCGATGCAGCAGCATGCGGTCCTGGGAATCGAGCACCTCATCCAGATCGCGCTCGGCGAGGATCACACGGCACGGCAGGCCCGGCGGCAGAGCGGCCAGCAGCGGCGCAATAATCTTGATGGCTTTGCCGCGAGCGTCGAGCAGCCAGCTCGAGTCCTTCAACAGATTCTTCACCGGCTCAAATTCGAGATAACCGTGTGGATTGTCTTCATCCGCCGGCCGCAATTCGTCCGATAGGATGGATAGGCCTCCCGCGGCCAACATCTGCATCAGCAGGGAGGTACCCGAGCGAGGCAGGCCGGTGACCACCACAAGGGATTCCGAGTAGTGGGTCAGTTTTATTAGGCCGCCAGAGCCGGCTGAAAGCCGGCTGCGGGCAGAATTGCCCGCCCTCCAAGAATTCCGCATGGTGCGCGCCAGGCGCCGATGCTCGTGCGCGGATTCGCTGTCGCCCAGGTGCTTCTCGAGCAATGCGGCGAGCCGGGTGTGGGCTTCCGGGAAATTCGGATTGAAGGAAATGGCTGCCCGGAACGCATCGGCCGCACGCTGGTATTCCCGCATGCCCACCAACGCGCGGCCAAGCAGGAAATGGGCCAGCGGATCGTGATAGGCCCTCTGCAGCGCATCCAGGGCCGACTGCAGGGCAGCGCTATATTTACGTTGCCGCAGAGCCATACGGCACAAGCCGATATGGGCCTGTGCATTATCGGGATCCATCGCCAACGCTTTTTCGTAGACCTGCTGCGCGTCGCGCGCGCGGCCCAAACGCAGATAGAGATCCGCGGTCTGCAACAGCAGGGACGGCCGCAGCAGGTGCGCATCGGCCACCCGCTCCAGCGCGGCGAGCGCTTCGGCGTAACGCTTCTCCGCGATCCACACTTGCGCTTTCAGATAATCGACCACGGGCGGCTGATAGCGCGCCAGGCTACGCCAGCGCGCCAGCTCGCGCCGTTCGTGCGGGCTGAGAGTCTCGGATCCGGCGGCAACCCGGCAGAGTGCGTTGATCTTCGTCTTCGCCTCTTCAGACAACGCCCGGCGGCGGACATCCAGATCCTCGACAATCCCCCGCATCTGCGCATGCATTCCCAGCGCCTGGCAGGAGACGAAGAGCCGCACCGCGAAGCGCTGCTCATCGGGATCGGCTGCGTGGAGTTCGGTGAAAATCTCGTGGGCCTCCAGGTGCCGGCCGCCGTCCTGGTATGACTCCCCGAGGTTATAGCGCAGCTCACGGATGGTGTTGCGTATGGCGACTTCGCGGTCCTCATCCGGCGGTTCGATATAACCTAGCGCGATCATCTGTTCCAAGGCTGCGTGGGCCGCCACCGGATCGAGCCGGGTATGGGGCGGATGGCGCCCATCCGCGCCCGGGATCTCTTCCCAGCTCGGAATACATGCGAGCTTCGGCGCGTTCAGGAAGGCCTGGGAAAGCAGCTTGCCATCCATATCTTCGCCCGCGGGCAGTCCGTAAAGCGCCAGGATGGTGGGGGCCACATCCAGCACGGATGCACCGTACAGCGATTCGTTTTGCTTTATGCCCGGCCCGGCCATGGCGAAGATGCCGAAATCGCGGTGCTCGATGGCAGGCCCCGCGGGGATGTCGGGAATGGCCGCGGGGCGCAGGTGATCCGGATGGAAGCCATGATCCGACAGCAGAATGACGGTGGCGTCGCCGCCGGCTTTCTGCAGCAGAGCGCCCAACATCTCATCATGGAGCTGGTATGCCATCGAGACCACGTTGTGGTACAGCTCGAAGTCGCGTTCCCCTATCCATGGCTGGCGCGGGGGATGGTAGCGCATGAACGAATGGCAGAAGTGATCGATGGCTTCGAAGTAGACCGCGAAGAGATCCCACGGTTGGTTGTCCATCAACCAAGTGGCGGCGGAATGGATGCTCATGCATTCGGCGAGGGTGCGCAGGAAGGCGGCCAGGCGCTGGTCCTTATCCTGATCGATGTCTTTGGCAAGCGGGATAAAGGGCTCCACCATCTGCGGCGTTAAAAGGTCGGGATGCATGCGCAGATCGGCCAGCGTGGCGGCCAATTCGGCCGGATGCACCGTGCCGGGCGGCAGCGGCCAGCCCTCGTGAAGCGGTCCGCCGGCGCGGTGGTACTGGTCGGAAACCATCACGCCGTCAATGGGTTCGGCGGGATGGCTGGGCCACCAGCCGACGACGATGCTGCGCAGGCCGTTCTGGTTGAGAATGTTCCAGAGCGCTTTGGATTTGCGCGATAGGTTGGTGACCGGGCGGACGCCGCTGCCGTCGGGCGCCGGTTCGGTGAAGCCGTGGATACCGTGCTTGAACGGCCGCTTTCCGGTGGCGATGGAGGTCCACAGCATCGGCGAGAGGGGCGGATGCAGGGTGGCGATCTGTCCGGAGGCGCCGTTGTCGACGAGCCGTTGGACGTTGGGCATTTTGCCGGCCTGCATGAGCGGATGGATGACCTTCCAATCTGCCGCGTCCCAACCGACCAGGAGAGCTTTAGGCGAGGGCATTTGAGTTAGGCTAGAGAAGATGGCGGGCTGGGAGCCCGCCGCAGGCCAAGGGCCTGCCCCACATTATTGTGACGGAACAAACTGCTCGATGACAAACACAAAGTGCTGCTGGGGGTGGGCTGCCCGTGCCGCGTTGGAGAAACTCATCGTTTTTGCAGCTTCCACTGCCGCCTGGGTGTAGGGATCGGACGGCTGCAGCGAGTGCGCTTCGACGAGTTCCCCGGATGGGGTAACCACGCCGAACACACAGACTGTATGGGCCGTCGCGCCGGAGGCCGACGGATACTCTCCGAGCACGCGCCAGATTTTTTGCGCGCCCGCCATCACGATCGCCGGTCCTCTGGCCTTCATCTCCTCGGTGGGCACAAACAGACTTGGTTCGGCAGCCGGAAGCTCCGTCAAGCTGTCCACCGAGATCTTCGTCACGACTCTGCCGGCTTCAGTTACAGTCACCGTTCGAGGCAGTAAGTGACCGGCTAACTGAGGGGCGTCCGAGTAATCGTAGGCATAATAGCGCCCGGGCACTTGCGAATGCGTCCGGAGCAAACCGGATTGTGGATCGACACAGTCCTCGGTTTCGTCCCAGCGCCGGCCGGGAGCCGCGCTCGCGGGTTTTTGGGATCCGGAGAGAATGCAAGTAAGTTCCGCGCCCTTGAAGGTGGCGGTTGAGGTTCGAATCGATCCGTGGGCCACGTTTTGCGAAGACGGAATCGGGTCGAACAAGGCCGCCCGCGCCTCCTGCAGGCGGAGTGGGACGTAGCTCCCCGTCTCTTCGCCGAAGAACATGCCATTTGAGGAGATCCGGGTAATCGCGTATGCGTCCGCGGTTTGCGCCGTCCACCAGTATCCTTGTTTGGGGTCGAACACCTCTTCCATTTGCCAGGCGCCGTCATATTCCGTTTGACCGCCGGAATCCACGGTGAAGCTTACCTTGAGATGGTATCCGCGGCCCACGCTTCGCAGCGCGTAACCGTTTCGCGCGCGATCGAGAAGTCGAACGGCGGCCGTGCGACGCGCGCCCGCGTTGACCGATCGGATTTGACCAGTGACCATTTCGAGCGGATCGCTGGGTATGGGTGCTGTCTTCTGGGCGCTTCCAGCAAAAGCCGCCAGCGACAGTCCGCCAGCTGCAATCAACCACAACACGCCTGCGGAAGCCATTGAATGAGTCCTCCCGAACCTTAGACCGTGCTAAGTGTCTGTCATGAGCCGGTTTTCAGCGGGCCCAAGCCGGGCTATGCCCGGCGCGACGACATGAGTGTCGTCGCGGCACGCTGAGAGCGTGCGCCACGTCGGCGATCATACTATAGCCTTAAATGGCCAAACTCCAGAGCCGGCTTTCACTAAGCATTCTCGACATCTGGCGAAAACCGGAGCCTGGGCTGATAGGGCTTCTTTCGGATGGCCGCGGAGCCGCCTCCGGAACCGCCGCCAGTTCCGCCGCCGGATCCGCCACCCGTTCCGCCGCCGGTTCCCGCCCCGCCGGTTCCCGCCCCGCCAGTTCCCGCCCCGGTTCCAACGCCCGTTTGGCCTCCGGTCCCGAATCCGCCGACAAGCCCAGCGCCAGTTCCGCCTACCACTACGCCGCCGGTTCCGGCGGTAGTCCCGGCCGCCAGAGGACTCTGCAGCGAAAACAGCACACCGGCTTGGGTTTGCATATCGTCCACCGTAACCTGAATGGGAACGTCTCCCTCGCCAAGATGGGCCGGAACGATCAGGTTAATCTGATAAAGGCCGGCGCTCGAAAGCCCGGCGAACATCGGATCGACCTGGACATTATTGATGTAGAGGCCGATTTTGTGGGTAACTGGCGCGGCGCCGCTGAACGCCTGTCCAGCGAGGACGGGGGGATCGGTGGGGCCGAGCCCGACCGCGAAAAGTTCAACGATGTCGCCTGCCTGGGCGGCCACTGTGGGATAGCCAAAAGAATTCCCCGTGGGGCCGAGGATATCGTAAGTTCCCCCACCGTAGGCGCCGGAGCCGTTGGACCTGACGATAATGGCAGCCACGTAGACCTGATCGAGCAGGCAGAACGCCGGCGCAAACTGGCTCAGGGTCACGCTCGACGTGGCTGTGCCGGCGGCAGTGGTGACGACCACGGCAACCGGGCCCCTGGTGGGGTCGTCCGGCGCCTGCAAGTTAATCTGGCTGGGGCTGACATACGAAAGATATGCCAGCCTCCCGTCGATGGTTACGCTGGTGCCGCCGAGCGAGGTGGGGAAATTGGCATTCCACAAAGCGGTTTCGTTGGCGAGGTTCTGCCCGTAAATCGAGACCCATTCGCCTGGTTGGATAATGCTGGTGGTGCCGTAAATGGGAGCCACTCCGTTAGGCGCAATGGAGGGAGCCTGCGTCTGGCTGGCGCTCTGGGTTTGTGCGCGCGACCCACCGAGGACCCGTTGTCCCGGTAGGGCCGCGGCTAACTGGACGCCGTTCAGGAATGGCGGGCCGTTGGAGCTCGCCGGATTTTGCCTGAAGACCCTGACACTGGCGGTGGGCTCCCGCGTGGACCGGACGCCGTTACCGATAATGGATGCCGAGGCGCCGGTCACCATCGCCATGGCCGAGCCGCTCACTGCCGCATAAATTTGCCAGTGCCCCACCCTGCGTTTGACGGCCTCCCCGACAGAGGAGGAGCGGAGGGTGGCGAAATAAGCTTCCAGGCGCTGGTCGCGATCGAGTTTTTGCGCCTTT
>Ga0302324_100009422_pt1 | contig 20425 bp, 16 predicted proteins | sample Palsa_T0_1_FD_201949 | JGI IMG/M metagenome (GOLD analysis project Ga0302324, IMG submission 201949) | Peat permafrost microbial communities from Stordalen Mire near Abisko, Sweden - Palsa_T0_1 | ecosystem: Environmental > Terrestrial > Soil > Palsa > Peat permafrost | place: Sweden: Abisko...
GGTCCTAGCCACGTTTCCGTTTATCGAGTATGGACCGATGCAGCTCTATCTCGATGATGGCTACGCCTATGTTGCGATGGATACGCCGGGCATGGGCCGATCCGAAGGGGTGTGGGACCCCGTTTCGCGCACCGAGGGCGAGGCGATTCACGACATGATCGAACAGGTGGCGGGCCTCGATTGACCGAAAACTGTCGCGACCGCGTGATCTACGACATGTATGCCCATCCCTTCGACGACGAATGGCAGTGCCTCCACTCGCCCTTCTGCGAGCTCGACCGACTTCACCTGCGCGGTAATTTCGAAGGCTATCGGCTCGTGAAAGGCCCAAAGCAACTGCTGATTGTGGGAGCCCAAACCTTCGCGGAGACACAGGGCCTCTTTACATCTTGACCAGAAAACGCCTTCTGTAGTAGCATTACCGAGAAGAGTAGGAGATCATGAGTCGAGCGCGTTTTTCCAAAGCCGAGACGCGAATCCTGGAGCAGTATTGGAAATTGGGGACCTGCGCGGTCCGGGAAATTCTCGACAGTTTGCCCGTGGAGGAACGCGTTGCTTACACCACCGTTCAGACGCTCGTCTATAGGCTTGAGCAGAAAGGCGCACTTCGCAAGGTCAAGAAGATCGGCAATGCGCAACTATTCGAGCCTGCCATTGATCGGAGTGAGTTCCGGCGCGGGCTGGTGAGAGATTTTCTGGATTTGTTTGGCGACTCCCCACGGGTGCTCGTTTCCAGCCTCATCGAAACCGGCACGCTGACGTTAAAGGATCTGAAGGCCCTGCAAAATGCCGCGGCCAGCAGCAAGAGCAGCCGTGGCGGCGGAGCGAAGCGACATGCCTGAGCACCTCGTGCAGGCGTTCTATTACGCCGCAATCCATCTAATGTTCGCGTCGATTGTCTCGCTCGCGGCTTTGGCACTGACATCGGTTCCGCGGGGCAGCGCCACCACAAAGTACTGGATTTGGACGGCCACGTCGGTCAATTTCTTTTTGCCGGTGGGCGCGATTCTGGACCGATTGTGGGCCACGCATTTCTCCTGGGCGAGACCGCTCGGCGTCATCGGCGGACCGATCCATGACATTCTTCAAAACCCCGCGGTCGCCGCGCTACTGGACGTGGTGTGGTTGCTGGGGGCGACCCTGATGTTGGTGCGGCTCTGTTGGCGGATACGCGCCGAGCGCCGCGGCACTCGTGAGGAGCGGCCGGGGTTCCTCGCGCATGGGGTGCCGGTACGCTTTGTTGCCAACGGGCACGGTCCGGAGATGGCCGGGGTTCTGCATCCCCGGATCTCGCTTCCCGACGGAATCCACAGGTTCTTGAGCGAACCTGAGATCAACGCCGTCCTCATCCACGAACTGACCCACGCCAGAAGGCGCGACAACCTGACACGCCTTATTTACGAAGCAGGCCTTTGTGTGCTGTGGTTTCATCCGCTCGTCTGGCTAGCCGGATCTCGTCTTGCCTTGTATCGGGAACTCTCCTGCGACGAGCGCGTGATTCAGAGCGGCCATGGAGGAGACCTGGTTTCCGCACTCACGAAACTGGCCAATCCGGAAGGGACTCTCTTGCAACAGACCACCGCGTCGTCGTTTCTAAGCCATCGTCTGGCCCGGTTGGCTGCCGCTCAGCCTCAACAAACGTGCCTGGCTCAGAATACACTGCTGACCTCGGTGTTCGCGGCCGTATTCCTGGCGGCCGTTTTTGAAACGGTAGCGCATACCGCTTGTTGTTTCTTCGGAAAGGGGTAATACCCGGTTGAAACAAACGAAGCTTACATCGTACGTGACTCTGACGGCATTGCACTCGCGGCATTCGGCGTTAGTTCGCGTCACACACTGGATCACTGTCTTCGCCTTCTTGGCGCTGTTGATCAGCGGAGTCGAGATTCTCATCTCGCATCCGAGGTTTTACTGGGGTGAAACGGGAAGCTCGTTAACTCCTCCGCTCTTTCAGTTGCCGATCCCATCTTCGCGAGCGACAGTGCCAACGGGCTACAAATATGTTCTTCCCGATCAGAACGGCTGGAGCCGAGCCCTACATTTCGAAGCAGCGTGGCTTGCCGTCTTGGCCGGTTTGCTTTATGTCGTGTGGGGATTATTTCGCGGGCATTTTCGGCGGAACCTGGTTCCGGCCGGCCCCGATCTGTCGGCGGCCAGCCTCTGGCGCGTGATCGCACAACATCTTCGTTTGCAGCCTGCGCGTGAAGATGATCGCTGGTCGTACAATGTGCTTCAGCGGCTCACCTATTTGTCCGTGATCTTCATTCTGTTTCCGCTGGTCATTTGGACGGGATTGGCGATGTCTCCAGGGATCGCCTCCGCGATTCCGGCGGCGGTAAGTGTCCTAGGTGGCCAGCAATCGGCGCGGACCATTCACTTTTTCATCTCTATTTTGCTGGTGCTTTTTGTAGTCGTTCATATCATGATGGTTTGTATCGGCGGATTCGGCAAACGGATGCGTGCTATGATCACGGGCCGGGCCGCGACAGGTAAGGAGCAAGAATGAGTAAGTTCTCACGACGTCAACTCTTCACGACCGGATTGTATATGGCGGGAGGCGCCTCTGGCCTCGCGGCCGCCACGGTGCTCGCACGGCGTTATGGATTGGTGCCGCCTGACTGCGGCGGCATTTATGGGCCGGGCGAGACGCTGAGCTATGCCGCGCATCGGTTGCTCGCTCGCGACTCGCTGGCGCGCGAGTTTCCACGCGGCATGATTTCGAATCCACCGTTCCCGAATCAAGCTGACCCGTTGGGCAAGGAGTTTGAGCGCCTGAGGGATGGAGGGTTCTCCGGTTGGAGGCTGGCGGTGGATGGGATGGTCGCGCGGTCGGCATCTTTCTCGGTTGCGGACGTCCAGGGCTTTCCGCAGCACAGTCAGATTACGCAGCTGCAGTGCGAGGAAGGATGGTCTTACATCGCGGAATGGACAGGAGCTCGTCTTTCGCACATCCTCGATGTTGTGGGGGCGCTCCCGCGGGCACGATACGTGGTCTACAACTCGTTTGAGCGGGACACGTGGGACAGCATCGACATGGCCGATGCCCGACACCCACAGACTTTCATCGCGTATGCGATGAATGGCGAAGAATTGCCGGTCAAACACGGCGGACCTCTTCGGATGCGCCTTCCGCGGCAGATGGGCTACAAGAACATCAAGTACATTACTCGGTTGACCGTGACGGATAGCCTGAAAGGTTTCGGGAAGGGGATGGGGTCGGTGGGTGCGGAGTATGGTTACGCCTGGTATGCAGGGATTTAGGACTGCATGAAAGCTGCGGCGCCCAAACCAGAGGCAGAAATACAATGAATGGTTCACGAAGCTGGCATTCATGCGTATGGGTGATAAGAGTCTGGCCGGGGCCGGTGCAACAACAAACGCAATGCGGTCAACTAATTCTCGCTTCCCAGTTCCCATGTCATGTCACCAGTAGCCAAAGACCCGCGTAGAGACCACCGTCGCACCTCACGTAACGCATCTCTCCGGGTCCAGACGGTGGCTCCCCACACTGGACACGTTTCGAACTTTCGCGGCCTAAAAACCGCATTCTGGGGGAGCCAAACTTTTTAAACACTTGCAGTGTCAAGTTTCCTCGAAATCGCAAACTCGCAGCGGGAGTTGGGGACTTTTGTAGGGATGCTTTAAATCAATGTCATGCAGAAACGATCCTCCCGGCCACCCCGCCATTGTGCCCGGTTTTGTGCCCCACGACAACAAATCTCGCCGATAAGCCGTTCTCTCCATTCGTAGGCCGTGCCGACTCGTTAGCCGCTTCTGAAGATGTTTCCTTCGGCCCTACGGCTTCTAAAGCTCGACGTTTCGTTTCCATGCGGATGTGACTGTACCGGGAAAGCATTTGCCTAACGGGATTGCCGGTTGCCATCTGGATAGCGTCACTAGCATTGGTGCTGGGTGTCGCCGTGTTTGGAGGCTATCTGCTTTTGCGCGATGTCAACCGCTACGGTTGGTCCTCATCGACCCTCGTCGTAGCGGGAGGGTTTACCCACAAATAGACTCCATCCCCGGTCACGAGGCCGCACCGAGCACCTGATACATCATTAGAGCCGTTACGATCATGCCGAGCGAGCCGGGGATGAGCCTTAAGTACAGGTGAACCTTCACGAGGCGGCCGATCAGTTCGATGGACTTAGCCTGATCCAACTGCTTGTGGATCGGTATGACCAGCGTCGCAGTAATAGCCCAAATGAAGAGGTTCAGGACCGCCGCGATCACCACCAACGTTGTGGAGATCGCAGGAGGGTGAAACCAGATCAGCAAGATGTTGACCGCAACACTCAGGAAAAAGAAAGGAACGTAAACCGCGAGAATCCGCCTGTCGACGTACTGATGAACGACTGGGAAATCCTCCGCACTGATAAGTTTCCATGACGAGTAATTCGCGACACCGCGCACCAGTCCGCCACTAAACGAGTAGATCGTCAGGACGAAGTAGACGATGGTCAGAACGTTCCTCATGCTCATAATCACGCTCCTTGTAAGCCGAGATTTCCTTCTTGACCTCGAAAACGACTAAGAATGTACACTCGATGGGCCCTCCTGCGTTAAACCGTGTTCCATCTGGGCCGCCGCCGATCGGCACCATCACGGCCGAGATAACCCCCGGATTCCACCCCATTTTCGCAACACCTCTCGTTCCCCTAACCTTGGTCGACAACATTACGCTACTAGCGTGTCACCCGCCCTTTATCCCGTCGGCACTGTAAAGGCCCGTTCAGTATGGACCCATCCGGAGGGGTGGCCAAAACCCTTGCCTGATTTTGATGTCGACACTGAGTGGTTTTTGGCCCATCTCGAGGTCAACCAATCACATTACGCGGCCGCGGGCGTTGCGAGCCGCGCCAGCGTCTCAAGTAAAGATGGCAAAATGATACGGACGACCCTCAAGGGCACGGATGATCAAGGCAAGTCTTTTGAAACCGTAGAACTTTGGGAGGGAATGTAGCGCGGACCGAAGGAAGGATTCCAATGCACAAAATGTTGTGTCCGGGGACAGTGTTTTTGTTGGCGGGCCTCGCCAATGCATACCGCAGAAGGGTAGGCGACATGCCGCCCAAGAAACCTACGAGAATCACTCCAATACGTGGGGCATAAGTGACGCATGTTATATCCTTTCCACGCATGAACTGACTTAAAGCGGATTCGCCCGCGAAACGTCTGCTAACGCCCTGCGCGCCTAGATGATTCGTGCGGGCGTTTGAGGTTTTTTCAAGGTACGCCTAAGCTTGTGGTCCCGGACAACACCAAGACTGGCGTGACGAAAGCATGCCGCTACGACCCCGAATAAGCCACGGACGGTGGGACCGCGAGCACCGGCTCGTTGGAAAGTTTGCGCCGCTGGAGGTCGAGCCGCTAGTCAATAGTGGCTCCCGGGACTTGCAATCCCTTCGGATCAATCAAGTCCGTCACCCGCCCGTCTGTAACAAGCCACCGTAGTAAGTCTGCTCAGATAATCGGTCGACTGTTGGCACTCAAGGGATCTGCTGAGAAATAGGCTGCGCCCACTACGCGCAAGTCTGTACGGGTTTTGTGCGTGATGAAAAGGTAGGAGACGATCCGTCGGTGGGCGTCGCTAAAGATCTCGCCATCCAGCAAGAGGAGCAAGGCTGGCGTTATTTCCCGGACATCCGTATTTGTCAACTGTGCCTGAGCGACAGACAAGTACGCAGTGCGGATGGCCTCATCCCTTGGCGCGAAATAAAAGGATTGGCTGGCTGGTGAACAAGCTGCTGACTGGGGCATGACCGAACGTACAGCGAGGTTGGTGGGCAGCGTGACTACAGAGGCCGCGACGTGACGACCAGGGAGACCGATCAGACTGGGAAGCTATCGTTGACATTCCAAACTCGCGCGTAGGAACTTCCCGTAGAACCAGGGCGGGAGTTGCCGGTCTGGGGGAGGGGATGGCCCGGTGACATAATAGCCCCATGCGAGCTACCATTCTTGCTCTTGTTCTCTCGATTCCGGCCGTGGCTGCTGACTCGGTCGATCTCGCCATTGTTAATCGAATCAAGTCTGAAGCCTTCGAGCACTCCCAAGTGATGGATACACTCGAGTTGCTCAGCGACCGATATGGCCCGCGGCTCACCGCGTCGCCCGAGTTCAAAGAGGCCGCCGACTGGGCCGCCGATCGGCTGCGTGGATACGGTCTGGAAAACGTGCACCAGGAACATTGGGGCGACTTCGGCCGAAGCTGGTCGCTTCAAAGGTTCGCGCTCGAGATGACCCAGCCGCGTTACTCGCTGCTGTCAGCGTGGCCGCTGGCATGGACCTCGAGCACCAACGGTACGGTGCTGGGCGAGCCGGTCTTCGCTCCTCTGGTCGGCAGTCAAGACCTTAGCAAGGCCGAAGCGAACCTCGATCAGTATATTCAGAATCACAAGGGCAAGCTTCGCGGTAAAACGGTTCTCATTTCCGAAACTTTGCGCAACATCGCCGATGCGGAGGCTAAGCCCGAGCTGGCGCGCTACACGGATGCGGAGCTAGCCGAGCTTGCCACAGCGCCTGCGCCCCTGCAACCCATGAGGATCGACCTGAATAACCTCATTCCGCCGGAAGATCCGCAAGAGCGCATCCGCTTCAATGCCAGCCTTCCACCGCAGGTTCAGGATCAATTTCGCAAACGGCGAGAAGCGCTGCGGGACAAGCGCAACAAGTTTTTACTGGACGAGGGCGTGTTGGCTGTGGTCCAAGACGACCGTCGCGCTCGCAATGGCATCGATTTCGCCGAGGCCGCCGGATCGCAGGAAGCTTCGAACCCGCTTGCGCCGCCGACGTTCGTGGTTACCTCTGAACAGTACAACCGTATCGTGCGGCTGCTGGACAACCAGACCAAGGTTGAGATGCAAGTGACGCTACAGGCTCGCACTTCAGCGGCGGACGCCGGAGCTTACAACATCGTGGGTGAGATTCCTGGAACCGGGCCGCACAAAGATGAACTCGTCATGGTCGGCGCGCACTTCGACTCCTGGCACACCGGAACCGGGGCGACTGACAATGGCGCGGGCAGCGCCGTGATGATAGAAGTTGTGCGCATTTTGAAAGCGTTGAATCTCAACCTAGACCGCACGATTCGCATTGCATTGTGGAGCGGCGAGGAGCAGGGATTGCTAGGCTCGAAGGCCTACGTCCAGGAACACTTCGGTGACCCTAAGACCATGAAGCTCACCGCAGCGCACGCCAAGCTGTCGGGCTATTTCAATCTCGACAATGGCAGCGGCAAGATCCGCGGCGTTTATTTGCAGGGAAACGATACCATGCGGCCGATATTCGCGGAGTGGCTGGCGCCATTCCGCGACCAGGGAGTAGGTACGATCAGCATTCGCAATACCGGCGGCACCGATCATTTGTCTTTCGACGCGGTTGGGCTCCCGGGTTTCCAATTCATACAGGATCCGTTGGACTATTCGACCGTTACGCATCATTCTGACATGGATACTTATGACCACGCCATCGCGGCGGACTTGATGCAAGCCTCAGCAGTGATCGCGTCGGTTGTGTACGATGCTGCCAATCGGACCGATATGCTGCCCCGGAAACCGTTGCCGAAAGTCCAGGACATGGGTACATCTACGAAGTAGGGCTACGACGACAAAGGTATTCGCGAGGCAGCCGAGAGGCGCGGTGTCCGGGGAGGCACCGTCAGGGTGTGGCATTTCGAACCGTCGCTGACGGACCCCGACACCGTCTACGCCGGCGTTGAAGACGCGGCCTTGTTCCGCTCAAGCGATGGCGGACAGAACTGGCAAGAACTGGGGTGGCTGAATTATCCTACGCGTTGCGTTCCCCGGACCCAGGAGGCAAGCCGGACTTAATGGCTCCGGTGCCACCATCGATTAAGGGCAAGCCGGATCTGACAGGCGTCTGGCGCGTGGATTTATCAGCTCAGGAGTCCGATTACTGCAGTCATGGGCATCGCGCGCCTTCGTCCGCATCCGCTTCTTCGGCTTCCAGGCAAATCGGCGCAGGAGCATCCTCCTACCGCTTTGCCAGCAACTGCTCGGTCAGCAGGCGAGCGAGAGCCACGCAGTGGCCAGGAGCGCCGTGACCCCACCCACCTCCTGGCTTTGTCCTCTCCAGTACAGCCGCATCGGCTCCATGAGCGGTTCAGATGGTAGCGGTATATCCGGGGCGGAAGTTTGTTCCGCGAGAACACCGCGGGCAAGCTGGGGCTCTAGGCGGTTCCGAGTGGTGCTGAGGCTAATTGCTAGACCAGGCGCTAATGACTCTCCCTAACCTCGCCTGCCCACGAGGAGATAGACAACGAGGACGATCAGCAGCACGCCGCCAATGCCACCTCCGACCATAGCGCCGCTCAAAGGACTCGATTTCTTTGGGCGCCGTTGAAATGGCGCCGCCGATGGCAAGATTTTCGGACATGTTATACGTTAACTGACGCTCGGTTGATATCCTGTGCGCCGCGAATTGCTCACTCTTGAACCAGACCCATCCAAAACCGAGCGCCAGCAGAACCATTATCACCGACAAAGACAAAGTGCTGTACACCATTTGGCTCGACCAAGGTGCTAACGCCAGTTGCTGCTCGCTTTTCCTACACTGCAAAAAAAAGATCCGGACTGCCCCCAATTGCGGGGTGCGGTCCGGATCCAGGATTGTTTCGGTTGATTGTCAGCCAGGAATCAGAATATGAACTTGGCTCCCAACTGAATGTTCCGGTTTTCGTACCCAGCGGCGTTTTCCAGAACTCCATAGCTGGAGGTTATGTTGCCGGCGCCACCGTAGATGTACGCGGAGCCTTCGTTCACGTACAAGTTGGAGTGGTTGAAGGCGTTGTAGGCTTCCAGCCGGAGCTGCAAGGACATCCGTTCAGTGAATCGGATGCTTTTGTAGATGCCAAGATCCAGATTATAGACGCCGGGCGTGTGGAAATAATCGCGCCCAGTCATGTTGGCAGGGAACGGACCGAAGTCGGAATCGCCGGTCTTCGGGTTGATGTACTCGGAGACGGGAATGGTGGAGAAGTTATAGATGTTGTAGGTATTCGCTCCCGCACTCTGAAACTCGGTGCCGCTCGATGGGATCACTTCATTCGCCGCGACACGAGTATAGATGTAGTTGGTGTTGGTCAGATCGTAGATGTTGTAGGGAGCTCCGGTGCGCGCGGTGAAGACCGGTGCGAATTCCCAGCCGTCCAAAATAGCTCTGCCGATGCCCTTAAGACCATGCGCATAGGGAATCGCGTAGATCGCGCTGATGGCGATGCGCTGCCGGTTGTCGAACTCGGAGTTGCCATAATCAACCATTGGGTGAGTGAAATCGGTATAGCCCAGGTTGAATTGATTATAGGAAGAACTGAAGGTATCGCTCAAATCATCGAGCGAGTGGGCCCAGGTGTAATTGAGGCGAAGCGTCAGCCCGCTGTTCTTGATGTTCTGGATATCGTAGCGGACATTCATGGCGTTGTAAGTGGAGTAGCCGGCGGCGCCTCGGCGATTGATGCCGGCATACGTGTCATTCAGCGGAGAGTCGCAGGGGTTGGCGCCGCCGGTGAGCGTCGAGGAAGGCGTGCAGGGAATGTTCAGATAATAGTTCCCCGACCCCGGGAAGTTCACATAGGCGATGTCATACAGGTTTTCGCCGATCGAGCCGGAGTAGTCCACCTCCAGGTGCATGCTATTGCCGAACTGATGCTCGAGGGAGGCGCTAAACAAGTGCGCGTAGGCTTGCGGAATGTTGTTTTGGATATAACGCAGTTCGGCTGGCGGCAGCGCGACTGACCCGCTCGATCCAGCCAGCGGTCCGGCGTTGGAGACGGTAGCCGGAATGGACGCGATGTTGCTTCCAGCGATCAGTTCCACCAATTCAAAGTTGGGCGGGTTGAAGAGCACGTTATAGGTCACGTTACCGAAATTGCGTTCGTAACCGATGCCGTAACCGCCGCGGAAGGCCGTTTTGCCGTCGCCGAAGACATCCCAGGCGAAACCGACGCGGGGGGCGAAATTATGGAGACTGGGCTTCCAGAGCTCACCGATCGGGCTGGTTGGAGTGGTGTCGACCTGGCCATCCGCAATGGCTAGAAATGGATTCGGCTGATTCACGGCCGTATAGAAGTTGGAGTCGAGGTTCGGGTTGACATTGTGCTGCACTCCGAAATATTCCCAGCGGAGGCCGAGGTTCAAAGTCAGGCGCTTGGCGATCTTCCAGGAATCCTGAAAATAAACCGCGCCTTCGTGATAGCGATTGCTGCGTTCAAAAGTCGGGGGACCGACCGGGAGATTGATAGTGCAGGATGGCGTCTGCACTCCGTTTTTGCAAGGAAATTTGCCGTCAGGATAGATGGCGGCTTCGTATTCGTAGAGTTGACCGGCCAGGAAGTTGTCCATGCCCAGGCCGATCGTATTACCGAAGACCTGGCTGGCCTCATTGTAGGCGCCGAAAGTGCGGTTATCCCGCAAATATTCGACGGAGCCTCCAAAACGGAACTCGTGCTTGCCCTTGGTCCAACTGAAATCCTGGTAGACCTCGCCGAAGTTCTGCGGGCCGCCGAAGGGATAGCCGCCGCTGCCGGGAGTGAACGGTTCGTCGCCGGGCAGCGCTACATTGTACGGCCCGATCGAGGTGGATGTCTCGCCGCTCCCAAGGTAATAGACTGGCGATACGCCATTAGTCGACACCGGATTCTGGCTGTTTAGCCGGTTGAAGTCGAGTTTGGATTGCGAAACGAAGCTAGGCGTGAAGGTGTGCGTCATGGACACGATCAAGCTATTGTCGAAAGTCGTACCGCCGATGTTAAAGCCGCTGTAAGGACTGAAAGCGTCGCTACCTGCTTGATCGAGCTCGCTGTATAGCGCATAGCGAGCATAGATCATTGTTTTGTCGCTCAGGTTGTAATCCACTCGCTGGACGGAAGAGTAGGCGTTTTGGGGAAACCCCGCGCCGGAGTTGGTCGGTACGTTGTAGCCGATCAAGTCAAACATGGGTGCGTTGGGACTGTAAGCCACGCAACCACCGGTTGGGGAAGAGCCAGAGCACGGATCCGTGCCCAGTGCGGTCAATTGGTTCCTGCTATAGGTTCCCAGGACGGAACTGGCGGAGGAAAGCTTGCCGTAGGTGGAAAATATCGACTGGGTGGACGGGGCGGCGGCGGCGATGAAAGCCGGGTCCGGCGTTAAGGCGATCTCGTTGGCGGAGCTTCGCACGCGAGTCCACTCGGTGCTGCTGAAGAAGAACAGTTTGTTTTTCTTAATGGGACCACCCACCGAGTACCCAAACTGGTTGCGTACGAAGATGGGCTTGTCCAAGCCATAAGCATTGTTGTTGAAAGTGTTGGAAGCCAGATCGGATACTCGATTGAACTCGTACGCGGTGCCGTGAAACGCGTTGGTTCCCGACTTGGTAGTGACGTTGATAATGCCGGCATCGGCGCGGCCGTACTCAGCCGTGAAGTTGTTCGTGATGATGCCAATTTCCTGGACCGAATCCAGGGGTACGGTTTGGCCTACCCCGGCAACGAATTCATCGTTATTCGCGACCCCGTCCAACAGAACGTTGGTTCCGGCCGAACGCAGGCCATTCATTGCCACGCCGACGCCTCGCCCGCTGGGATCGTCCTCGCTGACGTTTCCCGAGGTGACGACCAGCGAATACGGGTTACGCGTCAGGGTCGGAAGTTCGTTCAGTTGTTGCGTACTGAGCACCTGACTAATGGTCTGGCTCTCGGTATTCACGGTGATGGCCGCGCTGGTACCGGTGACTTCCACCACGGTCTCGGCCTTGCCAACCTCAAGTTTGAGATCCAAACCCACTTTCATGCCGACGGTGACCGTGGTCTGCTGCTTGAGAGTGTTAAAGCCCGGCGAAGTGACACTCACTTCGTAGACATCGGGCTGCAAATTCGTGAACGTGAAGCTGCCAGCGTCGGTCGTTGTTCCCGTACGCTCGGTCCCAGTGGCAATCGACCTTACCGTCACTTTGGCGTTGGGAATGAATGCACCGGATGGGTCGGTAACGGTTCCAATGATCTGGCCGGTTTCGGCCTGAGGGAAAGCACGAAAGGCGCCGAACGTCAGCAGCGCGAAGAGTAACGCGAGTGTGGAGAGAGCTTTCATTTGAGACACCTTGGGTTGAGTAGTAATTCCTGAGCTGAAATACTTCATTTCTTTTTGTTTCTCCTCGTTAGCGCGCCAGTTCGGCGGGCATTGTCTCTGATGTGCGGTCCTTCCCCCGTTAAGAGAATCCGCGGAACGAACAGGGATCAGTAAGAAGATCCCGAGAAGCAGACGTGGCGTTCAAAACCGAAACTTAAACAGCAGCAAAGCTTGTTGCACCGTTGCAAGCCGCTATGACTTGCATTCCCCGTACCAACGCTTGATCGCTGGTAGCGTAACAAACCAGTTAATTATATAGCATAGGTTTACGGGTTGCTAGGAAAAACTAAGGCTACGGCTTCCGGGAGAATTTAGGGGTGGGATCTACCAGAAACGGAATAGCACCACTTGAAAGCGGTGCTAGCGATGGCAGTCCTGCTCGGGGCCGTCCGATAAACAACAGTTCCCGCGCGCGCCCTTCAACTCCTATAATTCGTACAGGGCCACTTTTCGTAAGCTCATGCGCAAGCGTCTGATGTTCGGTTCCGCGGTGGTGCTGCTCGGCATCCTGGTGACGCTGGTGGTGTGGCAGGGTTCGTTTAACCTGAGCCCGGCGCCGTCCACGATCCAGCAGACCTATTTGTTCTGGGCCGTTTCCACGCTGATTTTCATTCTCACGGTGGGGCTCGGCTTCATGCTGTTCCGTACGGTTGTGAAGCTGTACATCGAGCGCAAGAGCAACCGGCCGGGCTCGCATATCAAGTCGAAGCTGATCGGAGGCGCGCTCGCGCTGAGCGTACTGCCGATTTTTTTCCTGGTGCTGTGGAGCGTGTCGGTGCTGAATCTCAATCTGGACAAATGGTTCAGCCGGCCGACGCGCACTATGAACATCGATCTGGTGCAGATAGCCAAGGCTTTCGATCAGGAGATGCGGGACAAGCTGACGGCGCAGGCCCACTGGCTGGCTTCGCAGCCCGCGCAGAGCGCCGAGTTTTACGAGCGTTTCTGCCAGGACAACCAGATCGAGAGGGCTGAAATCCAGGCCAGCGGGGCAAGCAGAGTCCTGTGCTCGGTTTCCGAAACGCGCCAGGCTGGCGCAAATCAGGGCGATGTCTATCAGGCCAGCGTGCCGATCGGCGAGGGGAAGCTGACACTCGCGGCCCGCATGCCATTGGAGCTGGCAGCCAAGCAACGCGAAATCAATCGAGCCGTGGCGGATTACGACCGGCTGGCGGTGGATCGGAAGGCGATCCGCCGCTCGTACCTGTTGCTGCTGTCGCTGATCACGCTGTTTGTGCTGTTCTTCGCCATCTGGATCGCGCGCTATATGGCCGGGCAGATCAGCACGCCCATCACAGCCTTGCTGCGGGCCGCCGAACAGATCCGCAAGGGGAACCTGAGCTATCGGGTAAGGGTAGGCGCCATTGACGAACTGGCCACGCTGGTGCGCGCCTTCAATGAGATGACCGAAGCGTTGGAGACCAACAGCCGGGAGCTGGAAGCGCGGCGGCGTTTCACCGAAGCGATTCTCGAGAGCATTCCCACGGGCGTGATTTCGCTGACTTCCGACGGACGCATCCAGCGCGTAAATCGCGCGTTGCTCGGCATTTTCCCGGAGGAGCAAGTGGCGCGCGCGTCGCGTTTGAGCGATCTTTTCTCGCGCGAAGATACCGCCGAGATCCGCTATTTGATGAATAGCGCGCGGCGCAAGGCGGTGGCCGCCGCGCAGATCGAGTACAAAGCCGAACGGCGCGTTTTGCAATTGGCCCTCACGGTGGCGGCGCTGGATGAGCAGCGCAGCTCCGGCTTCGTGCTGGTGGTGGAAGATACCAGCGAGCTGTTGCGCGCCCAGAAAGCCGCGGCCTGGCACGAAGTGGCACGGCGCGTGGCGCATGAGATCAAGAATCCGCTGACGCCGATCGCTCTGTGCGCCGACCGCATCGCGCGCCAGTTGGGACGTCCCGAGCAGACCGCCGACACGCGGCGCATTCTTCACGAGTGCTCGGCTACCATCGCCCGCGAAGTGGAAAGCGTGCGCACGCTGGTGGACGAGTTCTCGCAGTTTACCCGGTTTCCGGCCGCGCAGCCAGTGGCGTCGGACCTCAACCATGTGGTGGATAACGCGCTTTCGGTCTTCGATGGGCGATTGGACGGCATTCGCGTAGAGAAGGAACTCGCCGACGCGCTCCCGGCCGTGCATGTGGATCGCGAGCAGTTCAAACGCGTGGTGGTGAACCTAGTAGATAATGCCGCCGAGGCGATGCAGGAATCGCTGGTGAAGCGTCTCTACATCGGTACGCGTCTGACGGAAGGCGATTCAGTGGAGCTGATCATCGCAGACACCGGCTGCGGCGTCTCGCGCGAGGACAAAGAAAAGCTGTTCCTTCCGTATTTCTCGACCAAGGGGCGGGGGACCGGCCTGGGCCTGGCCATTGTGAACCGCATTCTCGCCGATCACGACGCCACCATTCGGGTGGAGGACAACATGCCCGCCGGCGCGCGTTTTGTGGTGGACCTTCCGGTGCGGACCGGCTCTGAAGCGGAGGCCAAAGCGGCTGAGATGCCGGCCGCGGAGATCCGTTCGTGAAGCCGGCGCACATTCTGATCGTCGACGACGAACCTCTGATCCGCCAGTCGCTGGCCGGGGTGCTGGAGGATGAAGGTTATCAGACTCACGCGGTATCGAGTGGCGAGGAGTGTTGCGCGGAGCTGGAGCGCGCGGCTTACGATCTGATTCTGCTGGATGTCTGGCTGCCAGGCATGGATGGCCTGGATACGCTGTCAAGATTGCAGGAAATCCCGTTCGCCAGCCGGCCCATGGTGGTGATCATTTCCGGGCATGGGACCATCGAAACGGCCGTGAAGGCGACCAAGCTGGGCGCATTCGACTTTTTGGAGAAGCCGCTCACCATCGACAAAGTAATGGTGGTGGTGAAGAATGCGCTGCAACAGCGCAAGCTCGAATTGGAAGTGGAGCGTCTGAAAGAGGAGGGCCGCCGCGAGCTGGAAATCATCGGCGAAAGCGTTCCCATGAAGGCGCTGCGCCAGCAGCTGGCGTTAATGGCCGCCACCAATGGCCGTGTGCTCATTTACGGCGAGAGCGGCACCGGCAAGGAGCTGGTGGCGCACGCGATTCACGGCAGCAGTTCGCGCCGAGCCGATGCGTTCGTCGAAGTGAACTGCGCGGCCATTCCGGAAGATCTCATCGAAAGCGAGTTGTTTGGCCATCGCAAGGGCAGTTTCCCCGGCGCCACGGAAGATAAGACCGGCAAGCTGCAGAAAGCCGATGGCGGAACTTTGTTCCTGGATGAGGTGGGCGACATGAGTCTCAAAACGCAGGCCAAGGTGCTGCGGTCGCTGGAGGAACAGCGTTTTGAGCCTGTCGGCGCCGAGACCTCGATCCAGGTTGATGTGCGCGTGGTGGCCGCCACAAATAAGAATCTGGAAGAAGAAATTGAGCGCGGCAATTTTCGCGAGGACCTGTTCTACCGGCTGAACGTGATTCCATTTTATGTGCCACCGCTGCGCGATCGCGTCGAGGATATTCCGCTACTGGCGAATCACTTCCTGAAGGAATTCACCACGGCCTACGGGCGCCGCCCCAAGGAGCTGACTCCGGAAGCTTACGACGTGCTCAAGGAACATCGCTGGCCGGGGAATGTGCGCGAACTGCGTAATCTGATGGAGCGCATCGTCATTATGAACCCGCAGATGCGCATCGATGCACGCCACATCCCGCTGATCCCAGGCAAGCGCGCGGTGTTTGAACGCGCCGCGGAAAGACTGGGCAGCCTGCACGAAGTTCGCGCGGCCGCCGAGCGGGAGTACATCCTCAAGACGCTCGATGAAACCAAGGGCAACGTGACCAGGACAGCCGAGCTGCTCGGCCTGGAGCGCAGCAATCTCTACCGGAAAATGAAGACGCTGGGCATCGGTCCCAAGGAATAGAGCCAACCAACCCGCGTTGTCACAGCAGTTGAAAGTTCACTTCCACGGTGGCTTCAGTGGCTACTGGTTTGCCGTCGAACAACGCGGGCCGAAAGCGCCAGTGCGAAACCGCTTCGATGGCCTTTTCGTCCAGGCCCAGGCCGAGACTTCGCAGCACGCGGACATTGCGAACGCCGCCGCCGGCATCCACTTCGATGCTCAAGAGCACCATGCCCTGATACTTCGCCTTGCGCGCATCTTCGGAGAACTCCGGCTCCACTTTGTAGACCAGCTGGGGCGGAGTGACGCCGCGTCCGCGATGAACGGACCCAATTCCTGGCGGACCCGATTGCGATTCACCGATTCCCTGGCAACAGCCATGGTTTCCGATTCCATTTGCGCCATTTGCGCCTAATCCGCCATTGGGCAATCGACTGAACGGGTCGCCAAGGTTGGCGCTGGTGTTGTCGGCTGGGATGTCGAAGGCGATGGTGATGGGCAGCGCGAGCTGCGGATGCGGGGTTGAGGAGGGCGGGATAAATGTCCGATGCGCGGTTGCTGGCGCGGAACCATGCCTGGCGGGAAGCGCTGTTTGATTGCTTCCTCCGCCGTGGGCCTCGAGGGCTTTGGGGGGAAGGATGAACGTTAACGGAGTTGCGTGAATGGTGGCGGCCGGCTGCCGTGGCGCTCGAATCGATTGCGATGCGGCTACCAACAGCAGCGCGAGCAGTAAGTGGATGCCGAGCGAAAATGCTTGCGACCTGGCAGTGAGCATGCACCTACACATGCAAATAAGTGCCCAGCGAGTAAGTCGCAGTTAGTCAGCGTTGGCGCGTGCGGCCGCCTGCTTCTTGGGGTTCACACTGGGTTAGAAATGTTCCAGGCAGATTACTCTATAGAGGTGACCAACCGCGTTCGATTCGGTCTGTTCGACTTTGACCCCGCTACACGGGAACTCCGCCGCGAGGGCGTGCCGGTGCGGTTGCAGGCACAACCGGCGCAGGTTCTGGCGGTGTTGGTGCAACATGGCGGGGAGGTCGTTACGCGGGAACAACTACGGCAGGCGATCTGGGGCCTTTTGTCGATTTTGACAGGGGTCTGAATTTCTGCATCGCGCCATTCGGACCTGCCGAGGTCGCCGCAACCATGGGCCAGTTCGCGGACGGTCTCGTAAGCTCTACGTCCTGGCTGCGGGCTTGGCTATAGTCGCTTGCTCGCTGTTGGCCGTAATGATCGTCATGTGACCGCGAACCATGAACATCGCCGTAGCGCGATTTGACAATGAGACAGGCAGCGCTGAAATGGATCGGTTCGCCGACGGCCTCACCGATGCAGTAGAGGCGGAATTGACCGCCGATGCCGGAACGCGCTACGGGATCATCGGGAACGCCGCCATTCTGCGGCGGCCGCGAAGCCAGCGCGACCTGATGGCGATTGGCTCTTCTCTTAGGGCCAAATACGTGGTTCTGGGCCAGGTACAGCGAAGTTCCGCGCATCTTCGAGTGCTGGCTCATTTAATCCGCCTGCCCGAGCAGACACATCTCTGGGTAGTCCGGCTGGACCGCGACACGGCAGACCCGCTAGAGACGGAAAGTAAGATTGCGCGAACCATTGCGGACGAGTTTTCGCGTCGCTTACGCGCCTCATCGCCCAGTGTATTTCATTGAGCGCTCGGAGCTTATTTCCTCACCTTTTCCTGGCGCCAGCAAACGTCACAGGTCCCGTAGGATATCGCTCATGCAGCACCGCCGCGGGTTCCTCTCGACGCTGAGTCTGGGTTCGGTTGCCTTCGCCTCAGGGCAAACTACAGCGCCCGCTGCCGCGACAGGCACTACGACGGACATCTTTCAGGCCGCTTATCGGGGTGATATTCCCCGCGCTACGGAGCTCGCAAAGCTAAACCCGGCTCTCGCCCGGCTCCGGTCGTCCGACGGCCGCACACCAGTGCACTATGCGGTCGCGGGCGGGCAGAACGGCATGATCTTTTTTCTGACCATGCAAGGCGCCGACCTCAGCGCCGGCCCCGAAAGCCCGTTATTGGGAGCGGTCGATTATCCGGATCGCGCGCTGGCCCTGGAGATGAGCCAGACGTTGCTCATGAATGCCTCGGACCCTAACGCCAAGCGCTCCGACGGCCGGAGCGCGCTCGATCTCGCAATTTCCCGAGGCTACCGCGACATCGCGGAACTTTTGGTGCATCGCGGGGCGAACGGAGCGCAGGCCGGCACGATAGCAGCGGAACGCGTCTACTTTGGAGGCCGTTACAGTTTCGACGTCGAAGGCCGGCGCTACAAGCCGGAAGACATCGATGGATTGCCCCAGGACTTTATTAACGAGTTCACCCGGCTGGCGCATTTTGACGCCGATCGCGTCAAGCATCTGATGCAGATCGCTCCCGGGCTAATTGGCGGACGCGCCACCTGGGATGAGCTAGCCATCGAGGCCGCCGCGCATATGGGAATCGTTCCGCTCGCGCGGCACCTTGCCGACCATGGCGCCCCGGTATCCACGTGTACCGCGACGTTGCTGGGACTGCGGGATCGCGTAGAGGCGCTGATAAAAGCCGACGCCGATTGCGTGCGGGAACGCGGCGCACATGACATCGCGCTGCTGGCCTACACCGCCTATGGCGATCAGCGCCCCGAGATCGCCGATTACCTGCTGCGCTCGGGAGCGAGCGTTCATGCCAGAGCGCTGGGAGGACTGACGACGCTGCACCTTGCCGCGAGCAAAGGCTATGTCGAGCTGGCCGATATTCTGCTGATGCACGGCGCGGACGTGAACGTAACAGCCAAGTCGCGCGACGAGGAGATTACGCCTCTGGCGATTGCAGTAAAAGCGAAGCGGGAGAAGATGGCGGATTTTCTCAGGTCGCGCGGTGCGCGCGGTTGAGCGCTTAGCGGCCTTCCAGGTGCAGCAGCAGCTTGCGGCTCCGGGCTTTCATCGCAGCCGTACCGCTTCGGGTTGACGCGCGTAGCAGTTCGATCACTTGAGGTCGAAGGTCTGGATCAGTCTCAGCCAGGTCGGCCAAGCCCTGAAGGGCGGAGGTCTTGACAATCGAACTGCGGTCTTCCAGGTAGACGTTCAGTGAAGATACGGCGAGTCGCCGTTCCCTGGCGGTCAGCGGAAGCCGTGGAATCATAGCAGCCAAGTGCCAGCGCAACTCCTGTTGCCTGGTCTCGGCCATCAATCCCAGAAGTTCTTTCTTGTAAGGTTTCAGGAGTTCGCGATTCTCGCGCGTAAACTTCTCGGTCGCATCCGCGGCACGCATCCGAACCAGCGGATCTTCGGACCACAGGCCTGCGATCAACTCGGGAAACCGTCCCGGATGCTTCGCAAGGATCGCCGCTACCTCGTTGGCGCGGCCGATGCTTCTTCGATCCCCGCCTTCCAGCAGCTGGAGGATATTCCTGCGCGACATCGAAGTTCACTCGCTAGCCAATTGCCCGCGCGCCGCTGCAGTCGCCAATTCATCGCAGCGGTTGTTGTCGGCGTGCGAAGCGTGGCCCTTCGTCCAGGACCACACGGTCTTGTGCCGCGCGTTCTGCTCGTCCAGCTCGTGCCACAGATCCTGATTCGCTACAGCCTTCTTACCGCCCGTGCGCCAGCCGTTCATCTTCCACTTATGAATCCAGTCCGTGATGCCGTGCTTGAGGTAGTTCGAATCGGTAACAATCTCCACTTCGCAGGGTTCTTTCAGCGCGCGCAGCCCCTCCACGGCGGCCTTCAGCTCCATGCGATTGTTGGTGGTCTCAGGTTCGGAACCATACATCTCGCGCGTCTTATCGGCGTAACGAAGAATGCAGGCCCAGCCGCCGGGGCCGGGGTTTCCGATACAGGCCCCATCCGTAATCAGCTGGATTTTTTTCAGGCGTAAACCTCGGACAACTCCCGCTCAAAAAAAGCATCTACCAGATTGAGGATTTCCGGGGCCTCGGTAGCCCTGTAGATTTCAACGCGTAGCCTCGATCCGTTGCGGACGCCGTGCGTGAAATAGGTGGCGAACTGTTTCATCTTGCCCACCGCATCCACCGCGCCGCGTTCGCATAGCATCGCGTAATACGTCCGCATGATGTCGTAGCGCTGGCGCTCGCTGGGATGGTCGTAGCTTCCGGTCGCGAGAAATTGCTCGATTTGGCGAAAGATCCACGGGTTCGAAGATGCGGTGCGGCCGATCATCACGGCGTCGCAACCCGTTTCGCGCACCATGCGGACCGCGTCCTCGGGCGTCGCAATATCGCCGTTGCCGATAACGGGGATGTGGCGTACCGCGGCCTTCACCTCCGCGATGCGGCTCCAATCCGCCTTGCCGGCGTAGCCCTGCTCGCGCGTGCGCGGGTGGAGCGCCACCGCTTGCAATCCGCAATCTTCGGCGAGCTGGGCCATTTTAACGGCGACCAGCTCTTGATCGTTCCAGCCGGCACGGAATTTCA
>Ga0302324_100009423_pt1 | contig 20425 bp, 13 predicted proteins | sample Palsa_T0_1_FD_201949 | JGI IMG/M metagenome (GOLD analysis project Ga0302324, IMG submission 201949) | Peat permafrost microbial communities from Stordalen Mire near Abisko, Sweden - Palsa_T0_1 | ecosystem: Environmental > Terrestrial > Soil > Palsa > Peat permafrost | place: Sweden: Abisko...
GGCCGGACAGTGGAGATGAAGCAGCGCTTCTACAAAGCCGTGGCTGACGGGCTGCACGAAAGCCTGCAGCTGCGCACAGAGGACGTCTTCATCAACCTGGTGGAAGTGCAAAAAGAAAATTGGTTTTACGGTATGGGCGAAACACAATAAGTATCAGACGGCGCGCGGGAAGGCTCCAGCTTCCTGATGCTCCGGCGGGAGTTCTAATTCGCCGGCGCGAGCGTTCAGCTCCAGCATCTCTCTGACGACGAAGAGTGGGCGCTGCTTGATCTCGGTGTAGATACGGCCGATGTACTCGCCGAGAATGCCGAAACAAAACATTTCGACGCCGCCGGTGAAAAGAACGGCCAAGATGAGTGTTGCCCAACCGGCCACCCAGTGCGAGGAAAAGATGCGCACCGCGAGAGAGTAGAGTATGCCCGCCGCTGCCAAAGCGGAGGTGAGTATGCCGAGAATGGTGACGAAGCGTAAGGGCACGGTGGAGAAGGAGAAGATCCCATCCAACGCCAGATTGAGCATTTTCCTTAAAGGATATTTCGTCGAGCCGGCAAAACGGGCTTCGCGGGCATACTTGAGTCCAAATTGGCGGAACCCAATCCAACTGGCCATGCCGCGCAACAACCGGTGGCGCTCCGGCATCGCCAATAATGCGTTGACTGCTCGCCGGTCAAGCAGGCGAAAGTCTCCAGTATCCAGAGGAATATGCACGTCGGAGAGCTTGTTGATCAAACGATAGAAGAGTTGGGCGGAGCGTAATTTGAAGCCGCTCTCACCGGCCCGCGTCTCGCGAATGCCGTAGACAACCTCGTATCCTTGATGCCATCGGTCCAGCATCTCCAGGATCACTTCCGGCGGATCCTGCAGGTCGGCGTCGATGATGACTACGCATTGCCCGGCAGCCGCGGTGAGCCCCGCGGTCACGGCCGCCTGATGGCCAAAGTTCCGCGACAGCATGACCACACGGGTCTGCGGTGAAGTTTGATTCAGATGGCGCAGAATGTCGTCGGTGCGGTCGGAAGAGCCATCGTTTACATAGACCAGCTCGTACTCGCTGTTTTCCAGGCTCTCAAGTACCTGCGTCAGCCGCGAGTGGCAGTGGAGGAGCACCTCCTCCTCGTTGTAGCAGGGGATGACAACACTGATGAGCGGTTTCGGGGATGACATTTCGCCTCCAAAGTTTGTCGAAAAAGCACAGACACCGGGGTTTAATTCGACGAACTGCTCATCCCACCGAGTGACGCAATATTCAACGAGATACCTGCATCATAAAATGCTGTCCCGGGAAAACGAAGAATTACCAGGTTCTCTCATCTTACCTTAGAGCATAAAGTAATCAGCTTATACAAGTGCGGATGTGAGATGCTGGGCCCATGACTCCCCTGCTTCCGGTTACCATTTAAGCCAATATGGGAATTTCTGGGCCCGAACCTGTTTTACTGTCTGAGCCGGTTGTCCGGCAACGCCGTACATCCGATGTGGGCTGCGTCGCTCTGCTGCTGCTTGTTGCGGTGATGATTCTACTGTTTCGCAACAGTGCAGTGCCGATGCAGATCTGGGACGAGAGCCGCAACGCGAACAACGCGATGGAAATGAGCCGTAATGGCCATTTGCTGGTTACGTATTTCCACGGCATGCCCGATCACTGGAATACCAAGCCGCCACTTCTCATCTGGTGCATGGATCTATTCCTCCAGCTTGGTTTGCCGCCTCTGCTGGCGGTGCGCCTGCCCTCGATACTGGCTGCGACCACCACTGTTCTGCTGGTCTTCTTTTTCTGCCGGAACTGGCTGGGTGACCGGTTCGCCGGCCTGGTCGCCGGCCTGACGCTGCTGTCTGCTCCGCTGTTCGTGGGTTGGCACGCGGGCCGGACGGGCGACTTCGACAGTTTTGTGAGCTTGTTTACGCTGGTCTACGGGTTGGCTTTTTGGCGATATCTCGAAGCGCAGGGCCGCGATCGAACGCGGTGGATTGCCCTGGCCGGACTCGGCGTCGCGTTGAGCGTGCTCACGAAGGGAGTGGGCGGAGTGCTGGCGCTGCCGGGGCTGTTTCTTTATGCGATTTTTCGTGGGCGACTGGTGAAATTGTTGCTTGATTGGCGCCTGTGGCTCACCTTGCTGGGGATTGCGGCGATCTGCGGCGGGTACTATGCCCTGCGCAATCACTTCGACCCTGGATACACTCAGGCTGTGTGGAGGAATGAGTTTACGGGGCGTTATCTCTCCGTGAACGAGGACCACCATGGAGGGCCGCTCTACTATTTTTGGACCCTCGTCGCGAAGTTCGAACCGGGGTTGTGTTTGCTTCCGCTGGCGGTGATCCCGTTCTTTCAGTCCGATCGCCGCCGCCGCTCTTTGGTCCTGCTATGCCTTCTCATTGCCGCGGTCCTGTTCGCGGTGCTCACAAAGTCACAGACGAAAATTTTCTGGTACATCACGCCGGCAACTCCGTTCCTTGCGCTGGCCGTCGGAATCGGACTTTCGGACGGTGTGGCTTGGCTGCGTGCCCGGGAGCAGAGGCTGCCTATATTCTTTGGCCCCCGGGCCGCATACGTCGCAGTGGGAGCAATCTTCAGTATTGCCATTCTTGCGTCCGTCTACTACTACCAGATCGGTGTGGAGAAAAAACTCGCGGACAGTTATATGGGAGGACGGTATGGACCTCTTCTGGAGCAGGTGCGGCAGCGCGGGGTCACCCGGCATGTCATCATTCTTGATTACGGCGACCATAAAATTGTGGAAGGGGATACCAGCGGGGTATTCGAGAATTACCGTCCCGAAGCCTTTTTTTACGCGCTGGCGGAGACCTCTCGCGGAATGCAAGTCGAGGTCGAGAAGCCCGGGATTTCGCTGCCCTCGGGCAGTTGGATTGCCACGTGTGATCCCCGATCGTCTGCCTGGTTGACCGATCACTACCAGGTCGCGATTGAGTTCCAGCCGAATCGGTGGTGCGAGGCCGGCCGCACTGAGGGAGTGAAAGCAGGTTCTTCCGCGCAGTAAGAGTGAATCACGGAAGTCCTAAGGGGGGGTGGCCCATGTCTCTCATGAGGATTCCGTAGAGCCGTCGCTCCACTAGATGAGGGAAGCACTCGTTCCCCACTCAAGCCAAAACCAGGCTTGAATGGGCCACCCTACTTCCGTTACCACCGCCGGGGTGGCGCACGCGGCCTCAGGCCTGCCCGGGGGCAAGTTGGGGTTGGGCGACGATGCCCTGGGTTCGAGCGGCAAAGGTGTCGCGGATGTCGTCGTAGAGAGGGGCGAGGATGGTGGCTAGACTGTCGGCCAAGCCCATCAAATCGGCTGACTCGTCCGAGACCGGGGCGCCCAGGCCGCGGTAGTAGTTGGTGGTGGCCTCCCGCATGCGCGCCGCAGAGAGGCGAATATCCGGAACCATACCGACCGGTTTTCCGCTCACCACATTCGCCATGGCGCGCATCACAACGGCAATGTCCTTTTCGAAGGCTACGCGCGCCTCGTCGGTAGGCTGGGGCATATCCTTCAGCGGCTTGGACAAAATGTATTGCGCCGAGGTCATCTGCACCTGCAGCAGGGTGCGAACCGATGGCTGCCATCGCCGGATGTCTTCGCGTATTTGTAACTTTCGCTGACGCATGGGACCAAATTCGAAAAGAATGGCGTCCGCTTGCGCCCTCACGGCCTCGAAACCGGCGTTGATTCGATCACGCAATTGGCGAATGCGCAGAATTGCAGGAACCTGGTCCGGGTCCAGCAGTTCTTCCGCGAGTTCGGCAAACATCTCCAGGTTGCGCACGAATGCGGTTTGCATTTCGTCCAGGGCGCTTCTTACCCACAAGCGATCGAAGATCAGCCACATCGACAACAGGCCGAGCAGAACCCCAAAAACGCGGTCGCGGGCGATGGAGAGGGAGACCTGGATGGTGAACTCCTGCAGGTTTATCAGATAAAAAGCCAGAGCCAGCTGCACGCCGAGATACGAGAGCCTGGCAGAGGCACTCCCGATCCAGGCCGAAATAGCAGTGACGGCGGCAAACAATACGGTAAAACCGGAGATGCTGTCGAGGTAGGGGAGGACAAAGATCTGCGCGCCCATGCCAATAATGATGCCGCCAACGACGGCCCCCCCGAAACGCAGAACCTGCTTCTGCCGCGATGAGCCAACCGTGGTGAGCGCGGTGATAAAGCAGGTGGGGATGGCGGTACTGAGACCCCTCCAGTCAATCGCCGTATAGGTGATGTAGCAAGCCAGGGCCGCCAGAGTGCCGCGCAGCGCGAACTGCACATGGGCGATATTGGAAAAGGCATCGCTCACAAACAAGGGCGCCGACCCCTCCTCATCCAAAGGAGCGGTGACGAACTCGCGCACAGCATCAGAACCGGCGAATGCGCCGGGGATGTAGGCTACCAGTCGCTCCATAGCGCTCAGAAAGGGAACGGTGGTTGGCTCTTCCGAGGGCGGATGGAACACCCCGGGGAGCTTGCGGATGGTCAAGTCGTCGGATAGCGTTTGCACTTCATCCGCCAAGCGATTGCAGCGGACCTTGTCAGCCGGGTCGATGGGCGTGCGGTGCTCGGCAAGAGCCAGCTGGAAGCTGCCCGCTGTATCCACCAGGCGCGCGACCAGGGCAACCACCGCGCTCATCTGCGCCTTGTATTGCTCGCTGAATTCGGACCGGTTGATGAGCCTGCGCAGCCTCGATGCTCCGACCGTGGAATACAGCGTCAACCTTTTTTCCCACTCCGGGGCAAGGGGCTGGTTGGCCGCGACAGAGCGCAGGAATTGCTCCACGGTTTTGAGTCGTTCTCCGATTCCCTCGTTGAGATCGGTAGCCGGGTGGATCCTGCGAAAGACAAACTCGACGACAATCGTCACCCCCACGCCGATGGCGACCACGCCCAACAGCCAGAGCGTGTTCGTCACCCGCGTGTTCACGTTCGTGATGGTCTGATCCCACAGGATAATGGAGCCGGAGACCATGAAGCCGAAGGCGACCGCCGTTCCGTAGTCGGCAATGATATGGAGGAGATAAAAAGCGATAAAGAGGCTGATGGCTACCCACAGGAAGTGGGTTAACGGGTCATCGATCAGGAGCATTACGCTGAGCACGGTGTAGGCGGTGCCGGCAAGGAAGCCAACCACCGTGTGGAAGCCGGCACGGAACGTGGCCGTGGGATTCTCCCGAGTGAGAAAGAGAGTGAAGATCGCGCCCTGGTAGCCAAGCGGTATCTGGAAGGTCATGATTACCACCATGACGATGGTGGCGGCGATGGTCACGCGGCCGACGACCCAAGCCCGTCCAGGGTAGGGCGTGAGTTCGCTTTTAAGGAAATTCCAAAAGAATTTCCCGGCATCATCAACCGCGTTGCTTTGGGTGGCTTCGGCCACGGTTACTTCGCTCGCTCGTAGCCGCGGATGATGACCACCGCGGATTCGCTGAGACGGAAGGGCTCGGTCTCCGGCGCGTTGATGCGCACACGCACGGGGTAGCGGCTGGCGAGGTGCACCCAGTTCAAGGAGCGCTGCACGTCGGGAAGCCCAGTGGAGGTAAAGGTGCCAATTAGCGTGCTATCCGGCTCCACGCCGTAGCCAACACTGTCGACTACGCCGTCGTACTTTATCGAGGGTCGGGAAAGAGCGTACACGTCGGCATGCATCCCGGGCAGAACGCGGTGAAGCTGGGTTTCGCGGAAGTTCGCGACCGCCCACCAGACGCGGGTATCGATGAGCGTAAACACCTGCTGGCCGGTATGCGCGTAGGCTCCCTGGGAGATGTTCAGGTTGGTCACGCGGGCGTCGAAAGGCGCATAGATCTTGCAGTTGTTGAGGTTGTACTCCGCAGTGCGAATGGCCGAAGCCCGGCCTTCGCGCTGCGCAGTGAGTGGGTCAATGGTGAGGACGCTGTGCTGCGATTGGCCGAGTTGGGCGTGGCTCTGCTCCTGCGCGGCTTTGGTCTGCTCATAGGCGGCCTCGGCTGATTTCACTTCGGCTTGGGCCAACAGCAATTGGGCGCGCTGCTGCTCGACCGCCTGTTGCCGGGCGGTGACCGCGGTTCTTATCTGGTCCACCTGGTCGACGGTTACGAATTGCTTGGCCAGCAGCGGCTCGATGCGATGGAAGTTGTTGGTCTGGTACGCGAGCTCGGCGTTGGCGCTGTCGAGGGCTGCCTGCGCGTTGACGACCTGGGCCTTGGCTACGGTCACCGCGGCCGCAGCGCGATCAACATTGGCGGCGGCGCTGTCGGTGTTGGCGCGGGCCGCTCCGACTGCGCTTACCTGGGAGGCGATGGTCCGGCGCTGATCGGTGATCTGGCCTTCCAGGGTGTTCAGATCAGACCTGGCTTTTTCCAGCGAGTATTCGTATGGCCGGGCATCGATCTGAAACAACAGGTTGCCCTGGGGTACGAATTGGTTGTCGTGCACGGCGAGCTGAGTGATGGGGCCGTCGACCTGCGGAGCAATGCCGATGAAGTTGGCAAATACTTCCGCATCGTCGGTGCGTGGATATTGGTTGGTTTCGGCGACCACCAACAAGCCGGTGATTAATGCGCCGGCAATGATGCAAGCACTGACGACCCTGCCCAGAAATTTGTGCGATGGCGCATCGGTTTGCGTGTCGGGCATTCGGCTCTCCTTTCCGGACTAACTAAAAAAAATGAGCCACAGCGTGAATGTGAAGAAGGCGGCCAGGCACGGATACACCAGGATGAGCGGCGACAGATCCGGCTCAAGCTTGATGCGCACAAAGAATAACCGCAGGCCCGCGGCCAACAGAATGCCGAGCACGCCGCACACTATCCAAGACGGGAAAAACGAACCCAGGATATTGAACGTGGGCGCGCGGGAACAGCCTGCGGCCAACAGTACCGCGAAGGATGAGAGTGCGGCGGCGAGACTCCGTGGTTGAGCTTTCATATTTCCCTAATCTTTATGGGCCTTTAGCATGCAGCAGGTCGCCGGTCTGGAAAGCCAGCGCAGCGACTCCGGTCAGGAGGTTGGTACGCGCGCTCACATCGGCGGTGCGTGCCGCCGCCAGCGCACGTTGTGCCGAGACCACATCGATCTGGCTGCGCACTCCGTAGTTGTAAGACTGCAGTGCTGCGTTGTAGGAGGAAGACGCTGCCTCCAGCAAAGCGGCGGCAGCCTTTTGTTGACGCAGCGCGGTGCGAGCAGTGGAGTACGCCGTCCATACTTCGTTCTCTACCTGATCGCGCATCGCATCGACTTCGGCGGCAGCCTGTCTTTGCTCAGCTTTGGCGCGCGCCAGGCGCTTCTCGCGTGCTAGACCGTCGAACAAAGTCCAGTTCAGGCTCAAGCGCGCGTCCCAGAATTCCTGGTTGCCGGAATAAACACCAGGCGACTGGTTCTGCTCTCCGTAGGTCTTGGAAAGGCCACCAGCGCCATTGAGGGTGAGGGTTGGGACGTACGCAGACTTGGCGGCTTTTATTTCGGCAGCGGCACCGCGCAACTGGGCCACACGCTGCATCAGGTCAGGGCGCTGGGCGAGGGCGCGGTCGATGGAGGTTTCGACGGTAACATTTAAATCTTGGGGAATGGGCAAGGCCTGGATGCTCTCTACCTGCAACTGGCTGATAGGAGAGAGACCCAGTGCCGTGGCAAGATCGCCGTGGGCGATTTCCGACGCTCCAATGGCGGCTTGTAGGTCGTAGTCTGCCTGTGCCGCGGCGCTGCGCGCCTCCAGTACATCAGGGAGCGTGGCTAGTCCAAGCTCCAGACGCGCCTCAGAGTCTTGCTGCACGGTTTGCGCATTCTTCAGGTTGGCCTCCGCCGCATCTTCCTGGCCTTTGGCGTTGAGCACCCTGTAGTATGAGGCCATCACCTGGTAGATGACCTTGCGATGGGTGTCATTGAAAAGGAAGTTGGCCGCGAGCAGGTTATTTCTGTTGACGGCAATTTCATCCAGACGCCGGCCGAAATCGAAGATGGTGTAGTCGAGTTCCAGAGCGGGGGAGAAAGTGAACAGGGTCTGGCGGTAATAATCAGGCGCGAATAAGAGGCTGTCGCGCACGGTCTGCGCCATTGCCGCCGCGGCCACGGTTGGGTAGAGGGTGGCTTTGCTTATACCTAGATCGGCGGCGCGGGCTTTGGCGTTTTCCCAGGCGACGCGGGTTTCGGGGTTGTTCTGCTCGGCCAGATTGACAAGCTCAGGGAGAGTGTAAATTTTCGCGGGGTCCGGAACGACAGATGGAGTCGAACGCGGCGGGGTCTGCAGGCTTCCTTGCCAGGGCTGGTTGGGGGAGGTGGGTGCTCTTTGGGCGCTGGCGACTGCTGCTAGCAAAACGCCGAGCATGATGGCCGAATTCCTCAGAGATGGTCTCATTCCCGACGCGCCCGAAACTCAAAGTGGATTTCCTATAGATGTATACCGCAGGAGGTGGTCGTGTACATCCAGCAGGAAAATCGTTTCAGGCAAACGGATGATAGCATTGCGGCTCAACCGTGATCGGTCATGGGCCGGAAAAGACGGGCGAAGCCCAATCAGACCTTTTGCTTGTTTAGTGAAAGCATTCGAAGAATTCATAATCGGCCCACGTACGCTGGCGCGAACATGGGGCACCCGGACAGATCGCGGGTGCGTTTGCGGCTGCTCCCGCTCATTTGTTCTTGGACTGGAGTATGAGCGTCCCATCCCACATCTCGCGCAAAAAACGCGCGAGATGCAGGGCACCCATCGGGCAGGATGGGACTAGAGGGTGGGTGTCAGGTTAGAGAGGAGCAGAGGCCGGAGTTGTGCTCCGCCCGCAGCCTCAAAGGCGAGTGGAAGCGCCTACCGATTTTCGTTGGCGATAACAACTTCCAGGTTGAGAGGAGTGGCAATGGGCTGGTTGCTTACCATGCCAGGCGTGAAGCGGTACTGGCTCACGGCAGAAAGGACGCTTGCGTCTATCCCCGTGCCAGCCGACCTGACAATCTTCAGGTCTTCAGGTTTACCAGTCTTGTCCACGATCATACCCACAACGACGGTGGTGTCGTTCTGGAGCATGCGCGTGGTGCTTGGATCGGCCACAACATCGACCTTGTAAATCAACTTTGGAGCGATGACCCCGGTGGAAACTCGTTTGATTGGAGCAGAGGTATTTGACTGAGCGTGAAGCATAAAAGAGGACAGGGAGAGGATGGCCACTATTAGTTTACGCATGATAACTGGATCTCCTAACAAAGGTTAAGGGTGCCCGTCACCAACATATCCTTGCCTAGCAACCGCTGTCAACACATTTTTTCGCCATAGCGGTTTTATTAGGTATTTTAATGATTGTTTACTACTAAGTGACCATGACTCAGAAAGTTTCCGCCGGAATCAGGACGCAGTGATAGTTGCTTATTTTGTAACCGGGCCGGAGGGAGTTTTACTTGGCGGCAGGGAAGGACCTGGCTAGGTAGTCGGTGATCTGCTTGAGTTCGTCGTCGGTGGCCTCGGCTCCTCTTGCAGACATGCTTTGCACGAGACTGTTCCAGTCCTGCGGGCTCAGGTGTTGGCTCGCTGCCAATTCGGCAGAGTGGCAACCGGAACAGACTCTGACCGTAAGATCATGTCCGGGTCCAGGGGGCAATTGGCCTGGCGTGGAAGGCACGGACGCGACAGGGTTTGCCGGGGGCGCGGGGCTCGGCTTTTCAAGGGGCGGAGCTAATGTGTCTGTGCTCTCACCGGATAAGCCGAAGACCACTAACGAATCGCCAGCCAATGGGGCGCCGACGGCCAAACCACCGGTAGCAACGACGGCGATGTATTGCTGACCTTGGGCATCGGCGTAGCTGATGGGAGTGGATTCAGCCGAAGCGGGAAGCTTCACCGTCCACAATTCTTTGCCGGTTTTGGTGTCGAAGGCGCGAAAGCGGGCATCGGTAGTAGCGCCGACGAAGGTCAGGCCGCCGGCAGTGACGATCGCGCCACCGAGACCGGGGCGGCCGGTGTTCTGCTTGCCTGGAGGAAAGCTGTCGGTCACACCCAGCGTAGTTCGCCACGCGATCTTGCCGGTGTTCACGTCCACCGCTACCAATTGGCCCCAGGGGGTCGGAGTACAGGGCAGATGGTCGCTGGGATTCCAGAAGCGTGTGACGCCGGCCAATGGCCCGGAGTTGGAAAAGCTACCGTCTTGGTTACGAATAATCCGCATTGGCTGGCCCAGGTTGTTTACATTCACGACGAACAATCCCAGGCTGGGGTCGAAGGCGCCGCCGTAGTAGTTGACGCCGCCTTGCGTTCCCGGCAAGGTGACGGTGTAGCGATCGAGCGCGGTGGGGGTATAAGGCACCTCACCAAGCAACATCTGGTTGCTGTCGACATATTGCTCACACCAGGCTTTGTGCTCCGGCGTGTCTTTGTAGAGGTTGCCTCGGCTGAGGGTGTTTTGCGCCAACGGCTCGGGTAATAGCGGAAAGGGCTGGGTGGGCGAGGTCTGCTCCCCGGGCACATTGCTCTGGGGCACCGGCCGTTCCTCGACGCCGTAGATGGGCTTGCCGGTGACGCGATCAAGAATGAACATCAACGCATTCTTATTCACCGTGGCCACGGCCGGAATCGTCTTGCCGTTGTGCTTCACATCGAACAGTGTCGGTGGCGTTTCCAGGTCAAGATCCCAAATGTCGTGGTGAACCACCTGGTAGTACCACAACAGCTTGCCGGTATCGGCGTTCACCGCAACCAGGGAGTTGGCAAAGAGATTGTTGCCGGGACGATCGACGCCGACACGATCATTGTTGGGGGCGCCGAAGGGCATGTAGAGAATGCCGCGATCGACATCGACGGTCATGTAGCCCCACACATTCACCCCGGAACGGTCTTTCCAGCTGTCCCCCGCCCAGGTGTCGTGGCCTGGTTCTCCCGGGCGTGGAACGGAGTGAAAGGTCCAGACTAGCTTGCCGGTGTGCGCGTCCCAGGCACGGGTATCGCCGTTCGGTCCGATGCCGCCATGCAATCCGCCGGGCCCTTCGCCCGGACCGGAGCCGGTAATGATCAGGTTTTTGTAAATGAGAGGAGGCGAGGGCAGGATATAGCTTTTGTCCTTGCCAGTGGTCATCACTTCCGGCGTCTTCAAGTCGACCATGCCGTGGTCGCCGAAATCGGGATTGAGTTGGCCGGTGGCTGCGCTGATGGAGTAGAGGCGGCCCTGGCGGGTACCAAAGATGATGGCGGGCCCGGCGCCCTCCCCGCCCGGCCAATAGCTGGCTCCGCGCACCGAGGCTTGATCGCCATCGGGAATTTGAAACACCCATTGTTCGCGGCCAGTGGCGGCATCGAGCGCGACCACCCGGCTGTAGGGAGTCACCACGTACATGGTTGGGCCCACGACCAGAGGCTGGTCCTCGGAGGGGCGAAGGCTGGTATTGCCTGCCGGCTTCATGTGGTAGACCCACGCCACTTTCAGCCGGCTCACGTTGTCTGGACTAATTTGCGTCAGCGGAGAGAAGCGCGTGCCCCCAGGGTCACGGCCGGGCATGGGCCAGTCCCCGGCATGATCGGAGACATGGCCGGAAGCCAAGCCGAAGGCTAGCAAGGGCAAGAGCAACAGTAGAGCCACCGGCTTACGCTTCAAAGCGAAGCACCTTCGGCGCTGAGCCGGTCGTTGAGCCTGGCATCGAGCCTTTCTTGGCTGCGCTCCAACTCCCGCTCGCGCCCGGCACGCTCCGGATTGAGGTAGAGCCAGCACAGCGCGGCGATGACGTCGGAGGCGATCATCAGATGGATCAGGGCGGCCCAATTGCCGGCCGTCTTCTGCAGGATAAATCCTCCGACCACGGGCATGACAAAGCCGGCCAGGTTCCCCAGCATGTTCATGGTGGCGGCGACGGTCGCCGTGTAGGACCCGCCGATCAGCACGCAGGCGTCCCAGGAGATGGGCATGGTGAGGTCACTGAGGAGGCTGGCCGAAGCCATACACAGCATGGCCGGCAAGATCGCCGCAGTGCGGAGGAACACGAACAACAGCAGGGCGGTACCCAGAAGGCCGAAGAACGCGATTCTGCGGCGAGGCAGGCGCACTGGCGCCAGCCCGGTGATCAGCGCACCGAAGCCGCCGAAAAGCAGCGGCAGCACCGAAAGGCCGGCGGCATGAGCCGCGGTCAGGCCTCGCCCCTCACGCAGGTACGTGGGCATCCAGGTGATGTAGAAGTACCAGGTAAACGAGACGCAAAAGTATTGGAGGCAGAGAACGAGGACTTCGGGCGTGAGCAGGAGCGATAGCCATTTTTTCTGCCCGGAGTGGTGCGTCATCAGCACGCGCGAGGTTTCGAGCAGCTCCCTTTCCGCGTCGTTGACTGAGGTATGCTGGCGGGGATTGTCTTTGAACCAGAACCAAAACACGGCGCACCAGACCAGGCCGAGCGAGGCGAAGGCGACGAAAGAAATTCTCCAGCCGATGAGGCCGATACAGGCCAGCACCAGGGGTGGGGTGGCGGCTCCCCCCCAGCGCGCGAAGGCCCACAGCATGCCTTGGGCGGTGACGCGTTCGCGGGCCGGCAGCCACATGCTCAGCATGCGGGTGAGGATGGGAAAGCAGCCCGCCTCGCCGGCGCCGAACAGGAAGCGGATGATCCACAGGGAGACGACGTTCCACGCCGCGCCGGTCAAGGCGGTAAACGCCGACCAGCCAATCACGATCTGCAGCAGCACGCGGCGAACACCGATTTTATCGCCCAAAAGACCGATGGGAATCTCGAATAGCGCGTACGACAGGCCGAAGGCGCCGAAGACCAGGCCCATTTGTGCTTTGTTGAGGTGGAGATCGTGGGAGATGGGCCCCGCCGCCTGCGAAATCGCCACCCGCTGGACGTAGGACAGGATCGCCAGGCAGATCGCCAGCGCGACAATGCTGTACCGCGTTCGACTCGCCTTCATCCTCAGGCCCCTGTCTGCTTACGAAAAATTCTGCCCGGTCAGGGTACCAGCAAGAACGCATGAAGTGCGAGAGGTATCATCTGGGAGCGGAGGACATGCGGGTGGGGATGACAATTGACCTTTCCGGCCGGACGGCGGTAATCACTGGGGCGAGCCGAGGCTTGGGTGAAGCGATGGCGAAGGCGCTGGCCGAGGCTGGCGCCGGGGTGGCGCTGGTGGCCCGCGATGTCCAACGCCTGGAGGCGGTACGCGATGCGATCGCGGAGCGGGGCGGGACGGCGGCGGTCTTTACCGGCGACGTGACTCGCGAAGAAGATGTGGCTGCATTGGCGCATGCGGTCGGCGAGCGCTTCGGGCATCCACAGATTTTGATTAACAATGCGGGCACGAACATCCGCAAACAGCTGGTGGATTATTCGCTGGCGGAGTTTCGCAGCGTCGTGGACGCCAGCCTGACTTCGACTTTTCTGATGAGCCGGGCGTTCGTTCCCGGAATGAAGGGCACGGGCTATGGGCGGATTTTGAATTTAACTTCGATCATGAGCCATATTTCGCTGCCTGAGCGCAGTGCTTATTCCTCCGCCAAAGCCGCCCTGCTCGGCCTCATCCGGGCGCTGGCATTGGAACTGGCCACGGAGGGGATTACGGTGAATGGCATTAGTCCGGGCCCGATTGCTACCGAAATCAACGCGGCCATCCTGAATGATCCGGAGCTCAGCGCCAAGTTCATTGCCAATGTGCCGGTGGGACGATGGGGCAAGGTGGAGGAAATTGGCGGCCTGGCGTGTTATCTTTGCTCGGATTATGCGGGATTTATAACCGGCACGGATATCCTTATCGACGGCGGGTGGACTGCAAAATAGGCGGCAACTCAATACGACATTTGGCATCGTACATTCCGGGATAGTATAGTCGCTTCCCCAAGGGGCCCACCCATGGGAATTTTGTTCAGTACCCTCCGTCGCGAGATGACCTGTCTCGTCCTTCTTTCTGTACCGCTAGCGCTCGTGGTGCCGGTGAGAGCGCAGTTCAATGCGAGTCTGTCCGGTACGGTGGAAGACGCCAGTGGCGCCGTTATTCCCGGAGCGGCTGTCTCGCTCGAGAACACGGCAACCCATGCGACTCGTTCCACTGCCAGCAGCCCCCAGGGCTTTTATAGCTTCAGCGAACTCGGGCCAGGCGAGTACAGCGTCACCGTGGAAGCTTCCAATTTTAAGAAGTCCGTTGTGCCCGTCAGTCTCGGGGGTGAAGCACGGAGTGTTGATGTGCATCTCGAGCCGGGCGGATCACAAGAAACCGTAACCGTAGAAGGGAACGATGTGCCGCTGCTGCAGACTGCCGACGCCAGTATCGGCAGTACCGTCTCATCCACCGAGATCACGCGGCTACCCACCTTTGGCCGCGACCCGTATGAGCTGCTAAGAACTGCCGTTGGCACCAATGGAGACGGTGCGCGGAATGGGACCGGGGGCGGAGTTTTTCTTCCTAATGGCCAAGGACCCGGGCAGTCGAACTACGGCGTGTTTCAGACAGAAAACCAGGTGCAAATCTCCGCTTCAGGTCAACGAGTCACCTCCAATACCTACCTTATTGACGGAGTGAGCGTGGATAGCTTGATCCATGGAGGATCGGCGATTATCACTCCCAATCCTGAATCGGTCGCGCAGATCGGCATTACCTCATCCTCGTACGACGCCAGCGAAGGACGAAACGTAGGAGCACAGATTAAGACGGTCACAAAGAATGGTACGAATACGTACCACGGGAGTTTGTTCTTTCAGTACGACGAACCGGGCCTAAACGCTTACCAGTTTTTTGGCGGCCCTACCTCGACCCCTGGAAGCTACGCTCTTCCGCAGCGAGTCAATAATAAGCAGCGGGAATACGCGGCCAGCATTGGCGGCCGCATTATCAAAGACAAGCTGTTTTTCTTCGGGTCCTATGAAGGTTTGACCGGTACCAATCCGACGTTTGCCCAGGAATACGTACCTTCGCCCCAGTTTCTGCAGGGCCTGGCGGCGAATCGAAAATCTGGAATCGTCGCCGGCGTTTTGACATCTCCCGGGGCCATGCCTAATGTCGTCCAGGTGCTCCCGGCTTCCTGCGCCAATGTTCAGCCCACGCCGAATGGCGGGGTTACGGTGTGCCAGAACGCCGGGAGCGGTTTGGATATCGGGTCCTTCGCAGGAGGGGTGGGGACCTATCTTCCGGCATTCAGTTCTGCAACTCCGACTGTTCCCAACTTGTTAACTGGAGGAGGACTGGACGGAATTCCCGACGTCGACTATGCAGATGTAGAAAATCCAGCCACGGTTCGCGGGAACCAGTTTATGGGCCGGGTCGATTGGACGGCGACGACGAGAGATCAGTTCGCCTTCAGCGCCTTCTTTGTAAAACTCGATCAACGGCAAGGCGATGTAGGGACCGGCGCGCAGTCGATTTCAGCCGTGCCGTTTAAACCATTCAACTCGTCCGGGACGATTGTCTATATCCACACTTTCAGTCCATCGCTGATCAATGAAGCGCGAGGGAACTATACGCGGTTTGCGGACAACCAGGTTACGGACTCCACGGGTACGGTAAATTTTGGCATTCCGCGCTTCGAGGTGCAGGGGTTTCCTTTTGGCAGGTTGTATTCAGGAGTCGCCAGTTCCACGAATACGCCGGGAATCTTCGCCGAAAACACATACGAAGTCCGCGATACCCTAATCAAGACTTTTGGATCACACACCATCCGATTTGGCGGCCAGCTGAGGTTTGAGCAAGACAACGACAATCTCAGTGGCTTATCCCGGCCGGATTACGTCTTCCAGCAGATCTGGGAGTATGCGAACGACGCCCCACTCTTTGAGCAGATAGCGGCCAATCCCATCACTGGCGGAACGGCGAACGCACAACGCTACTATCGCGATAAGGATATTGCCGGGTTCATCCAGCACGACTGGAAGCCTTTTCCTAACTTTACGCTGAACATGGGCCTGCGCTATGAATACTTCGAACCCCTGAGGAACAAGGGATTTGAGATCAACCAACCCATCTTTGGCAGCACTGCTGCCACATACCTGATCAATGCCAGGCTGTCGCCTGTGAACCACATCTACCAGACGAACAACAATAACTGGGGCCCGAAATTAGGATTCGCGTGGAGTCCCGGCAAGTTCAACAACAAGATGGTGGTTCGCGGGGGCTTCGGCGTTTCTTACGATCGCATTGACGATGGTTTATTCACTAACGGTTTCGAAAACGGTCCCGGCTATTTTCAGTACGGTTTATGCTGTGGCGATTCCACGGCGGACGCAAAGGCGGCAGGGATTCAGTTCGAACTAGGGACAAGCGCTTCTCCGTTCAGCTACGCTCCTAATCCTGCGTTGAAGACGGGCGTAAACCCGTTGACGGGGACGCCGAACAACATCGGAGGCTCGACTCCGGAGATTGAGATCTATGGGGCCAGCCTGCGAACACCACAGCCGATTCTCTATGTCTTTTCTCTCGAAGAGCAATATGAACTGCCGCGGCAAATGGTGTTGACACTCGGCTACCAGGGAAGTATTGGTCATCACTTCCCGCGTTTAGTGGATCAGAACTTTCTTTACCCGACGCAGAGCGGAACCTGCCTGGCTAGCGGCAGTAATTGCCAACCGGGGGTCAACGAGAGTCCTTTTAACAACGCATACGTGCCCACGACTGACGTCTTCACCAACTATAACGGCGCGAATGTTCATTTCTCCAAGCGCTACAACCAGGGATTCAATCTGGACGCGGTCTACACATTCTCGAAGAGCATGGATCAGGGATCGAACGAGGGACCGGGATCGCTTTCCAACCAAACCAATCCGGCTTTTCCTGCGACGGAGTATGGCCCCTCCGACTTCGATGTGCGCCATCGCTTTGTCGTCGATGGTTTGTGGGATCTCCCGAAATATCATCAAGGCAAGGGCCTGGTGGGGCAGGCTGCGAGCGGGTGGCAAGCGAACGGAATCTTCACCTGGCACACCGGATTTCCATGGACCCCGGTCACCGGCCAGCCTACTGTTGCCGTGGTGCAGAGTGCGGCCACCATCGCGCCGACTCGTCCCTTTCAATATTTTGGGGGAGCGACGAATAGCTGCTCCAATGATCGCTTCATCAACACCGGCGGGTTTCCGGGGAACACCAACTTTCCTAATCGAGGAACGAATGGACAGTCCGGTGGGCTGCAGTACTTTCGCACCACCCGCAACTATCCGACCGAGGGCCCGGGGATCGGCCGTAATACGTTCAACGGACCGTGCTACCTGGATACCGACATGAGCTTCGCCAAGGAGCAGTCTTTTAACGTCAAGGATCAGCCGGTACAGCTCCGCTTCCAGGCTAACTTCTATAACATCTTCAACAGGACGAACCTGGAGCCCATCACGTTTGGGGCGCCAGAAGCGACCATAGAAAACAGCCTGTTTGGTTTGTCTCCGGGTGCGGATGCCGGGCGTGTGATCGAGTTTTTTGCGCGATTACAATTCTGAGCAAATTCCCGATAGGGGTAGGAGGCGTGGTCGCTCATGGCCTGACCTACTCTTCCCTCGCAGGTAACTTCAGCAAATCGAGAAAATCGGAGACATTCAAAATCCTGATGCTTTCGTATCTTCCCAGACGCATAGATCAACCCCGAGACAAGAACATTCGTGTCGACGGTTGCCTTTAGCACTCAGCGTCCGCGGGCTTCATTCTCGCGGCGCACGTCGCTGACCAGCCCAGGAACATCCTCTTCCCGGATGCCGTTCGCCCGCGCCCGCGCCTCGGCTGCTTCTGCAAACCGGGCGAGCTGCCGACTTGCCAGATACTTTCCCACTGCCTCTTCTATGATTTCTACAGGCTCACGGTTTTGCTCGCGCGCCATCTCTTGGACCATGTCCAGAAGATGATCGCTAATCAGCAGTTTGGGATCGGTTACCATGGCATTCCTATTTTCTCACGCGCACGGTTATACCTGATTGCACCAGGGTAACCAAAGCGGAATTAAGTACGCCCTACCGGACGCACTAATAGAAAGGGAGCGCCGGAGCGCTCCCTTCTACGCAAGAAGAGACAGCCTCTAGGCCGCTTTCTTTTTGACAATGCCATGGGGATCGATCACATACTTCTTCGCTGCACCCTTGTCGAAATCTTTATAGCCTTCAGGCGCATCGTCGAGCGAGATGATGGTGGCGTTTACGATCTTCGCGATCGGTAGGCGATCGTGGAGAATGGCTTGCATCAGCTGGCGGTTGTATTGCAGCACCGGCGCTTGCCCGGTATGAAAATGCAGCGACCTGGACCAGCCTTTTCCAAAGCGAATCTTGAGGATGCCATTTTTGGAATCCTCAGTGGGCGCACCTGGATCCTGGACGACGTAGAGGCCGGGAATACCGACTCCGCCGGCCACAAAGACAACTTCCATGAGCGAGTTCAAGACGCTGGCCGGAGCGGGCTCGTTTGCCGTTCCATGACCGCTGGCCTCGAAACCTACCGCGTCAATACCCGCATCCACCGTCGGCTCACCGACTATGGCCGCGATCTGGTCGGCCAAGCTTTCGCTTTGGGAGATGTCGATGGTCTCGTAACCCATTTTTTTGGCGTGCGCCAGGCGCTCCTTATTTCTGTCGCCAACGATCACGACCGCCGCGCCCAAGATATAGGAGGAGGCCGCAGCGGCCAAACCTACCGGGCCCGCGCCGGCCACATACACCGTCGATCCAACCCCAACTCCGGCTGTCTTGGCTCCATGGAATCCCGTGGGGAGAATGTCGGAAAGCATGGTCAGATCGCGGATCTTATCCATGGCTTGATCTTTATCGGGAAACTTGAGCAGATTGAAGTCGGCATAAGGAACCAGGACGTAGTCGGCCTGACCACCTACCCACCCGCCCATGTCGACGTAACCGTAGGCGCCGCCAGGCTGTTGGTTATTCACATTGAGACAAACCCCGGTATTGCGCTCGCGGCAGGCGCGGCAGCGACCGCAGGCTACGTTGAATGGAACGGAAACCAGATCGCCGATTTCCAGGTACAGAACATCCTTGCCCTTCTCGATGACCTCTCCCAGTATCTCGTGCCCGAGAACGATTCCTTTGGGAGCGGTGGTGCGGCCGCGCACCATGTGCTGGTCCGATCCGCAGATATTTGTGGAGACGACCTTCAGGATGACGCCATGCTCGATGGGCTTGCCTTGAGGATCCTGGAACTTGGGGTAGTCGATGTTATGCACTTCGACCTTATTCGGCCCCTCGTATACTACGCCACGATTGCTTGCCATGCTTTTTCTCCAATTCACGATCTTTACGATCATTTAGTTGGATGCGCATGGGTCTGTGGGCGGACGCTCTAGCTGTAGATGCTGGCGTGCTGGTCTTTTGCGCTGCGGTCCGGCGGATCGCCGGCGGCCAATACCGCAGCCGTCAGCTTTGAGGGTTGGGAGATCGCCGCCTGCGGCTTGTGAAGCACTTCTATTACGCGCTCGTACAGGCGGTTGCGCACCTTGAGGCGGTCTGAGGCGCGGGTAACATACCGTATCAGGACGTCTACTCCTCCGGCGGCAGGGCGCATGTTCACCGACGAGCTCGCGCTGGCTTGACTCAAGCCGCTGTTCCGCGGAACGCGCCTCCATTCCTGTTCTGCGAGCTGGGCATCCTGCTGGGTTTCTTCCAAAATCGCCTGGTGCATGAGGGCGACTTTGGCATAGGTTTCGGCGGAAGACGGAAGACTAACCGACATCTCATCCCACATCCATTGGCCAACGGTGGAGAAGTTGAAGAACTGGCCGGTCACGGCAAAGTTGTTGATGAATGTTGCTCGCCGTCCCGTCGGATGCCCCTTGTCAGCCCAATCGCTGGTCTCAAGGATGGTAGTGCGAAAAAGATTGATCTCGATGACTTCGCCGGCCACGCCGTTAATCTGCACCCAGTCACCAACACGCATTCCATTCTTGCCCATGAGAATGAACCAGCCGAAGAAAGCCAGGATGAAACTTTGCAACGCGACTGTGAGCCCCGCGGTGGCCAAACCGAGGATGGTCGAGATCTGGCTCGGCACCCCGAACGTCACCAGCAACACGCAGCCCGCGCCCGCCAACTGCACGCCGAGCCGCAGGATGGTGCGCAGCGTTTGCAGGCGCCGGCGGTCGAACGCACGATGCTCCAACCACTTGGTTCCGACGGTTTCCACAAGGATGACGCACATCAGAATGAATGCCACGGTCGCCAGGGAGCGCAGCGCCAGGTGGGTCACAATGCGATGCTGCAGTGATACCTGGCTGATCCACTTGCCGTAGACCACCGTCAGCTGCTGCTGAGTCTGAATGCGGTCATCGTAGATGCTGAGAAGCTGGCGCTGTTCTCTTCTTCGCTGCAGGCCGGCAAGGGTGGCTGCCACGGTCCCTGACGAGCTGGCGTCGGCTTGCGCTTCGAGGGCGTTGTGCTGCCGGGTCAAAGCAGCCACGTCCGACCGCGCTTGCTGCATGGCCTGCTCGATCAATTGATAACGGCTGCGTTGGCTGAACCACGCCTGGAGACGGCCGGCCAACGTGCCGTATTGCCGAGCGGAAAGAACCGCCAGCTGGCTGTCAGTGGCGGGCTGGGAGTTCATC
>Ga0302324_100009427_pt1 | contig 20419 bp, 11 predicted proteins | sample Palsa_T0_1_FD_201949 | JGI IMG/M metagenome (GOLD analysis project Ga0302324, IMG submission 201949) | Peat permafrost microbial communities from Stordalen Mire near Abisko, Sweden - Palsa_T0_1 | ecosystem: Environmental > Terrestrial > Soil > Palsa > Peat permafrost | place: Sweden: Abisko...
ACGCCGCCTCGTCGCCGAGCTGGATGAATACTATGGCGAGGCAACCGTGGCTCGCGATCAGTTGCAGTCTCTCGATCAGAGCGCCGCAACCGCGCGTGAGAGTCTTCGGCTGGTCAGGCTTCGCTATTCGGCCGGTGAGGGTACCGTGCTTGAAGTGGTGGATGCACAGAACTCCGTTGTCGCCGCGGAGACGGCGCGAGAAGACGGGATAGTTCGCTATCAAACAGCCATGGCCAATCTACAGATACTCACGGGAACGATGTGATCTATGTCTGCGAAAATGAAGAACTTCAATCTGAAGCGTCTGTTGAGTCTTGGCCTCTTGTCAGGTCTGCCGGTGTGTAGTATCGCGCTGGTTGTAGCTGGCTGTCACAAGCCTGAAGCTGCGCTTGCCCCGGAAGTGACAGTACAAGCCGTACAGCCTCACGTCGGCGACATTTCCGATGAGATCACCGCCGACGCGACTCTATCGCCGCTTGCACAGGCCGCAATCTCTCCCAAGATCACCGCGCCGGTGAAGAAGTTCTATGTGCAGCGCGGTTCACACGTGAAGGCGGGCGAACTGCTGGCCACACTCGAGAACAGCGATTTATCGGCGGCTGCACTGGACAACGATGGCGCTTACTCAGCCGCTAAAGCTGGATACGATACAGCGACACAAGCTACCGTCCCGGAGGACTATTCCAAGGCACAGTTGGATCTCACGCAGGCCAAGGCCAATCTGGATCTTAACCAAACCATCGTTACGGCGCGCACACAACTCTTCGCGCAGGGGGCAATTCCGGGCCGCGATCTGGATACCGCCCGTGCAGCTTTGGTACAGGCTCAGGCTGCCTACGATATCGCGAAGCAACACTTTGAATCGGTGCAGAAAACCAGTAACAAGGCTGCACTTGAATCTGCCAGGGGACAACTTGATTCTGCGAAGGGCAAGTATCTTGGAGCGCAGGCTCAGCTCAGCTATACGGAGATTCGCAGCCCCATCGAGGGTGTAGTAACGGACCGTCCGCTCTTTGCAGGTGAAACTGCGCCTTCAGGAACACCGCTCATTACCGTGATGGAAACCTCGACACTGATTGCCAAGCTGCATATCGCGCAGATTCAGGCCCAGGAGCTTATGGTTGGAGCGTCCGCTACCATCCGTGTTCCTGGCCTGGATGATCCGGTCGATGCTACGGTGTCGTTGATCAGCCCTGCGCTGGATCCCGGCAGCACGACCGTTGAAGTTTGGCTGCGCATCGACAACTCCAGGAGTCTGCTGAAGGCTGGAACTCCGGTTCATGCCTCCATCACTGGGCATACTGTGAAGAACACCCTGCTCGTTCCCGTCGAGGCGCTCCAGACCGCTGCGGACGGCAGCAAATATGTGATGGCAATTGGCGTCGATGGGAATGCGCACAAACATCCTGTCGCAATTGGAATTCAGTCAAGAAAAGAAATACAGATCGTCTCCGGTATTACTGCGAAGGACACTGTGATCACTACCGGCGCTTATGCCCTTGACGATGGAACGAAGGTGAAGGTGGGCGCGGCCGGCGACGATAAACCGGATGCTGGAAAAGGTGGAGACGACAAGTGAATCCGCCCCAAGCTGTCTTGGATAAACACTTCTGGCTTTCGCGGCTCTCCACGCCGATCTTTTTCTTCCTGATCGCGCTTACTCTGGCTGGAGTGTACGCGGCCAAGCAGGTGCCGATCTCCGTGTTTCCAGATACCAATTTCCCCCGTGTGGTTATCGGCGTTGATAACGGAGTGATGCCGGTTGAACAGATGCAGGTGACCATTACCAAACCTATCGAAGACGCAGTCAACTCCGTACCTGGTTTGAGAACTGTAAGGAGCACCACGAGCCGCGGTTCTGCCGAGATCAGCTTATTCTTCGACTGGAATGTGGACATGTTCCACACGTTGCAGCTTACGGATGCCGCGCTCTCAAAAGTGGAGCAGACCCTGCCTGCTACGGCACACATCACTACCAATCGCCTCACGTTTGCGACCTTTCCCATTCTCGGCTACGCTCTGACCGCGGACGATCGCGGTCCAGCGACAGTGTCGCAGACACAGCTATGGGAAATCGCAACCTATGACTTGAAACCGCCGCTGAATCGAGTGGAAGGCGTGAGTACTGTCATTGTGCAGGGCGGCAAGATCCCTGAGTTTCACATTATTCCAGACCTAGCGCGTCTGCAGGCTTCGGGTATCACCCTGCTTGATCTGGTGAATGGTGTACAGTCGGCCAATATCATTGATTCGCCTGGACTCTATGAAGCCGACCATGAGTTGATTCTTGGCCTGATTGGAGCGCAGGCTCACTCTGCCGGTGAGCTTGCCAACCTGGTCATCAAGACGACCGCTACCGGCGCGCCGATTCGGGTCGCGGACGTAGCGAACGTCGAACCGGCGACGATGCCCGTCTATACGATGGTCACCTCCAACGGAAAGCCGGCGGTGTTGCTCAATATCGCGCGACAAAACTCCTCCAATACGGTGCAGGTCGCCAACGCCGTTGCCGTCGAGATTGCCAGTCTCAGCAGCAAGCTACCGCCGGGAGTGCATTTAGAACCTTTTTACGATCAATCGCAACTGGTGCGCGAATCCATTGCCAGCGTCCGGGATGCGATCTTGATCGGATTGATCCTCGCCTGCGTTATTCTCTTTCTCTTCCTGCACGACTGGCGCTCGTCGGTGGTTGCGGGCTTGGTTATACCTGTCACCGTCTCGGTCACGATTTTGTTCCTGTGGCTGATCGGTCAGTCCTTCAACCTGATGACCCTCGGCGGTCTTGCCGCTGCGATCGGCCTGGTGATAGACGATGCCATCGTTGTTGTCGAGAACATTGTGGTCCACAGGGACAGCGGACAAACGCGTGTGGATGCAGTGCGTAGTGCCCTTAGCGAGATCACAACACCTCTAATCGGGTCCACAATTACGCCCGTTGTGGTCTTCCTCCCCCTCATTGCCGTCACTGGCGTCACTGGGAGTTTCTTCCGCGCGCTGGCCATCACCATGACAGCCGCGCTGCTTACATCCTTGCTGCTTGCACTGACCTGGACTCCTGCCCTGTCCTTGGTCTTTTTGAGGGAAAAGTCACCCAAGGCAAGTAATGATGACGTCGAGGAAAACACGCCGCAATTAGAAGACAAGCGCACAGGCAAGTTCGTGGCGCGTATGCTGTCGGTCCACGTCCGCGCGCTCGATTGGGCGTTGGCAAGGCCCGTTGCCCTCGGCGTCATCTGCCTGGCTCTCGTCGTTGGAGGCTATTTCGGCTATTCCGCATTAGGTTCTGATCTGTTGCCCGAGATGGACGAAGGAGGGTTCATTCTCGATTACATCATGCCTTCAGGGAGCTCTCTAACCGAAACTAGCCGGGTGCTCGAGCACGTTGAAGAGATCCTTCACAAGACTCCAGAGGTGGAGATCACTTCCCGGCGCACCGGCCTTCAAATGGGACTCGCTGCTGTGACAGAAGCAAATTACGGCGACTTTACCGTCCGGCTCAAAAGCAAGCGATCGCGGCCCATCGATGATGTGATGGCCGACGTTCGAGACGAGATCAAGAAGACCGAGCCGGAGCTGGATGTGGAGTTCACACAAGTGCTTCAGGACATGATCGGCGATCTCTCCAACGCTCCTGAGCCTATTCAGATCAAGCTTTTCAGCAATGACCAGTCTTTGCTCAATCAGCTCGGGCCCAGGGTACAGGATGCCATCGGCAAAATTCCCGGCGTGGTCGATACTCAGAACGGCATAGACAATACGGTCAGCGGTCCCGCGACCAGCTTTCAGATTAGTCCCGTGCTGGCGGCGAAATTCGGCTTTACGCCTCAGGAGGTAGCTGAAGACTCGACAGCCATCCTCGACGGTCTGCCAACGACTGAGCCGATGATCGTGAATGGTCGTCCGTACACTGTGCGTATTCGTCTCCCTGAGGAAAATCGCTCCTCCCTCGCGGCTATCGAAAACACTGTCTTCAACTCAAGCACAGGGCATACGGCTTCGCTCGGCTCAATTGCTCAGATCACGCAGTTGCCGCCACAGAACGAGATCCGTCGTGAGAATCTGCAACGGCAGATCCTCGTAACAGGACGTCTCGAAGGTTCCGATTTAGGGACGGCGATGGTGAAGGTTCGCTCCGCAGTTGCTGCTTTACGCCTACCATCAAGCGTTCGGGTGGAATACGGTGGAACTTACGAGGAGCAGCAGAAATCATTCCGTGATTTGTTGCAAGTCTTGCTTCTCGCGCTTGTGTTGGTGTTCGGTGTCCTGTTGCTGGAATTCCGTAATTTCTCCGCTCCTATCGCAATACTTACCAGCTCTGTGCTCTCGATTTCGGGAGTCGTTCTCGCCTTACTTGTGACGCAGACCAGCTTCAATGTAGCAAGCTTCATGGGCCTGATCATGGTTATCGGTATTGTCGCCAAGAACGGCATCCTTCTCCTTGATGCCGACGAAAAACTTCGTGCCCTCGGCTTCGGCGCCCGCGAAGCGATGTTGCAGGCTGCACAACGCCGATTGCGGCCTATCGTGATGACCGCCGTCGCAGCGATATGCGGGATGCTTCCACTTTCCTTCGCACTGGGCTCTGGTTCACAGATGCTGCAGCCGTTGGCAATCGCGGTTACCGGAGGAATCCTCATTTCGGTAGCCCTATCGCTCGTTGTTACACCTGTTGTCTATTACCTGCTTACGCGCAGATATTGAGACGTTCTGTCGCAGTCCCGACGGAGTTTAATGAGGGACTGTCCCAATCGTTGCGGTGTTGGGGCGACTCCGGATCAACAGATTGTGGACACTGAGTAATCCGAAAACAGGAAGTCATCCACGGTCTCCTGATGGCCGTCGGACCCATTGTGCTCGCCTTCTAAGCGCTCACTTGCAGGTGCTATATGGCAGCGTCATGCAATACAGTGCAAAGATGATGTGTCCTTTAAGTTTATGAAAATAATGGGGATGTCAGCATCGTGCCGAATGATGCAGCGTTATGCAAAATCCCCTTACTCAGATCCTAAGTCTGGTGCGTCTGCCAATTTCGCCACTTCCGCAATCAATGCCTGATCAAATTGTACTGTGTTCGCGGTGCGCAGGCACAGGATGAAAGTGAATCGTGCTCCCCACTCCGTCTGCATAGTGCGGTTGAGGGGACTAGAGTGTAGAGGGGAAGCTTTAAGCTTCCTGGAACGAAGTTATCGCTTCGATGGAGTAATGCATTGCCTGAATTTATCGATTGGCCGCTACCGAAGTCTTCCTCGCGGAGCCGTCGCGGCAAGTTTCTTGTCTTGGCAGCGGTTTTGGCGGCCATCCTGTTTGGCGGACGCACCGCATTGTCATACGGTGTGGATGCGTTGTGGTATCGGTCTCTGGGCTATGCAGGCGTCTTCTGGAAGACGCTCGGCATGGAGTGGTCGATCTTCGCGGTCTTTGGCGTGGCGACCTTTGTAATTTTGTACGGAGCGTTTTACGCTCTGCGGCACGCGCATCTCGCCGACCTGCCCAGCGGCCACACGATCATCGTTGGCGGCCAGCCGTTGAAGCTGTCAGTCGAGCCTGTGCTTCGTTTTCTCGCGCTTGCGGGCTCAGTGGTGATCGGCCTGGGCGCGGGCGGAACGATGATGGCCGAGTGGCCAACGCTGGCGCTCTTCTGGTACGCGCCACACGCCAGCGGCAGTGTTGTCGATCCAATCTTTGGTTTGCCGCTGAATTTCTTCCTGTTCACATTGCCGGTATGGGGATTGCTCGTGAACTGGCTCCTGCTGCTGGCCGTGATCGGCTGTGGAATGGCAGTCCTCTTCCTCGTGATCACAGGCGGAACGAGCGCCCTGGATGGGCATCGCACCTATCAGCCTTCGCGCTGGCGCGGGCTCTCAATCGCGCTGGCGCTCCTGCTGCTGCTGGCGGCAATGCGGACGTATGTGGGGCGCTTTGAACGACTATTCGATGCGCATACTATTTTTTCCGGAGTCACTTATACAGACGCGCACGTCCTGCTCACCGGCTCTCTTGTCGTTTGCGCGGCGCTATTAGTGGGCGCTGTGATTGCGGCCTTCAATTCCCTCACAGGCAAGCGCGGGAGCCTGCTATTGCTGGCGATTGTGCCGGCGGCGGTTTGCTACATCGGCCTGGGGGTAGTTGGCTGGTATGTGAGCAGCTTCGTGGTCAAGCCGAATGAGCTTGTCGATGAGCAGCCGTATATCGCGAACAATATCGCGATGACGCGGCAGGCCTACGGACTCGATCGCTTCGTGCAGCGCGAGTTTCCCGCCGAGACAACAGTCGATGCGACCGATCCGCAGAATAATCAGCCAACATTGCAGAATATCCGCCTGTGGGATTGGCACGCGCTGCAGGACACGCTGCGCCAGATTCAGGAGATTCGCACGTACTACGATTTTCCCGACATCGACATCGACCGCTATGACATTGACGGCAAGATGCGCGAGGTGATGCTGGCTGCGCGTGAGTTGAACGTGGACAAACTGCCCGAGAGCAGCCGCAACTGGATCAACGACAAGCTGATTTATACGCATGGCTATGGCATCACCATGAATCCTGTGAACGGCTTTACAGCCGAGGGCTTGCCGACGCTGCTGCTGAGCAATATGCCGGTGCAGAGCACTGTGAGCAGCCTCAAGATCACGCGTCCGGAGATCTATTTTGGTGAGTTGACCAACAACGATGTCTATGTGAAAACACGCCAGCAGGAGTTCAACTACCCGCAGGGCCAGACCAACAGCCTCACTTCGTATGAGGGCACGGGCGGAATTGTGCTGGGCGGCTTTCTGCGCCGCATTCTGATCTCGATTGACCGCGGCGATCTGGGCAAGCTGCCCTTTAGCGACGACATCAACGCCGAGAGCAGGCTGCTCATGCGGCGCAACGTGCGCGAACGTGTCTCGACCCTTGCGCCGTTTCTGAGTTACGATCAGGACCCCTACATCGTCGTCGGCGAAGATGGGCGGCTTAACTGGATTCAGGACGCATTCACGACCTCTGACAGTTACCCCTACTCAAGCCATTACCGGCTAGGCGATCAGCAGGTGAACTACATGCGCAACAGCGTCAAGGCGGTAGTTGACGCCTACGACGGAACGACTACGTTTTATGTCTTCGACAGCCAGGACCCGATTCTCGCAGCCTACCGAAGCATCTTTCCCAGCCTGTTCAAGGATGCATCTGCGATGCCCGCTGGGCTGCGCAAGCATGTGCGCTATCCCGAAATGCTGCTCAAGCTGCAGGCCGAGGTCTACGGTCTGTATCACATGACCAATCCGGAAGTGTTTTACAACCGCGAAGACCTCTGGACCGTGGCCAGCGAAGTAGGATTGGGCGATGCCGGCGAGCAAGTCACGCAGGCCATGCAGCCAAACTTTGTGCTGATGAAGCTGCCCGGCGAAACGGGCGAGGAGTTCGTGGAGATACTGCCGTTTACTCCAGCCAACCGCAACAACCTAATTGGCTGGATCGCAGGACGCAGCGACGGCGCCAATCTGGGCTCGGCCGTGGTCTATGATTTTCCCAAGACGCGCCTTGTGGATGGACCTCTGCAAATTGAGGCGCGCATCGATCAAAATGCGCAGCTTTCCGGCCAGTTGACGCTGTGGAACCAGCAAGGATCGCATGTGCGCCGCGGAAGTCTGCTGGTGATTCCGTGCGGCAAGGCGCTGCTGTATGCCGAGCCGATCTATTTGCAGGCCGAGCGCAGCCCCATGCCGGAGCTGCGGCTGGTGGTGCTGGCTCTACAGGACCGGCTTGCCTACGGGCCGACGTTTGAGGCAGCGCTGGGAGCTTTGTATGGCGGAGGTTCTTCTTCGCTGACGGCTTCTGCTTCGGGATCGGGCAATGCATCTGCCACGATAGGCGAAGTGACCAAGACCGCGTCTCAACCTGGCGCCGCCGCGCAGCCCGCCGAAGATGTGAACTCGCTGATCTCTGAGGCTTCAAGGGATTTTGCCGACTACCAGCGGCTGACTTCCGAGGGCAAGCTGGGCGAGGCCGGGCAGAAACTAGATGCGCTGAAACGGGCGCTGGATAGCCTGAGCAAGCATTCGAAATAAGGTCGGTTAGTCTGGAGGGGATGACGAGTCAGAATCAGCCGCATGTAATCGTGCTGGGGTTGGGGATTGCGGGCAGCAGCATCGCCGCAACCCTCGCCAGCAAGGGCTTTCGCGTAACGGCCATTGAGCAGTTTTCGCCTCTGCATGAGCGCGGCTCTTCGCACGGAGACACGCGCATCTTTCGCCGCGTGCCGCATGAGGGCGAGGCGTATGTGCAGATGGCCGGCGCAAGCTTCCACGGCTGGCAGGAATGGAATCGGCTGGCGCGCGAGGAGCTATTCGTTCCGTGCGGCGGCATCGACGCCGGGCCAGAGGACTCTCCCTTGGTGCGGGCCGCCGAAGAGCTTTGCCTGACCCATGAGCAGCCTTTCACGATGCTCAGCGGAGCGACATTCAATCGGCAGCATCCGCGCTTCAAACTGCCCGCGGATTGGCGAGTGGTCTATCAGCCGGCGAGCGGCATTGTGCGGCCGGACGCCACGCGCAGCTTCTTGCATGGCATGGCCCGCGCTCACGGAGCCACGCTGCTCTTTGACACGCCAGCGTTGGCTATCGAGCTGCTCCAGACAAGCGCTCGGGTCCGTACTGCGAACGAAACGCTGGACTGCGATTATCTGATCGTATCCGCAGGAAGCTGGTTGCCAAAACTGCTGCCCGATCTGGCATTTCCAGTTACGGCAGAGCGGCGAGTGCTGGCGTGGTTCGAGCCATTTGCGGCAGAGGAGCTTTGCGATGGCCGGATGCCGATCTTTTGCCTGGATGCGGATGGCGGATGGTACGGAATGCCTACGCCAGATGGAATGGTCAAGGTTGGTCACGACAAGCATCTGCGCCAGCGGATCAATCCGGATCAGGCAACAATTGAGCCGGATGCACAGGATGCGGCCGCGCTTTCCCCATGCGTCGAGCGTTATCTATCCGGTTTTCACGCGCAGCCCAGCGCGATGAAGGCATGCATCTACACGATCTCCACGGATCATCATTTTCTGATCGACCGGCATCCGGATTCGGATCGCGTTTTGATCTTCAGTTGCTGCTCCGGACACGGCTTCAAGTACGCGCCAGCCTATGGCGAAATCGCGGCCGACCTGATCGCCGGCAATCCGCGCCCGGAGCTGGATATCTTTCGTCTGGCGCGAGGCGAGGTTGCGGTTACGCGGTTTGCCTGAGGGAGCGCTGCTCCGCGATGCGTTCTTCGCTATGAGGGTCTTCGCGGAAGGTGAGGGCGAAGAGCACGAGCACGATCGCCGATGCGGCTGCGGAGAAGAGCCAGATGGAGCGCCACTGGTAAGCTACCGAGCCATCGGCTGCTGTGCGGGAGAAATATCCGCCCACGCCACTGGAAAGCCAGGAGCCTACGAACATACCTACTCCATAGGTGAGAAAGGTGATGAAACCCTGCGCGGCGGCGCGGATGGCCAATGGAGCTTCGCGGTCGATGTAGATCTGGCCGGTGACGAAGAAGAAGTCATAGCAGATGCCATGCAGCAGAATGCCGCCCCAGAGCATCCACATGCGGCCATCTACGACGTGGCCGCTTGCAGTTCCATAGGCGAAGAGGATGTAGCGTAGGACCCAGGCGATCATGCCGGCGATGAGCATGTACTTGACGCCCAGGCGGCGAAAGAACCATGGGATGAGCAACATGCATAAGAGCTCCGAGATCTGGCCACCTGACATTTTGCCTGCAGCGTCCACCACTTTCGATTGATTGAGAAAGAGGTTGGTAAAGGTGTAGTAAAACTGGAGCGGAATGCAGATGAGCAGCGATGCGATGGCGAAGACGGCCATAGAGCGGCTCGAGACCAGTTGAACCACTTCGCGCGGAAAGATACTTTGAAAGACGCTTCGGCGAGTGCCGGTTTGTGCTTGCAGCAGCGGAGGCGTGTTGGGCAGGGTGAGGCAGTAGACGGCCATGATTGCGGAGGCTAACGCCGCCAGCTGAATGGGCCGTGCGGTGGCCTCCAAAGCCAGCTTGCCGATCAGCAGGCTGGCTACGATCCAGCCGAAAGTGCCGCTGACGCGAATGAAGCCAAACTCAACTTTGGGATCCTGCATCTGGCGGAAGGCCACTGCGTTGGTGAGCGCCATGGTAGGCATGTAGCAGAGGCAGTAGACCAAGATAATGGGGTACAAAGTACCAAAGCCGGTTTGCCGCGAGGCTGCATAGAGAACCAGTGCTCCGGCACCGTGGAGTACAGCTAACAGTCGCTGCGTAGCGAAGTAACGATCTGCGATGAGGCCGACAAAGAATGGCGCAATCATCGCGCCGACGGCTGTAGCGCCAGCCGCAATCGCGACTTGGCTCGCGTCGAAGTGCAGGGACTGAGAAAGCCAGGTTCCGAATGTGACGTACCACGCGCCCCAGATGAAGTACTCCAGGAACATCATTCCGCTCAGGCGGACCCTCATGGAACCGGTCATATTTGTTAGAACCCCGCAGGCGCTGGAGCGAGGATTCCGGTGATTCTCACCCTGCCGCGCTTCGCCCACCGATCGGCTGCGCAGAATTAAAGGTGGTGGGCACCGGCCTCGAACAGGTCCGCCTGAGTATAAATGGTAGCCGCTGTAGATGGGCAAGAGGGGAGACTGGGTGGTAGTGTCTCAGTTTAAAATCCAGGGCCCTTGCATCCACGGGAACCGAGCCGCATACTTGGTTTATGCCCAAGCGCCCCGCGACCTCGCTGGCAAATCGGGAAGGAGACGAGATGAAAGCTCTTGATCCTCAGAGGTTACGCATGGTTCTCTGTTTCTTTCTCCAAGTAGTGTTTGTGGCTGCTCTGAGCGTGGCAATTCATATGAAGGCCCGCATTGGAGTTGTGTTGCCATGCGCCCTGGGGGTGGCTCTCTTTTCAATTGCGGGACTCTACGCTCTCTATAATCTGACTTCCGATTCAAACTGAGACACTACCGCAGACCGTCAACCGCGTACTCTTGTTTCGAGATCCGAAAAGCAGAAAGGCGCTCCGCGAACGGAGCGCCTTTCTGTTGACTGCGAGTTAAGCCTACGGCAAGTAGTAGCGGAAGCTGGTCCAGAACATGTTATCGAGACCCTTGGTGGAGATGCCGTTGGAGTCGGTGACGCTTTGACGGTCAGCATAGCTCCACTGAACGCCCTGGCGAAGGCGGCCCGCAGGACCACGATACAGATCGTACCAGTAGCCTGCGGTGTATTCCTTCACAAAGCGGGTTGCAGCGCTGCATGAGCCAGCGGGGTAGAAGCCGGCGCCGGTGTAGGTTGGGTTGCCGGTCGTCTCGCAGCTGGAGTTGCTGCTGAGCGGCGATCCGTACCCTACCGGAGCTGTCCCGATCTTGTAGGTGATGGAATCGGTCGCGCTCTTGTAAGTTGCGCCCGTGATGGTGGAGGTTGTGTAGTTGGTGTGGTCGACAACGTCGCCGCCGTAGTTGAGGTAGATAACCAGGCGAGGCGTGGGAGTCAATTCCGCGGTGGTCAGGAAGGAGTAATTCTTCAGATCCGCGAATTCGCCGTTCGGCTTGTCGGTTACGTCGGAAAGAGTGGTTGCGCCATAGCGTCCCACGCCGTCGCCCCAGAGACCCTTGGCTCCCAGGTCGAGGACCTTGGGAATCACAGGTGCGCGGAAGCTGGCTCCGACGCCGCCGAGTTGAGCGGAGTGGTTGTACGCTCCAGCGGAGCTCAGAGGAGCAACAGTGACGCCATTGGTGTCAGTTACGCCGCCGTAGAGGAAGGCGTTGTTGGTGATACCGGGGTAGATGGTTTCATGCGCGAAGCGGGCGATGCCGAAGACTTCATAATGGCCCCAGCCCGGATCGATGGCCACCTTGGCCAGCAGGTCGGGAGCCTGATTGAAGCTGATGCTTGCCAGCGGTGAGCAGATGTTCAGGTACTTGGTTGCGCCAGTGACCAGGCCGGCAGCCTCACTGTAGGTGGTGTAGGTCGAGTTGGAGCAGCTGCCAGTGGCTGCGTTGTAGTTGCCGCCGTTAGCTCCCGCGCTGCCCATTACCGAGTACGGAGTATTGCCCGCGAGCGTTGCGCTGTAGAGAATTTCGGGGTTTTCCGCCGCGACGCCGAAGGCCACATGCTGGAAGGTCTTAGTGACCCGGAAGCCGAACTGACGTGTCCACACAAAGCCCGCCGAGTAGTTCGGGTCGATGGTCAGCGGCGTGAGGATGTCCCCGGAGAGGTTGGAGATGGCGTGCCTGTCTTCGGTGGCCAGCGACCAGAGTTGGCCACCCGTAAATGCCCAGCCGTTGTTCAAGGCCGCCTGACCCCACACAACGCGCTGGCGCAGCAGGTAGCTGTTGGACTGATTGCTGTTGGAACTCGTGCCGGTGCCGAGGAAGTCAGCCTCGACGTACCCGCGTGCAGTTCCCCATGAGGTCTTGCCTTCCGCCATCAAAGAGATGCGCGACTGACGAGCGGACCCGTAGAACTCACTCAGATCGTAAGCGTCTGCATGCTCGTAAGGAAGCGCGCTGAATGCGGTCGGGATATCGCCACCGGTGGCATGATTGCGGTACACGGTTTCAGCCGCCATGAAGCCGCCGGGGGTGAGTGTGATGCCTTTATAGTGCAGCGTGTCGGGATTCTCGATGGCCTTCTTGATCGAGGCCTGACCATCCTGAACCGTGCTCACCAGATTGACCTGGTTAGTTTTGAGATCCGATACAGTAGATTGCAGCGTAGTGACCGCAGAAGCGTTTTCGGTGACCGCCTGCTGCTGCGATGAGGCGGCAGCTTCTGCGCGAGATGCAGAAGCCTGAGCAGCCGCGGCTGCATCCTGAGCCTGCTTCAGCTGAACGTCCTTGTTGGACAACTCATCCTTCAGTGAGTTGATCTGGTTCTGCATTTCCTGCTTGAGCTCTTCCAACTCAGCGGCAGTGGCTGCCGGGGCCGGTTTGGGCTTGGCCGCTGGTTTGACGTGCTTCCTGGCTGCCGGTGTTGGTGTCTGCGCGGGCGCAGGTTCCGATTCAGATGCGTACCCATGCATAGAAATAAGTCCCGCTGCCATAACTGCCACAGCGATGGTTCCGATCTTGATATTCATTGAGCCTCTCAGGATGAATTGCATCTTGCAGATACTTTCTGCCGGCTGAGGCGTTTTTGCGCAGAGTAAGGGGAGGAAAGATAGACTGCTTCCCGCTCGCCGACAGAGGTTTCCGCTCATTAGCCTTACAGATGCGTGTGAATATTTAACGAATTAGCCCGGAATGCATGTTGCAAACGTGTAAATTTACCGATCCGATCTATCGAGTGTTACAGCAGTATGAATTCAAGCACGCAGACCCGCCTATTGTTACAGTTACATGAACGCATGACTTCGTTGGTCGAATGTTACAGTTTCGCGAATCGGACAGTATCCGATTACAGCCTGCCATTCCGCTCCTACTTATTTGTTTCCGGAGGCTTTGCAGCACCCAGCAGATTGGCGAGCAGCCGATACGATCCAGGCACCAGTTCCGGTAGCTGCCGATACAAGGCATAAGCGACATATACATAGGTGCCTTTCCCGGGATGGGCCACGAGCAGCCCACCGCGTTGCGGATCCTGGCCGGTATCGGCGGTCTCCGTCAGCGGCGTGTATGCCGCATCCCAGGAATCCAGGAAAGAATGGCCGCGCTCTTCGACCCAGCCATCAAAGTCATGGGATGTGATCTGGTTGGGCCAAGTGAGCAGCGAGTTCTCTGGCGCGAGAATCTTTACCGGATCAGCCTCTTCGACAACTCGCTCCGGAGTGCGGCCCATGGAAAGTGAAAACGGAGCAGGGAAGGTGTTGCTCTGATACTGAACAATGAGCGTGCCGCCGCCTTCAACATAGCTATCAAGCCGCGCCTGCGCCATTCCCAATTCCGGACGCGCAGAGTAGGCGCGAATCCCCAGCACAATCACATCCCAGGCAGAAAGGTCGCTCGACAGCAGCTCATTGGTAGTCAGCAGATGCGAAGTAAGCCCAAGTCCCTCGATAGCCTCTGGAACGGTGTCTCCAGTGCCCATCACATAGCCGATCCGCAGCCCTGGAACCACCTTCACATCGACAGCGCGCGTCTTGATCTCTGCCTTGCGGTAGATGTTGTACGGGCGCAGGCCTGAGTAACCAACCCGTTGCCAGCCGCTCTCATACGTATGGCCGCCAGACTCTGCCTCGGCCTGTATTGTGAATGCCGCGTCCTTCGGCGCCGTCTGGTTCTCCGGTGGCTTGACCTCAAAGAGCATACCCGGGGTGTCGCCAAAGTACTTGCGATTAAACTCAGCCTCGACCGGAGTCGCAGTCCAGCCTTCGGGCAATTTCAGACGCACCTTGCCCTCGGCAGCGCTCTCGGTATGCACCGTTACTCTCACCGGCAGCGGGCTTCCGTCCAGCGGCAGAATCCGCGACTCAGGAGACACTCGCACGCCGATCCTGGGCGTGACCACCAGCGGTTCAAAGATGCCTCCCACGCCCACTTGTCGCTGCATCGTCTGCACAACTTCTCCTATCCGGATCGGCACGCCGTCATATCGAAACTCGGCCCACGCAGCCAGCGGATACGGCGCAAAGGATCGCCCGCGCCACTCCGGCCGGGAAACGTCGTAATAAGGCTGTTCAATCGTAGGCCGCGTGAAATAAGGCTCCGTTGGCGTAGCGTTCTCCGGCACGCGCGCAGAAAGAGTCACATCACTGCCTGGAGCAGGAGTGGCGGCGCTGCCTGTTCTCGACGCTCCAGATGCCCCGGACGTCCACGACCGTCCATCGCTGCTCTCGATCCACACCCGCTCCAGCTTGGCCTTGCCAGTTGCGTCGCCGGTATGAATGCGCACCTCCAGCGGTTCTCCCGGAGAAACGCTGCGCGAGGTCTCCTGGATCCCTCCGCCAAATGGCCCTCCGCCTCCGCTGCCAGCCGATTGAGTAGTGAACGCCTGCAGATCCAGCCCAAGAGCTTCAGCCAAAGCCCGCTGAAATTGCTCAACCTTCAGATCCAGCTCGGCAATCAGGTCGCCCCGTTCTCGCGAGTCAATCTGGCTGTGTGCAACCCGCTCCCGCAACGTCATCGCCGCCTGGTAGCCGGTCTTGAGCACTGGCGCAATCGCCTCAGGATGCGCAGCCACATATTGCTTCTGCGCAGCCGATACATGGGTAGCGATCTCCCCGAGCGCTGGTTTCAGCCAATCGGGCGGCGTTCCGGAAACCAGCGAGGCAAGCCCTTCGATGCCAGTCGGTATGCCAGCGAAGAAGCCGCTCTGAACTCCGCTCAAGCCCTGCACGCTCGTCGCCCAGCGGTGATACTCCGACTCACCACCGTCCGAGAGCGTTGGATTGCCGCCTCCATTCTGCGACTTCTGCTCGCCCCAGCCCTCGCGGGCAATCTGTGTGTAGCTGCGCCCGAGCACCGGGTCATACGAGCCGGTAGGAATCTCCACGTCCGTCGAAAGCGGCTTTGCGGACCACTCCTGGGTGACGTAGTTGTAAAACCTCACCGGAGCCCACTTTCCCGTCGCGTAGTCGAACATTCCCTTTCCCGTGACCGGAGCAAAGGGCATGCGAGAGAAAACAGCGCGCGGCGACCACGGCCTTACGCCCAGCGCAAACTGCTCGGGAAATACCTTGGGGTCGCCGGCCGCGCGATATGCCTCCTGCTCGATCGCAGCCGATACCTGATGCTGACCGTGCCCATCGGTAACGCCCCCGACGAAGGTGGAAACCAGCACCAATGGCCGCTCCCGGCGAATCGCCAGCACCGCGTCATAAAGCACCCGGTCATGCCCCCACTGCGAAAAGGCCTCTTCTTTGGTCTTGGAAAAGCCGAAGTCCGCCTCAGTGCCCCAATATTGCTTTACCGCATAGAATTGGTCAGCCCGCAACAGTTCGTTTGTGCGAATCAGTCCCAGAGCATCGTACGAGTCGGCTGAAATCGCATTCTGCCCTCCCTCGCCACGAGTCAGCGTCAACTGCGCTGCGCGCACGCCCTGGCCGCGAGTTTCGTACGTCATCATCGACCCGTCTTCATCGTCCGGATGGGCCACGATCATCATGAGGCTCGCCCACGTGCCCAACCGCTTGAGGCTCTGCTCCAGCGCCGCCGCGCCGCGGTCTTCAGGCAGCGGCAGCGCGACCTCTCTGGCTTCGGAGTGGGGAACAGTGAGAGCGGGCTGCTGGGCGATAAGGGAAGATGAGATGAGGCCGGAGAATGCCAGCCAAACCGCGGTCTGGCGCATGGCCTTCTCCATTTGCTGCATAGGGGGCTGAGTAGGACGCATCATTAACGCCAGTGTACAATCCGGGCAGTCCCGCGGCGGTCGAGGCAGCCGTTAACCCTTGCGCTTATCTCAAGATATGAATCCAAGCCGAGCTTCGACTGCCGCCAACCACGGCCTGGCTCGCCGCATCGGCCTGCCTTCCGCAGTTGTCCTGAACATGATGGACATGATCGGGGTGGGGCCTTTTCTAACCCTGCCGCTGGTGATCGCCGCCGCGGGCAGCAGGTTTGCAGTTTGGGCGTGGCTGTTGGGCGCTGGAATCGCGGTTTGCGATGGCCTGGTCTGCGCTGAACTAGGCGCGGCCTTCCCCCAGGCCGGTGGCTCGTACGCCTTTCTGCGCCAGATCTACGGAGAACACGGCGCCGGACGATGGATCTCCTTCCTGTATGTGTGGCAGCTGAGTTTTTCCGCGCCGCTTTCAATCGCCTCCGGCTGTATTGGCCTGGCGACGTTTTTGACCTATCTGTGGCCTGCGCTGAACGTGCAGTTTCTAGCAGGTCTCCCTTGGATGCACAGGGCAAATATCCACGGGACTAATTTCGTCGCCGCGGCCGCTTGCCTGCTGGTGACAGCTCTGCTCTATCGCAATCTCACGTCGATCACCAGGATGGCGTGGGTGCTTTTTTCCGGCGTTCTGCTCACGCTGACCGGAGTAATCGTTTCAGGTTTTGTCAGCGGCGCCCACGCTGGTATGGGCCATGGCTCAAGCGGATGGCAGCTTTCGCATCTCATCGCCTGGCCGTCGGCTGCACTGCTGCCGGCACTGGCGCAAGCCACGATGATCACCTGCTACGACTATTGGGGCTACTACAACATCTGCTTCCTGGGCTCGGAGGTGAAGCGGCCCGAGAAGACCATTCCACGCGCGATTCTCATCTCCATCGCCGTGGTCGCGACGCTCTATGTAGCGATGAATCTTGCGGTCCTTCCCTCGCTGGATGTGATTTCAACGACCGCAGCCAAAGCGGGAATGCAAACGCGTCTGGCGCTGGTGGCAGAGATAGCCCAGTCCGCCTTCGGTCGCCTGGCCGGGCAGATTCTGGCCGCTCTCATTCTCTGGAGCGCATTCGCCTCGGTCTTTTCGCTGCTATTGGGTTATTCGCGCGTGCCCTACGCGGCAGCGCGCGATGGCAACTATTTCTCGGCGCTCGCAGCGGTCCATCCGCGCCACGGATTTCCCCATCGCTCCCTCATCGCGCTCGGCTTGGTGGCAACATGCTTCTGCTTCTTCTCTCTGAGCCAGGTGATCACGCTGCTGGTCGTCATCCGAATCCTCCTGCAGTTCCTGCTGCAGCAGGCGGGCGTGATCTGGCTCAGATTCAAGCAGCCCGATCTGCCGCGTCCTTTCAGGATTCCTCTCTACCCACTCCCGCCGATTCTAGCAATGGCTGGATTTCTTTTCATCCTCATCTACCGTCCCAAACCGCTCCTCGAACTAGGCGCTGCCGCCGCCATCGCCGCCAGCGGCAGCGCAATCTACTTCCTCCGCGCAAAATCCCGCCAGGAGTGGCCCTTCCATAAGCACTAGCGTCAGCCTTTGCCCTTGCTTTTCTGTCTGTCATTCCCAGAGGGAATCTGCTTCTGCCGTTGCCCTTGCCCTGGCAATTCACCATTCATTCGCCCTCACCGTTCCCATCCACAACGGAATCCAAAGCGTCAGTCCCTCGTTTTATTGCCTTTATCGGCTCAAATCCGCCATCCGCCCAGCGAACAGGTATTCTGAAAAGAGGCTCAAAGCCGCAACAAGGAATCCAACGTGTCCGAAATCCCTGTACCTGAACAAGAAGTCCTCGCGCAGCTCCCCAACGTCCGCATCGCTGTGCTTGGCACAGGTAAAATGGGCGGCATTCTCCTTCAGGCTTTTCTGAAGCAGAACCTCTTTGCTCCCGACCATATTCATGCGACTGTTGGACACGCCGAGCGTGCGCTGGCGCTCTCCACGCAGTGGGGAGTCGATGTTTCGACCGACAACCTGGCCGCAGCACAGCAGGCCGACCTGATCCTGATTGGCGTCAAGCCCTTTCAGGTGCTTGACCTGGTGGCGCAGATTCGTCCCGCGCTAACTGAGAGCAAGACCATCGTCTCTTTTGCCACGTCGGTGAAGACCTCGGCGATCGAGGAGGCGGCAGGAATTGACATTGGCGTGATCCGCGCCATGCCCAATACGCCTTCTGCGCTGGGTGCGGGTATGGCCGGCCTGTGCCGGGGACGCTTTGTCACCAACACCCAGATGGAGTTGGCGCAGCGTATCTTCGAGACCATCGGCCGCACGGTGACGGTGGACGAGAAGCACATGGACGCGGTGACCGGCCTTTCCGCATGTGGACCAGCATTCATCTACATCATTCTGGAGTCGCTCGCCGAAGCCGGCGTCAAGGTCGGCTTGCCCCGCGACACAGCGACCCTGCTGGCCGCGCAGACCACCTTTGGCGCAGCCAAGATGGTTCTCGACACCGGCTACCATCCGGCGCTGCTCAAGGACGCCGTAACCACGCCCGCAGGCTGCACCATTGACGGCATTCTGGAGCTGGAAGAAGGCGGCTTGCGCGTAACCCTGATCAAGGCCGTGATGCGCGCCACGCAGCGGGCCAAAGAGCTGGCTGCCGGTTAAGAATTCAGTGGCCTGAAAATGCCTACGCCCGTCACCCAATCGCCGCTGCATAACCCGGAACTGGATCAGGTTCCAGAGGCGGCGTTGACCACAGGCCGGCCGCAATGGATGCCGTCATATATCCCTGAGTTGCAGGGACTGCGAGGCGTCGCGGTGCTGGCAGTGGTCGTATACCACTGCCATGCGCGGCTGGAAGGTACCTGGATCCACTATGCCTCGCTCTGGGGCTGGGTGGGCGTGAATCTCTTTTTCACTCTCTCAGGATTTCTGATTACTTCGATCCTGATCGAAGCGCGGGACAAGCCGCACTACTTTCGCAACTTCTATGCGCGGCGGGCGCTGCGAATCTGGCCGGTCTATTTTTTGCTATTGGCGGTCTGTTATTCGGTGCCGGAGTGGTTCCTGGGCGATACGCTCGCCAACCAGACCCATTGGAAGACATTGGTAGCGTACGCACTTTTTGTGCAGAATTTACGCCACACGGCCCTGCCTGGAACGCTGGGGCCAACCTGGTCGCTGGCCATCGAGGAGCAGTATTACTTCGTCTGGGCGCCGATCATGCGCTTTGCCAAGGGCAGGTATCTGGGCAGGTATTTGGGCTGGCTCCTGCCTGGGATTCTGGTGGCGATGCTCGCCGTTTCGCCGCTCATCCGCTTTCTGCATCCGCATTGGCTTACTGGAACCAATACGGCGATTCATTTGGATGGCATTGCGATCGGCAGCTTGCTGGCGCTCGGGCTCTACAGCCTGCCCTTGGCGCGGCGCACCTGGCTTTGGATAGGTGTAGCTGCTGCAATCGCCGGTCTTTGGGCCACGGCTACGATTGCCGGAGGCACGTCGTTTCTGGATTCCGCGCTGGCGCTCTGCTTTGCCGGAGTGGTTCTCATGGTGATTGCTGGAACCGGAGCGCGCAACCCCCTCGCGGTAGTGCTGAGGCGTGGGCCGCTGCCGTTTTACGGGCAGATCAGCTATGGGATGTACATGACGCACATCCTGGTCTTCGTCTACTTCGGCAATTTCGACGCCCGGCTCGACGACAAGTACCATCTCGGCATTGCAGGAAATCTGGCAATCGTTGGTTTGCGGCTGGTGGCGTCTACGCTTGTAGCCTCCGCGCTCTGGTACGGATTTGAATCGCAGATTCTGAAGCTCAAGCGGTATTTCAAGAACACCTGAGTCTCTTTTCGGGGAGTAGTCACGCACCCACCTACATCCGGGCTCGTGCCTTGCCTGAGGCACTTTTCCTTGGGCGAAAAGAGGCCATGCACTACCATCGGGGTATATGCGGCCAACGGTCATCCTGCTCTCCTTCAACTCTGAGAACACCCTGGGCGCGACCCTGGCCCGCGCTCGCCAGGTTTCGGAAGAAATCTTTGTCATCGATTCCTTCAGCTCCGATGGCACCGTCCAGCTCGCCGAATCCTACGGGGCAAAGGTCGTCCAACGCGCGTTTGACAACTACGGAGCGCAGCGCAATTGGGGCATCGAGAATCTTCCCATCACCAGGCAATGGCAATTGCATCTCGACGCCGATGAGGTTAT
>Ga0302324_100009430_pt1 | contig 20418 bp, 23 predicted proteins | sample Palsa_T0_1_FD_201949 | JGI IMG/M metagenome (GOLD analysis project Ga0302324, IMG submission 201949) | Peat permafrost microbial communities from Stordalen Mire near Abisko, Sweden - Palsa_T0_1 | ecosystem: Environmental > Terrestrial > Soil > Palsa > Peat permafrost | place: Sweden: Abisko...
CCAAGCCGCCATCGAAGAGGCCGCCCTGGCGACAGCCGCCGCTGTCAGCTTGGCCGCTGACCAACGACGCCTGGCCGGCGAACAGGGGCAACTGACCGCGTACCTCTCTGCGCAGCGGGCGGCGGTGGCCGCCCTAGCTGGGCCGACGTCGGCAGCTGATGGACTCAGCCTGCTCGCGCCATCAGCGCTGAGCGCGGCCCAGTTGGTCGCCTGGTACTCGGCCAGCGGCTACGTCGATTTCACTCCGGCGACGATCAACCAGCTTGCGAACTGGTACATCGGAGAGGGGGAGACGGTGGGTGTACGCGGCGACGTGGCGTTCGCCCAAGCCGCACTCGAAACGGGTGGTTTTAGCTCACCCGACGCGGTCAACCTCAACAACTACGCCGGCATCGGCCATTGCGACAGCTGCGCGTCTGGCTGGGCATTTCCGTCGCCCCGAACCGGGGTTCTCGGTCAGCTGCAGCTGTTGCGCATATTCGCCGGCCCCGGCACTCCGTCCGTTGACGCGGCGGCCCCGGTCCTGCCCTCGCTGACGTCGGCCAACCAGGCCAGAAGCGGGTGCTGTGATACGTGGGAGTCGTTGACGGGGGTATGGGCCACCGACCCGGCCTATGGGTCGGAGATCCTCTCTCTGTACCAGCAGATGTTGCTCTTCGCCCTCACGGATCAGAGCGGCGAGGCTACCGACTAAGGGCCCGCGTGGCGGCCGGCCTGGACGACCGAACCGTGATGGCAGACCATCTGCCACCCGTCCGGGCCGGAGCCCCGCACGAAGATGTTGATCGTGGCCACCGTCACCCCACCCTGGTCGCCGAGCAGGTTCTCGTCAAGCGAAACCCAAGCGGTGTCGCCGACCTGGATGGCGCGCTCCCGGGTAAGCACGAACTGGATCTGCTGACCGCCCTGGAACAAGGCGAAGAACGAGGCCGCCACCGGCCCCCAGCCCTCCAAGGTCGCCCACCCCGGATGGGTACAGATCGCCCGGTCCGAACGTTCCCACAGGTCCGACATGGCATCGAGATCCTTCGCTTCGAATGCCTCGTAATACCGCCGGTTGGCAGCGAGGACACCATCGGTCGTTCGCACCGCGCGACCGTAGCGCTCCGGTGGCGGTGCACCACGCGCCGGGCGCCCCTTTTTCCAAATCGTCTACGGTCGCTGTCATGATGCCCCCCGAGACGGGTCCACGCGTCCGAGGTGCCGGTGGAGTCGAGATCGCCACCTATCGCCTCGGGGGCGACGGCCCACCAGTGATGCTCTTGCACGCCACCGGCTTCCACGGCCGCGGCTGGCTACCACTGGCTCCGGCGCTCACTGATCACTTCAGCGTGTGGTCCATCGATCAGCGGGGTCACGGCGCGTCCGGCAAGGCTCCGAACGGCCGTTACGACGACTGGAGCGTCTTCGTCGACGACCTGTTCGCGGTGTTCGACGCCCTCGGCCTCGACGGATGGCGAGGCTTCGGTCACTCGATGGGCGGTGCCATATCCCTGCTCGCCGAGCAGCGCCAGCCCGGCACGTTCACGCACCTGTGCTGCTACGAGCCGGTCGTGTTCCCGCCGATACTGGCTACCGACGGCTTCGGCGAAGGCAACTCCATGAGCCAGCTGGCCCGCAAGCGGCGGCCGGCGTTTTCCTCCCGTGAGGAGGCCAGGGACAATTACGCGGCCAAGCCGCCCATGAACGGCTTTGATCCGGTGGCCCTCGACGTCTACGTGACCTACGGGTTCGTGGACGATCCGCTCGGAGGCGTCACGCTGGCGTGCGCCCGCGACGACGAGGCTTCCGTCTATGAAGGGGCGCCCAGGAGTGGCGCCTGGGACCGCCTCGGTGACGTTCGCCCTCCCGTGGCCGTCCTCGGCGGCGGCAACCCGCACGACCCGGTCAGCCTGATGATCGACGACGTGGCCCGCCGACTCCCCCGCGGGGGATCCAAACGACTCGACGGCCTCACCCACTTCGGTCCGTTCGAAGACCCCCTCCGAGTGGGGCGAGTCGCGGCGGAGGCGCTCGGCGCAGGCGGCGGTGGACGATCCACCATGGCCGTCGCACCCGCCGTTTAGCCTTACCAGCGATGGCTCTGCCCCTGCCGACCTCCCTGTCGCCGTCGAAGGTGTCGTCCTTCAAGGACTGCGCCTTGGCTTTTCGGCTGTCGGCGATCGACCGGTTACCGGAGCCACCGTCACCACACGCCGCCAAGGGCACCCTGGTGCATCGGGCCCTCGAGCTGCTGATGTGGGAGGAGGACGGTGCCGGACGCACGATCGATGCCGCCCTCGACAAGCTGGCGCGGGCCGTCCCCGAGATACTCGATGGTCCCGAGTACGCCGGTCTCCCCCTCGACGCGGCCGAGCGGGCGGAATTCGTGGCCGACGCCGAGGTGCTGATCCGCAACTACTTCGCGTTGGAGGATCCGCGGACCGTCCGGGTTCTCGGCACCGAGTTGCGCCTTTCGGTCGAAATCGGGACGCTGAGGCTGTCGGGCATCATTGACCGGCTGGAGTTGGATGCGGCTGGCGACCTGGTAATCACCGATTACAAGACGGGCCGGGCCCCCTCGGTCCACTTCGAACAGTCCCGGTTGGGCGGCGTGCACTTCTACGCGTTCCTGTGCGAGCAGGTCCTCGGTCGGCGGCCGGCGCGGATCCAGCTGCTCCACCTGCGCGAGCCGCTGGCGATCTCCAGTGTTCCGTCCGACCAGTCGATCCGGGGCCTCCGCCAGCAGACTCTCGCGGTGTGGGCCGCGGTCGAGCAGGCGTGTGCCCGGGAGGACTTCCGCCCCAAACCCGGCTGGGCGTGCGGTTACTGCGCCTTCCACGAGTACTGCCCGGCCGTGGGTGGAAATCTGGACCGCCTGCCTGCCGGGGCCGGATGAGCAAGAGCCGATGGCGACCTCCGACGGTCCCCATCCCGTTGGAGATCGACCGCATGGACGCGGTCATGGACGACTGGTTCGACGCCCATCTTCGGGGCCGGCCCGCGGTCGACCGGATGATGTACTCAGCGAGCGCGCTCGGTGATCACGGTCTGATATGGCTGGGCTTGGCCTTGTTGCAGGCTGGCCGCCATCGCCGTGACTGGCAGCGGCCCCTGGTGCGAGCCGCGGCGGGGCTCGGGATCGAATCGGCCCTGGTCAACGGTCCGGTCAAGTGGATGTTCCGCCGGACCCGCCCCGTCCAGCACGGTCCCCGACCCATGCACCTGCGCCAACCGCGTACGAGCAGTTTCCCGAGCGGTCACGCCACCGCCGCCTTCTTCGGCGCGGCCTTGCTCCGCGACGACGACCCGCTGTGGCCCCTGTACTACGCCCTCGCCGTGGTGGTGGCGGCCAGCCGGGTCCACGTCAAGATCCATCACGCATCCGACGTGATCGGTGGCATCGCGATCGGCATCGCTCTCGGTGAACTGGCCCGACATCTGGTCCCGGTGGGGACACGCGCCAATCGGGCCGACGGCCGGACCGACACCGGACCGGCCCGCGTCCACCCTGCCAGCGAGGAATCGTCAGGGCTCCTGGCTGGTTGACTGTAGACATGAGCACCTCGTTTGCCGTGACGTGGGACTACCGATGCCCCTTCGCCCGCAACGCCCACGAGCATGTCTTGACTGGACTAGAGGCCGGCGCACCATGGGACGTCCAATTCACGGCCTTCTCGCTGGACCAGGCCCACGTGGAGGAGGATCGACCCGCGGTGTGGGACGAGCCCGATCGGTACCCCGGTCTGCTGGTCAACATGGCCGGGATCGTGGTGCGGGACCACCTTTCCGACCACTTCCGCCAGGTGCACCGGGCGCTGTTCGCGGCCCGCCATGACCAGGCCCTCGATCTCCGCAACCGCGACATCCTGGCGAAGGCGCTCGCGGATGCCGGCGTGGACGCCGGCGCGGTGCTCGCCGAAGTGGATTCGGGCTGGCCGCTCAAGACCCTCAAGGCCGAACACACCGATGCGGTTGACCGGCTGAGCGTGTTCGGGGTTCCGACCTTCATACAGGGCGACCAAGCCGTCTTCGTGCGCCTGATGGACCGTCCAGGCGACGATGCGGAGCAGGCCACGTCGTCTGTCAACCGGGTCCTCGAACTCATGGGTAGCTGGCCGGAGCTCAACGAGTTCAAGTACACCACGAAGCACCACTGAGCGGCCCCTTTTCGACTTGGCCCGACGCCCGCCGACTCCGCGTGTCCCGCCAGAGGACCTCTCCACCGGTCACTCCGGTGGTCTGGCCGCTCTGGGTCTGCGCTCAGGTGAGCCGGTGCGCTGGCGCCCGACCGAGGCCGCCCGGTGGCAGGTGGGCGTCGTTACCCGGCGCGAACGCGACGGCAGCATCGGCGTGACCGATCACCGCGGCCTGGCCCGCAGCTTCGCCGTCGAACGTCTCGAGGTGGGCTGCGCCGGCCCCCGAGGCGCACCGCGGTGGGAGCCGCTCGCCGATCGGGCCGCTCGCAGCGAGCAACTCCGGCTGCTCTGAGTGTGGGATGGCGTATGGGATGGCGCGGAAGGCGCCCAAGGAACGGTCGTTTGGTCCGGTCCCTAGAAAGAGGGGTAGTCTCCGGTTTCCTGGGTCGGCCAGGAGTTGCTGGGGATCGTAGGGGGCCGGTTCTAAATGGATGCTGTTCGAGGCGTTGGTATCCGTTTCGCTCATTGGCGACTGGGGGTAGTGCTCCTGGCGATCTCGATGGCGGTGGTAGCCGTCGAGTCGGGATCAGGGCCTGCGTACGCGGGTGTGGCCCTGGTGTCGGGGCAGGCGGGCAACTTGGCCGGTGTCAGCGCCTATTCCGCGACCGACGCCTGGGTTGTGGGATCCACCGGAAACGGTTTCTTCCCGCCGTCTGAAACAACGACGGCGCATTGGAACGGGACCAGTTGGAGCCAGGTGGCGAGTCCAAATCCGGCGGGGTCGGCAGGCGAGAATAGCCTCGAATCCGTCAGCGACCTGTCGCCGAACACTGCCTGGGCGGTGGGCTACGACTTCGACTCGGCGACAGATTCGCAGTTGACTCTCGTCTTGTTCTGGAACGGAACGACTTGGACGCAGCAATCGACCCCCAACCCGGGCGGTACCAGTTCTGGTGAGAGTTTCCTGTATGGCGTGACTGCCGTCTCTCCGAGCGACGCGTGGGCCGTCGGAGAATACTTGGACTCGACGACCGGGGATGTAGATTCGCTGGTACTTCATTGGAACGGAACGGTCTGGACACAAGTGGCCAGCCCCAATCCGGCGACATCCGGGAACACCCTCTCGGCGGTCACTGGGATCTCGGCAACCGACGCCTGGGCGGTTGGTACGTACACCAACGCGGCCACCGACGCGTCCGAAACGTTCGTAGTTCATTGGAACGGACATTCCTGGAGTCAGGTCCCTAGCCCGAATCCTGCGGGCGTCACGACGTATGGCAGCCAAAGCGTCTTGAATTCGGTGAGCGCAATCTCGCCCAGCGACATCGAGTCGGTTGGTTGGTATCAAACCAGTCCGACCTCCGCCCCCGCCGAAACGCTCGCCTTGCGCTGGAACGGTCATCAATGGGATCAGATGCCGACACCGAATCCTGGTGGAACGACGAGCGATTCAGACGCCAGCCACCTATTCGGAGTCAGCATCGTCTCCGCTACAGACGCCTGGGCGGTCGGTGCCTATACGAACCCCAAAACCGAAGCGGTACAGACGCTCACATTACGTTGGAATGGCAAGGCCTGGGACCAGACCGCAAGCCCAAATCCAGGAGGCACCAAGAGTCAAGGAGACGTCGGTCAGCTCTTCGGCGTGAGCACCGTCTCCGCTAAAGACGCCTGGGCCATCGGCGACTATGGCGGGCAGCCCGAAACCCTGCTCCTGCACTGGAACGGATCCAACTGGTCCAAGGCCTAGCGCCGATCTTCGCAGCCGAGGTCGCGTCGATCCGACACCCGGCGCCCGAGCCGCTGGTCCGGGGTGACTGGTCCGGGGTGACTGGTCCGGGGTGACTCGGGCCACAGTCGGGTGGAGATCTCCACCCGGGCGATCCACCCGGCAAACCACCCCTGAGTGGACGACGCCACGACGTCTGAGGCCGACACTGAGGGCCATGACCTTCTCCGATTACTTCATCGACATCGCCCTCATCGCCTTGGTGGTTCTGCAGGTCCGGGGCCGCCGCCTGACTTTGCACAGCCTGCTGCTGCCAGTGGCCCTGTCCAGCTGGGCCGCGATCACCTACCTCCACGGGATCCCCACCGCCGGCAACGACCTCGTCCTCGTAGTCCTCGGCGCCGGCTTGGGCATCACCCTCGGAGCGCTCGCAGGATTCTTCACCAACGTGACCGTCGGCGCCGACGGGCATCCCTTTGCGAAGGCCGGCGCGCTGGCCGCGATCCTCTGGGTCGCCGGCGTCGGCACCCGCCTCGCCTTCCAGCTCTACGTCAGCCACGGCGGCGCGAGCGCCATCGCCCGCTTCTCTGCCTCGCACTCCATCACCTCAGTCGAGGCGTGGGTCGCGGCCTTGATCCTGATGGCCGTGGGCGAGGCCCTGACCCGGAACGCAGTGGTCGCCTTCCGGGGCTACCAGCTCGCACCCATGCACTTCTTGGGCCAAACGGGCATGATTGACGCCGGTGATCGCGCTTACTGATCCTGCCACCGTCGGGAGCCGCACGCCGCTCGCGTCGGTGATCAACCTGGCGTCGCTGTCGCTCCTGGTGTGGGGCATTACCACCGAGGCCCATCTGGGCCTCGGTGGTCGTCATTTGGTGGCCCTGATCGCGCTCGTGCTCGCCGGCGCCAGCTGGATCGGGTGGATCGCCGGTCGCCACCTCGACCTACCCCAGCTGGCCCTCTTCTCGGCGGCCCTCTGCGGCCTAGCAGGCGGGGCCCTCACCCCCTTCGCTCCCCTGGCTCTGGTGTTCGTAGGGGTCGCCGCCCTGTGGGCGACGATGGCGTGGGACTTCTCCACCGCGGTGTGGATCGCGCTGAGCGGGCCGGCCGCGATGGCGGTCGCCTTGCCGCTAGCCGGGCACGATCCCGCTCCCCTCGGCGGCGCGGCGGCGGTCATCGTGGCGGGAGCGGCCATGGGCATCAGCCGGCGCCAGTCACTGCAGGCCACGACTCGGGCGGCAGAGATCAAGGTGACTGAAGCGCGGGCCGAAGCCGAGCGGGCCCGGGCCGAGCTCCTGGCCGGGCGCAACCACATGGCACGCGAACTCCACGACGTCCTCGCCCACACCCTCTCGGCGCTGTCCCTGCAACTGGAGGCCCTCGACGCGGTCATCAGCGCCGAACCCGAGCCTTCCGCGGAGGTCCGCGAACAGCTCGAGGTGACGAAGCGCCTAGTTCGCACCGGCCTCGAGGAAGCCCGAGGCGCGGTCCGGGCCCTCCGGGAGGATGCCCCGCCGCTGGTGGAGCAACTGGCCGGGTTGGCCGGCGACCGCCACGCCGCCCTGGACATCACCGGGTCGCCCCGGCGCCTCGGCCCCGACGTGTCCCTCGCCCTCTACCGGGTCGCCCAAGAGGCGCTCACCAACGTCGTCAAGCACGCGCCCGGTGCGACCGCCGAGGTCAAGGTGGCATTCGAGGACGACGTCGTGTCGATCTCAGTCACCAACGGACGTTCTCACGCCAATGGTTCGCCGCCCTCCAACGCCGGCGGTGGCTATGGAATACAGGGGATAAAAGAGCGGGTCCTTCTGCTCGGCGGGCGGGTCGAGGCCGGTCCGACCGAGGAGGGCTGGCGGGTGCTCGCCGAGGTGCCGGCTTGAAGGTCCTCATCGCCGACGATCAACGGGTCGTCCGCGAGGGTCTGGCCACCATCGTGGGCAGCCTGCCCGACCTGGAGGTCGTGGGCCTGGCCGCCAATGGCGAGGAGGCCGTGGCCCTCACCGCCGAACAACGACCAGACGTGGTCCTGATGGACCTCCGCATGCCGGTAATGGACGGCGCCGCCGCCACCTCGGCCATCCGGGCCCGCCACCCCGCAACGTTCGTGGTGGTGCTCACGACGTATGCCGACGACGAGTCGATCATCGCCGCCTTGTCCGCCGGCGCCTCGGGCTACCTCACCAAGGACGCCACCCGAGACGACATCCGTCGGGCCCTCGAGGCGGCCGTCGCCGGCCAGACCGTCCTCGACCCAGCCGTCCAAGCCACCCTGATCCAGGCGGCCAAAGCCGGGACCCGAGCCCAGATCGCCCCTGCCCAAACCGCGGCGCGCCACCTGCCCGATGGTCTCACGCAGCGGGAGGCGGAGGTCCTAACCCTCATCGCCCAAGGCAGATCCAACAGCGAGATCGCCTCGGACCTCTTCGTCGCCGAGACGACCGTCAAGACTCACGTAAACCGGATCTTCGCCAAGACCCAAAGCCGGGACCGGGCCCAAGCGGCTGCCTACGCCCACCGCCACGGTCTGGCGGAATAGCCTCGGCCAGCGGACCAGGAGGCGGTCCGAATCACCCCACCCGCGAGCCAAACCTGAAGACGTTGCCATCGGGACGGACTGGCAAAATTGGTGGCAATCGCTTGACCCTTGCGATCACGGTAACGGTACCTGACGTCACTCGCACAGAGCCGCAGACGATTCAGCGGCGGGCGGTGACTACGAGTGCTGGTTATGGCGGCGAGGTGGGCGGTGACCACGACCAGCGCGGGTTATGGCGGCGAGGCGGGCGGTGACGACGAGAGCGCCGGTTATGGCGGGGTGGGGGGTGGTGGCGGGGCTCTGCGGGAGTGGCTGGGGTGGCGGGGGTCGTGGGGTGGGACGAAGGCCCGTTTGCCTTTGCCTTCGATGAGGGCCCAGCCGTGGTGGGTTTTCTGGCGGTGGTGGTGACCGCATAGCCGGTCGAGGAGGTCGAAGCCGGTGAAGTGGGTTTTGGCGTAGTCGTGGCGGTGGTCGTATTGGAGCCCGTTGCGTGAGGAGCAGCCCTGGGCGGCGCAGGTCGGATAGAGGAAGTCCAGGGCGGACCGCTGGTAGGCGTTGGGGTGGCGTCCGTGGTGGTAGACGCCGACCAGCGCTTGGGCTTTGGTGAGGATCCCGATGATGAAGGGGTTCTCGGTGGCGAGGAGTTCTTCGACGACGGAGACCGGGACGGGGCCGTAGCCGGCGATCTCGCAGAGCTCTCCCTCGAGAGCCACGCCGCGAAGCAGGGCGTCGAGATCGACGCGGACCATGACCCGGATCGGGCTTCCGGCGAGTTTCTTTCGCCGACGACCCCGCTTCGACTCACCAGCAGCGGCGCCGGTGCGGTCGACATCGGCGGGATCAGCCGGATCGGCGGTGTCGGCGGGATCGGCCGGATCGGCGGTGTCGGCGGTGTCGGCCGGATCGGCGGTGTCGGCGGGATTGGCGGCGTCGGCCGTGCGGTCGACGGCGGCGGGATCGGCGGTGTCGGCGGTGCGGTCGGCATGGGCGGGATCGGCGTCGCCAGCGGTGCGGTCGACGTCCGCGGTGTCGGCGGTGTCGGCGGCGTCGGCGGCGTCGGGGGTTGTGAATAGGTCGGGATCGGCATCTGCGGTGTCGGCGGGGTCGGGGGTGGCGAACAGGTCGGGATCGGCGGCGGGTAGTGTCGGTGGCGGAGCGGGCCGCCCGGCCAGCGTGGAGGCGTCGACTTGGGGGAACAGGCCGAGTTCGAAAAGGTCGGCCACGCCGAGTTCTCCGTCTCGGCCGGTGGCGATGGCGGCCATCAGCATCAGGGCGTCGTAGTCGAGGGCGTCGAGGGACTCGATGGCGGCCCCGGATTGGCGTCGCAGCATGTTGAGCCGGCGCCGGATGGGGTCGAGCATCCGCCACAGACTGGCGCCGTCCTCGGGATGGCCGTACAGGTGCGCCTGCAAAGCGCCGTCCCGGTCGGTCCAGCGACGCAGCGACCGCTTGGCGTGGCGGTCCCGCCGGCGTTGCTCGGCGTCGCCGCGGGCCGCTTTGACCTTCGCTACCTCGTCGTTGAGCTCGGGTAGGGAGCTGTGCTGGGCCTTGTCGATGAGTGCTGCGGCTTTGGCCGGATCGGCGGCCACACCGTCGGATATGGCGGTGGCCTGCTCCAGTGACACCTTCCCCGCTAGGGCGGCCGCGGCCACTTCGGGCTGCTCAGCAAGCCGGCGGCCGGTCTCCAGGGCCCGCTTGGCCGCGGCTGGGCTCATGCCGGCCTGGGCGGCGAGCTGTTCAGATGCTGAGCGATAGCCGTCGGCCTGCCAGCTTTTGCCCTCGGCGGAGCGGGCTGCGGCCAGGGCTTTGATCGACGCGGCCGACGCCTCGATCTGCGCGCACAACCGGACCACCTCGCTCGCCTGCGCCGCGGTCAAGGTGCGGGCGTCGAACTGGCCGGCGTACCTGGTGATCGATTGTTGGAGAGCGCGAAGCCCTTGGCACATGGCGGGTCGTCCAACTGGTGGAGGGGTCTACTAGGCCGGCTCTCCGCCGACGATCCCGCCCGACGGGTCGCATCGAACGTCTGTTCGATTATACCCCCCACGTCAGCGAAAACTCAACCGTTCCCCGCATCGAGAGCGCAGCAATCTCCGCTCGGATCTCCTCTTCGTACCGCGCCTTGCGATGGGGCGACATGACGGCGTGCCGAACAGAATCCGAGGGGTCTCAGGCGGTGCCCCCGCGAAGAGAGAACGAAGGCCGACAAGGACCCGAGGTAGTCGGAGGCGGTCACCTTCCACCGATTGCTCCCGGCTCGCTGGGCCAACCAGCCGTAATGGCCAAGCCGGTTGGGTCGAAGTCGGCGTGCTGGTAGACGACAGCTCGGCGCGAGGCCAACTGGCGGAGGGGGGGTGACGGCCGCGATGGTCGTCGAAGCCACCAACCCCCGAGCTGCGGCTCGTGCTTTCGCGGAGTTACCAGCGGCTCGCCAGTCGACTCACCGACTTGCTCCGCCTGTTAACACCGCTCCCCGCCAGCTGTCCGGCGACACCTTCGGGCTCATCTTCGAGGAATTGCTGTCCAACTCGCCTTGGCTGAAGGCCGGCTCGGCGGCGAGTTCTTCCGCCCTACTCGTCCGGCTCATCGTCGAGATCTTCACCCTTACCACGCGAAGGTCCTCGACCGGGCCTGCGGTTCGGGCAGTCAGACCGATGCCTCCGCCGCCTCGATGGCGCCGCGCAGCTGTTCGAGGAGGGCCTTGCCCGAAGCCAGGTCCATCTCCAATGCCACCCGGGCTTCGGTGCCGATGTCGTAGTTGGTGAAGTCGAGCAGCAAGGCGTGCTCCGCGACCGAATGGGTGGCGTGATCGTAGGCCACCGTCGCCTGGATGAGAGGAAACCAACCCCCGGGACCTTTGCCGACGCCGGCGATCGGCGTCGTGTTGGAGATCGTGGTGCACATGGAATCGCTCCCTTGTTCGTTGGTCGGCTCAGCCGGCAAGGTTCATTGCGAAGAAGGCAAAGATCTTGTTCCACGCGTCCATAGCTTGCACTGGACGGTACATGGGCGTGTGGTAGTAGAAGAACCCGTGGCCGGCGCCGTCGTAACGGTGGAACTCGTAGACGTTGCTCTGCTTCTCGAGCTCTGCCTCGTGGATGTCCACTTGCTCGGGCGTCGGATGTTGATCGTCGTTGCCGAAGATCCCGAGCAAGGGCGCGCCGAGGTGGCTGGTGAGGTCGATGGGGGCGACGGGACGGGCCGGGCTGAGCTGGTCCTCTGACATGACCACCCCGCCGCCCCACAGGTCAACCACGGCGTTGAAGCCAGGGACTCTCGAAGCGGCAAGCACGGCGTGGCGCCCTCCCGAACAGGAGCCGATGATGCCGACCTTGCCGTTCGTGTTGGGCTGGGCATTCAGCCAGCCGGCCGCCGCCTCGCAGTCGGCGACCACGCTGTCGTCATGGACTCCACCCTCTGCTCGCACTTTCGCGGTCACATCGTCTGAGAGGCCATGGCCGAAGCGGCAGTACAGATCGGGGCATATGACGTTGTACCCATGACGGGCCAGCCGCTCGGAGAACTCCTGATAGAACTCGTCCCAACCGGGCATGTGGTGGACCGCCACGATGCCGGGAACCGGGCCGTCGGTGTGCGGTCGAGCGACGTAGGCGTGTACCTGGTCGCCTCCTCCGCCCGAGTACTTGATGATCTCGGTAGTGATCCCGACGTGTCCGTCGGTGCGAAAGGTGTTCCACGTATCCATGTCCGCTCCTATCGGCTCGGCAGTAATGGTGGGAGATTCTGGCCGCGGATACCCCTGGATGCCAATGTCCACGTCCCTTCGCTTACGGCGGTTCAATCGGTCAGGAGCGCCAGCAGGTCTCGGAGGAAGTCGATGAGACCAGTGAAGTAGGTCTCCTGATCGTCGTAGAGGGCCATGTGGCTCCCGCCGGGGCAGTACAGGTAACGACCGTGTGGCAACAGGCCAGCCATCATCTCCGATGATCTGCGCCATCACGACCCTGCCACCCTCAAGACGCCGACGACCGCATAGCCGTAAGCAACTGGGCCTACGCTCGCGGCCATCGCCGCCTTTCTGGTCACCCCTATCGCAACCTTCGTCCCTCTCGTCGGGGTCACGCAATCGCAGGAGTTGGTGCTGCTCTTCGTCGTGCTTCCCTTCGTAGTCGCCCCGCTGGTAATCGCCTTCGTGGCCTGGAGGTCATCGGGTCAGCCCCGGCCGATTCGCACTTCGGTGATCCTGGCCGAGGGCCAACCGGCCGAAGGTGAGGTGCTCTCTATCAAGCCGTTGGGCACGATCATCGACATGCGGCCCATGGTGCGGTTCTCCCTCCGCGTGTCCGCCGGAGCCGGCGAGCCGCCATTCGATCTGGAGGTCACCCAGTCGCTGCCGCGGAGCCTGGTCCGGGAGTTCCGCGTCGGCGACGTCGTCGACGTCCGCGTGACGGCAGACCGGTCGGCAGGCGCGATTGTCTGGGGCGGGCCGCCCGTCGGCGGGTGAGGATGCCGAGACCTCGACGACCGCGACGGGTTGGCGAGGACCGGATCCTGTCGTTGCCGAATGTCGTCACCACCGCCCGGTTGGTGCTCGTACCGGTGTTCGTGTGGCTGCTGGTCCAACCGCATCACCGGGACTGGTTCACCGCTGCCATCCTGCTGGCCGCCCTGGGCTCCACCGACTGGGTGGACGGCCAGCTAGCCCGCCGGTTGGACCAGGTAACCAACCTGGGCAAGATCCTCGACCCCACGGCCGATCGGGTGTTGTTGGTCACCGCCGCCGTCGGCATCCTAGCCGTAGGTGCCATCCCCCTCTCCGTTGCGGTCATCGCCCTCGCCAGAGAGGGGCTGGTCGCCGTCGCAGCCGTGGGGCTGGCTCTCGCCGGGGCGAGGCGCATCGACGTCACCCTGATTGGCAAGGCGGGGACCTTCGGGCTCATGTGTGCGTTCCCGCTGTTCCTGACCGGGCACTCGACCGTCGGATGGCACCACATCGCCCTGGTGCTCGCCTGGGTGGCTGCGGTGGTCGGCCTGGTGCTCGGTTGGGTCTCGGTCGTCCTCTACATCCCCCTGGCTCGTGGTGCGCTTGCTGAGGGACGGGCTGCTGCTGGCGAGCAATGAGTTGCCGAACCTCGCGTACCAATGTAAAGTGAACGGTCGTCCGTCTTTTTTAAAAGGAGAATGGGAGACGCTCATGCGCGCAGGCGAGGCGAGTCGGACGGCCCGTCAGAACGCGTTGTTCCGCGCCCTCGAGGCCCGTCGCGCCGCTCCGGCCCGGGTCGCCGACGATCCGATGGCAGTGCAGTTCCTCAGCCCCGAGTTCCGGCTGCTGGCCGAACTAGCCCGCGTGCCGCCCCTACGTCGCCTCATCGAGGGAGTCATCGACAATCGCTGGCCGTGCGCCCGTGGCGGCGTCGTCGCCCGCACCCGATTGATCGATGAGACCGTCGTCGCAGAGCTTCCCCGGGTGCGACAGGCACTCATCTTGGGCGCCGGGTTCGATACCCGGGCCTACCGCCTGGGCGGGATGAAAACGGTTCGCGTCTTTGAGGTTGACCATCCGGCCACGCAGGCTGCCAAGCAGCACGTCCTTCCTCCTAACGGGCTACTCACCGCCCACGTCACGTTCGTACCTGTCGTGTTCGGGATGGACGACCCGGCTCGACAGCTCAGCACCGCCGGATTCGATCCGGATGCTCGGACCCTGGTGTTGTGGGAAGGGGTCACCAACTACCTCGATTCCGAGTCGGTGGATACCACCTTCGGGTTTCTGAAGTCGGCGCTCGGATCGGGGTCGCCCGTCATATTCACCTACGTGGATCGGGCCATGCTCGATGGGTCGGTCCGCTTTCCTGGCGCCGAGACGACGATGCGGGCGGTGGGTCGGGTCGGTGAGCCATTTACCTTCGGGTTCGCCCCGGACGAGGTGCCCGCCTACCTGGCCGAGCGCGGCTTCGAACTCATGTGGGACGTAGCAGTGTCCGACGCGGCGCAGCGGTTCTACCCGCCAGAGAGCTGCCCGACGGTGCCGGCCTACTATCACGTCGTAGCGTCACGAAGGACCTGACTTGCCGCGAGTGGATGAGAGCTACCTCGAGTCTCGGCGCAGACAGATCATGGACGCGGCCATCACCTGCTTCGCGCGGGAAGGTTTCCATCGCACCACCATGCAGGACATCGTCGCCGAAACCGGATTGAGCGCCGGCGCCATCTACCGTTACTTCCCGGCCAAGGAGGACATCGTGGCGGCCATCGCCTCCGAGCACCACAGCCGGGAGGCGGCCGTGTTGGCTGAGGCGAAGGCCGGGGCGGACGTGGGCGCTGCCCTCCGCGAGCTGGTCCAGGTGTCCCTCGGACGGCTGACCGATCCCGACGAACAGCGGTGGCGGCGGGTTACCGTCCAGGTGTGGGCGGAAGCCCTGCGCAACGACCGCGTGATGGAGATCGTCCGCAGCGGTCTCGACGAGCCGATCGACATCCTCGCCGATCTCTTCCGGCGAGGGCAGCTCGAAGGCATCGTGCCGGGCGAGATCGACGCGGAAGGTGGAGCCAGGGTGTGCGCTGCGATCTTCCAGGGGCTCGTCCTCCAGCAGGCGTGGTATCCCGAGCTCGACGTCGACGCCTACGTCGACACGGTCCTGGTCCTGGTCGACCGGCTGACCGAGCCCACCAAGCGGCGCCGGCGGTCGCCGGCGCGCTGAAATGTGGCGGATGGAACCCCGACCGAGCCAAGCCGAGCTCGAAGAGCTCGGGCTCTTCGACCCTGCGGCTCCCGACGCGGCTGACCGCTCGCTCCTGTTGAACTGGGCCTTCGACCTCGGCGCCACGCTCGACGAATTGGTCCGCGCCCATCAAACGCGGACCGACTCCCTCGGTGCCCTGCTTGTGGACCTGGTGTTGCGGCCTCCCGGGCCGACGGAGGATCTGGCGGCCTTTGCCGCTGGTTCGGGACTCGACGCGGACCTGGTGCGCCGGCTCTGGCTCGCTCTGGGCCTCCCCGATTCCGACATCTCGCCTGTCCGGGTTACTCCGGATGCCGCCGTGGCATTGCGGTTCTTCGCCGGGATGGCACCGTTTTTCGGTGAGGACGCGACCTTCGGGGTGGCCCGGGTGCTTGGCTCGTCGATGGCTCGTCTGAGCGAGGCGCTCTCCGGCGCCTTCCGTATGAGCGTCGAGGTCCCCAGCCGAAGCGCCGGGACGTCCTATCACGAGGTGGCGGGGCAGACCACCGCAGTCGTCAGGGACCGTATACCCCCCTTTGTGGACGCCATGGCTGCGGTGTTCCGCCGCCATCTGGTCAATGTCTCCTACCAGATGTGGTCCCCAGACGCCGAGAACGCCGCGGTCACCCTGCAACGGACCGTGTGCTTCGCCGACCTGGTCGGTTCGACCGAAGCGCTGCGCGCCTTGTCCATCCGGGAGATGGCCGAGCTCGTGCGCCGGTTCGAAGAGCAGGTGTGGGACCTGGTCAGCGCCGCAGGCGGCCGGGTCGTCAAGCTGATCGGCGACGAGGCGATGTTCGTCCTAGATGATCCGGTTCGAGCCTGCCAGGTCGGAATGGACCTGATCGAGACGTCAGGCCACCCGGTACGGATCGGCATGACGCACGGCACCGTAGTGGGCCTGTACGGCGACTACTACGGGGAGGTCGTGATCCTGGCCGCCCGACTCGTCAGCGCGGCCGCACCCTCGACGCTTGTGGTTTCGCAGTCCATCCGCGACCGGGTCGATGCTGACTTCACCTTGGAGAGCCTCGGTCCGCTCGAGCTGAAAGGCTTCGCTGATCCGACTCCCGCATACCGTGTCATGCCCCTCGGCAAGAGGCGCTGAGGCCGTGGCCGGTCAGGGCGGTCCCGGTGGTACGGCCGGCGGGGCCCGCGCTGCTGCTGGGGTAGTCCGCCGCCACGTGTGGATTAGCGGCCGGGTCCAGGGCGTGTGGTTCCGCGAGAGCTGCCGGCGCCGAGCCGCCGAGTTGGGGGTCGGCGGCTGGATACGCAACCGGGCCGACGGGCGGGTCGAGGCGGTTGTCGAAGGCGACGTCGCCGCGGTCGACGCCATGGTCGAATTTTGTCGAACGGGCCCGCCGCGGGCCGAGGTCACGGGTATCGAAGTGGTCGATGAGCGCCCCATCGGAGAAACGAATTTCCTCGTCCAGTAGCACCAGGGGCGGGTAGAGTACGAACAGATGTTCGATACCAGTCTGATCAGATCGAAGCTGTCACACCCCCCTGAGATGATGGATGCCATGGCTACACAGCTCAATCTTCTCGGCCAAGAGGACGACTGGCGCCTCGACGAACGCACCAGGGAAGCGGGCCGGCGCGGGGTGGCCGAAGCCCGCCGGATTCTGGACGAGACCATGAAGCGGTTGGCGGCGGCCTAGCGACTGCTCTTGCGCCCGGCGGCCTGGCGACTGGCCGCGCCGCGCCGCGCCGGCGTAGGTCGCCTGGCCCAGCGCAGGTCGCCGGCGCAGCTCGCCGGATCAGCCGGCGGTCGGAGCCAGGTCGCGGACGGCTTGACGCAGGTCGATCCCGAACGGGACGATGGCGAGGGCAGGGGTGGTCACGCCGTTGTCCAGGTAGCGCTTGACGCCGGCGCGGACCTCGGCCGGCGAACCATGGATCACCAGGTCATCGACGACCTGGTCCGGGATGGCTTCGAGAGCGGCCTTGCGATCACCGGCCTTCCACGCCGTCCACATCTCCTCCAGAAGGGGCCCACGACCGAGCCAATCGTGGAAGGCCGCGTAGACCGGGACGTTGAGGTAGGCCGCGATCATGCGCCGGGCCACGGCGCGAACCGTGCTGATGTCCTCTGACGGGAACACGAAGATCCGGGCCACGATCTCCTTGCCCGGCCCGACTTCGGGGACAACCTTGGTCACGTCATCGGCCCCGAGCCAGTTGATGATCGCCCCGTCCGCCTCCCGGCCCGCCAAGCGCAGCATCCCTGGACGGAGGCCGGCCACCAGGATCGGGGGCGGCACTTCGGGAGGTCGGCCCAGCCGGAAGCCCTTGATCGTGAAGGTGTCGAAGGCGGCGTCGACCTTCTCACCAGTCAAGGCCTGGCGCAGAAAACGGACCAGGTCACGCGTCCGCTTGTACGGTTCCTCGAAGGGGATGTCGTTCCACCGCTCGACTATGACGTTGGACGAGGTGCCCACGCCCAGGGCGAACTTCCCGGGGGCGGCTTCAGCGAGGGCGGCCGCGCTCTGGGCCAGGAGCGCCGGGCCTCGGGTGTACGCCGGCACGATCGCGGTGCCGAGACGCAGGGCGGGAGCCCAGGCCGCCGCCAGGGCCAACGGGGTGAACGCATCGGTGCCGTCCGCCTCCGAGGACCAGGCGTCGGTATAGCCGAGATCGACAAGCTCCTCGTACCACTCTCGATGCTCGCAGAGTGGGACGCCGTCGAAGGGAACCGTCATGCCATAGCCCATTCGTTGATGCTACCGAGCCGGCTGCCAAGGCGGACTTCCACCCTGGAGCGATTCCGGCACGGGCTTCGCATCACTCGACCACTAGCATCGGCCCATGCCTGAAGTCGTGATCATCGATGCCGTACGCACTCCGGTTGGACGACGCAACGGTGGCCTGGCCAACGTGCATCCAGCGGACCTGCTCGGAACCGCCCTCACCGCCCTCCTCGAGCGCACCAGTGTCGACCCGGGCGCCGTCCAGCAGCTGGTGGCGGGGTGCGTGTCGCAAGTCGGCGAACAGTCCTTCAACATCGCCCGCACGGCCTGGCTGGCCGCCGGCCTCCCCCTCACGACCGCGGCCACGACGGTGGACACCCAGTGCGGCTCCAGTCAACAGGCCGCCAATCTGGCAGCCAGCCTGATCGCATCTGGCACGGTCGACCTGGCAGTGGCAGCCGGCGTGGAATCGATGACGCGGATCCCGATCGGATCCAATTCGTCCAAGAAGCTGGGCTTCGGCGTACCTATTCCCAAGACCTACTTCGGTCGCTACGAGTTCACGTCGCAGTTCGAGGGGGCGGAGCGCATCGCCGGACGATGGGGCATCTCCCGCCAGGACACCGACGCATTCGGCTTGCGGTCGCAGCAGCTCGCGGCCCGGGCGTGGGCCGAGGGGCGCTTCGACACGCAGATCACGCCGGTCGACACACCGGTCCTCGACGACGACGAGAAGCCGACCGGCGAGTCGGTCGCCTTCAGCCGGGACGAGGGGCTGAGGGAAACGACCGCCGAGGCCCTGGCCGCCCTCAAGCCGGTGGCTCGCCCGGACGGGGTGCACACCGCCGGCACGTCCTCGCAAATCTCCGACGGGGCCGCCGCGGTGCTCCTGGCGACGCCGGAACGCGCCGCGCAGCTCGGGCTCACTCCCAAGGCCCGCGTCGCCCACCACTGCCTGGTTGGCGTGGATCCGGTGCTCATGCTCACCGGTCCCATCGACGCCACCAACCTCCTCCTGGAGCGGGCGGGGATCGGGATAGCGGACGTCGACCTGTTCGAGATCAACGAGGCGTTCGCCTCGGTGGTCCTGGCCTGGGAACGCGAGCTCAAGGCGGACCCGGCCACCGTCAACCCCAATGGCGGGGCCATCGCCCTCGGCCATCCCCTCGGCGGCACGGGAGTGATCCTGCTCACCAAGGCCCTGCACGAGCTGGAACGCACCGGCGGCCGAAGGGCCCTGGTGAGCATGTGCTGCGGCGGCGGCCTCGGAACCGGCACCCTGATCGAGCGTTGAGCTCCCTCGTCGAGGCGCTCGGCCACCCGCCGGACGCCTCCCTCTTGATCGTGACATGCGACGAGCTGGGGGTGACCCACGCCAGCAACTCGGGGGTCTACAGCGCGCTCCGGGAGGGAATGGGAAAAGTAGGGGGTCTGGTCGTCCCCGGCCCCTGGGCTCGCGAGGCCGCGGCGCGCTACCGGGGCGAGGACGTCGGCGTCCACCTCACCCTCAACGCCGAGTACGACCTGTTCCGCTGGGGGCCCATCACCCACTGCCCTTCGCTGCTCGACGGTGATGGCGGCTTTCCGCGGACCATCGAGGACCTCTGGGACCATGCAGACACCGACGAGGTCCGCCGCGAGTGCCGGGCCCAGATCGAACGGTCCATCTATTGGGGCTTCGACGTGAGCCACCTGAGCGCGCACCTGAGCGCCCTGGACTTCCGGCCCGAGTTCTTCGACGTGGCCTTGGAGCTGGCCGTCGAATTCGGTTTGCCGTTGCGCCTTCCGGGCAGTTCGGCGGAGCAACAGTGGGGCTTCCCGTTTCGCAGCCTGGCCGCCGCCGAAGGGGTCGTGTCCCCCGATTACCTGGTCCGGGTCAGCCGAACCAAGAGCACGCGAAGTGCCCTGGACCAGCTCCTCTCAGACATCCGGCCGGGCGTCACCGAAGTGGTCCTACGGCCGGCGCTCGACTCTCCCGAGCTGCGGGCCGTGGCGCCGGACTGGCCGGCGCGGGTCTCCGACCACGACCTGGCCATGACTGCGGATTCCCTGCGGGCGCTCGGAGCCCGGTCCGGGGTCCAGCTGATCGGTTACCGGGCCCTGCGCGATCTGCAGCGCCACAGCTGACTATTGATCCAGCAGGCGGGCCGCCAGGCGTTCCAGACCCGCGACCCGGCTGGCCTTCACCAGCACCGCGTCATGAGGTCCGAGCGACACGAGAGCGGCCACCGCCTCGTCGATGCCGCCGATGGGCTCAACGCCGTAGGCGCCGGTCCGCACCGCAAGCAGCTCGACACCCAACCGATCAGCAAGCAGCGCGATGGCGGCGTGCTCCTCGTCTCGATGGTCGCCGAGTTCGGCCATCTCCCCCAACACCGCGATGTGGCGGTCGGCCGGCAAGGCAGCCAGGGCCGCGAGAGCAGCGGCCATGGACGCCGGATTGGCGTTGTAGGCATCGTTGAGGACCACCGCTCCGCCAGGGGTGCGGCGCAACTCCATACGCCACGGGGACACCTCGGCCGCGGCGAGCGCGGCCGCGGCGGCGTCGAGGGGGACACCCAGGACGCCGGCGACCGCCAGGGCCGCCAGGGCGTTTCCGACCTGGTGGGCGCCGCGGGCTTCGAGGACCACCTCGACAGAACCCCAGGGAGTGCGGGCG
>Ga0302324_100009431_pt1 | contig 20417 bp, 19 predicted proteins | sample Palsa_T0_1_FD_201949 | JGI IMG/M metagenome (GOLD analysis project Ga0302324, IMG submission 201949) | Peat permafrost microbial communities from Stordalen Mire near Abisko, Sweden - Palsa_T0_1 | ecosystem: Environmental > Terrestrial > Soil > Palsa > Peat permafrost | place: Sweden: Abisko...
CCGTCACCAGCCCCAGGTACGCGCGCCGGACCCGGCCGTCCCGCATAAGCGCGCTGATGATCCGCCTGGTGGTCGCGTTGACGGGCACGGCCAGCCCGAGCCCGACTCCCGCCACGGCCGTGTTGATCCCCACCACGCGCGCATGCGCGTCCGCGAGAGCCCCGCCCGAATTGCCCGGGTTGAGCGCCGCGTCAGTCTGGATCACGTCCTCGACCAGTCGGGCGGCCGCCCCGCTGCGCGTCGGCAGCGAGCGGCCGAGCGCGCTGACCACGCCGGCGGTGACCGAGCCCGTCAGCCCGAGCGGGCTGCCGACGGCCACCACCAGCTGGCCGACGACGAGCTGATCCGCCTCGCCGAGCTCGGCAGGCGGCGGCGTCGGCCCGCTCGCCCGGACGATGGCCAGGTCGGAGAGCAAGTCCGCGCCGACGACCGTGAACGACGCGCTCGTGCCGTCGTCGAACAGCGCCGTCCCGCCCTGAGCCCGGCCCACGACATGAGCGTTCGTCAGCAGGAACCCGTCACCGGTGTAGACCACAGCCGAGCCGAGGCTCTCCCCGCCGGATCGCGCCGCCGACCGCGGCACCCGCAGGCTGGCCACCTTCGGCCGGAGCGCGGCCGCCACCGCCGTGACGATCTGCGAATATCCGTCGAGGGGCGATTCAGCCGTCATGTCGTCCTCCAGCACTGTGGATTACAACATTACAACCAAGGAGTAACGCGGCCGTTCAGGGCTGGTCGCTCGCGACGGCAACTCACCCCGGAACCAGAACGCCGCCGTTCAGGGCCAGCCGCCCGCGATGCGCAGCTCACCCCGGAACAGGAACGCCGCCGTTCAGGGCTGGCCGCTCGCGACGGCAACTCACCCCGGAACCGGAACGCCGACGTTCAGGGCTGGCCGCCCGCGACGCGCAGCTCACCCCGGAACCGGTCGAACTCGAGCAGTTCGTGCTCCACTGCCACGACGACCATCTCGCTGGCCACCGCGGCCATCCCGGCGCGCATGGCCGCCTCGACGCGCTCGTGCTCATGCCCGGCGGCCACCCGGACCAGGTTCATGCAGCCCGACGCCGTCAGCCAGCCAAGAAGCAGGATTGCCGCGATCATCAGGCCGATCCAGGGCAGCAGCGACAGGTCGTCGAACAACCGGGACGGGACATGGCTCGCCGCGTGAAACGCGCCGAACACCACGATCACCGCCATCCAGGCCACGCCCACGATGACGCAGCCGAGCAGCAACCCCTGCCAGGCCCCGACGAGCCGCCACCAGCCATCGACCCTGTTCTCGAACGGCAGCGACTCCCCGATCGCGGCGCCGAGCGCGCCGGGAATCTCCGTCTCCGCGGAGCGCGCGGCGGACCGGACTGTCTGCGACCAGGGCATCGGCAGCGGCTGGCCGACCTGGTCGGCCACCGCGGTGAGCGCGGTGTCGATCTCCGCCTGCTGCGCGCCGGACGGCCCGGCCGTCACCTCCCGCAGCTCCTTCCAGAGCTTGCCGAGCCGGACCTTCCTGGCGGGATCGCGGCCCGCGACGCGCTGGGCCAGCCAGCCAAACGGCCAACCGACGTAGTCCATCGCCCGGAGCTCTCGGGCGGTCTGCAGGGACTCGCCGACGGCCGACACGCCCGCTGCCCGCGAGAACGCCTCGACCAGCAGCTCCGCCGTGTCCTCGGGCAGCTCATGCGCGGGCCCGGCCTCCGCCTGGCCGGTGAACTCAGCCGGTTCCCCGGCGTAGGGTACGAACCTGGCCACCACGGCGTCGACGTCCGCGGAGATACGGGCAGTGGCGGCGCCACGGGCGGACACCGTCTGGATGAGCAGCTTGCGCAGCTCCTCGATGCCGCCGCCGTTGAGCGCGGAGGTCACCAGCACCGGGACATCCTGCAGGTTCTCGGACTCCAGCAGGCGGCGCAGATCATTGACGCAGTCCTCGGCCTGTTCGGGCGACAGCCGGTCCGCCTGGTTCAGCACGACCGCGATGACCTCGGAGTGACTCGCCAACGGCACCAGGTAGCTGCGGTGCACCGCGGCGTCCGCGTACTTCTGCGGGTCGAGCACCCACACCATCAGATCCGCGAGCCCGACCAGCCGGTCGACCTGCCCGGAGGCGCCTGCCAGCACAGAATCGTGGTCGGGCAGGTCCACCAGGATCAAGCCCGCCAGCGACTCCTCGCCGCGGTCCAGCGCGCTGGACCGCGCATAACGATGCCGGCGCGGGACGCCCAGCCATTCGAGCAGGGATCCGGATCCGGCCACGCCCCAGACGCACGCGTGCGCGTCCCTGGTCACCGGGCGGGTGACGCCGACGGCCGAGAAATCCGCTCCCGCCAGCCGGTTGAAGAGCGACGATTTCCCGCTGCCGGTACCGCCGGCCAGCGCGACGACGGTGTGCGCGGAGGACAGCCGCAGCCGCTGGCCGGCCTGGGCAAGGAGCTGCTCGGCATCGCTGAGCAGCTCCTCGCTGAACCCGTCAGGCCCGGATCTGGCGGCGGCGATCTCGACGAGCCGTGCCAGCGCGGTCAGCCGGCCGGACAGGCTGGATCCCGGCGTACCGGATCCCACAAGGTCGGAGCCGGGCGAACCCGAACCCCGAGTGGCCGAACCCGGCGGACCCGAACCCGCGCCCGAGCCGGGCGAATCCGCGCCCGTGACCGAACCCGGCGAATCCGCGCGCGTGACCGAACCCGGCGAATCCGCGCGCGAGCCCGCTATGCCCGGCCCCGGCTCGCCCGAGCCCGGCTCGCCCGAGCCCGCCGCGCCCGAATCGGGCGAACCAGAGCCCGGAGTGGCCGAACCCGCGCCCGAGCCCGGCGAACCCGAAGCCGGCGAACCCGAGCCCGAACCCGGGTCACCCGCGCCAGGGCCGGGCGAGCCAGCGGGCGTCTCGCCCGGCGGCTGTCCGGATCCGGGCAGCAGGTCTGTCATCGCGCCGCCTCGAGTGCCGACGCGATCTCACGGAGGTGATCGGCCGCGCTGTCATCGGGGATGCCTGCCGAGTCGACGATCTGGGAAAAGCGCACCGCTTCCTCCCGCATCAGCAGGCCAATCCTGTCGTGCAGGTCGGCCCGAGCCCTGGTCTGCAGGTCGCGCAGCGGGCCGGCGCCGAACATCGATGTCAGCAGGTGCCGCGGCACCACGCTGGTGCCCTCGTTCGCTGGACCGCCGCCCGCGTTGTCACCGAGCAGCCCGATCGTCAGCACCAGCGCGAGCGGTTCCTCGTCGAACGATACGACCCGGGCGATCGAGCGCTTGGTCACGTTCTCGGCCTTAACCAGGCGCATCACATGATCCTGCCATGCGCTGATCGCCTGGGACGTTCTCCTGGCCAGGTCAGGGGCTGACCGGCCGAGCCCGTCGGCGCCTTTCCCGCCGCTCGCGCGCTGGCTGGCCGCAGCCTTCCTGCTGCCCCCGGCCGGGCCCGCCCCGTTCCTTGCTGCGCCGTTCCTTGCTGCGCCACTCCCTGACGCCTCGTTCCCTGACGCCTCGTTTGCTGACGCCTCGTTTCCTGACGGGCCGTCGTGGCCTTCGGCCGGCCCCGGCGGCTGGCCAAAGGCCAGCCCGGCCTGTTCGGAGAAATCCATCGGCCCGCTGTCCTCGGCGCTGACGTCAAGCTCGGCGAGCAGCGGGCCGCCGGCGGCGTGCTGCCGCCAGCGGGACACCGCGTCCTCGGCGGCCCGGTCAGCGACCGAGGCGACGAGCGACTCCAGCCCCGTGCGCAGCGCAGTCTTGAGCGCGCTGGCCCGGGTCGACATGCGTCGATTGCGAGGACGGCTGGCCACGCCGCCGCCGCCGCGGCGCACCTGGAGCATGCGGAGCAGGTCCCCGGTTCCGGTGAAATCCTGCCAGCGGGCGAGAATCTCACCCCGCAGCAGCGAGCCGTTCCTGGTGGCCTCGTCGATCCGGGCAAGTCCTTCCCCATACGCATCGTCAGCCGCGGCTAGCAGTTCGGCGCGGAGGGTGAGCTGGGCATCAACCTGGCTGGCCAGTGCGGGCAGCCTGGTACGGAAGGTGTCAAGAACCCCGGACATCGTCTGGGTGAGGATGGCGACCCGCCGGTCCTCGCGGGCAGCGGTGTCCTCCAGCCATTCCCTGATCGGGCCGTACACCTCGGCCGGGAGCCTGCCGTCGGTGAGCACGGTCTCCGCGATCACGAAACGCCGCACATCACCGAGCCCGTTGGCCGCGAGCATCGCGTCGAAGTGGGTCGTCAGCTCAGCCGCCGACGCTGATGGAACTCTGGAGAGGACGATTCCCAGGGATGCACCGCGTTCTCTTGCGTGCTGAAGTAGTTCCCAGACGGCCGCGTCGGCGTAACGGGTCGCGGTGGTCATGAAAAGCCACAGGTCAGACGCGTCGAGGAACTGATGGGCGAATGCCCGGTGTGCCTGCACGACGGAATCGATGTCGGGCGTGTCGAGCAGGGCGACGCCCTTGGGCATGCCCTCGCTGGACGCCAGCACGAGCAGCCCGTCCCGGCCGGGCATGGCCAGCCCTTGCTGGCGGACCCGGGGCAGGGTCGGCAGGAAGACATTCTCCGCGAACCAGTCGACCTCGCTGGGGTGGCTGGCCAGCACCGGGCTGTTGGTCGTCGGCCGGCGGATCCCCGTGTTGCTGACCTGCTTGCCGACCAGGCTGTTCACGAGCGTTGACTTGCCCGCGCCGGTCGATCCGACCAGCGCGACAAGTACCGGGGACCCGGACTCGCGCAGCCGCGGCAGCAGGTAGTCGTCGATCTGGCTCAGCAGCTTGAGCCGTTCCGCCTTTGCCTCCAGCACTCCAGGCGCCTGCAGGAACAGCGGGGCATCGAGGATGCGGCGCCGGGCATCCAGCAGCGCCTGCTCCAGCCGGCCCGCTTGGACGCGCCTCGCACCCGCGCTGAACCGCGCCGGGCCCCTGGCCGAAGCCGCGCCGGCCGCAGGCGCGCCGGGCACGGCCGCGGGCGCGTCGCGGGGCGCCGACGCCGTCGGCGGGCTCTTTCGTTCCATCATGCTGCCCGGCCTCCAGGCACCGGCAAGCTGCCGGTCACTGCGCCGGCCTCCGCAGTAGATCATTACCCCACTCAGGGCTATTACCATGCACCCGACCCGCGTCGGGCAGGAACATGTCCCCCGCCGCCCCATTCGCCGGGCTGCCACGCAGTCCGGCAATCTGCGCCGCGATCGTCACGACCTCACCCACCACCACGACCGCCGGGGGCCGGATACCTGCCTCGGCGGCATCGCGGGCGACGGCATCGAGTTGCGAGGTGATGTCGCGCTGCGTGGGCAGGGTGCCGTCGGCGATCACCGACACCGGGCTCTTCGGATCACGGCCGCCGCGGATCAGCTCGGCCGCGATGACGGCCAGGTGCTCGGTCGCCATGAGCAGCACGAGCGTGCCGCGGGACGAGCCGAGCGCGGCCCAGTTGACCGTGGAGCGGCTGTCACCCGGCGGGACGTGCGCCGAGACGACATGGAACTCCTGGACCAGGCCGCGGTGCGTGAGCGGTACCCCGGCGGCCGCGGGCACGGCGATCGCGCTGGACACGCCGGGGACCACGGTAACCGGCACGCCGGCCCGCAGGCAGGCCAGAACTTCCTCGGCGCCACGGCCGAACACGAACGGATCGCCGCCCTTGAGCCGGACGACGAAGCGGCCGGCCGTCGCGCGGGAGACGAGCACGGAGTTGATGTACTCCTGGGCCATGGCCCGGCCGCGCGGAATCTTGGCGGCGTCGATCACCTCGACGTCGGGCGGCAGTTCCGCCAGCAGCGAGCGCGGGACCAGCCGGTCGGCCACGACCACGTCCGCCTCGGCGAGCAGCGCGCGGCCGCGCACCGTGATCAGGCCCGGATCCCCGGGGCCGCCGCCGACGAGCGCCACCCCGCCGCGGCGGCGGACCCTGCGGGTCCCGACCGCTCCCGAGGTCAGTGCGCCGATCAGCGCGTCCCTTATCCCGGCGCTGCGCCGGGGGTCACCGCTCAGTACCCCGACCCGCACGTCGCCCGACTGTCCCGACGCCGGGGTCAGCGCCCGGGAGGCGGCGGCGTCATCAGCCCGGACGCACCAGATGCCCGCGGCATCGGCGTCGGCCGCCACCGCGGCGTTGACCACGGGATCGTCCGTGCAGGCGCAGACCAGCCAGGCCCCGGCGCAATCGCCGCTGGCGTAACCGCGAGCAGCCCAGCGCAGCCGGCCGGCCGCGGCAAGATCGTGCAGGACGGTGCTGAGCTCGGGAGAGACAATGACCACCTCGGCGCCCGCGTCCAGCAGGGCGGGCACGCGCCGGGCGGCCACCGCGCCGCCGCCGGCGATCAGCACGCGACGGCCAGCCAGGCGCAGCGCCAGCAGGTAAGGCGCTCGATCGGTGGCGACCACGAGAGTCCGCGCTCCTTCACCTAGGCCCAGGTGACTGAGGGTAGCCGCTTGCCCGGGCTCGGCGGAACGGCGCCCGGCGATGCGGCACGCCGCCGAGCCGGCCAACAGCCCGGGCCACCTGGGCGCCGGCGGCGGATCACGCCGCCGGCGATCACCGGGACCCGGCTGGCGCGGGCCCGGCTGCCTCGCCTTGGTCTGCCTCGCCTCGGGCTGCGGCGGAGCGGTCCGCGGCGGCGCGGACCAGGGCGTCGAGCGCCGCTGCGGCCACCGCCGAGCCGCCCTTCTCGGAAACGTTGGTCAGCGCGCGCAGCCCGCTCGCCCGCAGTGCGTCCTTCGCAGCCGCAGCGCCGACGAACCCGGCCGGCATCCCGATGACGAACGCAGGCTCCACCTGGCGGGACAGGATCTCCTCCAGCGCCGACGGCGCGCAGCCCACGACCCACACCGCGCCAGGCCCCACCTCGCCGAACGACAGCCGCACGGCAGCGGCCGCGCTGGTGATGTTCGCCGTACGGGCGAGCCGCTGGGTCAGCGGTTCACCGGCCTTGCAGACGACCGGGCAGGCGGTGATCCCGGCCGCGACCATCGCGCCATCGGCGACCACCGCGGCGGCGTCGGCCAGGGCATCCACGGCCGCGTTCAGCGCTTCCTCATCGCAGACCAGATCCGTGGCGTAGTCAAAATCGGCGCTGGCGTGGATGATCCGCTCGGTCACGTCACGGCTCAGCCTGGGCAACCGGGAAAGATCTATGCGAGAACGGAGGATCCGGTAGGACTCTGCCTCGATCGGGTCCACGCCGTCGGGCGTCGGCGAAAACCAGGTCACCATGTCATCACCGGGGATCCTCCGCACGTGCCATCGGCCTAACAGCACCTGCCATCGGCATAACAGCATGGCACAACCGCGGCTTCCGGACTGTCGCATGCCGCTCCGCCGCTACACTGGCGACGCGTAACCGGGACAAGGGACTCCGGTCCGGTGCCAGCTACGCGCGACGCAGCACAGTCAGGCGCTCGCGCCACCGGCTGGCCTGGCAGTCCTCGCCCGTCAGACGGCGGGCGCCAGCATGCAGGCGCCGGCCCTCTGAAAGCTCAGGACTCGATAAGGCGCGGCGCGGCTGACTTACTTACTGGCCAGGCCCGGTGCGGCCGGCGGTCATCCGACAACTGACGTGAACTCTGCCAACTGACGTGAATGGAGCATCGATGGCGGATGAGATTCGTTCCCGTGTCCTGGTGACCGGCGGATCCGGATTCATCGGGCGGCGGCTCGTCCGCGCGCTGGTGCGCTCCGGTGCCGAGGTGACGGTCGCGGACCTGCGGGCGTTCCCCGACGAGGGGGTCCGGTCGGTCGTCGGTGACCTGTGCGACCCGTCGGTCATCGAGGCGGCTGTACGCCCGGGGACCGAAGTGATCATCCATCTGGCGGCGGTGACGCGGGTGCTGCTGTCGATCGAGGATCCAGCCGGCACGCACGCGCTCAACGTGGACGCGACGGCCGCCCTGCTGGAGCGGGCGCGGATCACCGGCGTCGGCGCCTTCGTGCTCGCCTCGACCAACGCGGTGACCGGTGATGTCGGGCGCGCCACCATCACCGAGCAGATCCCGCTCCGCCCGCTCACGCCGTACGGCGCGACGAAGGCAGCGGGCGAGATGCTGCTCGGCGCGTACGCGGCCTGTTACGGGATGACTGGCTGCGCGCTCCGGTTCTCCAACGTCTACGGTCCCGGCATGGCGGAGAAGGACAGCTTCGTGCCGCGGCTCATGCGTGCTGCCAGGGACGGCACGGGCGTGCAGGTCTACGGTGACGGCACCCAGGTGCGCGACCTCGTGCACGTCGATGACATCGTGGCCGGCATTTTCACGGCGCTGCACACGGGCTTCACCGGGCCGCTCATACTCGGCGCGGGCGAGTCGGTCACGGTCAACGAGATCGTGGCGGCGGCGCGCAGCGTGACCGGCGCGGATATACCCGTCGACAACGTCCCTGCCAAGCCGGGCGAGATGCCCGCCGTCATCATCGACATCTCCGCGGCCAGGGCGCTCGGGTACTCCCCGGGGCATGACCTGAAATCGGGCTTGGCCACCGTCTGGCCGGAGTTCTCGGGGGCGGCGAAGTGACGACCAGGGACGCCCGCGACGCGGCCATTGACGACAGCGCGATCCGCGCCTTCACCGACCAGTACGGGTCCCGGGCGACGCAGCTGCCGCCGGTGGCCATCGTGATCGCCGCCTACAACGAGGAGGGCGCGATCGGGCCGGTCACCGAGGCGCTGCCGGGCAGCGTGTGCGGGCTCGCGGTGGCGAAGATCGTCGTGTCGGACGGCGCCGTGGACGGCACCGTCAAGGACGCGGCTGCGGCCGGCGCGCTGGTCTGCGACGTGCCGGTCAACCGCGGCCAGGGCGCCGCGCTGCGGCTGGGCTACCGGCTCGCCCGCGAGGGCGGCGCGCAGTACATCGTCACCACGGACGCCGACGGCCAGTACAACCCGGCCGAGATCGAGCGGCTGCTGCAGCCCATCCTGGACGGCGAGGCCGATTTCGTCACCGGCTCCCGGCGGCTCGGCAGCGAGGAGACCAGGGACCCGGTGCGCAGGCTGGGGGTCCGGGTGTTCGCGCTGACCATCAGCGCGCTGACCGGGCAGCGGATCAGCGACACGACGTTCGGCCTGCGGGCGATGCGCGCCGAGGTCACCGGGGCGGTCGTACTGGCGCAGCCGCAGTACCAGGCCGCTGAGCTGCTGATCGGCGTCATCACGCACGGCTACCGGGTGGCCGAGCGCCCGGCCACCATTCACCGGCGGCAGGTCGGCAAGAGCAAGAAGGGCAACAACATCTTCTACGGCCTGCACTTCGCCGGGGTGATCGGCGGGACCTGGTGGCGCGAGCGTCAGCGCCGCGGGCCGGGCCCGGCCGGCCGGTCCGCGGCAAGCACCAGCGGCACCGACGCGTCCTGACCAGCGGGCGCCGGCTGGCCGCCGGTGGTCGCTGGCCCGCCGGGAACCGCTGGCCCAGCGATAGTCACTGGCGCAGCGAGGAGAGTCTCCGGCCCGGCGAGCGGGCCGGGCGCTGCCGCTGCGGCTGAGCCGCGGTTCGCGAACAGCACGTAGTGGAAGATGACGAACCTGGCCACGAACGTCACGCAGTTGGCTAGCAGGTAGGACCCCTGGACCAGGACGATCCGGTCCAGGGTGTGCAGGTGCATCGACACTGCCCAGCTATGGGAGTAATGGGTGACCACGCCCAGAACGAGCCACGCGCCGACTGACACGGCCCAGAAGGGGATGGTCTCCTTCAGCAAGCTGGGCCGGCCCTTGCGGCGCCAGGCCCAGCGGCTGAGGACGTAGCTGACCGCCGCGCCGGCCATCGAGGCCACGACGCCGGAAATCCCGGCGCTCACGTGCAGGACCTCGATCATGATCGCGAGCATGACCTGGCTCGTTATCACCGCGGCAATCGACACCGGCACAAAACGCATGAACTGGGTACCCGTCTTGCTCCGCAGCCAGTTGCGGAGCGGCCTGGGCAGCAGGTGCCATGCAGTTGTCGCGATCCTGGGTCGTGCCAGAGTCATGGGTGTCCTCGTCGAAGCGGCATTGATGAAAAGAACAGGTCTTACCGTACGCAAACCTGCGCCTGCCCGGATGGCGAATTCTCGCTTTGCCGACCACCTGGTGTGGCGCCGGACGCCTGGTGTGGCGCCGACGGCGGCAACGCGCCGCAGCCGGCCGCAGTCCGGCGCGAGCCCCGGAGATGCCGGCAGCGGCAGTGTTGCTACCGGCTATCTTAGGCGAACTCCAGTAGGAACCGGGGATAGACACGGCCGGAGCGAGATCATGAGGAACCGAGTTCGCGGCGGCAGCTACCTCGGCTGGCCGACCGAGCTGCGTATCGCCGAGGCGCGCAACGAGACCGCGGTGGCAGGCGACGAGACGGCCGTAACAGGCGGCCGTCGCGCCAGGCTATCCAGGTAGGCCTATCATCTTCCGGACCGCCGCCACAGCTTTACTGACGGCGGCGGAACAGCCTGGGTAGCTCGGCCCGACGACCTTCCTGACGCATGCGACGCCGACCGACCACGCCGTCAGGTGATACAGCCGACCGCTCACCCGGTAGGAGATTCTTATTCCTGCGGCAGCGTAGTTCCGGCCAGCAGCCTGCCCGGTTATCCCGATGATGATGTTGCTCTGCCCGCGGGGCAAGCGAGCCCCGGTCAGCGGCCTTGTGGGAATGCCGGACGGCCAACCGCGCCCGGCGCCCAGCACGTCAGGACGCAGCATGAGTCCCACGTGCAGGAACCGGGCTTCAGGGTAACCCGGAACCGGGACAAGAGCAGCTGATACGAGCTCCACGTGGCTATCAGCTGGATTTACGACATAGACAGTAAAGTCTGCCGCTTGACCGGGAACGACGGGGATGCCCCCGCCGTTCACCAGCACCTGCCCCCCAGAAGACAACGTTGCGAGAGGGCCAGGGTCGCTCGATGTGAGGGGGGCAGGATTGCTCGAACAGCCTGCCAAGCCAGTCAGGGCAAACGACATCGATGTTATTAGTGTCATTCTCCATGCGACATGGCATGCCATTTTGTAATTTCCGGTAATTCTAATGCCTCGATGACTTCAGTGACTCGAGTTGTATATCACCGGCACATCCGGCATCGGGCCATTGCCGCAGTAGTATTGCTCAACGTTACTATTGTTCGTGTAGTCTTGATAGATATTATTGCTGAAGCCAGTGCCGCCGCCAAAGGAGAACCCAAAGACGTTAGCTATGCCGCTGTAGCCCTCCGCTGTGCCTCGATCCTGATCGAATGTTCCGCCGTGTGGATCTGCTCGTGCCTGGCCGTGAGGGTCATGCAGGCAGCCGCCATAGGGGTTGGCGGCCGGCGAGTTAGTGCCCCGGAACGCGTCACCTAGCGCCGAAACGGCCTGGTTCATGTACTTTCCTGGGCAGTCCGGCTCGTTGTTGCTCTCATATCTCTGGTAGTAGAAATCGCCATCAGCGTATTTGAGCGTGCCAGCAGGGTTGGGGAAGCTGCCGGAGCCGCCGAAGTGATTTGAGATCTTGACACTGCCATCACCCGACCAGCCACTGCTGGCGCTAGCGCTTACGCCGACTGTGATAGTGCTGTCAGCCTGGGTTGCATACTTGAATTCATCCGTAGAGCCGCTGTCTGTGTCCGTGTGTACTTCGCCAATTCTCGTCTCGTCCTCACGCTGACTGCCGTATTTGAGCCACTCACATGGGACGACCCCATCCGGACGTCCCCCCTCTGATGTGAGAATTCGGCGCATGGACGAGTTCATTACCCTGAAGCTGCGGAAGTGCGGCACGGTGACGGCGTGCCCCAGCACTTCTTGCGCGGCAGGCTGGCTCCCATTGGCAGCCCGAGATGCCATAGGCACAGGGATGTACTGTGACGTGACGTAATCCCCGGAGTCAATGACGATGGAGAAGTTCACCCAGCCGTTCCCAAGCCGCTCTGCACGCATCAGATCTCTCGACTTCGGCACCTGAATCGAGAACGGCCCGCGGCTGACCTGGGCACTTGCGAGAGTGATGTCCAAGAATTGACTCGGGACATCTTCTGAGTTGATTCCTTCCGAAATGTGGGCCTCCACAAGCATTGTGCCCGATCCTGCAGGCAGTGCTCCGATTGAGCCGGCCAGCGTTACCGCAGTCCCTGCCGATGAGCCCGCTTGTGCGGTCGCTGCCAGAGTTGTTCCCGCTGCAAGCACGGCAGCCCCAGCTCCGGCAGCGAGCATTATCGAATGAAAGATGACTTTATGCACTGATATATCAAGATCTGGACTATCCGACGTAACGTCAGCCTTGAGCCCGGTAGATCCGCTAAGGGTCAGCCCTTTACGCCGACATATGAGTATTGACCTCTGCATGCAAATAGTCATGCCCGGACTTCTTAGCCGACGTGCCCGCCGAGATCGAGGGGGCCGCTCCATAGCTGCGCACTCGCCTGCGCGGCGAACCACAGCTGACCGCGCCGCCCGCGCCAGAACACCTGGCTCTCCCCGCCGTCGCCGACGGCCCCGAAGGGCCCGGCGCGAACCGGGCCCATGTTCAGGCTGAACGGCCTCAGCCAGCCCGTCCCTGGCTGGCGGGACGCCTCCCACAGCCGGCCGTCGGTGCCCTTCCAGAAGACGTGTACCCGCCCCCTGGACGACATCAGCGGGAACGGAGCCGAGGCCAGCAGTCCGCTCAGCTCCCGGGGCCCGGCCCAGCGATGGCCCGGGGCGAGCGATGCTGACCACAGCCGGTCGTTGCCCAGCCCGCGCCAGAAGACGCCGATCGCGCCGTCGCCGCGGGCGGTAGCGTGCGGCGCGCCGCCGAGCGGCCCCATGCCGAGGCTGCGCGGCCGGGTCCAGCTTCGCCCCGGCCTGCGGATCACATGCCAGAGCGCGCCATCGGAGCCTTTCCAGAAAACCTGCACCGTGCCCGGGCTCGATTCGGCAGGCGACGGATCCGAGGCGAGGCTGCCGCGCAGGTCCTGCGGGCCCTTCCAGCCCTGCCGGCCCTTCCCGGGGCTGAACTGGCCGTGCCAGAGATGATCGTCGGCTGATCCCCTCCAGAACACGTCGACAACGCCGTTCGGCTGCGCGACCGCCACCGGCGGGCTGCCGATCTCGCCCATCCGGCTGATCTGGCTGGGCGCCGACCACGATCCCGCCACGTTGCGGGTCACCTCCCAGAGCAGGTGATCGGTGCCCTCATAGAAGACGTCAAGCGTGCCGGGAACGCCAGAGACCACGGTCGGCTGGGCGGCGAGCGTACCGCCCAGATCCACCGGCGCCGGGCCGCCCGCAGCGGAAACGTTCCCCTGGTACCACAGGTGACCGTCAGTGCCCCGGTAGAACGCGTCGAGGCCGCCGCCCGTGACGGCCGCCGCGCGCGACGCCTGGCGGGTGCCGCCGGGCGTGGGCAGCCGCACGTTGAGAAAGTCCTTGTCAATGTTGAGCGTTCGGCCGCCGTGCCTCTGCGTCACATTGCCGGCGTACTGGTGCAGCCGGCGATGACCTGTCCACTCTCCCCTCGGGATCGCCATGGCCCTGGTACTCATTGATCCGTTCCAGAGGGCGACGTATACAACGTCTGGCCTCTTGTAACGGCGGCTGGAGAAATGCCGTGATAGGTCCTTGATCCCGGAATCGGCGCTGCTATAGACACCGGATTTGTAACCCAGCGCGTGCAGTCTTCTTGTCCAGGCGGACAGGAAGCGAAGGACCCTCTTGGCTTTTCTGTGCCGGTATGCCTCCATGTCGTAGTAAAGCGGAGTTCGCGGCCCGAAGCCCAGCTTCCTGGCATCGTCCACCGCGTCATCCGCCGCTCGCTTGCCCTGGTGGTGCGGCGCGTGCAGCTCGCCGAAGGCCGCCTGCGGGCCGACGTACAGGGGGATGAAGTGCCATCCGGCGGCGGCCTGTCTCCTGACCCACAGGGGGCTCAGGTTCCGCTGGCCGCAGCCGCGGTCCGAGCCGCCGATGTAGATGCCGATCGCGCGGTACCTGGAGTGCTTGCGCCATGCGCGCATGACCGACCGGCTCGGCGCCGTGCACGTGTCGAAACCCCGGCCCTTGAAGTTCGCGACGTTCGCTGGCAGCGCGGGCGGGCTCACCCGTGGGAAGCTGGCCATCCGCGGGCTCTTCAGGGCCAGCGGGTTCGCCGGGCCGCCCGCCGCGCTGCCCTGGCCGGAGGCCGGCAGCGCGGCGGGCGGCAGCCGCTTCGGGCGCGGGACGCGGATGACCGGCGCGGGCAGCCTGGCGCTGGCCAGAATTCGGTAGATCTGGGCCGGGTCAGTGTCGAAGGTCGCGGTCAGCCGCATCCGCGGCACGGTCACCGTGATCTGGCGCGCGACCGGATCCTCCACCGACGAGCGCCGGGTCCGCCGCCCGGCGGGCGCCACCTGGAATGCCTGCGTCGTACCGATCAGCGAGCTGGGGCAGTGCTGGTTGCCACCTGCCGCACCCAGGTAGACGACGTGCTCGTTGAACCTCACGCAGGTGTGCGGCCGGCGCGTGAGGCTGATCACCGGCCAGGCGCGCGGGACCTCGAACGTGTATCCCCGGTACGAGACCTGCTTGCGCCCCGGATCTTCGTGGCCCGGATCCCTGTGCCCTGAATCATCGCGTCCAGAAGCATCGCGTCCCGCCTGCTCGCGCGCTGGCTGCTCGCGTCCCGCCTGCTCGCGCGCTGGCTGCTCGCGCGCTGGACGGTCGCGCGCTGGACGGTCGCGCGCTGGACGGTCGTGGCCCCGATGGCCGCGTCCCGGATCGGCGCTCGCGGCTGCACGGCTGCTAGCGGCAGGCACGGCGAGCGCCGCCACGATGGAGCCGATGGCGAGCGCTTGCCCGCACCGCCTGAGCCGCGGCAGCTGGTCTGCGAGCATGCTCGAATACCGCCTTCTCGTCTGGCCCGGAAGCCGCGAGACCCCGTGCGCTCTCCCCCGCCGGCATTTCCGTGCAATCCGTCAGGCCACCCGCTGACTCAGCTGATCGCACTCGGGGATTTATCTGGCCGCGGGCGAGTCCGGGCGGAATTAATGCGGTTATTCATTTCCCAAAGCAGGCTAGTTGCTATCGATCCGGCAGCCTCGGCGACTCGCCGGGACGGACGGCGAATCCCGCAATTCATGCCGAGCAAATAACGCCTGATATGAGGTCAAAATTAGATATCGGAATATAGTCGCCTGCGCGACAATAGATAACTGCCGGGAATCAATAGGTTATCTAGGAAAGGCGCAATTAATTGATCCGGTTCATGCGCTAATCGTGGGGAATGCCGACGCACGGGGAAGCCGGAGCCCGGCGCGTCAGCCGGGCTCGGCCGCAGCCAGGGCAGGCTCATCCGCAGCCAGGAAGGCACCTGGAGCCGGGCAGGCTCAGGCCCAGCGAGGCGGGTCAGGCCCAGCCGGGCTCAGCCGGAGCCGGGCGTGCTCAGGCCCAGCCGGCCATCGGGTAGCCGCTGAGCAGTTCGCGGACCTCGCCAGCGATCCGCTCGATCGAGGGCTCGTCCTCCTTGACCGCCGCGGTGATCGCCTCGTCCATCCAGGCGGCGATCAGCGGCATGTGCTCCTGCGTCAGCCCGCGGGTGGTGATCGACGGGGTGCCGATCCGGATCCCGGACGGGTCGAACGGCTTGCGCGGGTCGAACGGCACCGTGTTGTAATTCACCTCGATGCCCGCCCGGTCCAGCGCCTTGGCGGCCGGCTTACCCGCGATCCCCTGGGAGGTCAGGTCCATCAGGATCAGGTGGTTGTCGGTGCCGCCGGAGACCAGGGTGTAGCCCCGGTCGAGCAGCGCGGTCGCGAGGGCCCTCGCGTTGGCCACGATCTGATGCGCGTAAGCGCGGAACCCGGGCTGAGCGGCCTCGTGCAGCGCGACGGCAATCGCCGCGGTGGTGTGGTTGTGCGGACCGCCCTGCAGGCCGGGGAAGACCGCCTTGTCCAGTGCCGAGGCATACTCGGCGGTCGACATGATCATCGCTCCGCGCGGGCCGCGGAGCGTCTTGTGGGTCGTCGTGGTGATGACGGGCGCATGGCCGACGGGACTGGGATGCGCTCCCGCGGCCACCAGACCGGAGATGTGCGCGATGTCGGCGACCAGGATGGCGCCGGTCTCCGCCGCGATCTCCGCGAACGCCGGGAAATCGATTGTCCGGGGAATGGCCGTCCCGCCGCAGAAGATCACCTTGGGCCGCTCACGGCGGGCCAGGTCCCGCACCTCGTCGAGATCCACCCGCCCGGTGTCCGCCCGCACCCCGTACTGAACGGACCGGAACCACTTGCCGGTGGCCGACACCGGCCAGCCGTGCGTCAGGTGCCCGCCCATCGGCAGGGCCATCCCCATCACGGTCTCGCCCGGCTTCAGGAAGGCCAGGAACACGGCGAGGTTGGCCGGCGACCCCGAGTACGGCTGGACGTTGGCATGATCGACGCCGAAGATGGCCTCGGCGCGCTGGGCCGCGAGCCGCTCGATCGGGTCGATGAACTGCTGCCCCTCGTAGTACCTCCGGCCCGCGTACCCTTCCGAGTACTTGTTGGTCAGCACCGTGCCCGTGGCCTCAAGGACGGCGAGCGAGACGTAGTTCTCCGACGGGATCAGCCGGATCTTCTCGAACTGCCGCCGTGCCTCGTCCTCGATCAGCCCGGCGATCTCCGGGTCCGCGCTGGCCAGATGCGGGATAGGCGGCTGGTGCATGGCGACCTCCTGGAGCACGACGGTACATACGGCACGACGGCGCGCGGCAGCGTCGGCCGCCGGTCCCGCGCCAGGTTCCTATCCCCATCATGCCGAACGGCACCTGCGGCGTACATGCCCGGGACGGGCCAGCGGCCCGCGCGGCCTGTGCCCGGTCCACGGGCGGGTTTCTAGGCCTGCGTGAGGTCGGTCTCCGGAAAATCGTCACCGACGAACAGCAGGGGCTCGTCCGCCAGCCGCGCGACCGCGTAGGTCAGGCAGTCGCCGAAGTTCAGCCGGGCCCTGTGCCGCCCGTTGCCGAACCGCAGATAGGCGTCAACGGCTTCGCGCCAGTGCTCCGCACCGAACGGGATCTCCACGATGCCGAACTCGCCAAGCAGGCGGATGACAAGGTCAAGCGAGTCCCGGCCGAGCCTCGACGACAGCACCAATCCGGTCTCGGCGAGGGTCGGGGTGCCGATTCCCGCCGAGAGCGCGCCTGCCAGTTTGGCGATGAGTTCCTGATGCCCGGGCTCACGGAAGGTGATGGCGACGAGCGCCGAGCTGTCGACGATCACACCCCCTCCGGCCCGTAGCCAAGGATTTCATCTTCCTCGTCCCTGCTGAGGCGGCGGCCAAGCTGGTCTTCGGGTATCCGGGGCCAGACCTCACGCTCCAGGAACCGCAGCGCGTGTCCCGCCCGGTCGCCCGGGCTGATCCGGTAGGCGAGACGCTGACGTCGCTCCGCGAGCGCACGGCGGATGGCTTCGGTCTTGGACTCCCCCGTCATGCGCGCCACCTCGGTGGCGAGTCGCTCGACCTCTTCGTTCTTAATGTTAAGAGCCACGTTCCTGATGTTACACCAAATTTCTACCATGGTGTAATAGCTGTCGGGCCTCCTGAGCGCAGGGCACCGCCTCAGCGTGGAGGATCCGGCCGGTCCCAGCGTGCGGATCCTCCACGCTGATCAGTAAGTTGCGAACGCGGGGGAGTTGCGGATCGGGGGCGGGATGCGGGTCGGGCAGATCGTCATCGACGTCGCACCGCTGCGGGAGAGCCGCGACTTCCGCTGGCTGTTCGCCGGGCGGATGGCGTCGCTGGTCGGCAACGCGCTGGCCACCGCCGCGGCGAACTGGCAGGTCTACGGGCTGACCCACTCCTCGCTGGAGGTCGGCCTGGTCAGCCTGGCCGACAGTGCGGGGATGCTGGCCGGGCTGATGGCCGGCGGCGTGCTGGCCGACCGTCATGACCGCCGGAGGCTGCTCGCCGCGGTCCGGATACCGCAGGTGCTGCTGGCCGTGATGCTGATGGCTAACAGCCTGCTCCCCCGTCCGGCGCTGTGGCCGATCTACGCGATCGCGCTGGCGATCGGCCTGACGGCCGGGCTCAGCGCCCCGGCGTCGACGGCGGCCCTGCCCGCCCTGGTGGGGCCCGGCCAGCTGGCGGCGGCCGCCGCTTTGGGCTCGATGAGCGGGCAGCTGGCAAACCTCGGCGGCCCCGCGCTGGCCGGCGCCCTCATCGCCGGCCCCGGCCTGGCCGTGTGCTACGCCATCGACGCGGTCGGCTTCGGCCTCTTCGGCGTCGCGGTCAGGTTCATCCGCCCGCTGCCGCCTGCCCCGGGTGGCCAGCGGCCGGGGCTGCAGGCGCTGGCCGACGGGTTCCGGTACGTGCGGCGCAACGGCGTCATCGGCGGCATGCTGCTCATCGACACCAGCGCGATGATCTTCGGGATGCCGTCCGGGCTGTTTCCCGCGCTGGCGAGCGAGCACTTCCACGGCGGCCCGGCCACCTTCGGGCTGCTGGCCGCCGCGCCGGCCGCGGGCGCGATCATCGGGGCGGCCACCAGCGGCTGGACGAGCCACGTGCGGCGGCCGGGCCTGGTGGTGATCGGGGCGGGCACGCTGTGGGGCGCTGCCATCGTCGGCTTCGGCCTGGCTGGCACACTGGCCCTGGGACTTGCGTTCCTCGCGCTGGCCGGAATGGGCGACCTGATCTCCGAGGTGCTGCGGAACGCCCTGCTGCAGCACTACACGCCCGATCGGTTGCGCGGCAGGGTGAGCAGCCTGTACCTGGCTCAGGTCAACAGCGCCCCGGCGCTGGGCAACGTCGAGGCTGGCGGGGTGGCCCAGCTGTTCACGCTGACCACCTCGGTGGTCAGCGGCGGCCTCGCCTGCGTGGCCGGCGCGCTGCTGCTCGGCGCCATGATCCCCGCGCTGAGGCACGCCACGCTGCGGCCGCTGACCGCAGGCACGGCGGAACGCTAGCGGTTGGCGAGGCTCCGGTAGATCCCGTCGATGACGGCAATCTTGCGCGGGTCGTCGGCCAGGTTCATGCCCATCCGGTTCATTACGTAGGCGAATGCCACGCCCGCCGCGGGGTCAGCGCCCACCGCCGAGCCGCCGAAGCCGTCGTGGCCGAACGCGTCCTGGTTCGGACCGTAATGGTGCTCCGGGCCGGACAGCGCGTAGCCGAGCCCGAACTCCAGCGGGAAGCCGAGCACCAGGTCCGTGAACCGGCCCTGTTGGCTCGTCACCGCTCAGCGCCGGGTTGGTGAGCGCCGCCAGCGCGGCTTGGTGCGCGCTGGCGCAGGCCTGCGCAATCGCCGCCTGCTCGTCCTCCGACGGCCGGCGCCCTGCAGTCGGAGCACCGGTCGAGCTGGCTCTCCGGCAGCCCGATATGAAAGTCCGCGTCGAGCGGGCCGCTGACCTCGGACCCGAAGAACTGGCCCGGGCTCTGGCCGTCCGGCGAACTACCACGCCCAGCCGCACGACAGCGGCGCCGGCGGAATCGTGATGGCTGCCTCGCGGCGGATTCCGCACGGACCGGGATGAGCGTGCGGCCTCCGTCATGCACAATAAGTCCGGGCGCCTGTAGCTCAGCTGGATAGAGCAGCTGCCTTCTAAGCAGCCGGCCGCAGGTTCGAGTCCTGCCAGGCGCGCGGAGCCGGGGCGTTGCAGCCCGAAGCGGATCACCTGTTTCCGCCCTTCGGGCGTTCGCCATTGCAAGGTGCAGGGCACCAATCTGATCACCGGTGTCAGCCATGCCCGTGCAACTACCCAGGTGCCGAAGACATAGCCAACGGCCCGGCCCGGCCGCAGCCTTCTCAGCAGCCGGCCGCAGGTTCGAGTCTTGTTCAGGCGCGCAAGCCATCCCCGCAGCTCAGGCCGGTACCGCTGGTGTGCCGGGTGCGTGAGATCGACGCTGACGGCGCCTTTATCGGTAGATTTTCCGGGCAATGGATGCACCGAGCACGCCGATGCACCAGCCTGCGAAGACGGCCCAGATGGTGGTACGCGAGGTGCTGTGCAGGTCCCATGCCATGAAGCCAGCCAAGAGGAATGCCCAGACGATCAGGCCTCCGATGACCCACACGGCGTAGGGCGGCCGGTCCTCCACCGGCCTGCGCCACGCGGGTGGCCAGGGGCGCATCTGGTGCAGGAGGGTCCTCATGGTGGCGCCTCAATTCTGTTCCAAGGAACGGTCACCCGATCACTGATTAAAATGATATCATTTTGATAGGTGGTCGGATGACCGACACCGCAGGTAGACAGGACCATCCCGATGAACGCACCCGACGACAACACCGCTCCCAAGGGTCAGCGCGGGTGGTGGGCATCTCCCCCGCGAACCGGCATGCAGCGCCTGATCGTTCCCTATGAGTACCGCCACCTCCGCTTCTTCGGGGTCGGGCGCATTGCCGGCGGCAGTGTCGCGGCCGCCGCGGGCGTCGTGTGCCTCTCCTACGGCGCCTACGGTTGGGCAGCCTTCTTCCTGGTTCTCGGGGCGCTGAATCTCGCGGGTGGCTACTGGTACCTCACGATCGCTCGATCGCAGGCTGCCCGAGCCTGAACCTGCGCGCGCCCACGGCGGCTCACG
>Ga0302324_100009432_pt1 | contig 20416 bp, 24 predicted proteins | sample Palsa_T0_1_FD_201949 | JGI IMG/M metagenome (GOLD analysis project Ga0302324, IMG submission 201949) | Peat permafrost microbial communities from Stordalen Mire near Abisko, Sweden - Palsa_T0_1 | ecosystem: Environmental > Terrestrial > Soil > Palsa > Peat permafrost | place: Sweden: Abisko...
GTGGAGGAGAGGGGCGGGGAGAGGAGGCACCCCTCTCCCTGACCCTCTCCCCGCTGGCGCGGGGCGAGGGAATAAAAATGGGTTCTTGTCTGCTGCCTTGCCAAAAAGTGGGATGCGCACGCTCTCTCCCGAATCATTGGGGACATGCTTGCGAGATCACCCAAAAAGTGCATCCGTTGCGGACGGGGAATGCCGTCGGCGGGACGCCGACGACGGCGGTCGGGACGACCGCGCTCCCCAAAAATTCACTCAGGATTGAGGTTCTCTCCCATTCTTCGCTCTACTCCTTCTTACCTATTTTGACTTCCAAGTACAAGTCCCGCAGTTGGCGGGCTTCGACTCCGGCGGGGGAATCGGTCATCAGGTCGGCGCCTTTGGCGGTTTTGGGGAAGGCGATAACGTCGCGGATGCTGGGTGTGCCGCACAGAATGGCGATCAACCGGTCGAAGCCCAGGGCGATGCCGCCGTGCGGCGGAGCGCCGTAGCGGAAGGCCTCCAGCATGTAGCCGAAGCGCGCCTTGACCATCTCGGGCGGTATTTGCAGCACCTGCTCGAAGACCAGCTTTTGCAGTTCGGGTTGGTGAATGCGGATGGAGCCGCCGCCCAATTCCACGCCGTTGACCACGATGTCGTAATGCTGGCCGCGAACCTTCTTGGGGTCGGTAGTGAGCAGCGGAATGTCTTCGCCGATCGGCGCGGTGAATGGATGGTGGCTGGAATACCAGCGGTTCTGTTCCTTGTCGAAGGCCAGCAACGGGAAATCCACCACCCACAGAAAATCGAATCGGTTCGGGTCGATCACCAGTTTGCCGTTGGATTTCAAAACGTCCGCGCAATAGCTGCGGATTTTGCCCAGGATTTCGCAGGCGGTCAGCCATTGGTCCGCGGCGAAGAGGATGAGGTCGCCTTCCTCGATGTTGAGGCGCTCCTTCAAGGCGGCTTTTTCCGCGTCGTTGAAAAACCGGACGATGGGCGATTTCCATTCGCCCTTTTCGACCTTGATGAAGGCCAGGCCTTTGGCGCCGAGGCTCTTGGCGTGTTCGGTCATGGTCTCCATTTGGCCCTGCGTGGCGTCGGCCAGGCCCTTGGCGTTGAGAACTTTGACCACGCCGCCGGCGTCAATGGCGCCGCGGAAGATTTTGAAGGTGCTGCCGCGAAAGGTCTCGGTGAAATCGGCCAATTCCAATCCGTAGCGCGTGTCCGGTTTGTCGATGCCGTAACGATTGAGGGCGTCCTGGAAGGAGAGGCGCGGGAAAGGCGTCCGGATGTCGCGGTCGAGCGCCGTTTTCCAAATGCGCTGCAGCAGGCCCTCGATCAGCGTATAGATGTCCTCGCGCTCGATGAAGGACATTTCCAGGTCGATCTGCGTGAACTCCGGCTGCCGGTCGGCGCGGAGATCTTCGTCTCGGTAACAGCGGGCCAACTGGAAGTATTTCTCGACGCCGCCGACCATGAGGATTTGTTTGAATTGCTGCGGCGATTGCGGCAAGGCGTAAAATTTTCCCGGATGCATGCGGCTGGGGACCAGGAATTCGCGCGCGCCTTCGGGGGTGGATTTGAACAAAGTCGGCGTTTCCACGTCCAGAAAGCCCTGCTCATCGAAATAGACGCGCGTGGCGGTGGCCACTTTGCTGCGGAGGCGGAGGTTGCGCAGCATTTCCGGCCGGCGCAGATCGAGATAGCGGTATTGCAGGCGCAACTCCTCATTGACCGTCTTGGCCACTTCCGGGTCATCGACGGGGAAGGGGAGCACGTCGGCCATGTTGAGCACCTCGAGCGAGGCGGCGGCGATCTCGATTTCGCCGGTGAGGATTTTCGGATTGTTGCTGCCGGGCGGGCGGGCGCGGACATGGCCGGAGACGCTGACGACGCATTCGCTGCGCAGGGCGGCGGCGCGGTCGAAAAGATCCTTGGGCAAATCCGACGGGTCAAAGACGGTTTGGGTGCGGCCCTCGCGGTCGCGGATGTCGATGAAGATCAGCCCGCCCAGATCGCGGCGGGAATGAACCCAGCCGGAAAGGGTCACGCTCTGGCCAATGTGGGCCGGGCGCAACTCATTACAGTGATGCGTGCGTTTCATGTGGACAGCAGAGCCACGACTCTCCCGGCGGCAACGCCGAAGCGGAACTTAGACCTCAAAATCGAAGATCAGAACGTTCTCCACCAGGGGGAAAGCCGTGGTTTTGAACCGCTCGTGCTCAGGGTGGACCAAGTAGGAGTCGCGGGCGGTGACGTCAGAGAAGGTCATGATAAAGCCATGGGTCAGGCCTTGGTTGCGCCCTTCCTGACTGCAATTGGTGCCCGAAACGTAATCGTCGATACCGGGCACCGTCTCCGACAAATCCAGGACATCATCGAAGAACTTCGTGATTTGTTCCTCGGCCGTTCCCTCTTTGAACTTCAACAGGACAATGTGTTTTACCTTAGACATGGGGTAACAGTAGTTTTTTTTGCTTCTGGCTCAAGTATAATCCTCATAATTAAGAAGCTTTGTGGCCCGACGGATTCAGGGGTATGGTGGCCTCGCATGTCAGATTTAATCGCCATCGTCGGCCGGCCCAATGTGGGCAAGTCGGCCCTTTTTAACCGCATTGCCGGACGCCGCATCGCCATCGTTCACGACGAACCAGGCGTTACGCGCGACCGGGTCATGGCCGAAGTCGAGTGGCACGGACGCCCCATCACGCTGGTCGATACAGGCGGCATCGGGCTGGTGCGTGGGGAAAAAGCGAGCGACGTCATCGCCCGCGCCGCCTTCGAGCAGGTGGAAATAGCCATCGAGGCGGCTGCGGTCATCATCCTGGTGGTCAACGTGCGCGACGGCGTCGTGCCGCTGGACAAGGAAGTCGCCGCCAAGTTGCGCCGCGCGGGCAAGATGACGCTGGTGGCCGTGAACAAGGCGGACAATGACCGGGACGAAATCGGGGCGGCCGAGTTTTCCGAGCTGGGTTTTGCCAAGATTTTCCCCGTCAGCGCCATCCACCAACGGGGCATCGACTCATTGATGGACGCCGCGCTGGCAGTCCTGCCCGCCGCCACCGCCGCCGCCACTGCGGACGCTGCGGCCGAGCCGGCGCTCAAGCTGGCGGTGGTGGGCCGGCCCAACGTCGGCAAATCGTCTCTTATCAACGCGTTGACCCACTCGGAACGGGTCATTGTCTCGCCCACTCCAGGCACCACGCGTGACGCGGTGGATGTTCCCTTTGAAGTGGAAACCGAAGGTGTGCGGCAGAAATATCTCCTGATCGACACCGCCGGGGTGCGGCGGGAGCGGCGGGTGGACAACTCGGTTGAATTTTTCAGCGTCACCCGCACGGAGGAATCGATCCACCGTTGCGACATTGTGGTCTTCGTGCTGGACGCCGAGGCGGGCATCGTGATGCAGGACAAAAAAGTGGCCGATAAGATCATCGAGGCGCGGCGGGCGTGCATACTTGTGGTCAACAAGTGGGACCTGGCCGTGCCGGGGCTGGAGGCCGGCCGCCGCGATTTGCGCGCCGCCACCAAGGAAAAACGGCGCGAAGGCCAGGACAAACCGCTGGCCTCGCTGGCCGAGTTTGGCCAATGGGTGCGCGAGCGCCTTTTCTTTCTGGATTATGCGCCGGTGATTTTTACCTCCGCCACTTCGGGTTTCCATCTGGACCGTTTGCTCGAATCGATCCGCTACGTCGCCTCGCAACTGCGGCAGAAGGTGCCGACGGCGATATTGAATCGGGCGTTGAACGATGCCATCGAGCGGCGGCAGCCCGTCAGCTCCTCCGGGCATCGGCTGAAATTTTTCTACGCCACCCAAGTCCGGCAGGCGCCGCCGACGTTTCTGCTTTTCGTAAACCGGACCGATTTGCTGTCCGATCAGTACCGGAAATATCTTACGCAGGAAATGCGGCGCGCCTTTGGCTACGAGGGCTGCGCGATTGTCCTGGTGGCGCGCGCCCGCGAAAAAACCATCGAACCTGTCCGCAAACGCCGCCACGGCAAGGGCGAAGGCCGGCCAGAATAGGGAAAAGGCCGGAAGTGTCAGAGGAATGATAGTCAGAGGAATAATTTGCAAGCCCTTCTTTCCATTCCTTTGACAATTATTCCTCTGGCAATTTCCCCTGAAATATGCGCGTCGAAGGCAGACGCGAGCCTCGCAGATTAAACCGTGGCGCCGCCAAAGAGACTTAAGAGCGTCTTCAGTTTCGCCTTTGGCGACAAATTGGATTGGGCGATGCGCTCCGCGTAGAGCGCGGAAAATTGACGCACCACAAGGTCGCGCAGAGTTTCCGGCTGTTGTGTCGCGTCCAATCGATATAAGTACGGTTTTTTGATGCCATTAAAAATCGCGCGCGCTCTTTTGAGGCTCGCAGTTCTTTCAAAAAGATTGGCCTTGTCCCCTCTGGTTTTGATTCGTTCCAACCCCACTTTTGGATCAATATCGAAGAGCACCAGCAGATCCGGCTCGGGCGCAAACAACTCATTGCGCCTCATTAAATCCTGCGGGTCCATGCCGCGCGCGCCTTGATAGGCCATGGTGGAAAAGTAATAGCGATCCACGATCACGATCTGGCCTTCGCGCAAGGCCGGGTTGATGAGGGTATCGACATGCTCTTCTCTGTCTTTGATGAACATCTCCACCTCTTCCTCCAAAGAAAGGCGTCCGGTCGAGGCGGAATCGCGAAGCATTTGGCCCCATTTCCCGGTCGTCGGTTCTCTTGTTCTGAGGACGGGGAGCTTTCTGGCCTGCAAGCTGCGCTGGACTAAATCGGCCAGAGTTGATTTGCCAGCCCCGTCGATTCCTTCAATCGCCATCAAGAATCCTGTTAATGCGTGTTGCTTGCTCAATGGCGCTGACTTTGAGGACTCATCGATGGAAAATCAAATAAAACTGCGACTGGCTCAATGCCGCGTTCACCTCCGTTCGGCGGCAAATTGTGAATGAGTGTGAGAGCGGCTGGCCGGGGGAAGAAACTTGAATTCAGTCTATGGACACGCTAAATTTGGTCCATGCGGGCGACAAGACCCAAGCGTGCGCGAAAAGCGAAGGTTGTTCAGCGCGCGCAGATTTTCACGTTGAGCCATGCCAAAACATATCTTGGCCAATTGGTGGAAAAAGCGGCCAAAGGCGAGACTGTTTACATCGCCAAGGGCCACCTGCGTTTTGTGCTGCAAGTGGTACCTGAAGTTGATCCTATTCTGCTGCGACCCCCAGGTTATTTTACCGAGTGCTACACTGCGGAGCAGGCGGAGGAAGAGAATCGACTGGCAAAATCTTCAGTCATCCGCCTTCCGAAGGATCTTAAATGGAGGCGGCGTTGATGAGGCAATAGAACATCCTAATCTCGGAATGAAACGGATCAAACAGCGGAAAATCGTCTGGCCGCCCGCGGTTCGCAGAAAACTGCGCCGCGCGATTTACGATTTTCATGTGCGTGCGTTTGGGGAGGAAATGGCACCCGTGAACTTTCTGCCGCTCCAAGCGCGCCGCCGCTACGTGGCCGCAATGTTCGATCACGCCGCCCGCAAAGGCGTGAAATGCGACAAACCAGCTTTGGGTGTCACGCCCTAGGGCATTATGGAACCCCGAAGCCGGCCTGGCAGCCCCGGGCAACAACTCGACCGCGCTACCTTGCCACCAGCGGCCGGGCGCGAGGGGACTTTTTTGTCCGCCCTCCGGCGCTGGGGCGGGTTTGTCAAGTTCTCTCATACCGTCTTCGCGCTGCCGTTTGCATTGGCCTCCATGGCGGTGGCGGCGCGCGACCAACGCGGCTGGCCGGGGACGAGAGTCTTCCTGCTCATCCTGGCGGCGATGACCTGCGCGCGGACGTGCGCGATGTCCTTCAATCGCATCGCGGACCGCGAATTCGATCGCGCCAATCCGCGCACGGCCGGGCGCCATTTGCCGCGCGGGGAGATTTCGCTGGCGGGCGCCTGGACGTTGTGCCTGGCGAGCGGGGCGGGATTGGTGGCGGCCGCCTATTTCCTGAACCCAATCTGCTTTTACCTTTCGCCGGTGGCGCTGGTGGTGGTTTGTTTTTACTCGCTGACGAAACGGTTCACGGATTTCACGCACGTTTTTTTGGGGCTGGCGCTAGCGCTGGCGCCGGTGGGCGCGTGGCTGGCGGTGAAGGGGAGTTTTCACTTGTGGCCGGATGGGCATGGGTGGGGCGTCTTGCAATACAGCGCGGTGCTGCCGTTATTGTTGGCGGCGGCGGTGCTGTTTTGGCTGGTGGGCTTTGACATCATATACGCGCTGCAGGATTACGAGTTTGACCGGCGGCACGGCTTGCACTCGCTGGTGGTGCGATGGGGCGTGGCCAACGCGCTTTCCGTCTCGTTGCTATGCCATCTGGTGATGTGGATGCTCCTGGCCGTCTTCGGATTGCTGGCGGGATTGCGCCTGGCTTACGACGCGGGGCTGGTTTTCATTTTGGTCTGTCTGCTGCTGGAACATTCGCTGGCGCGGCGACGGGGGCTGGATTGGATTCAACTGGCGTTCTTCCGCCTCAACGCCCTGATCGGCATGGTGTTTCTGATCGTGACTCTGACCGAAATTGTGTTTCCATGGGTGCGGTTCAAGAGATGAACTCTTTGTTGCAACAGGGAGAATGGCGCGGCCTTTACGAAAAGGCAGCGGCAGGTGAACGCTTTTCGGAAGAGGAAGCGCTGCGGCTCTTTGAGAGCAAGGACCTCAACGCCCTGGGCGCCATGGCCAGCCTGGTGTGCCGCCGGAAAAACGGCGCCCGCGCCAGCTACATCGTCAACTGCTACATCAATTATTCCAATTACTGCATCCTGAGCTGCCAGTTCTGCGCCTTCGCGCGCAAGAAGCGCGACGCCGACGGGATGCAATTCACGGTCGAGGAGATCGCGCACAAAGCGCGCGCGGCTCTGGCGGTGGGCGTGACGGAATTGCACATCGTGGGCGGGCTGCATCCCTCTTTGCCCTTCAGTTATTACACCGAGATGCTGCGGGCGCTCAAAGCGGTGGACGCGCGCCTGCAATTGAAATGCTTCACGGCCATCGAAATTTTGCACCTGGCGTGGCTGGCGCGGAAATCGGTTGCCGAGACGCTGCGTGAGTTGCGCGAGGCCGGTTTGGATTCGTTGACGGGCGGCGGCGCGGAAATATTCCGCCCGGAAATCCGCTCGCGCATCGCCCGCGGCAAGGAATCGGCCGAGGAATACTTGGACGTTCACCGCATCTGGCACAAGATGGGCGGGCGGAGCACTTGCACGATGCTCTACGGCCACGTGGAATCGCTGGCGGACCGCGTCGATCACTTGCGCCAACTCCGCCTTTTGCAGGATGAGACGCACGGATTCACCGGCTTCGTGCCGCTGCCTTACCAACCGGAGAACAACGATATTCCGGTGCAGGTTGCGCCGACCGGTTTTGATTCCTTGCGCACGATCGCGGTGAGCCGAATCTACCTGGACAACTTCGACCACATCACGGCCTACTGGGTCGGACTGGGCCTGAAGCTGGCGCAAGTGGCGTTGAATTACGGGGCGGATGATTTGCACGGCACGATTTTGGAGGAGCACATTTTTCACATGGCCGGCGCCACCACACCGCAACTCCAAAGCGAGGCGGAAATGGTTAAAGCCATCCGCGAAACCGGACGCACGCCCGTGCAGCGCGACACCTTTTACCGGCCGGTCAAACTGTGGGACAGCCCGCCGGGGGAGGACGCGCCGGGGGCGGAGCGTTCGCGCGTTTTGGAGAGCAATCTGGCCTCTGCCTGACTATTCATGCCCACTCCCGAACCAACTCCCAAGCTGCGCCTGGCGCCCGCCGAGACGCCGGAGGAATTGGCCCGGCGCTTCGAGCGCGAAACGCGGCCCGTCTTGCTCCAGCGCGAATCGCAATTGGAAAATTCCCTGGCCGGCTTCAAAGTCGGCTCGGTCCCTTATCTCAACGCCGTGCCGCTGACGCGCGGGCTGGAGGAGCAAATCCTCTTCGCGCCGCCCTCGGAACTGGCGCGGCTGTTGCAGCGCGATGAATTGGACGCCGCGCTGGTCAGCCTGACGGAAGTCCTGTTGCACGACCGCTACGATATACTTGACGGCATCGCGGTGGCTTCGCTGGGGGAGGTGCAGAGTGTCTTCCTGGCCCATCGGCAGCCGCTGGCGGAGATGCGGGAAATTTATTGCGACCCCGCCTCGCTCTCGGGCTTGCATTTGCTCAAGGTCCTTCTGGCCGAAAACGGGTGGCGGCCGGAGCTACGCCCGCTGCCCGACTACGCGGCCGCGCACATGCTGGAAAATGTGCTGCTGATCGGCGACCCGGCCCTGGAATTCGCCCGCTCCTCGCCGCCGCACGAGATGTGGGATTTGGGCGCGGCCTGGCTCGAATTGACAGGATTGCCTTTTGTCTATGCGGTGTGGGCCTTGCGGCGTGTGCCCAACGAAGCGTTGCGCCGCCGCTTGCGCGAGGCGCGGAAGTTCGGCCTGGGCACGCTCGACGACATCATTTCCAGCCGGACGGATTTCGATCTCGAATTTCGCAAGGACTACCTGAACTGGCACATCCACTATCATCTGGGCACGGACGAACGGCGCGGCATCGCCCGCTTCATCGAGTTGTTGCGCAAGCACGGCCTGGGGCCTGTGTACGAACCGCGCTTTGTGGCTTGATAATCCTCAGACCGCTCGAACCATTATGCCGATCATAGATCAAACGAAAAGCTGGCTGGAACTGAGTCTATGAGGCGTCTCTTGCTTTGTTGGTCGGTCATGATGGCGCTTGGAGATTCGAGCCGTGCGGATGTTGCCAAGATCCCGGCTGAGGACATAAAGACGTTGCGCGAGGAGGCGCGATTCCACGAGATCCAGGCCGCTACCAACCTGCCGCCGGTGGTCTTGGCGCTTTGTGCCGATGTCAAGGGCCGGCTGGCGGAGCCCGGGCAGATTTGGAAAGCCACTGATGCCATAATCGATGACAAGCTGCCGACCAAGCGATTGATCTGGGCCGTCACGGATGGCAATTATTATGTGGTGCATTATGAGCGCGGCGGATATTTGCGCAGTTATCATGTCTTGGTCGCCAAGTGGAAGCAAGGCGATGGCAAGCCGAGTTTGGTGTGGCGACGAGTCGGAGGACGGATCAATGATTTCAAGGCGTTTCAGGATGCACTTGGCAGCAACAAGTTGTAATTTGCACCTCAATGAACGCAATACGAACCAGGTTACTGATCGGGCTGGCAGCCCTTGTGTTTGCCACTGTGGGAGCGGAAGACAACGACGCGGCAAAAACGGACCAAGCTCAACTTCAGGGCGAGTGGACGCTGGTCTATGGCGAACGCGACGGCCAGGCGTTTTCGTCCGAGTTTATGAAAGGCTCCAAGCGCGTCACCAAAGACGACGAGACGGCAGTCATGGTTCAAGGGCAGCTCTTCATGAAGGCGAAGTTTTCTCTTGATCCATCCAAGACGCCTAAGACGATTGATTATACCGTGACCGGCAGCACATACACGGGAAAGACGCAGCTTGGAATATATGAAATCGAGGGAGACAAAGTGAAATTTTGCTTTTCGACCCCAGGCCAAGAACGACCAACAGACTTCACCACCAAGCCAAAGGACCGGCGCACTTCGACCATCTGGAAGCGGGAGAAGAAGTAGCCGAAAATATTTCCGCGGGACTGCCCATGCCCGACTTTTCCCCATGCCGCTGGTGACTCTGGCCTTGAACGCCATGGCGACACGGTTTGAACTGGTGTTGCACGGGGAAAACACCACGCGCCTGCGCGCGGCCGGGGAAGCGGCGCTGAAGGAAGTCGAGCGCCAGGAGGCGCAATTGAGCCTCTACCGGCCCACGAGCGAAATCGCCCGCGTCAACGCTTTGGCCGCGCGCCAACCGGTGCGGGTCAGCCCAACTGTCTTCCGTTTGCTGCAGCACGCCCGGCAGCTTGAAGGGGAAAGCGGCGGCGCATTCGACATCGCGGTGGCGCCACTGGTGCGGTGCTGGGGGTTCATGCACGGCACGGGCCGCGTGCCCGAAGCGGCCGAGATCGAAGCGGCGCGGAGCCGCGCCGGCCTGGCGCATGTTATGCTTGACGAAGAGAATTATTCCGTCAGCTTCGACCAGGAGGGCGTGATGATCGACCTGGGGGCCATTGGCAAAGGGCACGCCATTGATGGCGCCGTGGATCTCTTACGCGAAGCCGGGGTGACCTGCGCCCTGCTGCACGGCGGCACCAGCACGGTTTATGGCCTTGGCGCTCCGCCCGGCGCCGACGGCTGGAAAATCGCCATCGCCCCGGCCCCGGACCAACCGCCCCGCCCGATGGCGGTCGTGCTGCGGGACAATGCGCTGTCGGTCTCGGCGGTATGGGGAAAGTCATTCGAGGCGGACGGGAAAAAGTTCGGCCACGTCATAGACCCGCGCACGGGCTGGCCTGTCAACAATGCGGTCCAGGCGGCGGTGGTGTTGTCCTCCGCCACGGAAACCGACGCGCTTTCCACCGCGCTGTTGGTGGTGGGCTTGGAGGGCCACGAAGCCATCAGCCGATTGAGGCCGGACATGCGCACGCTGGTGGTGGCGCCGGCGGAGCAGGATTTTCACTTCAAATCGCGAGGCATAGCGGGTCCCGGCTCAGGCTCTTAATCCTAATCCTAATCTTAATCTTAATCCTACTCCCTTGGAGCCTCTTCTAGATTAAGATTAGGATTAGGATTAAGAGTGGTTAAAGTCCTGTTGCAATTCATCCGATATCATGGCTTGATTGCAGAAGTGCTCATTAAAACAAATGAGACTGAAAAGCAATCCATATCATGAAGCCCAATGAACCGCTCCTGCCAGTTCTTCAATTGGGTCATACACCGGCGCCCGCACGGAGCGTGGAGGCATGCTCTGAAAGACAGAAGGGCAGTTGGCTCCACTTTTTGTGGTCTTTCCCGGCCGCGCTGATCGCGGTCGTCATCCTCTACACCGTTAGCGCTGTCCCCGTTCAAGCTCTTTTCGTGAGAGGTTTCTTTCGAGACAAGCCACGCACCTTTCATTGTCTTGATATTCTCTACACGCCCCTCGGGAAAACCTATGACCGCTGTCGGATTTTTAGGAATGGCTTCGATCGGTGTGTCGCTTGCGTCGCGCAATTCATGCCAGAGCAAGCGAAACATACATTTAAATATGTGGACAAACTTGGCCAGCATGAACTCGTTGACGGGGAGTCCAAATCCGGCGCCGAGACCAAGAAGATGTCCGGGCCGTTCAACAAACTGTTGGTCAACATCGCTGGCACCACGAGGCCGCTGAATTTGCTCGTCAGTTTCACCGTTGTGGGCGCCGGCGGCGAGACCTTCAAGGCCAAAACGAGGGAGTCTGAGGCCCGACTGCGTGACATGGCCATGGGCGCCCTGGCCACCAACACGCTGGCCGACCTCGAAAAGCCCGGGTCGCGCAATCTTATCCGCGCCGAACTGATCAACGGGTTCAATAGCGTGCTCGGGGATAATTCCGTGCGGGAAATTTACTTTACTGAGTTCGTCGTCCAGTCAGGACCGACTCTTTAGCGGAAATAATCCTACCCAACGAAACGACTGGCCGTAATGCTTCAGTGATGGCTGGCGGGGCGATACTCTGGATGGGTTAAACTTTATCGCGGCCCCCAAGAGGCCCCGCTTCATTGGGCCTTGGCGATTGGAGCCAGGGCCGGCACTTTGGGCTGAACATTCGGAACCGAAGGGCCGCAGGCCTGGCGGAAATGAACTTTGGAACGGAGCAGCAGCGTGCCCAGGCACAAATCCGCCAGGGGCAACACGACGTTAAAATTCTTGTTCATGTAGCGATGGTGCAGCAAATGATGGCCGTTGAGCCGGAAGAATATTCCGGATCGTTCCACGTGCCGTTTTCGGGGCAGATGCATGCACCAATGAATGTATTCATAGGCGCCATAGTAAGCGCTGGTGGCCAGCGCGGCGCCGCAGAGCATCCCCCAGTTTACCCCCAGCAACGACGCCAGGACAAAGGGCAGCGAGGCGATGGCGACCAGCGCGGGACCATTCCACCAGGCCATGGGGATCGTTTCCTTGTCCTTTTCGTTAATCAGATGGTAGGTGTGGTCGGACTTGAAAATGCGGTGATGCACCAGGGCGTGCGCCTTGAACGGATAAGTGATGGGCCCAATCGGGCGGTGCATCAGGAATCGGTGCAGTAACCATTCAAAGAGCGAAGCATAAAGAGTGGCGGTGATGGCGCCGATGGCGGTCCAGAAAAAAAATGTGGAAATCAAGGGGATCTGTGGGTTGGGGGTTGGGGGTTGGGGGTCTGAGTCTTCAGCGCAGCCGGTAGGTGATGCGCGCCTTGGATAAATCGTAGGGGGACATCTCCATGCGAACCCGGTCGCCCACCGTAAGGCGCACAAACCGTTTGCGCATCTTGCCGGAAATGTGGGCCAGGACTTCATGCTGGTTGTCCAGCGTCACGCGGAACATGGTTCCGGGCAACACTGTTTGTATCGTACCTTCCAATTCAATCGCTTGTTCGTTTGTCATAAATGGCGCGGCCTCTTCTCCCCGGGGCAGCCTGTGCTCCGCAGAGGGGCCGCGGCCCCCTGTTTATCCTGAGTGCGAGACAACATGCTACGAGAAAGGCGCGCGCGCAAGGAATAATTTGCTTTTTTCGCGCCAAGGTGCATCATGCCGCGCACGTATGACTGATTCCAATCTGAATTTTTGGGGATTGATCGCGGTGCCGGTGGGCCTCTCGATCTGCTTCGGCTTCGGCCTGCTGGTTTGGCTGCGTGATGAATTCCGCGCCGGCCCGGAAGATGACCAGCACAGTTAGTGGCTAGTCGTTAGTGGTTAGCGGTTTTGACGCCAAAATGGATGCTCATAGCGCCGCCGAGCAGATTGCGCACCCGTACTTCGCGGCACCCCAGCGCGGTCATTTTTGCGGCCATCTCGCGCTGGGCGGGATAGGCCTGGAGGGAATCATGGATGTAGGCCAGCGCTTCCGCATCGCCGCAAAAAATCCTGCCCAGCAACGGCACCACCCTCCGCAAGTAAAAGAAAAAGAGCCGCTGCCAAAGCCAGCCGTCCGGCTTGCCAAAATCCAGCACCAACAGACGCCCGCCCGGCCGCGCCACCCGCAGCATTTCTTCCAGTCCCCGTTCCCAACTTTCCAGATTCCGCAAGCCATACCCAATGCTCACGATGTCAAATGAATCGGAGTCGTATGGAATTTGCATCACGTCGCCCGTCCTGAATGCCAGGGGCGGGGCATCCGCCCGGGCGGGCCGTTTCCGCGCGCGAGCCTGGGCCACCGCGAGCATGGCCGGGCTGAAATCCAGGCCGATGACGTCCGCCCCGGCACGGTGCAAAGCGAAGGCGATGTCACCCGTGCCGCAACAGAGGTCCAAGGCTTTTTGCCCGCGCTTGGCTCCGGCCATTTTGGCCAGGAGATTTTTCCAGCGGCGATGGAGTCCCAGGCTTTGCAAATCGTTGATCAGGTCGTAGCGCGGCGCCAAGGCGCCGAAGAGGGTTCCGACCAGTGCGGCCCGTTGCGGGCCTGTCTTGTAATACTTGTTGCTCACGTCTTCTGGCTTATCTTGGCGGCATGGGGACTGCGATTCAAGGCGGGCCTGGCAGCGAGATGCTCATTGCCGGTATGACCTGCGCCGACTGCGCGCGCCATGTCACCGACGCTTTGCAAGGCGTGGCCGGTGTGGCCAGCGCCGAAGTCTCTTTGCAGGACGGGCGGGCGCGCGTCCGCTGGCGCGCCCAAGCGCCTCCGGATACGGCCGCTTTGTCCGCCGCCGTTCGCGCCGCCGGCTACACGGCCCAACCGGCCCCGTCGGCAACCAAGCCTCGCCCTCCCGCGCCAATGGCCGGCTGGCGGCTCAACGTCCTCCTCGGCCTCATCGGCACAGCGCCGCTAATGATCGGCGAATGGGTTTTCCACCTGGGCATGCAAACCTGGTTCCATTGGCTGGCCTTTGCCCTGGTCTTGCCGGTGCAGATTCTGTGCGGCGCGCGGTTTTACAAAGGCGCCTGGCAGCAGCTCAGATCGGGCCGCTCCAACATGGACACACTGGTGGCTCTGGGTTCCACGGCGGCCTTCGGCTTCAGCGTCTTTCAACTCTTCTCCGGCGCGGGCGGACATCTTTATTTCATGGAGGCGGCGGCCATTATCACGCTCATCAGCATCGGCCATTGGCTGGAAGCCAGCGCCAGCGACCGCGCGGAGAAATCGATGCGCGCTCTGTATCGTCTGGCGCCGGCCACCGCGCGCCTCCTTCAGGCTCATGAAACCGAAATCGATGCGCCCGTCTCCGCCTTGCAACCGGGTGACAAAATCGTGCTGCGTCCGGGAGACCGCGTGCCGACGGACGGCCAATTGCTCCGCGGCCAATGCAGCATCGACGAAGCGATGTTGACCGGCGAATCGACGCCGGTGGAAAAAGAAAGCGGCAGCCCCGTCTATGCTGGCACACTCAATCTGAACGGACAAGCCGTCGTGGAAGTGACCGCCGTGGGCGAGGCCACCGCGCTGGCGCGCATCGTCGCCGCCGTCGAGCGAGCGCAGAACAGCCGCGCCGAAATCCAGCGACTGGCCGACCGGGTCAGCAGCGTGTTTGTGCCGGTGGTGGTGCTGGTGGCTTTGTCGGCTGCGCTTTGGTGGGGGCTGGCGCCGGACCAAGCTCGCCGCCTCAGCGCGCTGTTGGGTCATTATTTTTGGGCGCCGACTTTGCCCGCCACGCCCCTGGCCGCGGCGGTTCTCAGCGCTGTCGCGGTGTTGATCGTGGCTTGCCCGTGCGCCATGGGGTTGGCCACGCCGGCAGCCATCATGGTCGGCGCCAACGTCGCCGCCAAACGCGGCATTTTGATCCGCGACGGCATTGCCTTGGAAAAGGCGGGCCACATCACCGTGCTGCTGGCTGACAAGACAGGCACCCTGACCGAAGGCAAGCCCACTGTCGTCGCCACCGACGGCGGCGACTTGCCATTGGCTGCCGCCTTGGCGTCAGGCTCCAAACATCCGTTCAGTCGGGCGGTGGCCGGATTAAGTTCAAAGTTCAAAGTTCAAAGTTCAAGATCGGAGCCAATCGCCTTTCAAGACTGGCGGGAAATCCCCGGCGCCGGCGTCCAGGCGACGCTCCCCGCGGCTTCGGTCGCGCGGTTGGGTTCGTTGGCCTGGCTGCGGCAATGCGGCGTCGCATGTCCCGAGCCTTCGGCTTTTGCGGAAAAGTGGAGCGCGCAAGGAGCTACGATCCTCGGCTTGGCGCTGAACGGGAATTTGCGGGCGCTCATCGCCCTGCAGGACACCATCAAACCGTCCGCCGGGCGCGTGGTGCGTCAACTCGAAAAAATCGGGCTGAAGGTTTTTATGGTCACCGGCGACAATGCGCGGGCGGCCGCAGCCGTGGCCGCGCAAGCCGGCATCGCGGCGGAAAATATTTTCTCCCAAGTCCAGCCCGGACAGAAGGCGGATTTGGTCCGGCAACTGCAAGCCAAAGGCGAGAAAGTCGCCCTTGTTGGCGACGGCATCAACGACGCGCCGGCGTTGGAGCAGGCCGACTTGGGCATTGCCGTCAGCCAGGCCAGCGACCTTGCCGGCGAGGCGGCGGACATTGTGTTGCTGAATTCCGGGATCGAAGCCGTGCCCGAGGCCTTGGAACTGGCGCGGGCCACCATGGCCACGATCCGGCAAAATTTATTCTGGGCCTTTTTCTACAACGCCGCCGCCGTGCCGCTGGCCGCGCTGGGATTTCTCAGCCCGATCCTGTCTGCCGCGACCATGGGCCTGTCGGACTTGGTGCTGCTCGGCAACTCGTTGCGTCTGTTCAGATTCGCGCAGAGGCGCAGAGAGCGCGGAGAAGTAAAGTGATTAGTGGCCAGAGGTTAATGGTTAGGCTGAGTTTCAGTCTGGTCACCAGCCACTGGCCACGAATCACTTTACTTTGCCTCTGCGCGATCCAGGTTAAATCATTTCGCGGGAAGCGACGGTCGTGGAAAGCGCGCCCAGAGTGTTCTTTAGTATATCCCATTGCACCTGGAGATGAACAATCTGGTTGCGCAAGGCTTCGTTTTCGGCCCGCAATTGCGCCATGCCGCTCAGGGTTTTGACCGGTTTGGCGCGCGCGCTCAGTTTCCGTTTCCAAATCCGCAAGTCGGTTGGATCGATCCCCAATTCGGCGGCCGCCACTTCAATGCTGCTGCCATTGACATTGAGAAATTCCACGGCAGCCAGTTTGAAGGTTTCTTCATAGTGTCGATGATGATTGATCTTCGTTAACATACAATTCTTCAGTTGTTTCTTCCACACCACCTCAGGCGCATCAAATTCAATTTTACTCATCAATTGGGTTAGCAAACGCCATGCCAAATCAGAAACGTTAAGGCCCAACCACCATCGCCAGAAACTATGTAAGTATCACGCTGTAAATGGGTTGCGATTTGAATCGGCGGGAAAGATCCGCGTGACTTTGCAGGAGGCGCCCACCAGATAAATCCATCCAATGAGCACGTGGACTGCGCCAAAAAAGGACAATCCAACCAAGTCAATGACACTCCAACCGTAAAGAATCACCGCCCCCATCACCACCAGTGTCCCCGGCAGCGACGCCGCCGATGCCAGCCGCCAGGCCCCCCTCCAAGGCAGATAGCGGTCGGCAAACCAAGCCACGAACTTGGCCGGCGCCATGTAAATCGCGGCCAAAACCGCCCAAAACACGACCAAAACAAGGACCACCGCCGCCCCCGTTCCTATCAGCAATACAGGCTGCCATGCGCTCCACCAAGGCTCCAGGTTCGAGCGCGCCAGGTTGAACGCCGTCCCCGGCCCGTAGCTGTATTCCAGCCCCCAATCCGGCCAAAAAATGGAGCCGGCGCATACATCCTTTTGCCGCAACTGAATTTGCAGGTCGGCGTCCTGCCCAATGTCGCGGCCTGGCTGCGGCGTGGCCGCGATGGCCAGAAACTTGGACTCCGCGATCAGCGTGTCCGGCACGCCCTGCAATGTGCCGTTCGCCACCCGGGCCGTCTCCGGCATTCCCTGGATGGCGCGCAAGATGACCGGGCAGTAAGCGCGATGCAAAATCCAGACGACGGACAACGCGAGCATCATGGCCGCGACCAATTCAACTGCCAGCAACCTTCCCAGCCGGGCGCCGGAGAAGGCGGCCACGCCGCCAAACGTCAACGGCTGCCAAGCTGCTGGCGGCCCATCGGCGCTCTCCGCCGCCGCGCTCATGGCCCCTTCTTGGCGCCGCCCTCGGCGGGCGCATCCGGCGGCGCCACGGCGATCACCAGTGGAAAGCGCAGCTTCATCACATCATCCACCATGACTTCAAAATAATAAGCGCCGGCCACTTCAAATTTGATCTGGCCCCAAACCGTCACCGTCGTCGCGTTCTGCGTGACGTCGTGCAAGGCAAATTTCATCTCCCCCTGCCGCAGCACCGTCGTCTGGTCCGGCGCGATCAACCGCACCGTTTCCCGGAATTGCCCGTAGCCGGCCGTCCAGCGGTTAAACAGGCAGAGCTTGAACGCCGCCACCGGCAGTTGCGGCACACGCACATAATTGACCACGCCCACCAGTATAAAGTTCCCGGTCGCCTCCTGCCGGACATCTTCGCACAACAGGGAGCATTGCAAATCAGGTAATATTCTTGACGGATTCATGTCACGCAAAAGTTCAATGGTTAAGGTGGACTCTCCAGGCCGGCCGCGCCTTCGGCGGCCCGCACCGTGTTGCGCATCAGCAGCGCGATGGTCATCGGCCCGACGCCTCCCGGATTGGGCGTGATCTTCCCGGCTCGCGGCCGGACTCCGGCAAAATCCACGTCGCCCACCAAACGCGAGCCGCCACGCGCCGCAGCGTCCGGCACCCGGTTAACCCCGACATCGATCACCACCGCGCCAGGCTTGACCATGTCGGCCTTGACGAATTCCGCCACACCCATCGCCGCGATCAGAATGTCCGCCCGCCGGCAATGCGCGCCGATGTCGCGCGTCTGCGAGTGACATATCGTGACGGTCGCGCTCGCGTGCTTTGATTTCTGGAGCAAAATCGCCGCCATGGGCTTGCCCACGATGTTGCCGCGCCCCAATATCACCACTTCCGCCCCCGCGATCACCACCTCGGAGCGAATGAGCAATTCGTGGATCCCCGCCGGCGTGCAGGAACGGAAACCGGTCGGGTCCCCCAAAAGCAATTTGCCGACGTTGACCGGATGAAAACCGTCCACGTCCTTGTTCGGTTCAACCGCGCCGTAAATCCTGGTTTCGGAAATGTGCCGGGGCAGCGGCGCTTGGACGAGGATGCCGTGAACGGCCGCATCCCCGTTCAGGCCCGCCAGCAAGGCCAGAAGATCTTCTTCACTCGTCGCTGCGGGAAGCACCTGCGTGCGCGAGGCGAAGCCCAGTTGCGCGCAGGCCTTTTCCTTCATTCCCACATAGACGCGCGAAGCCGGGTCTTCGCCGGCGCGGACAAATACCAGGCACGGTTGCACTCCCCGCGCTTTGACCTGTGCCGCGCGCTGGGCGGTTTCCTGGTTCATTTCCCCGGCGATGGCGCGGCCATCAATGAGTGTGCCGAAGGGCATCAAGGCATCAAATCGACACTCTGCACCGTCAATACCGGCGTGCGCGTCCAACGCGGATACATCCCTTCCGGCCCCGTGACCGTGACGCGGGTGCCAAGGAAGATTTTGAAGTTTTGCCCCGGCTTGGGTTCCAGGTAATCGATCAGCGAACCAGTCTGGATGTCGTGCAATTCAAAATCCGTCGGTGATTGAATGTTGTAGGCCCGGCGCACGAAGCCTTCGCGTGTGACCACCCGAGGCTTGGCCGGCTCATCCGCCAGGGCCTGCGCGGGCGGGATCTCCGGCGCCGGGGTCCCCGGACTCACCAGGACCGGCGCGGGCGCGGAGCCGACAGCGGCCTCGGCGGGCGTGGCGCGGTGCAGCGCTTCCAATTCCAACTCCGTCTCGGTCTTTTGCGAGCCGGGCACGGGAGCTTCCGGTACGGCGGCAGGCGAGGCAGGCGCGGACGGAGTGTTGACATTGACCAACTGCGGTTCAACCGCCGGCGGCGGCGGCGGCGTTACGACCGCGGGGGGCGTCGGTTGTATTTCCAGAAATTCCGCCGCCACAAATGCGTAAGCATTGGTGGGAGCCTCGATGGCCACCCAGCTCCCGTCCGTCTTGATCTGCTTGACTGCCGCGCCTTTCTCCAGGCGTCCTACAACGCTGAAATTTTCCCCCGGACCCCCGCGCAAATTGACCCGTCGCGCTTTGATGGTCTTGGCATCGGCGTCAATGTAATCGCCATCGACCCATACCGGGATGCCCGCCGGCATGGCGATCCTCGCCCACTCTGCCGGTTCGTCCTTGGTCGTGCGGCCCAAGGTGATTTGTTCCAACACCGTCACCGTATCGCCTTTCTGCACGTGGCCCAGGGTTTCCCCCTTGAAGGAGGCTCGCCCGCGCACGTTGACCTCGGCCGTCTTGACCGTGGCGGGGGCGGGCGGGTCCAGCACCACCCTCTTCTTGACTGTGGACCCCCTTTTCTTCGGAGCCGCCGGGGCGGTCTCCGAGGCGGATGCGGGCGCGCCGGGGGCTGGGGTGGTGTTTTGCGCCAGGAGCATGACCGACGTCAAGGGCGCCAATGCTGCAACAATCCAAATATTCAGTTTCATAACTTCCCAAGTAGAGATTTAATCTCAGGTTCTGTCAACGTTCGCCAACGGCCCGGAGGCAGTTCCCCCAGTTTGATCGGGCCAATCTGCACCCGCTGCAAACGGAGCACCGTCAAGCGCTCCGAAGCCAGCAGCCGCCGCACCTCCCGGTTCTTGCCCTCGGTCAATTCCAACTCCACCACGCTGGTGGTATTGTTGGCCGAGATCAGGCGCGCGCGATGGGCTTGCAATTTCTCCCCCTCGCTCCAGACGCCTGCCGTGAACTGGCGCAACATCTCCGGTGTGACGCGTCCTTCCACGCGCGCCACGTACTTCCGCACAATCCGATAACGCGGATGCGTTAATTTCAAGCAAAAATCGCCGTCATTCGTCAAGAAAATCAGCCCCTCGCTTTGGCAATCCAGCCGCCCCACCGAGAACAATTCCGTCCACTCCTTGGGCAGCAAATCGCCGATCTTCTCCCGCGCCTGCGCGTCCGTCCGCGTGCAGACGTAACCCGGCGGCTTGTGCAATGCAACGTAAAGCTTGCGCTTGGCCCTCACCGGCCTTCCGTCCACCGTCACCCGGTCGCGCGCGGGATCCACTTTGACCCCCAACTCCGACGCCACCGCGCCGTTGACCGTCACGCGCCCGGCCGTGATGATCGTTTCGCTGGCGCGCCGCGAGGCCACGCCCGCTTCGGCCAGGAACTTTTGCAATCGGACCACGGCAGGCCCCCATCAAACGTCGGCTTTGGTCTTGCGCAGGCCGGTGACACGGTCGCCCGTTTTCCATTGGCCCCGCTTCTTCA
>Ga0302324_100009433_pt1 | contig 20415 bp, 20 predicted proteins | sample Palsa_T0_1_FD_201949 | JGI IMG/M metagenome (GOLD analysis project Ga0302324, IMG submission 201949) | Peat permafrost microbial communities from Stordalen Mire near Abisko, Sweden - Palsa_T0_1 | ecosystem: Environmental > Terrestrial > Soil > Palsa > Peat permafrost | place: Sweden: Abisko...
TAAATCCCATTTCTTGCAGCGTGACTGTCAGCTCATCTGGCTCGAAAAATCCTACAAACGGCTCGCCGACACTGGCCACACGCTCTGCCATGACATCGAATGCGGCCTGATGGCGCGGTCCGAGGCTATCGCGCGGGACGCAGTAATCGAAGCAAATCCCAGTGCGCGCGCTGCTTTCTGCAACCCATCGCATTGTCGACAGCGTCGTCTCCCTTGCCAGGTACATGGTTACGCCCAGCCAGGAAAACCACGCCGGCTCATCCCGCCGGAAGCCGGCGCGCAGCAATCCGTCTTCTAATGACTCATGTTCGAAATTTACCGGTGCATATGTAACTGTACCTGGCACAAATATGCCGTTCGCCTGCAGGAGCTCCCGCTTCCATGCCTGCGATGCCGGAAAATCCACTTCAAAAACGCGCAGCTCATTCAACGGATTGCGGTAGCCGAACGTATCCAGCCCGGCGCCCAGCAGTACATATTGTCGCGTGCCGGCGGCCACCGCTTCCCCCAGCATGTCTTCGGCAAAGCGGCTTCGGGCGGCGAGCCACGAGCGCATTTGCAGCGAATAGAGCGTGTCGCTCTGGATGTCCTCGCGCAGCCGCTCTTTCGCGCGTGCCCCCAGAATGCGTTCAGCCAGCGGGTCTTCGAAGACGAGTGGCCGGTCGAGCAGCTGATGGGCGGCGCGGCGCATGGCAACTCCGGTCGCTGTCCGGCTGGGCCGCGCTTCCTTCATCTGCGTTCGATTCCGCTCTCTGCGGCGGACGGCGGTTTTTCCTTCGGCACCGGGCGAAACGCGATGCCGAGACGGTTCCACGCATTCATCGACGTGATCACCAGCGTCAAATCGACCAGCTCCTTTTCGTTGAACGCCGCCCGTGCCAGGTCAAATGCCGCGTCTGGCGCATGCCCCAACTGGATGTTCGTCACCACCTCGGCCCATTGCAAGGCCGCACGCTCGCGCTCGGAGTACCCGGGCGTCTCGCGCCATGCATCCAGCAACAGCAGCTTCTCAACAGAGATGCCATGCTGCTGCGCCTCCCGCGTGTGCAGCTCCAGGCAGAAGGCGCAGCCGTTCAGCTGTGACACCCGCGTCCGCACCAGGTCGATCAATCCGCGATCCAGCTCGCAGTTATTCAGATAGTGCTCCAGCGCCCGCATCGCTGCGATTCCCTCCGGCGCCTGCTGCACATAATTCACCCGCAAAGCCATGGCATCTCCCGCCGTATATATGTAACTCGAACTGTTACGATTGCACTGGCACTCGTGTTCGTGCCAGCAGGTATGCCACTGTCAGCCAGAGTACGACCGCCATGACCAGTCCCACACCAAGCACCCGCAGCGGGAAATCGTGGATGAGCAAACAAGCCAGCACCCCGAGTGTGGAGAGTGCTCCCGTCCAGTAATAGACCGGCACCTCGAAGAGTTTCGCCAGCGGAAGAAAGTGTACGCCGACAATCAGCGCAATTGCGATCGGGATCCAATCCCCATGGCCGTGATTGCCCAGCCACGCGCAGCTCAACCCGATCAGCGCACCCTCGATACCGAAGATGATGCCGAACCATATGCCATCACGCTTGCCCTTGGCCTCCGCCACCGGATCCTGCGGGTCCCGGATTCCTCGCGTTGACCAGAGGCGCTGGATGCACACCAGCAGCAGCAGCAGCGTCACCGCAACCGCTGCGGGAATAGTCCAAACCGGCCGCGACGGCCAAAACGAGAGTGCCAGAAGGCTCCAGAAGCCGCTTGCAATCGTGAGGATGATTCCGCCAGAGAAAATGCCGCGTGTGTGAGCGATGTTCGCCATGTCTCGAAGATACACGTGGGCTACGCGCAAAAAGGCGGACGCCGCAGCGCCCGCCTCTCAATTTTTCCCAAGAAGTTTAGTGAGCGATGACGCCGCGCGCATTTTCTTCCCGCTGCCGCAGCAGAGCGAGCGCTCCAAATGCCACGCCGGTTACCAGCACCGTGCTGACCAGGTCATTGCGATAAAACGGCACGCCCGCCGAGAAGCATTCCATCAGACCGCTCGCGGTCCGCGGATACATTGCCGAAGCCAGCCAGACGACAAAGTTGCTGACCAGAAAAAAACTGGTCGCGCTGGCAAAGCTCGCTCCAACCACACGGCCCGCGCTCGCGCGTTTCTGCAGCAGCCACGCGCCCAGCAGGATCGCGCCGACATACCAGGCCCACGTCACCAGGTATTCCTGCGGATGAAACGGAAAGCCGTACGCATACTTCGTCAGAAAAAAGTCGGTCGCCATCAACGCGAGCACGGGAATCCACGCCTGCTTCAGCGAGCGCCGCGCGCCAAAAAACAGCAGCGAGCCGCCGACCGCCGTAAAATTCCACCACGCGTGCGGGGCGTGCGAGCCAGTCCCCAGCCATACCCGGTTCAAAATCGCAAACAGCACCAGCAAGAAAGCCGCCATCGTTGTCAGTCCTTAGCCACCATTTTCGCACGCTCAGGCCAAAGGCCGCCACAATCCAAGGGGACAGACAAACTACTTCTGCACGCGCTCACCCATTTTCATCTGCAAGACGCTGCCGTCCGGGCCCACCAGGACCTCCGCACCCAGAGGAGTTTTCCCGTTGGAGCTCATGTTGCGGCCGAAGATTTCATAATTGAAGCGCAGGTCTTCAAACTCGACCGGCGTGATCATCCCGGCGCGCGCGTAGGATTCGTCCTCCGAATCGGGCTCCGGCTGCTCGGCGCGTACCAGTGGCCAGCTCGACCAATCCATGTAGACGCGCCCCAGCCAGCTCGCCTCCGCCGCGCGCACCGCCGGCGTCACCGGCTCTTTGTAGAAGATGTCGGAGCGCGGATCGGTGTGAATCTGCCCCGTCCACGAATCGACGTGCGCTGTCTGATATTTGTCGCCGGCGTCGACAAGGCCATGCCAGACAAACGGCGTTATCGGAAGCGGGCTCAGCGCGAGCCGCTTCGGCTCGCCCGCCTCCCACTCGCGCTGGTTCATGTAGGTCAGCGCCCGCTGATGCTCGACCGCGCGCACACCCCACATCACGCAGGTGACGGTCAGCGCAAACCACGCCCACTTCTGGCCTCTAAATGTAACTCGCTTTGCACCTATTTCCCGGTCGGCCAATCCCAGCAGCCAGGGCACAATTACTGCGAGCGCGAGCACGCCCAGCATCACCGGCTCCAGGATGAAGACCAGGTCGCCCTCATACCACTTCGGTGAAAAGGGCCAGAACGGCCGCACTCCATAGTTGTTGGTCCAGTCCAGCGCGATGTGACTGAGCGCGGCCAACCATCCCAGCAAAAATAATCGTCCCCAATGGATCGGAACTTTTGTCTGTCGCCGCCAGATCCGCGAGAGCGCCCAGACGACTGCGATGGTCGCCGCTGCAACAATGGGCGTCGCGATCAGCGTGTGAGTCCATCCGCGGTGATGCGCGAATCCCGCGACTGGCCCGCCGACGCCGTACAGCACATCGAGATCCGGGGCCTCTGCTGCCAGCACCATCACCACCGTGGCGTAGCCTGTCCAGCGGTTAAGGCCCGCGCGACTCAGCGCTGCTCCAAACAGAAAATGCTCGACCGGCTCCATCGTGTGACCTTTATATATGGTCGACGCCAGACGGCTTCGGATTAAGTCGCGGACGTTGTGCTCAGTTCATCGGCCGGCTCCGCGCGAAACGCACCCTTCAGCAATCCCAGCGCGCGCAAATCGACCAGCGCGTGGACGATCATCGGCAGCAGCAAACTGCCGCTCCACAAATAGAGGAAGCCAAAGCCTGCGCCGAGCAGTCCGGTCGAGATGATGCCGCGCCAGCCTTGGTAAAAATGATTGGCGCCGAACAGCACCGAGGAAATCACGAATGCGGCCGGCAGGCCAAAATGCCAAGGCATCTCGCCGAAGTAACGAAAAAGAAATCCACGGAAGATCCACTCCTCGCAAACTCCGGCCGTGATGCAGAGCACGCCAAACCAGCCGAACTGCTCGGCCTGCGTCGGGACAAAAAATCCCAACTTGCCGAATGCCCTGCGCAGCGCGGCCCGGCCCTTCGGCTTCGACAGCGCGAGAAACGGCGCCAGCAGTCCGATGACAATTCCGACGAGCAGCCCGAAGCCCACCGATCGCGCCCATGCCGTATCCATCCACAAAAATTTCGCCGGAGCCCAGAAAAATTCGCGTCCCGCCGCCAGCAGCACCAAGGCGGATAGCGTCCATTGCGCGACAACTATTTTCTTGTAAAACTTCACCTTCGCTGCAGGATCGGTCGAGGCCTTCAACCGCTTGAACTCGTAATAATCCCAGATAGGCCCTAGCACCAGGATCAGCAGTACCAATGCATGCTGCAGCCAGATCATCGCGCGCCTCCATCCTGTTTCAGATTCAGCGAATCCATCGCCTTCTGTCGCAGCTCCTGCTTCAGCTTGCGAATCTTTTGCGTCGTCGACGTCAGCCCATCGAACAGCGTCTTCCGGCTATCGATCCCGGCTTCGATGAGCGATGCCGCCGCCTCTGACCGGCTGCTTACCAGGCCGGCTTCGATCAGCTCATCGATGCGCGCCAGCGCGTCATCGCCCAGCCGCACCATGACAACGTTGGTCCGGTCTCCACGCTTCTCATAAAACGTGCCGACCATCTCCTGCACTTCAGGAATGTCAGACAAATCCCCGGCGTGAAATTTGCCGCCCGCCTGGGCAATGCCGTAGACACGCTTTTTTCCGCCGGCGCGCAGATGCACCCCGAGGACCCTTTTCTTCTTCTTTTCTTCCATACGTGTAATGTAATTACACGTAATTACAATGGTCAAATATGCCGCTTTGCAAGAATTCTCCGCAACGCACTTGCCTGCTGGTGCAGCGAACCGCCGGATCCACGCAGCCGCCGCGCTTGATCCGCGACCGCTCGCAAAACCATACTTCCCGGATGGCAACGATTGCGCGCATCCCGACTGTCGAGCCGGTCTGCGGAACCCGCCGGCCCGAACCGACGTATCCTTTCCCCATGCCCGCCGAGCCAGCCACCATCACTGCTCCTCCGCCGCAGGACATGCGCCGCGCCGCCCTCCAACTCGCGGTCGCCTTCGCGCTCGTCAAATTTGCAATCCATCTGGTTACAAATCTGCTGCAGCCCCACCTCGGCTGGGGATATTTCCGCGACGAGCTCTACTACATCGCCTGCGGCCACCACCTCGCCTTCGGCTACGTCGACCACGGCCCCGTCGTCGCTCTCCAAGCCCGTCTCGCACAGACTCTCTTCGGCAACTCGCTCGCCGGCATCCGCATGCTTTCCGCACTCGCCGGGGCAGCTAAAGTATTCCTCACTGGATTGCTCTGCTGGCGGCTGGGCGGCAATCGCCGGGCACAATCGCTCGCCATGCTCGCCGTCCTGCTTGCCCCGCAATACCTCGGCGCCGACGGCTATCTCTCGATGAACAGCTTCGAAGGCGTCTTCTGGATGACCTGCCTCTACGCACTCATCGCCATGTTGCAAGGCGGAAGTCCGCGCTGGTGGCTGGTTTTCGGCCTCTCTGCCGGCATCGGCCTGGAGAACAAGCCGTCGATGACATTTTTCCTCCTCACGCTGCTGCTCGCATTGCTTGTCACCAAACAGCGCCGCCTGCTCTTCGCACGGGAGTACGTCGGCAACGCCGCCCTCGGCGTCACCCTCCTCTTTGCTCTCGCCACGCCAAATGTCGTGTGGCAGTTACAAAATCACTGGCCGACACTCGAGTTCCTCCATAACGGCGTCGTCCAGCACAAAAACGTCATCCTCCCGTTCCCGCAATTTTTTGGTGCCCAGTTCACGCAGTTCAATCCCATCGGCAGCATTCTCTGGATCACCGGCGTCCTCTGGCTCCTCTTCGCCCGCGCCGCCAGGCCATGGCGCTGGCTCGGCCTCACCTATCTCTTCTTCTTCGCACTCATGTTCCTCCTGCACGCGAAGGACTATTACCTCGCCCCCATCTATCCAGTCTTCGCCGCCGCAGGAGCGGTCGCCTTCTTCGCGCCGCGCGTCAATCGCAATCCAGCCCGTCCCTGGTGGCAAGCCGCGTACGCACTCATCCTCATCATCACTGCGGGCCTGATCTTCCCAGCCGCCATCCCCGTCATGCGCCCGGAGAATGAACTCGCCTATCTCCTCCGCATGCACCTCATCGGCAAGCCGCTCGAGAAATGGTCGCAGGGCCCCTTCCCGCAATTCTTCACCGACCGCTTCGGCTGGCAGGAGATGGCCAACCAGACCACCGCCGCCTACAACTCACTCTCGCCCGCAGACCGCGCCCACGTCGGCATCTTCGCCGGCAATTATGGCGAGGCGGGCGCCATCTCGCTCCTCGCCCCGCGCCCGGCAGACGGCAGTAAGCTACCAGCCGTCGTCAGTGGCCAGAACAGCTACTGGATGTGGGGTTCGAACAACTATTCCGGCGACGTCATGATCCTCGTCGTCAGCGCCACTCCCGACGACATCAAGCAGTACTACGGTGACGTCACTCTCTTCGCCCACGTCGACAACCCATGGTCCATGCCCTTCGAGCACGTCAACATTTATATCGTCCGCTACCGCGTCTCGAACTTTACCGATGCATGGCCAGAAATGAAGAACTACATCTAGCGCGCACATCGCTGAAGTAAAATCGCGCCAGACCCATGACCCCGTCCCTGGCTGCTGGAACTCGCTTCGGCGTCTACGAAATCCTCGGCCCGATTGGCGAAGGCGGCATGGGGGTCGTCTATCACGCGCGCGACTCCCGCCTTGAGCGCCGCGTCGCCATCAAACTTCTCCCGCCCGGCATGGCCGCGGACCCACAGGCGCAGCAGCGTCTCCGCTTCGAGGCCATGGCAGCCGCCGCTCTCGACCATCCCTACATCTGCAAAATTTTTGAAATCGGCGAGCACGACGGCGCTGTCTTCCTCGTCATGGAATTCATCGTCGGCGAGACCCTCGGCGCGCGCATGCGCAAAGGCCTCATGCCGCGCGCGGAGACGCTGCAAATTGCCGGTGAAATAGCGGAGGCGCTGCAGGCCGCACATGCCGGCGGAATCCTGCATCGCGATCTCAAGCCCGCCAACATCATGCTCACCCAGCAAGGCCACGTAAAGATCATGGACTTTGGCCTCGCCAAGCGAATGGAAGACATCCCGCAGTCCAGTGGCGACGACGCGACCGTCGCGATAGCCGCCGCGCAGCTAACCATGCCCGGAACAATTCTCGGCACGCCGGACTACATGTCCCCTGAACAGGTCAAGGGCCTCCCGCTCAACGCGCGCTCTGATCTGTTTTCCTTCGGAGTCATTCTCGCCGAGATGGCCAGCGGACTACATCCATTTCACAAGCCATCCGACGTCGAAACTCTCACCGCCGTCCTCCGCGACCCGCCCACGCTGAGCGGTCAAGTTGATCCCGGCTTGGCAGCGCTGGTGCAACGCCTCGTCGCCAAGTCCCCCGACGATCGTTACGGATCGGCCGCCGAAGTTCGCACGCAGCTGAACAACCTCGCCGTTTACTCCGGCCCGGTCACTGTCGATAAAATCAGCGCGGAGCGGCGCATAAATTGGAAATATCCCGCAGCCGTCGCTCTCCTCGCAATCTTCGGCCTGGCAATTTTTCTCAGCATGCATTTCGGCTGGCCGCGCCGCGCATCCGTTCCCGCAGAGGCCACCGCTCCGCAGACCATCCGCTCCATCGCCGTCCTTCCACTCGACAATTTCTCCGGCGATCCGTCCCAGGATTATTTCGCCGAGGGCATGACCGACGAACTCACCTCCGACCTCGCCACCATCAGCCAGCTCCGTGTCATCTCGCGTGATTCCGCGATGCAGTTTCAAGGCGCCCATCGCCCGCCAACTCCGGAAATCGCGAAGGCCCTGAACGTCGACGCAATCCTCGAAGGTTCGGTCCGTCGCGCCGGCGACCGCGTCCGAATTACCGCGGAGCTGATCGACGCAAAAGCAGACAAAAATCTGTGGTCCAAAAGTTTCGAGCGCAACTCTCGCGACGTCCTCGCATTGCAGGACGAATTAGCCAAGGCCATCGCTAGCGAGATCAACGTCCAGCTCACGCCAGGCGAGCAGTCGCGCTTGGCCAGCGCTCCCACGGTAAATCCCGAGGCCCACGACGCGTATCTGAAAGGCCGCTATTTTTTCAACCGCCCCACGGACGAAAATCTGAAGAAGTCCATCGCCCTGTTTGAAGAAGCGCTTCGCTTGAATCCGAACTTCGCTCCGGCCTATTCGGGATTGTCCGACGCCTACCTATGGGCCGGCTTCAATGAAGATGTGATCTCCGCCGCGGATGCGAAACCGAAAGCCAAAGCAGCCGCCGAAAAAGCGGTGCAGTTAGACGATTCATCCGCGGAAGCCCACACTTCTCTCGCGGTTTACAAATTTTTCTACGACTTCGAATGGCCCGCAGCCGAAGCAGAATTCCGCCGCGCTCTCGCACTGAATCCGAATTACGCTTTCGCTCACGATCAGTTCGGGCTGTTACTAGCATTCCAAGGACGACTGCAAGAAGCGGAGGCCGAAGGGAAGCGCGCCGCACAGCTCGATCCACTCTCCCCGCAAATCGCGGTGGACAATCTATTCGGCCTTGTCTATCAGGGCAAGTATCAGGCGGCGAGAGACGAAGTGAAAAGGGCCACCGATCTTGATCCGTCATTCTTCTTTCCTCATTGGTGCTCAGGATGGATCGACATTCAACAAGGCAGAGTAGCTGATGCTATCCCTGAGTTAGAAAAATCCATTCCGGACTCACCGTCCTTCACCACCGCATGGCTCGGCTACGCGTATGGCGCATCCGGCGATCGAACCCGCGCCATGGCAGAGCTTGCGAATTTGAAAAAAATATCGCTGCACGGAAAGATCCCGCCATTCAACCTGGCGCTCATCTATCTCGGCCTGGGCGATCGCAACCGCGCAATCGACTACCTGGAAGAGGCTTACGCCTCCGATTCCCAGTGGCTGACCTGGCTGAGGCAAGATCGCATTTTTGTCCCCCTGCACTCTGAGCCGCGATACATCGAGCTACTGAAAAAGCTGAGATTCACCAAGCCCGCATGATCCGCGAGGAATCCTGCTTGACAAACCATAACCGCATGGTTATGGTTTCTGCGTGAGCACACCGCAGGCCAATCACGTCTTCCGCGCCCTCGCCGATCCCACGCGCCGCGCCATCTTTGAAGAGCTGACCCGCCACGACGAACGCACCGTCCACGCATTGACGCGTCACGCCGGCGTCTCCCAGCCGGCCGTCTCCAAGCATCTGACAATTCTCAAGCGAGCCAAACTGGTCCGGCATCGCCGCGAAGGACGCGAAACTCACTATCGCGCTCACCCCGACGCTCTGGCTCCAATGTCGGACTGGCTTCGCCACTACAGCGCTTTCTGGGGCGATCGCTTTGACCGTCTCGAAGCGCTTCTGCAAAGGATGAATGCATGACCACTTCAAACGAGACGGGCACAGTTGTCATCGAGAGAATCTTCCCGCACCCGCCTGAAAAACTCTGGCGCGCGCTCACAGAGAATTCGCTCATCGCGGAATGGCTGATGAAGAATGATTTCGAACCCGTGGTCGGGCAGAAGTTCCAACTTCGCTCCGACCCTGTGGCCCAATGGGACGGCATCATCGACTGCAAAGTGCTGATCGTCGATCCCCTGCAGCGACTCTCCTATAGTTGGCGCACGTTGGGGCTCGGCTCCGTCGTCCTCTTCACGCTGACGCCAGCAGGCGACGGAGGCACTCTCTTGCGTATGGAGCACTCCGGTTTCCGCTCCGATCAGCAGGCAGCGTACAAAGGCGCGACGTATGGTTGGAAAAAATTCCTCGGCAATCTCGAACAATTTCTTGAGAGGTTGGACTGATTATGAAATCGAAACAAATCGTATATTGGATCACCACCATACTCGTCGCGTTCTTCATCGGAGGCGGTGGCGCGACCCAGGTTTGGGGCTTTTATAAAAGTCCGCACAGCGTCGTCCCCACCCTCGGCTATCCAATGTATTTCTTCGCCATCCTCGGCACATGGAAAGTCCTCGGTGCCGTCGCCATTCTTGTGCCGCGCTATCCGCTGCTCAAGGAGTGGGCATATGCCGACATCTTTTTTGACCTGACCGGTGCGGCGGCTTCCTGCATCGCAGTTGGCGGCTACGGCGCGTACGGATTCCACGTCCTGGCGCCTCTCGCCATTTGCGCGCTGACTTCGGCATCGTGGGCGCTTCGGCCACCAAGCCGTAAATTGACGCCGATCTTGAGCAAAATCATCTCGTGAGTTGGAGCTGTTATGAAAAATTCCGTTCCCGCAGATTCAGCATCCGCAATCATTGACGCCAAAATCAAAGAACTCGCCGACTGGCGCGGTAAGACACTCGCAAAAGTCCGCGAACTCATCCACCATTCCGACCCCGAAATCGTGGAAGAAGTGAAGTGGCGAGGCGTGCCCGTCTGGTCCCACGCTGGCATCATTTGCACTGGCGAAACCTACAAAAGCGTCGTCAAGCTGACCTTTGCTAAAGGCGCCGCGCTCAAAGATCCCGCCGGATTGTTCAACTCCAGTCTCGAAGGAAATGTTCGTCGCGCCATCGACATCCACGAAGGCGAGAAGATCCATGAGGCTGCACTGAAGACGCTCATCCGCGACGCTGTTGCGCTCAACCTCGAAAGCAAGAGCAGGAAGCGCGCAAGCTAGCGTCCCGTTTGTCGCAGCACATCCGCAAAGCTCGGCGCCGGATGCTCATCAAACACCCGCAGGCACATCCGCGCCTGAAACCACGTGTACTCCGGCCCCGACTTGAACTTGTCGGGATAATGCGAATTGAAATAGCTTTCCACGCTCTCCCCCTCGGGCACAGGATCCGGCACGCGCGTCAGCACATAATCAAACGTCGTTCGCTGCGCCACCAGGATGTCCCGATTATGCTCGCGCCAATAAGCTGTCGCAATCCGGTTCGCGCCCGACTCATACAGATAGTGGTCCTCATTCGCGACATGGCGACAAGTCTGCCACCAGTGCCCCAGTTCATGCACGAACACCCAGTGGTGCACGCCGATTTCAAATTGCTGCCGCGCAGAGTCGTCCGTAGCGTCGGCCCCGGCCAGCCGATAGAAGCGCGCCTTCTCTTCCGGCGTCAGCAGCTCCCACGCGGATGTCGTCAACGTGTTCGTCGCCTCGTCATAGTTGCCGTAGGAAAAAATGCTCGCTACAACAATTGTCGGCGGCGAAATCGCGCACTTGTAACCTGCCGCCACCGTCGCCGCAACAAACGTATCGCGCAACAGGTTAACCCGCTCCTTGATCGCAGCGATCGCGTCCGCATCTTTATTCGCGGCAGGCGTTGCCTGTCCGAACCCCATCGGTGCGGACAAAACAGCAACCGTCACCAACGCAGCACTCCAAAACCTCATCCTCAATCTCGTCGTCACTCGAAACGTCTCCCATGCCCGGCTTGGGATGCGGATAGTCTACCGGCTCAAATTTCAGATCGTGCAAATCGCCCGCCCTGCCGCCGAACTAAAATTCAAAGCACACCACCGTGGACGCCTCCAGCAAGCCATCCGCCTCACTCGACCTGAAAAATCTCGCCATCATCCTCGTCTCGCCGCGCAACCCGCTCAACATCGGCGCCGTCGCCCGCGCCATGTCCAACTTCGGCTGTCACGATCTCCGCCTCGTCAAAGTTCACCCGCCATCACTCGAAGACGCCCGCAGCGCCGTCGGTCCCTCTGCGGATCTCATCGCAACCGCGAAAGAATTTGCCACCGTCGCCGAAGCCATCGCCGACTGCATCTACGTCGCCGGCACCGTCGCACCATTTCATCGCCCGCCGTCCGAAACTTACGCATCGCTGCCCGCCGCCGCTCCATCCATCCGGATGCTTCTCTCGCAACAGCGTGTCGCCCTCCTCTTCGGACCAGAGAAAACCGGCCTCTCCAACGACGCCCTCAGCCACTGCCAGCAGATCCTCAGCATCCCCACCACACCAACGCTCGCCTCCATGAATCTCGGCCAGGCCGCCGCCGTCTGCCTCTACGAACTCAGCCGCACACATGAAAATTCGCTCGAACAGAAAATCCCCGCAGCCGCGCCAGCCGCGGATTTGGATCGCATCACAGCCGTTCTCCTTGAAGCTCTCATCGCGGCCGACTATACGGCCATCGAAACCGCATCCGCTCAGCAGGAACTCCGCCAACTCATCCGCCGGCTGCATCTGTCGGCACCGGACGCGCGAACCCTGACCGGCATGCTCCGCAAAATCATCTACCGCCTCCGACTGCCCGCTGGATGACTCCACCGCGCACCCCGTAGACTCATCTCGTGGCAAAATCTCCCAAGCCGGCCGAGCCGAAAGCGCCTCCCGCGCCAACATCGAAAAATCCCGCGACACTCGCCACGCAACTCCGCGACCTGCTTCGCTACCACGAGCATCTTTACTACGTCCTCGACTCGCCGCAGGTCAGCGACGCGCAATATGACGAGTGGATGAACCAGCTCCGCGCTCTGGAAGCCGCGCATCCGGAACTGCTCACTCCCGACTCGCCGACCCAGCGCGTCGGCGGCAAACCGGCGGCCGGCTTTAGCAAAGTCGCACACTCTCGCCCTATGCTCTCGCTCGACAACGCCTACAACGAGCAGGAACTCCGTGACTGGAACACGCGCGTCCGCACCGCGCTCGGTGAATCCGTGGTCATCGAATATGTCTGCGAATACAAATTAGACGGCCTCTCACTCGCCCTTCACTACCAGCACGCGCACCTCGCCCGCGGCGTCACGCGCGGTGACGGCGCGGTCGGCGAAGACGTCACCGGCAACGTCCGCACCATCCGCTCCGTCCCGCTGTCACTGCACAAAGCCAAACTCAGCGCCGCACATCTTCCGCCGGACTTCGAAGTCCGCGGCGAAGTCGTCATGCCCTTCTCGAGCTTCGTCGCCCTCAACATGGAGCGCGAAAAAAACGGCCAGGCCCCGGCTGCGAATCCCCGCAACGCAGCCGCCGGCACCATCCGCACCCTCGAGCCCAACATCGTCGCCCAGCGCCGCCTCGACTTTTACGCCTACTTCCTCTTCAGTGCAGGAGACGCCCAGCCCATCTTCCCCACACAGTGGGAATCGCTGGAATCCCTCGCCGCCGCTGGCTTCCGCGTCAACCTCCGCCGCAAACTCGTCCCCACCCTCGACGAAGTTCTCGCCTTCATCGCCGAGGCCGAGGCAAATCGTGACAGTCTTGGTTACGAAATCGACGGCGTCGTCCTGAAAATAAATTCCATCGCTCAGCAGCAGCGCCTCGGCTTCACCGGACGCGCCCCGCGCTGGGCCATCGCCTACAAATTTGCAGCGCGCGCCGGCGTCACCCAGGTCGAGGACATCCTTATCCAGGTCGGCCGCACCGGCAAGCTCACTCCTGTCGCCGCCCTCACGCCGGTCTTTATCGGTGGCACGACTGTCTCTCGCGCCACCCTTCACAACCAGGATGAGATTGCCCGCCTCGGCCTCAAGCTCCGCGACTTCGTCACCGTCGAGCGCGGCGGCGACGTCATCCCCAAGGTGGTCGGCGTCCTGCTCCATCGCCGTCCCAAAGACGCGCGCGATTTCCAATTCCCCACCCACTGCCCGGAATGTAACTCCCTGCTCCGCCGCGAAGAAGGCGAAGTCGACTGGCGCTGCGTCAACGCCAACTGTCCGGCCAAACTCCGCGAAGGCCTTCTCCACTTCGCTGCCCGCGGCGTCATGAATATCGAGGGCCTCGGCGAGGCCATTGTTGCCCAGCTGCTCGACGCCGGCCTGGTCGGCTCCATCGCTGACATCTACTACCTCACCGAAGACCAGCTCCTCTCGCTCGAACGCGTCGGCCCCAAGTCCGCGCAAAATCTCCTCGCCGAAATTGAGCAATCGAAAAAACTGCCCATGGACCGCGTCCTCCTCGGCCTCGGCCTGCGCTTCGTCGGCGAGCGCACCGCCCAGCTCCTGGCTGACGCCTTCGGCTCGCTCGACGCCCTCGCGGCTGCGACGACCGAAGATCTCGAGCGCGTCAACGAAGTCGGCCCCCGCGTCGCCCACGCCATCCGTGAATTTTTCGCCGAGCCCGCCAACCTCGCCCTCATCAAGCGCCTGCGTGACGCCGGACTCAACTTCACCGCCGCCGTCCGCAAAAAGTCGTCCAAGCTGGAAGGCCTCACCTTCGTCCTCACCGGCACCCTACCCACCTTGACCCGGGAACAAGCTGCTGAAAAAATCGAGTCCGCCGGTGGCCGCGTCTCCGGCTCCGTCAGCAAAAAAACCAGCTACCTCGTCGCCGGAGAGGACGCCGGCTCCAAACTCGACAAGGCACGCACCCTCGGCGTCCCCATCCTTGATGAGGCCGCCCTCCTCGCCCTCCTCGGTTAGGTCCGCTCAAAACTCCAGGCTTCCGCCATCATTTGCCTCAAACGCGCTGCAATTTCCACACAATGAGACGAAATGAGACCCAATGAGACGGATTTGTAGCAACAGATATTCATATTTGCGACAGTAGGCTTCGAATCAATGCGGACGTCTCCGCCGGAGTCGAAGTATGTCGAACAAAATGAACCTGGGCGCACTGGGATTTCTGGGGATGGTGCTCCTTCTGCTGGCCGCATCCGCCGCGCTCGCCTTCGGCCAGCCCCTCCATCGGCCGGCCCCGCCCGCCGTCACACCTCGGCAGGTATCCTCCCGCACTTCGCTCCCCACAACGCTGCCCGCGCAGAACAAACTGACGCAGTCTCAACTGCCAGGCAAATGAATTCTGATTCAGTCACTCGATGCATTTGCACCTTCACTGTTGCATTTATCGACCGAGCTTGAATGTACGCAGAATTGTTACGTTTTATTCGTTTTCAAATTGTCACTGTTTATCAGTATGTATATAGTCAATCCGCACTTCGGCAGATCATTTGAACGTCCGCTGCCGGTTCCTATCAACCCGCGTTGGACCTCCATGATCCGACGCTTTCTGGAGTTCTTATGCGCACGCCTCTGTACCGCCTTTCCCTCTGCACCATGATCTTCGGAGCGATCTTGCTCAGCGCGTCATCCTCACCCGCCCAGCAAGCGGTCACCACCGCACCCGTGTCCGTAGTTCCACACTTGATCAAATTTTCCGGCGCACTTCCCGGCGCCTCAAACAAAGCTGAGACGGTCGACGTAAAGTTCTCGCTCTACGCAGCCCAAACCGGCGGCGAAGCTCTCTGGACGGAAACGCAGCAAGTCTCCCTCGACCCGTCCGGGAAATATTCAGTGCTCCTGGGATCTGTCGCGGCTCTGCCCGACAGCGCCTTCGCGCAAGGCCAGGCCCGCTGGATCGGCGTCACTCTCGGCAGCGAACAGGAATCCGCTCGCACAATCCTGGTCGCGACGCCGTACTCACTGAAAGCGTCGGACTCGGAAACTCTCGGCGGCCACCCCGCCAGCGATTTCACGCTGAAGAACGCGCTTCCCGCCAGCGGCACCGACATCACCCAGATCAACGTCGGCAGCGGCATCACCGGCGGCGGCACCGGACCCACCGTCACACTGGGACTCAGCAGCAGTTATCTCGAGTCGCTCGGCAACAACATCTATCCCCAGATCGCCGGCACCAACACCATGACCGGCAAGAACACCTACACTGCCGGCAAACTTCTCATCGGCAGCTCGCCAGTCTTGAGCACCGCCAACATCATCGCCGGATCTGAAGTTGTTCTCTCCACATCCGGATCCAACGTCACCGTCGGCGTCAACGGTCCCGGCCTGCTTAAGCTCGCCAACGGATATTATCCGCAACTCGGCACCGCTAATTCCTTCACCGGCAACAACACCTTCACCACCAATTTGGAAATAAACGGCGCGCTGTCATCCGGACAAATTTATGTCCTCAGCCCTCTCACGGGCTCTTACGCGTTGGTCGGCAACAACGAATCGGGCACCGCGAGCAGTAATATCACCGGCGGCGTCGCCGGCCTCGGCCTCACCCGGGGTGTTTACGGATTCTCTACCGACACTTCAGCCAATCCCGCCGCAGGTGTGTTTGGTATCACGTCCGGAAGCAACATTAGCGACACCGGCGTGTATGGTGCCGCGCCTCAGGGCACGTCCGCCACTGGAGTCTATGGCGTGGCGGTCAACTCCAGCAACGAAGGAAGCGGTTTTGTCGGAAGCGATCAAGTAACCCAGGGTGTCTGGGGTGACGGTCCAAGCGAGACGCCGTCCTACGTCCCGGTCGGCGTCCTCGGCACTACCGATGATGGCATTGCTGGAATTTTTGCCAACAACAGTCCCAGCGGTCATTGGACTCTGGCAGTCCAGAACGACGACACCACTGGCAAGGCCTCGCCATTACTCGTCCTGAATACTTTCACCGGTACCCTGTGCACGATTGATGGCGACTCCAACTTCTCCTGCGACGGCTCCTACACTTCCACCCACGCGGTCGAAGGTCGCAAGCTCTCCACCTTTAGTGTGCAGTCCGCTGAGAATTGGATCGAAGACGCCGGTGGCAGCCAGCTCTCCTCCGGCCACGCTCACATCACGCTCGATGCCGCCTTCCTCGGCACCGTCAACACCGGTGTGGATTATCGCGTCTTCCTCACTCCTAACGGCGACAGCAAGGGCTTGTATGTCATCAGCAAGCAGTCTGGATCCTTCGATGTCGTCGAGTCCGGCGGCGGTCACTCCAACATCTCCTTCGACTATCGCATCATGGCCAAGCGCAAGGGATCGGAATCCGCGCGCCTGACCGATGTCACCGTCAGATCATACAAAAACCGTTTGGTGACTGGCCGCAAAACCGCCGCGAGACCGACCGTCCAGCGCCGCCCGCCAGATCTGGCAGTGCCGATGGCACATCCGCTTCCAGTTGCAGCTGTCCACCAGCAGAGCATCGAAAAGTAGCCGGCCCTGGCAAAACAAAAACGGCCCGCGCCAGCGAGCCGTTTCCTTTCGACGTCATCCTGATTACTGCTCGCGTGCCGCGAAGTATCCCTTCGGTGCCCGCACCAGGTATTTATTCCGGTCCACCGGCATCAGCCAGATATCCCGGAACTGCCCGTTCGTCTTGAAGTCTGCCGGCGTATAGACGAGCGCATACTGGGCCCGCAACTCATCGGATATTTCATAAAACGCCCGCGCCACGTCCTCTTCCTTCAGCGGCACGAATGTCCGTCCGCCGGTGCTTTCAGAAATTTTTGCCAGGATGTCGTCGCCCACATCTTTGGTCGGACTCACGTTCGTCGAGATGGTGTACACCGTCGCCGCCGCCCGCTGGCACATCTTGATCGCCTCGTCTTCATGTACACGGCTCTGGTTGTCATGCCCGTCACTCAGCAACACGATCGTCTTCCGCATCGGTTCGTCGTTTTTGATCGGCAACAGCTCGTCCCGGCACGCCGTGTACAGCGCATCGTAGAGCGCCGTTCCGCCGTTCGACTTCAACCCGTTGATTCCCGTCGCCAGCTTGTCCACGTTACTCGTGAACGACTGCGTCATCTCCGGCGACGAATCAAATCCCATCACGAACGCCAGGTCCTGCTGCGGCCGCAGGATCTGCTGCAGAAAATCAATCGCCGACCGCTGCTCAAAATCAAATCGTGAATGTACCGAGCTGCTGGTATCAATCAGCAACCCCACGCGCATCGGCAAATTCGTCTGGTGGATGAAATGCACCACCTTCACGGGAGGCTTGCCCGCATCCAGCAGCTCAAAATCCTGCTGCCGAAGGTTTTTCACAAAACGCCCGCTCCGCTTGTCCGTCACCGTGAACACCAGGTTGACTTCGTTCACCTGCACGTGCAGAACAAAATTCCCCGCATCGCCACCCGCAGGCTGTTGCCCGTTCTGCGGTTGTCCACTCTGCTGTTGGCCCGGTGGCGTCGCGCCCGGCTCCGCCTTTGCAGCCGGCGGTGGTCCTTGCGGAGCTATCTCCGGCACTGTCCCCGGAGCTGCACCAGTCGCAGGCGTCACAGGACTGGGCGCGTTCGGCGCACTCTGCGCGGGCGCTGCACTCTGGCCAGCGGTTGCACTCGCCGGAGCCGGAGCACTTTGCGCCATCAGCTGCGAAGCTCCCAGCAACACTACCCCGGCATACTTCCCTAACTCGTCAAACCGTAATCTCAACTTCACTCCGACCCGCGCAGTTGGCGCAGAAACGCCTCCAGCTCTTCTGGAAGCGACGCTTCCCATTCTATCCATTCGCCGCTCCCGGGGTGCGTCAATCCCAGCTTGGCCGCGTGCAGAAAGTTCCGCTTTAGTTGCAGAGAAGGTAGCGTCGCCTTCTGTCGCGCTATCGGTAACTGCTTGATCTCCGTCGCTGCGCCGTACAACGTGTCGCCCACAACCGGATGCCCGATCGAACTCATGTGTGCGCGAATCTGGTGCGTCCGCCCCGTCTCAATCTTCACATCGAGCAGCGAAAATTCTCCCCACGGAGTCGTCAGCCGCTCCCGTACCTTCCAATGCGTCAGCGCAGGACGCCCATCGCTCCGCCGCGTCGTCATCCGCGTCCGCCGGTTTACATCGCGGCTGATCGGCGTGTTCACGCTGCCCTTGTCCGTCTTCATCCGCCCGTGCACCAGCGCGAGATATTGTTTCGTCGTCTCCCTCGCTGCAAATGCCTCGCTCAATTTCTGGTGTGCGACATCATTTTTTGCCACCACCAGCAGCCCGCTCGTCTGCCGGTCGAGTCGGTGCACCACCCCCGGCCGCAATTCGTCCTCCGTCTGTGACAAATTGCTCAGGTGATGGAGCAGCGCATTCACCATCGTCCCCTTGCCGCGCTCATCCTCAATCTCATGGCCTGCTCCGGCATGGACCATCATTCCCGCAGGCTTATTCACCACCGCCAGGTCAGCATCCTCATACAAAATCTCCAGCGGGATATCTTCCGCCACCGCGCGCAGCGGCTTCAACTGCACCTGTCCCGTCACGCGGACCCGCTCACCCTCGCTCAGCTTGTAACTCGCCCGCAGCTTCTTCTCCGAAATCGCCGCGCCATCCGCAGCCGCCACTGCAACTTTTCCCTGAGAGATCAAGAGCTGCACTCGTGCCCGGCTCACGGACTCCAGCCGCACCGCCAGAAACTGATCCAGCCGCTCATCGGCTTCCTCAGCCGTCACCAGCAGGCCGCCGGCACCAGCATCTTCCGCCGCGGCTCGCTCCGCCGGAACCGCCGGAGCCTTGACTCGAGGCGAGTGCTCGCTGCCTAATCCGGCTGTCCGCTTCTGACTGGGTTTGTTGCCCGACTTCTTCGCAAGTCGCACGTCAGAAATCTTGTCTGCATCATTCGCCGCCGCAGGCACGACCTCCCTCTCTTCGGTCGCCGATGCCGCAGCAACTTCTGCCGCCCGCTCCTTCGCTGCCCGCCGCCGGGCATTCAACTGCGGTACCACGCCCGCAGCAATCTCCTTCGCCCGCCGTAGCTCGCGCCCCTGCCGCCCGCGCATTGCACTCATTGTGACGCCTCATGTTCCTCGGGAGCCTGCCACTTCACCGGCTCCCACCACAACCAAACCGTCCCCGCCAGCAGCAGCAAACAAACTGCCTGTGTCCCGGTCAGGGCGCCACCAGTCCACCCCAGCGGCTCAACATCCCCGCGCCAGAATTGCAACAGAAAATGCACAATTCCACCGCCGAACATCGCTGTCCCCGCCACTCGACCAGTCCGCAATCCCCAGCTCCCCATCCAATACACCAGCCCGGCCAGCAGCAAATCCGACACCGCCATCCAGATTTGCACCGGCGCCAGCGGAATCCCCATCGGCGTTCCCCACCACACCAGCGCGTAGACGCTGCCGTACTTAATCCCCCACCATGCCTGCGTCGGCAGCCCAAATGCGCTGCCCGCCAACAGGCAGCCGATGCTCTCAATGCTCAGCGCCAACAACAACGGCGCGCTCAGCGTATCCAGCACCGCGCGAATCGGCAACTTCTGCCGCCAGGAAAACAGCACCACCACGGCCAGTCCCGTCGACAGCCCGATGTAGCCTTGCCCGCTTCCACCGAGAGCCGTCAGGCTCATCAACTGCAGCGGATTTTCTTGAAATGCGTCCCAGTGCATCGCCACTGCCGCGAGCTTCGCGACCACTGCACCCGCAAACAATGCCAGCACGCCGACGGTCCAAACCTTGTTCGGATCCAGTCCCTGCTGCTTGGCTGTCCGCAGACTCAGCAGCAAGCCGGCGATGATCGCCACCGCCGCCAGCACCCCGTAGCTGGGCACCACCGCGGGACCTAAATGTAACAGTACTGGATACATAATTTGGGGGGGATTAGAGTTGCAGGCAGAACTCAGCCCTGGAGAAGAAAAAGAAACTGGCCCACGGGGCCGTACCTCAGCGCGCCGGTGAACCCATCCTAAGATGGCGGGAACCCGCCGCGACCCTTTAGGCATTCCGGACTGGCGGACACTGCACACCGGGCCAAATTAACGAGTCGAGCTCCCTGTTCAATGAATGTTGG
>Ga0302324_100009434_pt1 | contig 20415 bp, 19 predicted proteins | sample Palsa_T0_1_FD_201949 | JGI IMG/M metagenome (GOLD analysis project Ga0302324, IMG submission 201949) | Peat permafrost microbial communities from Stordalen Mire near Abisko, Sweden - Palsa_T0_1 | ecosystem: Environmental > Terrestrial > Soil > Palsa > Peat permafrost | place: Sweden: Abisko...
GCAGGTGCTCGATATGGTCACGCTTGACGACGTAATGCAGAACACCGCCATCACTCAGTTCGCCTCTCGTACTGACCTCTACGGCAAGGCCGGCACCTTCAACGATCCGCAGCGCATCGACTCGAGCGACGCCGAAGCGCTCGCTCTCTGGCAGGCCTCCGCGCTTATGTGGAACCCAGATTACAAGCCGTGGTTCTATCGCGACATCTGGTCCATTCTCTTCCGCGCCGATGAGTTCACATACCTCACTAACATCCTCGCGCAATCCAACTACCCGCATAACCAGACCAGCCGTGGCAATTTCGATCCCGACAAGCTCGCGTTACCGCCGCAGGTCAATCAGGATGCGTATACCCGCGCGAGCCAACAGGCTGCCGAAGCTAATAGCAACGGCCAGTTGTTTATGGAAGCCCTTGACTCCGCACTGTTGCTACTCGACCAGAAAGCGACCAACTCTCCGCGCGTCCATCGTGCGCCGAAGCTTGCCAGCATCGCGCCAACGCTCTCCAGCCGCTCGGAGCTCGAGGCCGCGCTTCGCAACTTCACTGCCGCGGCCTGTGGTGGCATCGCTCCCGCCGATGTTGACCCCTATCTCGCACACTGGAAACAGGCCTATGCTGCCTCGCAGGAACCTGAAAGCAACACAAATGAGGACTACCTGAAGGCTCGCGATCGCCTGCAGGCTGCGATCGCCGTGTATGTGAAGGAGTTGGTGCCGCCACGCGCGGCGGCCGGTGAAAACCTGCTCAGCGGCGGCGCTGTTCCGGTCGCCGCGCCACCGTCGCAGCAGCCCGCCACCACCACACAGGTTCTATCCAACAACCTCGAGCGCCTCTCCAGCAGCTTCCGCTCCGGCGGCATGTTGACGGAAGCACTCACCCGCGCGCTCGCACAGTCCACCACCGACGCTTACGGCCACTATCGCCGCTATCTCTTCGATCTGCTTCGCAAGGAGGGCGAAGAAAACATCTTCCGCCTTGAAAGCCGTCCCACCAGTCGCGTGCATCATCTGCCGCTCATGCCGCTGCTCTGTGGCGACAACCCGCTGTCCAACGCCCTGCCGTCGAAATTCCTGCGCCTCACCGACTACCAGCTCTACCTGCTGCGCCAGTGGGCCGAGGGCAAGTTCTATAACGAGTTCCTCGAAGGCTGGCTCGATAAGAAGGACTACGACGTCTGGCAGCCTTACGCCAACATCCAATCCAAGACCGGGCCCGAACTCGATCGCAACGTGCTCACCAACCTCGCTGGCGGCGCCTTCTGTCCAGGCGCTGAAGTCAGTTGGATCATCCGCACCCCGGCAATCTTCGCCGAGCCCTACCGCCTCAAAGCCGATCCCTTGTTCTCGAGTTTCCGTCAGACCGCCGCGAACCAGAACCAGAGTGTAGGGTCATTCCCTGTACCCGAAGAAGACTACATCGCCTACATCGATCAGCCGCTCAGCCTGGGCAGTGATTACGCCATCGGGCTCCAGCCCGGCGACCTCACAAAAATGTGCGCGCTGCCATGGCAGGCCGACTTCAACGAATGCTCCACGTACCCCATCGACGTTACCTACGAGTTGTGGAACAACATCAACCCCGAGAATCCCAACGACCCGTGGATGCGCCGCGAAGACAAAGTCTGGGAGACGCTCTGGTGGCCCGCGCACCGGCCGATGCAGGTCTTCGAGCTGATCGACGGCACCGAATCTGACCCCAACTTCCAGATCTTCAATTGGGCACGTGGCCTTCCGCAAACTCCCGCGGGCGATCTCAAGATGGTTACCGAGTGGTGCCGTCTTGGTTTTCTCTTGCGCAACCCTTACGTCAAGCCCGCGGACCTCGATCAACCCTCACCTAATCCTCCGCCGAAGTATGTCTCCGTCGAACGGACCCCTGACCCGCACTAGCGCAACCGCTCAGCCGAGCAACAAGGAGATACACATTGTGGCCAACAATATTTGGGCAGGGAGCTGGACCTACCGCAGCCTGCTGAACGACCCTGACGGTTCCGTCGACTTCGACAAGGTAGAGTTCGGAGAAGGCACCATTGTCATCAACGATGACGGCGCAGAGGAGTTACTCACCGGCACGATTGGGGGCACCGGCTGGTCGCTCGATCTGCATGGCTCGCGCAGCTACGGCTCGCCCGCGCAGGTGCGCTTTCAGGGCAGGGGCCTGGTGGGCGGCGAAGAATGGATCTACGACTACATTGGCTGGCTCGTCCCGGTCTGGCCCAACAGCACCGCGCAATTGCAGCGCACGGCCTTCGTCGGCTCGGTCGTCCGCACCATTTCGCACTCGGCCTCCGGTGGAGGTACCGCTCCTGCCGGCGTCGTCGCTTCGTTCTATGCGGTCAAGGTGAGCTAACGTGCGCAGCGTCTCGTGCGACATCGCAGTCGTAGGCGGCGGCCCAGCAGGCACAGCCTGCGCGCTGGCGCTGCGGCATCGCGTCCCGGAGTGGGGCGTCGCTGTGTTCGAGTCTTCGGACTACACGCGTCCGCGGGTCGGCGAAGTCCTCCCGCCTCATGCACTGCCCTTGTTGCGTCAACTGCATGTGCCGCTCGAGCCGCTGGCTTCTGTAACGCTGCCTGCGGAAGGTCTCGCCTCCGCATGGGGCAGCAACGACCTCCTCGAACAGCATCACCTCTTTTCCGGCCATGGCGCTGGTCTGCATCTAGAACGCAACACCTTCGATCGCCATCTCGCCGCTTGCGCCGCCGTTCACGGCGCAAGCGTGTATCGACATGCCGCCTTCCAGTCCGCGAAACGCGAGCCAACTGGTTGGCAACTGCAATTAAGCGGCGATATCGTCTGCCGCACTCGCTTCGTCATCGATGCCACCGGTCGTCGCGCGGCGTTTGCGCGCTCACAGAGCGCATCCATGCAACACTTCGACGCACTCACCGCGTACGCCAGGACCTTCGCTGGACTTCCAGCCGTCGAACACCAAACCCTCATCGAAGCCTGCTCTCTCGGATGGTGGTACTCTGCGCCACTGCCGCACGGCCGCCGCATTGTCAGCTTGCTCACCGACGTCGATCTCGGTCGCGCCGCAGGCCTTCCTGCTGTTGATTCATGGGACAACGCGCTTAGCCTGACGCGTCATGTCGCGCCGCTCCTTTCGGGCGCCCATCCTATCGCCGAGCACATCGCTCCCGCCTCAACCACACAGCTTAGAGTCCTCGGTGGCGAAGCCTGGCTCGCGACCGGCGACGCTGCCGCCAGCTGCGACCCACTTGCCGGGCAGGGAATTACCAAGGCATTGCATTCGGGCATCTTCGCCTCCTACGCGGCTGGCGATGCGCTTGCAGGGCATGGCAAAGTGGCCATCGCCCGTTATCAGTCAATGCTTGCCTCCCACTTCGCGAGCTTCCAGCGCTTGCATCGCGCCTTCCACAACGAAGAAACACGCTGGCCCTTCCACCCATTCTGGCAGCGGCGACGCCTTGCGCTCGATGCTCCGGCGGGGGTAGCCGAATGAGCAATGCCACTCAGCTCTGTGGGCGGCCTGCAACTACTTCGATCCGTAAGCCACCTCCGTCCCTGGCCCGCAGGCTGCCTGTGCTCGCAGCGTGTATGCCCAAGCTCGGCTGCCCGCTTTGCTGGCCGGCGCTCGCGTCGCTCTGCAGCCTCTGCGGTCTGCCTTTCGCAACACTCAATCCTCTGCTGATTGGAATCACTCTGCTGGCCATTGTTTCACTGCTAATTACGGCCGTCTCGCGACACGTTTTCAGTTGGTCCTCTAGACTGCTGTTGGCAGGCTTGTTTGCCAACCTAGGAACCCGGTTCTGGGTAGCTCCTGTGTGGTTAGGGTACGTCGCTGCAGGGTTGGTGCTCACGGCGCTCGTCGCTGAATTCCTTCTTACCGGAAATTTTGTGATGATCACGCCTTTATCGCACTGCACACGCAATTGCCGTACTGTCTTTGTGTCACGCCGCTCACAGGAGGAAGCGTGAACGCACCCAACGTTCCATCGAAACTTAAGGTAGGCATTCCCCTCTATCCCACCTTTGATTCACTGGACGTGCTTGGGCCTTATCAGGTGTTCACTTATGCGCCCAATCTAGATCTTCATTTAGTTGCCGCAGATAACTGTGCTGTCACTTCGCTCGAAGGCGTACAGATTCTTCCCGAGTTCACCTTTGCCTCCTGTCCCCAGTTGGATGTCCAGCTGGTTCCCGGAGCGGCAGACCTGATCACGCCACTGCAGGCGGGTCCCCTTGGAAAGAACCCGTTCTTCGACTTCCTCGCGAGGCAGGCTAAAGCCGCCAAACTTGTGTGCACTGTCTGCACGGGAGCCCTCATCGCTGGAGCGGCAGGCCTGCTCGATGGTCACCTGGTGACAACTCATTGGGCGCAGCTGGAGACTCTCGAGCTCTTTCCCTGTACAGTTGCAGCCGGATATCCCCGCTACGTCAAGAGCGGCAATCGCATCAGCAGTGGAGGAATCTCTTCAGGCGTCGACGCAGCGCTCTTCACCGTCGCTCATCTGTTCGGAGAAGAGGCGGCCATGGAGTGCCAACTCAAGATGCAGTATCGCCCACAGCCTCCAGTGCACGCAGGAGATCCGGCCGACAGTGATAAGCACCCACCCGGGATTGCCAGACAAGGTTCGGTCCGACTGGCGAGTCCACGACGTCCGTGAGGCCTATCAGCGATGGCTGAGTGGCCACAGCTAGGGGATCCTCAACGCCGCAGCGTCCGACGCGCCAGTGACTTAGTTTAAATGCTCCATGGTTTGGGAATGCCATACGGCAGCAAATCACTTGATCGAATGGTCGCCACTTCGAACGTGTGACCTAGAAACCTGTTGCGGGATTGCCAACTCAAGTAGTGAATGATAGATAAAGGACGTTAGCGTTCGTCACTCCCACATCTCGCAAAAAGACGCGAGATATCGGGCACCCCCGTCCCGTGCCACCCCAAGGTCCCAGCTCAAGAATTTTGTTATTTCGTCTGGAGCTTCTGAAAAAGGGCTTGGAGGTCCATCTGGTTCCAGCCTTCCATCACCTGGTTATCTTTGACGATGAGAAAGGAGGACCCATCCAGCGTTCCCTTCTTACCGGTGGCGGGAAAGCCGAGATGATCGCCGAGGTGAGTCATGGACACTCGCCAGCGGACCGCAACACGGTCGCCCTCGGCGACAATGTCCTCCACATCCACGCGAAGATCGGGAAAGGCCCCGCAGAAGGCGCGATGGACGCCCTTGAACGCTTCCGGCCCCACAAGAACAGAGTCCGCGTCAGGAAAGCCGTGGGACTTGCCATCTTTGGAAAACATCTGGTCAATCGCTGCTTCGCTCTTCTGGTTCCACACCTGCTCAAACCAGCGCCTTAGGAGAAGTTTGTTCGCCTCGGACATTGCTGCCCCTCCAACGTGGAGAGAAGCTTAGAGCATTGCGCCGGCGGATGTATAGGGCAGCTTATTGCAGACGCAGGCTAGGGTTTGATAAGGAAAGGTTACCTGGCTCTTGCCGGCAAGCTCAGGATAAGTGGCGATCACGTCCCTTAACTGCGCTATCACCTGCTCCTGTTGGCTAGGCGGAAGCGCCGCCATGAAGCTTACCGAAAGAATGCGTTCGATAATCACTTTCTCAGGAGGACCGGTATGAGTATTCGAAAAATGGCTCTCGCGCAAGAGGCTAAACCCATCGGCAGGAAAAACCTTGCGCCATTTTTGGGAATGGAAGCGGGGGGCATCGCCCTCAAACGGTTTCATGATCGGGGTCAATGCCGCGACCCATGGTACGGTTTCGTCGCGAACGTTCCAGACCAAACCTAAGGCGCCCCCTGGCTTCAACACACGGCGAATTTCATGGAGCGCCTCGGGCGTAGCAAACCAGTGAAATGCCTGCGCACACACGACTGCATCCACCGAGGAGTCCTCCAGCGGTATGTTTTGCGCCGACCCACTCTTAGCTTCAATTTCGGGATACTGGCGGATCAGTTGGTCCAACATCTCCCGGACAGGCTCTACTGCGATGACGGTCGCCCCAGTGGCCAGCAGGCGCGGCGAAAACTTCCCGGTCCCCGCAGCAAGGTCAAGCGCCGTCCTGCCGGGGCCTAGCCCCAAGTCGTTCGTGAGCCACGCTTCGATTTCCGGCGGATACCCGGGGCGCCCTTCGACATAGGCCGTTGCCCCCGCTGCGAAACCTTTGGCCGCAATGTCATGAATCTTGGCCGTCATTTGATGTAGAAGCTATAGTTTGCGGTATAGGGAACGCGCGCTTCCCCACTCACACAGGGCTTGGTATCGGCAGCGCCTCCATGGGTCTCCGTACGCCCAATGTACGCCACATTGGCCAGCTTGCCGGTCCCGCTTCCAGGCATCGCCTCCAGCAGCAACGATGGTATTGAGGAACCATCCGACGCCGGCCGGCTGGCGACCATCTTCCCCTTTACCTCGCTGCCGTCCGTCAGCCGCCATGTTGGTCCCGCAAAATGTGTGCCGATCACCTGCCCATGTTCATCCAGCAGCCTGGCGTCGGGAGCCTTGAGCGTCCAATGTCCGTCGGTGCAGGTGTATACCTGCGAACCCTCACCCGTCGCGGCGAGCAGCAATGTTACGCCGGCAGGCGGCTCGACGGAGACGGCCACCGGTTGACTGAGATAAAAGGCGATATCTCTCGCTGCTTTGGTTTCAACGCCCAGGGGCTCTAAAAAGCCGAGATCGTGGAACCAGTCGATGAAACGGAATTGCCAGGTGCCAAACGGTATCCCTTTACGATCGGTCAGCCCGCCGGTCATATGGCTGCCATCGCGCAGTACGTCTCCGGGATGGCGGCCGTTGGCATAGATGTGCATCTCCAGGTTGGGCACGCGGAGCGCCAGCATCGCGGCAAAGTATTCATCCGCCCAGATGGCATGGATCTGATCATCGGACCCGGCAGAGGCGATAAAGGACGGAGGAACATTGCGCGGGATAGGTGGAGCGACGCGATTGCGGGCAAAGGGCGTGGGACCAGGATAGATGACACCGGCAAAGTCGGGGCGTGAAGAGATGCCCGCGAGAGGATCGCCCGGACTGCTGTTCTGCGTATCGAACTGGTCGTAAAGAACTGCCGCTGCCGTTGTCAATTCCGCGCCCGCCGAAAAGCCCATGATGCCGATCTTGTGGGGATCGAGGTTCCACTCCTTGGCATGCGCGCGCACCAGCCGGATGGCTTGCTGTGCGTCGTACACCTCATCCGTGCGGGGGTTGTAGCCGTCGCGGCGCAACCGGTTGCGCAGGATGATGGTATTGACGCCGTAGTTGTAGAAGAAGGAAACGAAATCCGCTCCCTCGGAACCAACGTTCAGCGTGTTGTGGCCGCCACCCGGCACCAGGATGACGGCGGCGCCGGTATTCAGACCGCGGTCGACGGTGTGCACTTCAATCGAGGGGTTGTGTATGTTGACGATGCTGTTGATCCGCCCCGGCACCGACGCGCTCATGTTGTACTGCTCGGCCTCACGCACCCGGTCCATTTTGAGGAAACGAGACCCGGGGGGATAGAGAGTAAGTACGACGCCACCCGGAAGAATCGGCTGCGGAGCATACGGAGCGCTATTCGACGGTCCCGGCGCCGGAACTCCAAGAGGCGCAGGCGGTGGAGGAAGCACGTTTTGCGCCGCGCATACCGCCATCACCAGCAAGGGCAGGAAGATGAATTTGTTTCTTATCATCATCGCAATATCTGAATGGTGTGCAGCCATATCTCTACGGTCTGGGGCCAGCTAGTCACCGGGAGCGCTGTCCGGCGCAGGCCGTAGCCGTGGCCGCCCTGGGCGTAGACGTGTAATTCGGCCGGTACCTTGGCGTTCTTGAGGGCGAGAAAATAAACCACCGCATTTTCGACGTGGACAGGGTCGTCTTCTGCCTGCAACAGGAAAGTTGGCGGGGTTTGGGCGGTGGGATGAATGTCGGCATTGGGGGCGAAGTTCTGGTCGGCAAGCGCAAGATAGCCGGGATAGATGATGGCGGCAAAGTCGGGACGGCAACTCAGCTGGTCGGCGGCGTCGATCGCCGGATAGAGTCTCTGATCGAAATGCGTACTGAGCGCCGCCGCTAGATGCGCTCCGGCGGAAAAGCCCAGTACTCCAACGCGATTTGGATCAATGTGCCACTCAGCGGCATGGGCGCGCACCATGCCGACGGCCCGCTGAGCATCTTCAAGCGGAGCAACAGACTTAGGGTAGGGACCGGGTACAGGGACGCGATATTTCACCAGAATGCAGCTGATGCCTGCCGAGTTCAGCCAATCGCACACTTCTGTGCCCTCGAGGTCGATGGCCAGAATGCGGTAACCGCCGCCGGGAAAGACCACCACGGCGGCCCCAGTGTTCTTGTCCTTTGGGGTATAGAGGGTGAGCGTGGGAGTGGAAACATTGCCGATACGAATGACCGGCTTGCCACCTGGACTGCCGTCTTTAGCGGTTGTCATGTCGCCCTCTGGCCCCGGAACGGGCTGAGCATCCGGTGCCGCGCTGGGCCATAACGGCAAGGTCAGATGATCGGGACTGGGCGGCCAGGCGGGCGTCTGTGCAAACAAACCGGCAACAAATAAGGGAGCAAGTATCAGCAGGCGTTTGCGCATCGAGAGACCTTTCGCACCGCAGCCATGATCGCAGCCGCAAGGTAGGCGGCGCAAGATCAGGCTGGCCTCCGCCTGCAGTTTTCATGATACGTTTCCAAAAGCAATCGAGGTTCATGCGCTGGCCAAGCTGTTTGGCGGCCGGGGGAGAAGCTATGATTTTGACGCGCACTCTAGCCTTTGCAGCGGTCGTGTTCGCCGCCGGCGCCGTAGTTTCCAATGCACAACAGTCTGGCTGGACGGATTCGCAGTTGCAACAACAGCCGGCCACGGAGTCGATCGACCTCAATGCGTATAACGCGATCCGCGAAGAGGGCCTGCAGCACTCGCATGTGATGGATTACGCCGGCGGCCTGATCGACGGTATCGGCCCCCGCCTGACCGGTTCGCCCAACATGGCGAAGGCGAACGCCTGGACGCGCGACCAGCTCACTAAAATGGGCTGCGTGAACGCGCGTCTGGAAGACTGGGGCGAGTTCGGCATGGGCTGGCAGCAACTCAATACCTGGGTCCGTATGACGGAACCGGATACCTCCGTCTTCCTGGCCCAGGCCACGCCGTGGTCGCCCTCGACCAAAGGGCCGTTGACCGCACAGGCCATCTCCGTGGTGATTAACGATGAGGCCGACCTCGCCAAATTCAAGGGAAAACTTTCCGGCAAGATTGTCCTGCTGGGCGCGCTGCGCGAGGTGCCGCCGCCCGACAAGCCATTTTTTGTGCGCTATACCGATAAGGACCTCAAGGATCTCGAGTCCCTGCCGCTGGCAAGCGTTGATACGCAGGCGCGCGATGAGCTCTTCGCCAAACGGAGAAAGCTTAACAAGATGATCCTCTCGTTCCTTACCGAGGAGAAGGTCGCCGGTGTGATCGGTCAAAGTCGCGATGGCCGGGATGGCGGGGGCACGGGGATTATTTTCGACGACAATGGGGCAGCGCTCGGCACCACTCCTTATCATCGGGATACGGCTGTTCCCTTCCCCATGGTGGTGACCCAGATTGAAAGTTTTGGCCGCGTCTATCGGCTGCTTCAAAATCACGTCCCCGTCTCGATTGAAATGAACGTCGAAACTAAATTCACCGGAGACCATGAGCATGGCTTCGATACGGTTGCCGAAATTCCCGGAACCGACCCCAAGCTGAAGGATGAAGTGGTGATGGTGGGCGGCCATTTGGATAGCTGGATCTCGGGCACCGGCGCCACGGATAACGGGGCCGGCTCGGTCGTTGCCCTGGAAGTTATGCGGATATTGAATGCGCTCCCCATGAAGCCGCGGCGGACGATCCGTATTGCTTTATGGTCGGGCGAGGAAGAAGGGCTATTCGGCAGCAAGGGCTATGCAGGCCTCCACTTCGGCACCTTTCCCCGTTCCACGGCGCCCGATCAGATGGAGCTGATGGAATTCATGAGGAAGGCGGCGGGACCGCTCACGCTTAAACCGGAACAGAAACTGATTTCCGCGTACTTCAACGTGGACAACGGAACGGGCAGAATTCGCGGCATCTACACCCAGGGCAACGCCGCCGTCGGGCCTATCTTCGCGCAATGGATGGCGCCGTTGAACGATCTTGGTGTGACGACTATCAGCAGCCGCAACACGGGCGGTACGGACCACCTATCGTTCGATGCGGTGGGCATTCCTGGCTTCCAGTTCATCCAGGATCCGGCAGACTATGAGACGCGCACCCACCATTCCGATATGGATACGTATGAGCACCTGCAGCCTGCCGACTTGAAGCAAATCGCAGTGGTCGAAGCCATCTTTGTCTACAACGCCGCGATGCGGGACCAGATGATTCCGCGCAAGCCGTTGCCCCACCCCGAACGGCTCGAAGAACAGAACAAGCCCCTTCCGGACTTGTACCCTACGGCCATTAAGTAAGTGAAGAGCACTCCTGTGCCGCTCAGTTATAGCTGGTAATCAGCTTGCCCAGAACGCGGCGCGAAGGAGTTCAGTCGACAACATTGGAAGGGATGGAATGCTCCGGATTCATGTGCTCACGAATCGCCATCGAGATCGACTTCGCCTTGCCCTTCTCCAGCACATCAAGCAGACCCTTGTGCCTGCCGACAGAGTCGCGCAACGACTCTTTGGCAGAGTGCCGCTGAATGCTGACAAACGCCAGCACCGAAGTACATAGCCGTTCCAGCGTATCTTCCAACACGCGATTCCCCGAATAGCTCCAAACGGTCCGATGAAAACGAAGGTCCGCTTCCGCCGCGCCATAGTAGTTGTTCTGAGCGATCTTAGTTTCGAGATCCGCTACGCAATCGCGCAGCTCTTTCTTACCCTCGTCCGTTAATCGACGCGCCGCCAAACGAAAGGCAAGGTCCTCAAGGTGGGCACGCACTTCGAGCAACTCCACCATCTCTGCGCGGGACAATTTTGTAACTGTCGTACCTTTATCCTGCACTCGCACGACCAACCCTAAGTGCTCCAGCTGCAGCAGGGCTTCACGTACAGGGACCTGGCTTACGTGCAGCTGGCGGGCGAGGTGCGCTTCCTTGAGCGATTCGCCGGGCTGCAATTCGCCGGATAGGATCGCTTCACGCAGGATCTGGAACACCTCCTTGGATTTGGAGAGAGTTCGAATTGGCTTGAAAGGCTTGCGCACGTTTTTATAGTAAACGAATGCTTAGCGCTTATCGATAAGCGGTTGCCGGTGATGGTTTCGTGGAATAAACATGACCCAGCAGTCCCAAGGAAACCGTTGTAAGCAAACCGATCGGTCCATACCAAAGGAACGACCAGCTGCTGAATTGCACCACGGCGAAAACACCCGCATTGCCCAGAAAGAAGGCGGTGATCATCGCCCATCCCTTGCTTTGCCATGGGCACAACGCCAGCACGAAAAGACCGAGTAATGGTCCTCCGGCGATTCCGATAATCGCCGCAGTACCCTGCACCAACGTACCGAATCGCTCAGCGACAAATGAAAGTCCTAAGATCAGGAGACCATAAAGAACAGTCAGAACGCGGGCAGCTTTCAATTTGGTAATCAGGCTCACTGACTGCCAACGTCCCAAGGAGTCCGGAATATCCGTCAGCGTCACGGTAACCATCGCATTCAAGCCGCCCGACACGGCAGACATGCTCGCAGAACTGAGTGCTGCCGCTAACAACCCCGGCATACCCACTGGTAACTCGCTTCTGACGAAGAAAGGCAGAATTTGATCGGGCGTGCGTACCGCGCCGGTCGCTAGCGGGTCAAGGTGCAGTTGATAGAAGGCGTAGAGTGCCACGCCGGTGAAGTAGAAGATGGTAACTACGGGAAGGCTGATGCAAAGCTTCACCCACAGAGACTCTCTGGCTTCCTTGACATTGCGAACACTCAGATAGCGTTGCACTGCAATTTGATCAGTGGCCATTTGTATGAGAAAGCCGATGCCTCCGCCAATCAGCAGGCCCCATATCGTCACCCGTACGTGCGGATCAAACGATGTACTGAGCGCAAATTTTCTTCCCCGGGAAGCAATTTCCAGTACCGCCGGAAACCCCCCGGGGACCCTGCGAAGGATGGTGAGCAGGATGGTGAGCTGCCCGCCCACCAGGACTAAGCATTGCAGAAAGTCAGTCCAGATGACCCCGCGCATTCCGCCCAAGGCGGTGTAGCACGTGGCCAGAGCGGCATTCGCGATCAAAGCCAGGTGCATGGGAATGCCCGCCAACTGCTCCAAGGCCAGAGCGGGAGCATAAATAGCGATGGCCAACCAAAGCAAACTGCGAAATATAAAAGAAAGCGCCCCCAGCAGACGTACCGCCTTCGACGACTTCCGCTGCAGAATTTCGTAGGCACTGAAGACACCCGGGAGCAGGAATCGGGGCACGAAGATGAAGCCGGTCACCGCTGTCGCCCAGATCAAACCCAGAAGCACCAGGGCGTAGGAGAAGCTGTGAAGATAGACCTCCGCCGGGGCGCCAAGATAAGTCGCGGCCGAAAACAAAGCGGCAAAAATTGAGATACCGATCAGAAACTTGTTCGCCTTGCGGTCGGCAAGGAGAAAGTCATCGAGCGTTGTCTTATCGCTTTTAGCAAACGAGATGCCGACGGTGGTTGAGATCGCCATGTAGCTCAGCAGGATGCCGAGATCAACTTTGCTTACATGCAACGGACGATCCCCTCAATTCGCTGCTATACCGCGCTCGGGCATCACCTGCGCCAGCTCCGACAGGAATTGCTGCCGCTGCGCTCCACTCTGAAATCGCTCGCCGTTGAGCGTGGGCCCGCACTCGAAGCCGATCGTTCCCAGGGCAGCCTTCAGCGCGGGGAGAAAAGGATACTTCACCAGGGTAACGATCAGCTGGTTGAGAACCTGCTGCAACTGCCGCGCTTTTTCCCACTCGCCGCGTAATGTGTGGCGATACAGTGCTACATAGATTTCCGGCACCAGGTTATAGGTTGAACCAATTCCCCCTTGTGCTCCCATCAGCAGGCCTGCGGCCAGTACCTCGTCCCGTCCGTTATAAACCAGTTTTCCCAGGCCGGTGATCCGTTGCAGCAGAAAAAGATTGTAATCGGTAAACTTCACGCCCGATACGTTCGGCAGAGTGCAGATCTCTTCCAGGTCTTCTGCTCGTTGAAAGGAGGCCGGAGAGGCTTCCGGGAAGTAATAGAGGATCAGCGGCAGCGGAGAATGCTGGGCCAGGCGCTCGTAGTAAGCGCGAACTTCAAAAAATTCCGCTCGCGGCGGGAGACTGCTGACTGCATGCGCACCTGCCTTGGCTGCGTGTACGGCCAGCCGGATGGCGTCTTCTACCCGGGGGGCGCCCACGTGTACCAGCAGCTTCTTGTCTTGCGGCAGATGGCTCATCAGGCAATCAACCGCTGCCTCGCGGTCAGTCAGAGACATCCGCATGCCCTCGCCAGTAGAGCCTGCAGCATACACACCATTCACGCCGGCATCCAGCAGCCTGGCCAGCAACCGTGCCAGCACGTCGGTCGCAAGCTTACCGTCGCTCGTAAGAGGTGTGACGATAGCCGGATAGATACCACCAAGCGCAGTGTCGTTCACGAGTTGCTCTCCATCGGAGTTACTTTGTCTTGGGTATCGATGACCAGATTCATCATCGGCTTGCCGCTACGGTATTGCTGAAGCAGGGTTTCGTTGTAAGCGCTTCTGTCGGGTACGAACAGTACCTGGGAGCTGGGAAGCTGAAAGAAACGAATGTCACTTTGTCCGAGGGACTGGGGCGCGGGCCACCCGAATACGACTTCTGCCTGGCCTAGCGAATGTCTCCAGTCATCAGTTTTTTCGGGGACGAAATCAATGACTGCCCAGCCATCCACGTGGCTGGCGATCCTTTGTCGCTGTTGCTCGGTGAGCCCGTCGATAGCAACTACTACCCGTTTCAGCATCAGCGTTTTTTTGCCGTCGTTTAGGAGCAGGCTACCGTAATCTGATCCACGTACTTTGTACGAGATACAAGGCGTCTTGTCAAGTATTTGTTATTGATATTATATTGCGCGTAGAATGCGTGCACCTCGGAGATGGTCAATGCTCGAAACTCGAAGTAGAACACAGCTTCTGTTCGCCTGCCCCGGGCTCCTGCTTCTGCTCATTTCTTCTATCGCTTGCCTGGCCGCGCCCACCGGCGATTCGTTCGAAAGCACCAACCTGTGGAACGCCGGCATCGGCGGCTATCAGACCTACCGCATTCCCGGCATTGTCGTCTCCAAACGCGGCGTGGTCATCGCCTATACTTCGGCTCGGCGCACCCTCGAACTGGGAGACTGGTCGAACATCGACATCGTTCTGCGTCGAAGCATCGATGGAGGACGCACCTGGGAGCCTTCACGGCGAATTGCCGGCGACAGTCATGGGACTACCGACAATCCTGTGGCGATTATCGACCGCCAAACCGGCATACTCCACTTTCTTTTTCAAAAAAATTACGCCCGCTGCTACTACATGCAGAGTAAAGATGACGGGCGTACTTTCACCGAGCCGGTCGATATCACTTACGTGTTCGAGAAATTTCGACCTGAATACGATTGGCACGTGATTGCTCCCGGAGTCGGTCACGCCATTCAACTTAAGAGCGGACGGCTGCTGGTCCCGGTCTGGTTGGCGATCGGCGCGCAGGAGGGACCGATCGTGCGCGCTCATCGTCCTTCGGCGGTCGCCACTATCTATAGCGACGACCATGGAAAGACCTGGAAGCGCGGCGACATCATCGTGAATGATTCTCCGGAGACGCCTAATCCGAGTGAGTCGATGGCCGTGCAGTTAGCCGATGGCAGCGTGATGATGAACATTCGTAACGAGTCGACACTGCATCGGCGCCTGGTCTCCATCAGCCCCGATGGAGTTAGCCACTGGTCGAAGCCCAAGTTCGATGACCAGTTGTTTGAGCCGGTTTGCGCCGCCAGCATCGTTCGCTACAGCACGCACCCACCCGACGATCGCGACCGGATCCTTTTCTCCAACCCGGACAGTGAAGGCATACCGGGAGTGGGAGCACACCAGTTTCATGCGCGCCAGGTGCTGACGGTGCGGATGAGCTACGACGAGGGTCAGACATGGCCGGTGAAGAAAGTGATCGACCCAGGCGTCACCGGCTATAGCGATTTGGCAGTTGCTCCAGATAAAACCATCTACTGCGTATATGAAGCGGGCGCCAATCGGGGGAAGGAAACCGATAACAGCCACGTGACGGTGGCTCGGTTTACCCTTGCTTGGTTGACGGACCAATCATCCTCGGGGCCCGAGTAAATTGCGCGCATTCGCGCTCAGCTTGGTCGGGCTTGCCTTCCTGGCAGGAGGATCACAACCGGTGTACGTCTGGCACGATCTTCCGCAACTCCCTCAATCGCTCGCCGGCCAATGCGTGGGTACAGTCGGAGATCTGCTGGTGGTCGCGGGAGGATCGAAGTGGACTAAGCCGCCGTGGGATGGGGGAACCAAGCTGTGGTCAGATGAGATATTTGCCCTGGCTCCTGGCGCTCAGCAATGGCAGATGATCGGCCATCTTCCCCGGCCCATGGCGTACGGAAGCGCGGTGCAGGCAGGCAAGACAATGCTTTGTATCGGGGGACAGGATGCGGAGCACGTCTTCAACACGAGTTTGCAGTTGAGCTTCGATGGACACGGGATTGCCGTCAAAAGTCTCCCTGACCTTCCCCAGCCGCTCACGAATGCATCCGCGGCTTTGGTCGACCACAAAGTTTACCTGGTCGGCGGCCAGCACTCTCTGCATGCCAAAGACGTTTCCCATGAGATTTCGAGCCTCGACTTGTCTGACTCGAGGTGGAAACAAGAGCCATCGCCGCCTTGGCAACATGCCCGCATATTGCCGGTCGTAGCTGGGTGTGGAAGCGATCTATATGTATCGAGTGGAGCAGACCTTGTGGTCGATGCCGGAGACGCCTTTCATCGGACTTATCTTACTGACGCATGGCGGCTCAAACGAGGTGTGGTTTGGGAACGGCTTCCGGATACCCCATTTGCTGTTGCGGGCGCGCCTTCTGTTTGCGGTGCATCGGGTTCCCTGCTTGTGTTCGGCGGCGATAACGGAAGTTTGGCCGGACAGATTTTTTCTCTGAAGGACCACCATCCTGGCTTTAGTCTCAAGATTCTGCGCTTTGACTTGCATGACTCGACTTGGTCAGAGGTTCCGCAACTCCCACTAAGCCTGGTCACAACTGGCGCAACCATTTGGGAAGGCCAATATGTGATCGCAGGAGGGGAAAACAAACCGGGTCATCGCTCCAACCGGGTTATCGCCTCGGGCAAGACGCGTTTGGACTAAGTGTAGCGGAGGGAGAAAATGTTTAATAGTCACAACCACGGATCAGCTCTATCGTGTGGTTCTCGATCCAATCCCAGTCCAGTTCTACTCCCAGCCCTGGCCCTGGCGGCAGATGCTGACATCCGTCTGACTGCACGCGCAGAGGATCCCCCTTCAGGCCAAATCGGAACATTGGATGATGGGATTCGAGAAACCGTGAGAGCCTGGTTGCACAACCAACATGCAGGTTGGCCACATCCAGCAGGGGTGACGAGGCGGTGTGGATCTCCAATGCAAACCCCATCAGTTCGCACATGCCGAGTGCCTTCCATAGACCCGTAATCCCGCCTTTATGGTGCACATCTCCACGAATCATATCGATCGCACCGTCCACCATATAGTGGGGAAGCTCGGTCAGGCTGACCGTCTCCGCAGCCAGGACAGGGGTGCGGATGGAGGCGGCCAGCTTCTTCAGTTGAACGACGTAGTCGTCAGGGAAAGGCTCTTCGAACCACTCGTACTGCAGTTCATCCAGCTCATAGCCGATTTTGAGCGCATCTTCGAAGGAGAGAACCGCAGAAGAATCGACCATCAAGGGGAAATCGGAGCCCACCACTTCCCTTGCCCGCCGCAATCTTGGAATGTCTAGCCGCGAACCGCCAGAAAGCTGGAGTTTGATTCCCGCGTACCCCTCGGCCTGTTTCCTGCGAACTTCTCCTTCCAGCTCCTCCACAGTGGTGATGGTCTGCGGCGGGCAGGTCGAGTAGAGCGGCACTCTATCACGATACTGGCCCAGCAGAACCGCGATCGGCAAGCCTGCCACTTTTCCTTTGATATCCCACAGCGCAACATCCAAGTTCGACCAGATAGTCTCAGTAAAGTTGTAAAGGTGGCGCTGCTTCATGCGCAGCTTTTGCCATATCGCTTCATGATTCAGCGGATCATGTCCCACCAGGTCGTAATAGAAGATGTCGTGCACAGCATAGGCCGATCCCCTGCCTTGACCGAGGGGTCCGTAGTCCATGGTGTAGCCATCGATTCCTTCATCGGTGTGCAGCGTTGTGAATGGGAACTCCCAATAAGGCACATGGCCGCTGGGTATGCCGCGCGGCGCAAACCATGGCTCTGCGCCCAGGCGAAGCCTGCGTGTCGAAATTTCGGTGATCTTCATGCGGTGTTCTCCTTAGAGCACGCGGTTTTCTAACGCCTCGCCCTCATGAAACCGGCGGAGGTTTCGAATCACCAGCGAGCAGAAACGCTCCGGGTGCCCCTGCGACAATCCAGCACAGTGCCCGGTGATCAACACGTTGTCTCCCAGGTCCCACAAGGGACTCTCCTGGGACAGCGGTTCCACCATGGTTACATCCAAGCCGGCGCCGGCGATTCTTCCCTCGGCCAATATTTCGTAAAGCGCCTGCTCGTCCACCGTAGTACCGCGCGACACGTTATAAAAGTAAGCGGTGGGGCGGAAGGCTTGCAGCACCTCGCGCGTGAAGAGTTTCTGATTGACGCGATTGCCTGACGCCGTCATGAATATGTGGTCCGATTGCTGCACCGCGACCTTCAAGTCGCGCACGGGGAAGACCTTTTCCATCTGGACAGATCTTGTAGATTCATCTCGCGCCACACCAACCACCCGCATTCCCAACCCACTGCAACGGGACGCGAGTTCCATCCCGATGCTTCCTGGGCCGACAATGCAAGCGGTGGTCCCGGCAATCTCCGCGTAGGGCGAGTGACGGCGGAATATCTTCCGCTGCTTATCGAGAATATGGGCCGGCAACCGCCGTGCCAGCGCAAACATCATGGCGACGCAGTGCTCGGCAACGCCGATTGAGTAAATTCCCCGGCCGGAGCAGACCACTATCCCGCTGTCTCGCATCTCCACACTTTCGTAGGCATCCCAGCCCGACGAACCAATTTGCAGTAAGCGGACCGCCGTCCCTGGAAGCCATCGCGGGTCGGGCCATCCTACGGCAATCTGCGCCCGCTGAAGTTCGGCCCGATAATCTTCAACGGCAATGCTTTGTGGAACTCTCCGCACCACACCCCATCCCCGAACTGCATCGGATATGCGGTCGATATGATCCTCATTGAAGTCATCTACCGCAACGACGATCTGCAGCGGCTCGTTCATACAGGCACATCTTCGAAAAGGTATGGGATGCTCTCCCGGGCCAAGGTTCTGAGTCGTTCAACCTCCCCCTCTCCTACCCCGGCGTAGGGCCACCGCAGCCGGGTTCCCACCGGCGCCCAATCGCCAATGCAGGCCAACAACTTGTCTAAGGCCATGTTGGAACTCCCTTTCTGGTCGCGGAAGGGGATCACATACGCCTGCATGAATTTTTGTATCTGCACTTCTACTGCCTGCGCTGCAGCCCAGTCAGTTTCCATAAGCCGGTTCCAGCGCGCAGCTCCAGCCGGTTGCAGGCATGCGACGTTGGAATAACTGCCTGCCGCGCCCCTTGCCTGGCCTGTTGCCAGGGTGTGTCCTGGAACGAAGATGGAGAGGCGGGTGCCTAACGGGCGCATCCGTTCATACCAAGCCTCGTCGCCGCCACCCACCTTGATGCCTGCCAAGGTTGGGATCCGCTCGCATAAAATGCTGAAGTCCTCTGCTTCCAGCACGCGTTTGGCGTGTGGAGGGTTATAGAGAACCAGGGGCACCGGCGCGATCGCGCCGGCGATTCGCTCCAGATATGCAATCGATTCCTGGAGCGTGGGAGGATACCAATCCGGCAAGATAACCTGAACCGCCCCGGGGCGGAACTGGGCCGCTTGCCGCGCCCGATGGAGCGAGATCTCAGGGGTGGGGAAGCACCCCCCAATTTGAAAAGGCAGTCCTGCCGCTTCGCACTTCTGTGCCAGCAATTCATTCACGCGGACGAATTCGCGGTCTGTGAGCGAATAGAATTCGCCCGCGGTCCCGTGGGCGTAGATCCCGTCCACAACGGAGTGGACCAGGTACTCCAGCTGAACCTCCAGTCTGTTGAAGTCGATGCCATCGTCCGGATCAATGGGTAAGAGAAGGGTGGCCCAGGTTCCCTTAATCTCTGAGGCCTGCAGCGGTTTCATGGATTATCAATAATACATCGCAGGCCGCAGGTTTGCGGCCGCCCCTTGACAAGGTCGTAATGGGCTGCTTAATCTTCCTATCGATAATTGATACTCGCGTACAGCGAGGCCTATTTGCTCCCCGATCGACACACTCAGGAGTTCACCCATGAAGCCAGTCGTCGCGCGGCCCACACCTGCCCTTTGCTCCGGTTTGCTTACCCTGCTCCTCGCCCTCCCACTCTCTGCCCAGATCGGCGGAGGCTCCATCATCGGTTTCGTCAACGATCGCTCCAACGCGGTTGTTCCGGCAGCCCAGGTGAGCGCTACCAACCTCGACACCAACGTAGTCAGCAGCACCGCGACCAACGATAAGGGCTACTACGAGTTCCCGCTTTTACCCGCAGGCAACTACAGCGTCGAAGCCACCCACGGAGGCTTTCGGCCCGCCAAGAGCCCGGTGTTTGCCCTTAGCACCAGTACCCAGCCCAGGGTCGATCTGACGCTGGATGTGGGCAGTACCAGCAGCACGGTTGAGGTTACCGCCCAGGCCCCGCTGCTGAATACCACCATTCCGGACGTGGGCATCGTGATCGATTCGCAAAAGGTCGAAAGCCTGCCGTTGGATGGGCGCAATTGGCAGCAACTGGTGGGCCTACAGGCGGGAGGCAATGCATCGCCGTCGAATGCAGTCGGCACCAGAGGCGGGATGACCTTCAATGGCTCACCCGGTTATGGAAATCAACTCTATCTGGACGGCGTCGACATGTCGTTCGGCGAGATTGACTCCGCGGGAACAGATCAGGCGGCGGGCGCCGGAACTTCTCTCATGGGTGGCGTAAGTCTCGGAGCGGTCGACCAGGTGAAAGTGGACAGCAGTTCCTTCGACGCCGAGTACGGCAACGCTACCGGCGGCGTAGTCAACCTGACATCCAAGTCCGGAACCAACCGATTCCATGGCGGAGTGTGGGAATACTTCCGCAATGACATCCTCGATGCCAACAACTACTTCTCTAACCTTAATCATTTGAAAAAGCCGCCGCTGCGATGGAATCAATTTGGCGGCAACATCGGGGG
>Ga0302324_100009436_pt1 | contig 20409 bp, 21 predicted proteins | sample Palsa_T0_1_FD_201949 | JGI IMG/M metagenome (GOLD analysis project Ga0302324, IMG submission 201949) | Peat permafrost microbial communities from Stordalen Mire near Abisko, Sweden - Palsa_T0_1 | ecosystem: Environmental > Terrestrial > Soil > Palsa > Peat permafrost | place: Sweden: Abisko...
TTAAACTCGATGCTGTGGGAGCGGTGCTTGGCCATGGCTTCCATCCTCTGAAAGCCCAACAGCCCCGGTCAACTCCCAACCTTCAATCTGTCCACCGTCAGGGGCGCACTCCATTCCAGGGGCAGCTTCGGTCAAACCGCAGCGGCACAGACCAAGGTGAATTGAGAACGCATGGCACAGCATTTCGAATTCGGGCTCGATACTTTCGGCGACGTTACCCTCGGCCCCGACAACCAGCCCCTGACGCATGCGCAAGTCATCCGCAACGTAATCGAAGAAGGAGCGCTCGCCGACCAGGTCGGCGTTGATGCTTTTGGCGTCGGCGAGCACCATCGGCCCGACTTCGCCGTGTCCGCTCCCGAGGTCGTGCTCGCGGCCATTGCCGGGCGCACCAAGCGTATCCGTCTCGGTTCGGCGGTCACCGTGCTCTCTTCCGACGACCCGATCCGCGTGTTCGAGCGATTTTCGACGCTCAATGCCGCGTCGAACGGGCGGGCCGAGGTGACGGTCGGGCGCGGCTCGTTCATCGAGTCGTTTCCGCTATTCGGCTTCGACCTCTCCCAATACGAGGTGTTGTTCGAAGACAAGCTCGACCTGTTCGTCGCGTTGCTGCGATCGGACACCGTGACGTGGCAGGGCCAGACGCGGACGCCGCTGAAAAATCAACGCGTCTTTCCGCCGATCGAAGGCGGGCCGTTGCGAACCTGGGTCGGCGTCGGCGGCAGTCCGGAATCGGTTGTTCGCGCCGCGCGTTACGAACTGCCGCTCGCGCTCGCCATCATCGGCGGCGACCCGGCCCGGTTTAAGCCTTACGTTGATCTCTACCACCGCGCTTTTGCCCAGCTCGGCAAGCCGGTGCTACCGATCGCCGTGCACTCGCCCGGCTATATCGCCGACACCGACGAACAGGCGCGTGAGGATTACTGGCTTGGCTACAAGGCCATGCACGACAAAATTGGCGCCGAGCGCGGCTGGCCGCCGATGGAGCGCGCGTCGTTCAACCAGGAAGTCGAGCGCGGCGCGCTGCATGTCGGCGCGCCGGAAACTGTCGCGAATAAAATCGCCAAGACCGCGAAGGCGCTCGGCATCGTCCGCTTCGATCTGAAATACAGTGCCGGTACGCTGCCGCACGAGAAGCTCATGCGCTGCATCGAGCTTTACGGGACGAAGGTCATTCCGCTGGTGCGGGAGATGCTGGCTTAAGCCTGTATTCAGACACCCTGACATGCGAGCACCGCGAGCCTCGAAAGGGCGACGGCCCCGGCGCCTCAGTCGATACAATCCTTAGGGGGCCGCTTCGCTGCCACCTCAGGATGACGGTCAACAAATCGGCTTACGTCCCCACTAACCCAAACTGCGGGCTCGATGGCTCCGCATGCGTGCGTTTGGCGATGCGTCCGGCAAGCCGCGACAGCCGGCCGGCTTCCACTGCGGCGCGCAGGCTTTTCGCCATCAGCACCGGATCGCGCGCCTTCGACACCGCGGTATTAGCCAGCACCGCCGCGCAGCCGAGCTCCATCGCCAGCGTCGCATCGGAGGCGGTGCCGATCCCGGCATCCAGCACAACCGGCACCGGCGAGCGGGTACAAACAAGCTCGATCAGATGTGGATTGGAAATGCCGAGGCCGGACCCGATCGGCGACCCCATCGGCATCACAGCGGCGGCGCCGGCGTCGGCGAGCTTGCGGCAGGTCACCGGGTCTTCTGTGCAGTAGGGCAACACGACAAAGCCCTTCGCGACCAGCGTTTGCGTCGCCCGCACCAACTCCTCGACATCCGGATAGAGAAGCTCGCGGTCGCCGATCACTTCCAGCTTGATCCAGTTGGTGTCGAGCGCTTCGCGCGCCAGCTCTGCCGTGAGCACGGCGTCCTTGGCGGTCTGGCAGCCGGCGGTGTTGGGCAGGAAGCGCACGCGGCCGGCCAACAGCTCGATCAGGCTCTCATCGTCGCCGGCGAGGCTGATACGGCGGATCGAAGCCGTCACCATCCCGGCGCGGCTGGCGGCGATCGCGTCAAGCATCATTTTGCGGTTGGGATAACCCGCCGTGCCGAGAAAAAGGCGCGAGTGGAATTCCTGCCCGGCAATGATGAGCGGATCGGACATGTGCTGCTCCTAATTTCCCCGGAGCACGATCTTCTCGGAAAACCGGACGCCACTTTTCCGGATCATGCTCTTAACCGCCTTGACGGGCGCGGACGATTTCAACGTTATCGCCGGGCCGCAATGGCGTCTGCGCCCAGGCCGCGCGCGGCACGACGGCTCCGTTGAGCGCGACTGCAATGCCGCGCTGTCCGGTATCGACGGCCTTCTCCGCCAGCAGCGCCTCAAGAGTCGCGCTGGTCAGCGGCTCTCGCGCGCCGTTCACCTGGATCACCGCCTCGCTCATCGGCTGCTCCAAAAATCCAAAAAGATCATTCGGCCGCCCGCGCCGCCAAAAAACGCTCGAGGCCGAACGGTTTGATGGCCGGATCGACCACATCGTCGAGCACTAGGCGCGCCATTGCGTCCGCCGTCACCGGGGCAAGCAGGATGCCGTTGCGGTGGTGGCCGGTGGCATAGAACAAGCCTTCGAGCGGCCCGGGTCCAAGGATCGGCGCGTCATCGTGACTGCCCGGCCGGTGACCAACCCAGATTTCGTCGATCGGCAGCTCTTCGATGGCCGGGATCGCGCGCCAGGCGGCTTCGAGCAGTGTCAGCATGCCGCCGGCGGTAATCGTGTCGTCAAAGCCTTTTTCCTCCACGGTGCCGCCGACAATGAGCCGGCCGTCGCGCCGCGGCACCAGATAAGCGCCAGGTGCCCACAGCACGTGAGACAGAAGCGGCGCCGCCGTGTCCATCCGCAATGACAGCATCTGGCCTTTGACAGGCCGCACCGGCGGCCGCCGGTCGGGCGGCAATCCGCCGATGCTCCGCGACCACGCGCCGGCGGCGAGCACCACGATATCGGCCGCCACGATGGTGCCGTCATCGAGTGCAGCACCCTTGGCGTGGCCGGCTTGTACGACGATCTCCTTGACCGGCCGCTGCTCGCAGATTTTCACGCCGGCGGACTCAGCGGCGATGCGCAGCGCCAGCACGAGCTTGCGGTTGTCGACTTGATGATCTTGCGGCGAAAAAAGCGCGCCCGCGATCTTGCTGGCGAGATGCGGTTCGCGCGCCCGCGTGGCTGCGGCCGAGAGCCATTCGAGCGGCAGATCGAGCTGCCGCTGATACTCCAACCGGTGTGCGATCTCGGCTTGGTCGTCGGCGGTCAACGCCAGCACCAAGGTGCCCTCGTTCCGCAATTCGACGTCGACACCGCTGGCGCGCGTGAGCTCCTCGGCAAAGGCTGGCCAGCGCGCCTGACTCTCGCGGCCCAGCGCAACGAGTGCCGCTTCGCCGGGCTCAGCCTCGCAACATGCGGCAAGCATACCCGCCGCCGCGTGGCTGGCGCCCGCTCCGGCTTTGCCGCGGTCGAAGACCGTCACGGCGGCGCGGCGGGCGAGCCGCCAGGCAATGCCGAGCCCGACGACACCCGCGCCGATGAGGACGACGCGTGGCCGACTTCCCACAGGAGTGAGGGCGTGAATCGTGTCGTTCAACGCGGCTCCCTTCGCTGGTATGACCCAGACAGGTTCGACGGGTTTGATCTCAGCCGCGCTTGTTCACGCGGCACCCCTGGCCGATAGGCAATGATGGTGATTTTCGCTCGCCCCCACAAGGGTCGGGCGATCTAGGCCTTTGCCTGCGTCTTACTTGTAAACTTGAGTGGCCTTTTGGCCGCGGCTTTGGCCAGAGCGTCAAATTGCATCAGCCGCTCAAGAAGCGGCTCCATCTCCTTGAGCGGGATCATGTTTGGACCGTCAGATGGTGCGCGGTCCGGGTCCTGATGGGTCTCAACAAAAACGCCGGCGACACCCACGGCCACCGCCGCCCGCGCCAGCACGGGCACGAATTCGCGCTCGCCGCCGGAGGAGGTTCCCTGCCCGCCCGGTTGCTGCACCGAATGGGTCGCGTCGAAAATCACCGGCGCGCCCATCCTGGAGAGCACCGGCAGCGCCCGCATATCGGAGATTAGGGTGTTGTAGCCGAACGAGACGCCACGCTCGGTGATAAGCACATTGTGGTTGCCGGCGCCGGTGATTTTTTCCACCACATTGGCCATGTCCCAGGGCGCGAGGAACTGGCCTTTCTTCACATTGACGACGCGCCCGGTTTTGGCGGCGGCAATCAGCAGGTCCGTCTGCCGGCAGAGAAACGCCGGTATCTGCAAAATATCGACGGCCTCGGCGACGGCCGCACACTGATCCGGCTGGTGAACGTCGGTCAGCACCGGCACGCCGAGTTTCTCGCGCAACTCCGCGAATACGGCGAGCGCCTTGTCGAGGCCTAGACCGCGCGCGCCCATGGCGCTGGTGCGATTGGCTTTATCGAACGAGGTTTTGTAGACGAACCCGATGCCTAGCCGCGCGGTGATATCCTTAAGCGCACTGGCTATGTCGAATGCATGCGCGCGGCTTTCCAACACGCATGGCCCGGCGATCAGCGCGAGCGGCAACGCGTTGCCGAAGCGCGCTTTGCCCACGGTAACAACATCATTTGCGATGGGATGGGCCATCAAAGGTCCTCAGGCACCGACCTTGCGTCGCCGGGCGCGAAGGGTCAACCAGCGCTCCAGTACGCGCGGGGGTAAGGCCGCTCAGTCACTTCACCGAAGAAAATGCCGTCGGCCGCAGGAACGTGCTTTTGATGTTGGCGATGATCGGTCCGTCCCGCTCGCTGTCGTCGCGCGCTTTGATCCACGCGGGATCGGCCAGGAACGTCTCCCACGCCTTCTCACGCTCGGCGAGCGACTCCCAGGCAAGCAAATAGTGCAGGTCGTTGTTGCCGTCGCCGACCAGGACGGTCCAAAAGCCGGCCTGTCTGATCCCGTGCTTTTCCCAGATTTTCAGCGTGTGGTCTGCAAACCGCTTGAGCAACACTGGCAGCCGCGTCGGAATGCAGGAGTAGATGCGCAGTTCGTAGATCATGGGGTTTCTCCCGAGGAATTGTTCTGAGACGCCGGTATCCGGCGTCGTGCATCAAGCGAAAGGTCGCTCGTGAGCGATGTTACACCAGCCGGCTCTGCTCCACCGCTGCCTCGATGAACGAGGAGAACAGCGGGTGCGGCGCGAATGGCCGTGACTTCAGCTCGGGGTGAAATTGCACGCCGATGAACCAGGGATGGTCGTCGTATTCGATGATCTCCGGCAGCAATCCGTCGGGCGACATGCCGCAAAAGCGCATGCCGTGTTGGGCCAGGCGATCTTTGTAGGCGGTATTGACCTCGTAGCGATGACGGTGGCGCTCGGAAATTTCCGCCGCCTGATAAATGTCGGCGACACGGCTGCCGCGTTGCAAGACCGCGGGATAAGCGCCGAGCCGCATCGTGCCGCCGAGGTCGCCGCTCAGGCCGCGCTTCTGCAACTCGTTGCCCTTCATCCATTCCGTCATCAGGCCGACGACCGGCTCGCCAGTTGCCACGAATTCGGTCGAGTTCGCCGTTTCGATGCCGCACAAATTTCGCGCCGCCTCGATCACCGCCATCTGCATGCCGAAGCAGATGCCGAAATACGGCACCTGCCGCTCACGCGCGAATTGTGCGGCGCGAATTTTTCCCTCGGCGCCGCGCTGACCGAAGCCGCCCGGCACCAGGATACCGTCGACATGCTCGAGGAACGGCGCCGGGTCCTCGTTCTCGAAGACCTCGCTTTCGATCCAGTCGAGATTGACCTTGACCTTGTTGGCGACGCCGCCATGCGACAACGCTTCGATCAGCGACTTATAGGCGTCCTTCATGCCGGTATATTTGCCGACGATGGCGATGGTCACGTCGCCTTCCGGATTGCGGATGCGCTCGTTGATGAGGCGCCAGGTGGTGAGGTCGGGTTCGGGCGGGTTTTCGATACCGAAGGCGGCGAGAACCTCGCCGTCAAGACCGCCGGCGTGATACGCCTCGGGTACCGCGTAGATGTTGTCGACGTCGAGCGCCTCGATCACGGCGCTCTCACGGACATTGCAAAACAGCGCCAGCTTGCGCCGCTCGCTTTCCGGAATCGGTCGGTCGCTGCGGCACAGCAGAATATCGGGCTGAATGCCGATGGCGCGCAATTCCCGCACGGAGTGCTGGGTCGGCTTGGTCTTGAGCTCGCCTGCGCCCGGAATGAAGGGCAACAGCGTCAGATGGATGTAGACGGCGTGGCCACGCGGCAGGTCGTTGCCGAGCTGGCGGATGGCCTCGAAATACGGCAGGCCCTCGATGTCGCCGACGGTGCCGCCGATCTCGCAGAGCACGAAGTCGAAGCCCTCATTGCCGTCGCGGATGAAGTCCTTGATGGCGTTGGTGACGTGCGGAATGACCTGGATGGTGGCGCCGAGATAGTCGCCACGGCGCTCCTTGGCGAGGATATCCTGATAAATGCGGCCCGTGGTGATGTTGTCGGTGCGCGTGGCCGGGCGTCCGGTAAAGCGCTCGTAATGGCCGAGGTCGAGATCGGTCTCGGCGCCGTCGTCGGTGACGAACACCTCGCCGTGCTGATAGGGCGACATCGTGCCCGGATCGACGTTGAGGTAGGGATCGAGCTTGCGCAGGCGGACCTTGTAACCGCGCGCCTGGAGCAACGCCCCAAGCGCCGCGGAGGCGAGACCCTTGCCCAGTGAGGAAACCACGCCGCCGGTGATGAAAATGTACCGCGCCATGGGATTTAAGCTCTAGCCGCGATTACCCGATTCGACGAGCGATATTCCGGAATGGCTGCCGCGCAGCCCCATCTACGATTACGAAAAATATAGTAGTCGTAACTGCCTCCGCAGGAATCCTCATGCTGTGCGGAAGCTTGCCCTGCCGGCTTCGTAGACCACGCAGGGGCACTCGAATTCGCCATGGCTGAGGAGGCCTATTGTGATCGGGGCACTTGCGGCCCGCTCGGCGTCGGAGCAGCCGGCGCGTTGCCGCCCAACTGATCGAGCAGGCCATGGCCGCCTTGGCTCAACGGCGCCGCCGGCCCGCCGGCTGGCGCTTCCTGGGTCGCCGGCGCGCCGCCGGTATTGATGATCGAGGCGGGATGGCGGCCAAGGCCCGCAAGCCACGATAGCGCCAGGCTGGTAATGAAGAACCCGACGGCCAGCAAAGCCGTCGTCCGGGTTAGAACGTTGGCCGTCCCCCGCCCGGTCATAAAGCCGCTGGTGGAGCTGACGAGCCCGCCGCCCTCGGATTTCTGCAGCAGAACCACCCCGATCATGCCGAGGACGAGCATAAGGTGTACGACAATAACGACAGTGAGCATCGATGATGTCCGCTTGCGGCCGGGGTGAATGGCACCGCCATCTCGCCCCGCGCCCCCGATATAGGAAGCCGCGCGCGTCTCTACATGATCCGCTGTGGATTTTCTATGGCAGGTTTGGCGTCGCTCGGCGTGGCCTGCCTACCGATAAACGCCGGCGATTGCCAGGAATTCATCGGCCTTGAGGCTCGCGCCGCCGACGAGCGCCCCGTCGACGTTGTCGACGGCCAGCAGTTCCTTGGCATTCGCCCGATTGACCGAGCCGCCGTAAAGCACCCGGATCGCCTCGCTCGCCTTGCCATAGCGCAACCCGAGCCGCTCGCGAATGAGACGGTGCATCTCGCCGACATCGCCGGTGCTTGGTGTCAGCCCGGTGCCGATGGCCCAGACCGGCTCATAGGCGAAGGCAAAGCCTGCGGCGTCGTCGGACAGAGAGCCTTCGAGTTGCGCGCCCACGACGGCGAGCGCGCGCCCGGCCTCACGCTCCGTGCGTGTTTCCCCAACGCACACGATCGCGACAATCCCGGCGCGCTGAGCCGCCGCGGCCTTCGCACGCACGTCCGGGTCGGTCTCGCCATGATCGTGACGGCGTTCGGAATGGCCGACGATAACGGCTACGGCGCCGGCATCCTTGAGCATTTCGGCGGAAACGTCGCCCGTATGAGCGCCGGAGACCAGCGCATGGCAGTCCTGGCCGCCGATCGCGACCCGCGAACCGCGCACGGCCGCCGCAAAGCTGGCAAGCAGCGTCGTCGGCGGGCAAACCATCAGATCGACCTTGGGAAGCGCCTGCGCGCCGGCGATGATTTTTTCCAATTCACCGATCGAGGCGCGAAGGCCGTTCATTTTCCAATTGCCTGCGACCAACGGGCGGCGCGCCATCATCCGTCTCTTTTGCGTTTTGTCTTTGCGTCGTGACCGCACAGGCTGCGACAAAGAGGCGTTAGCAGACCGGTTGCATGCGGAAAAGAGGCGTTTTACCAAGGACTCCCGTCGGTTGCGGGGCCGCACGCCGGTCCTTATGATGCGCCGCTTCCGCCGGGCATCCCGATCGGCATCACTCCAACCCGTTGGACGCTATGCTTCGAGGTATTCGTAAAGCCTCCGCAAATTGGCTCGGCCGCACCGTGATGGGCGTGGTGATGGGCGTCCTGGCCCTGAGCTTCGCGGTCTGGGGCGTCAACGACATTTTCCGCGGCTACGGCCGTTCGACGCTGGCCAAAATCGGCGGCGTCGAAATTCCGATCGAGCAGTTTCGCCAACTCTATAACGAGCGCGTGCAGCAGATCGGGCGTCAGATCGGCCATCCGCTGCCGCCGGAACAGGCGAAAGCCATTGGTCTCGACCGGCAAGTGCTTGGCGAAATGGTCGCCGAGGCCGGCCTCGACCAGCGCGCACAGCAGATGCGGCTCGGCCTTTCCGACGCCGAGATCGTACGGCGCGTCACCGCCGATCCGACGTTCCGTGGCCCGACGGGCAAGTTCGACCGCGGGCGTTTCGAGCAATTGCTGCGCAGCGCCGGCTATAGCGAGCAGCGGTTCGTCACCGAACAACGTCGTGTAATGTTGCGCCGGCAGATCATCGACTCGCTCTCCGGCGATCTGCCAGTCCCCAAAGCGTGGCTCGAGGCCATCAACCAGTTTCGGAATGAAGATCGCGGCATCGACTACGTGACGCTCGGCCCGGCGCAGGCGGGCGACATTCCGCAACCGACCCCGGATGAGCTCAACAAGTATTTCGAGGCGCGGAAAATCCTGTTCCGGGCGCCGGAATACCGCAAGATCGAGACCATTGCGGTGACGCCGGCGGAAATCTCCAAGTGGATGGAAGTCTCCGATGCGGACATAAAAGCTGCGTTCGAGGCGCACCACAGCCGCTACCTGACGCCCGAACGCCGGCATGTCGAGCAGATGGTCTTCCCGAGTATGCAGGAAGCCGAGGCCGCCGACGCGCGCCTCAAGGACGGCACGACTTTCGCCGCGCTCGCCGCCGAGCGCGGCCTCAAGGATCAGGACATCGACCTCGGGACGGTGCCGAAATCGGAACTCATCGATCCGGCCGTCGCCGACGCCGCGTTTGCGCTGAAGGACGGCGAGGTCAGCGCACCGGTCAAGGGTCGCTTCGGCGCGGTCATTGTCACCGTCCTCAAGATCGAACCGGAAGAGACAAAGTCGCTCGCCGAGGTTACGCCGCAGATCCGTGGCGACCTCGCCAACGAACGCGCCAAGGCCGAGGTACAGAGCCTGCACGACAAGATCGAGGACGAGCGCGCCGGCGGCGCAACGCTGGAACAGGCGGCGCAAAAGTCGAAGGCGCCCGTCGTCACCTACGATCTCGATCGTTCCGGGCGCAGTCCGGACGGCAAGCCTGCCAGCAGCCTTCCCCATGCCGGCCAGGTGATCAGCGCCGCGTTTGCCTCAGACGTCGGGGTCGACAACGAACCGATCGAGGCCGACGGCGGCTATATCTGGTACACCGTGACGGGTATCACGCCGGCGCACGACCGCGCCCTCGACGAGGTCAAGGATCAGGTCGAGGCGCGTTGGCGCGAGGACGAAGTCGCGTCGCGGCTAAAGACGAAGGCGGCTGAACTTCTCGATAAGCTCAAGAGCGGCACGGCGCTCGATGTCGTCGCCAAAGCTGATGGCCTCAAGGTCCAAACGGCTGACAAACTCACCCGCGGCAAAGCGGCGAACGGCATCTCGGCCAAGGTCGTGACTGCGGTCTTCCACACCGCCAAGGACGCATTCGGCAGCGCCGAGGGCGAGCAGCCCGGCGAGTGGGTGGTGTTCCGCGTCACCGACGTCACAATTCCCAAGCTCGACGCCGGCGGGGCGGATGCCAAACGCATCGAAGACACGGTGAAACGCCAGGAGAGCGACGACATTTTCGGCCAATACGTCGCGTCGCTCGAAAACGATCTCGGCACCAGCGTCAATCAGGCGGCGCTGGCGCAAGCCCTCGGCAACAGCACGCCGGACACCAACTAAACATGCAGATCGAGCCTTCGGCCGCAGCGTTTGCCGCACGCTATGCGGCCAGCGAGGCTCAGGTCGTGTGGAGCACTTTGGTCGCCGATCTGGAAACGCCGGTTTCCGCTTTCCTCAAAATCACCGGCATGCGGCCCGACGGTTCACTGCCCATGAGCTTCCTGCTTGAATCGGTCGAAGGCGGCGAAGCGCGCGGGCGTTATTCGATCATCGGTCTCGACCCGGACGTCATCTTCCGCGTCGACGGCCAAGCTGCGGAAATCAATCGCGCGCCGCGGAACGATCCCGAAGCATTCGTGCCGGCGGGAGCGCCGCCGCTGCAGGCCTTGCGCGCGCTCATCGCCGAAAGCCGAGTTGCGTTGCCGGATTCGCTGCCGCCGATGGCGGCCGGCGTGTTCGGCTATCTCGGTTACAACATGGTGCGGCTGATGGAGGACACTTTGTCCGCGCCGGGCCCCGATCCCATCGGCATTGCGGACGCGATCCTGATCCGCCCGACGCTGGTGATCGTATTCGACGCGGTGAAGGATACGATCACCGTCGTGACGCCGGTGCGGCCTCACACCGGCGTGACGGCGGACGCGGCGCTGGCGCGCGCGGCCGAGCGCTTGTCGGCGATCGTCGACTCGCTCGACCACCCGCTCGACAAATCGTCCGCGGAGAACGACGCCGGACCGCCCGACGCGACGCCGCGCTCGAACACCACACCGGAAGAATTCAGGCGCATGGTGCTGCGCGCCAAGGAATACATCGCCGCCGGCGATATCTTTCAGGTCGTGCTGTCGCAACGCTTCGAGGCGCCGTTCGGCCTCGCGCCGTTCGCGCTCTATCGCGCATTGCGCCGCGTTAACCCTTCGCCTTATCTGTTCTTCCTCGATTTCGGCAGCTTCGCGGTCGCCGGTTCGAGTCCGGAAATCCTGGTCAAGACCAGCGGCGGCACCGTGACCATTCGCCCGGTCGCCGGCACAAGGCGGCGCGGCGCCACCCCGCACGAAGACAAGGCGCTCGAGGAGGAGCTTCTCGCCGACCCCAAAGAGCGCGCCGAGCATTTGATGCTGCTCGACCTCGGCCGCAACGACGTTGGCCGCGTCGCCGAGATCGGCACCGTCAAAGTGACCGATCAGTTTTTCATCGAGCGTTTCAGCCAGGTGATGCACATCGTCTCGAACGTCGAAGGCAAGCTGCGCGAGGACCGCGATCCGCTCGATGCCCTCGCCGCCGGCTTTCCCGCCGGCACCGTGTCGGGCGCGCCAAAAGTGCGCGCCATGCAGATTATCGACGAACTTGAAAAGGAAAAGCGCGCGCTTTACGCCGGCAGCGTCGGATACTTTTCCGCAGGCGCGGATATGGACACGTGCATCGTGCTGCGCACCGCGCTGGTCAAGGACGGCGTCATGTACGTTCAAGCCGGCGCCGGCATCGTCGCCGACTCCGATCCCGAATTCGAACAGCAGGAATGCATCAACAAGGCGAAGGCTTTGTTCCGCGCAGCCGAAGAAGCCAGGCGCTTCGCCAGCGCCGCAGGACGCGGGCAGTAGGCGCGTCTGACCGTGCAGAAACACAAAATGAGCAACGCTACATCAGCCGAGGTCGTATCTTTCTGGCGCGCGGCAGGACCAGGGGGATGGTTCGCAAAAGACAATGATTTCGACCAGACGATCAGGTCGAGGTTTCTGGCGATCCACACGACGGCGGCGCGAGGTGAATTCGCGGCACTGGAAGAAGACGCGGAAGGCGCGCTTGCGCTGCTGATCCTGCTCGACCAGTTTCCCCGCAACATGTTCCGCGGCATGGCGCGGGCGTTCGCGACCGATCCGCTGGCGCGCGCCGTAGCCAACCGCTCGCTCGCCCGCGGCTTCGACCAGGCGACCGACGAATTGATGCGACCGTCTTTTTATCTGCCCTTCATGCATTCGGAATCGCTCACCGATCAGGATCGCTCGGTGCGGCTCCACGAGGCATTCGGCAACGCCGAGCAACTGAGATATGCGACGGTTCATCGCGATATCGTCGCGAAATTCGGACGATTTCCGCATCGAAACGGCGTGCTGGGCCGCGATACGACGCCGGCTGAACAGGAGTTTTTGGACGGTGGTGGATTCGCGGGGTAGCGAATGCGTCAAAAAGGCCGAAACGCTCCGTCCTTCACGTCTTCGCCGCCGGATCGCGATGAATCGGGTCCACCCATAATACGGTTTCCGGTTTCTCCACCGGCTCGATGTCGAGATTGATCGCGATGGCTTGACCGTCGCTGCGCACCAGCACGCAATCTAAAACCTGGTCCGTGCTGGCATTGATCTCCTGATGCGGCACGTAAGGCGGGATAAAGATGAAGTCGCCGGGATTTGCTTCGGCCGTGAATTGCAGATTTTCGCCCCAGCGCATGCGCGCCCGGCCGCGAACCACGTAGATGATGCTTTCAAGATGTCCGTGATGGTGAGCGCCGGTCTTCGCATTCGGCTTGATGGTGACCGTGCCGGCCCATAGCTTCTGCGCGCCGGCGCGGGCGAAATTGATCGCTGCCTTCCGGTCCATCCCGGGAGTTGAAGGTACATTGGGATCCAGCTGGTCGCCCGGAATAACGCGGACGCCATCGTACCTCCAGCGATCCGTTTGATTGGGATGAGCAGGATCGTGGTCGTCAAGTCGGGTCATGAATCTTGGAATATGCGGGTCTGCCTGCCTTAGTGCAATCGGGTCATATTCTGGCCGCCGCAAATGCCGATGGCGCAGCCTTCAACCCGGATCGTCCGCTGGTCGAGCTCAAGAAGATGCCCGACATAAGTTCCGCCATTATCCACGTTGTAAAGCTGTCCCGACCACTTTCCGGGACCGTCCGGGACCAGCGAACTCAGCACAGCCACGCCAACGAGAGGACGGCCGCGCTGCGCCGGATCGGGATTATTCTTGTCGGTCCAGGGCCCGCCGGTGGCGGGGTCCACCGGCGACTTCGGGGTTGCGATCGTTGCGCAAAGCGCCCTGCCGCAGGAACTCACGCGGACTCTCGCGCCGTCCTGCGCCAGCCAGAGGCCCTTTGGATCGGCGTGCGCCGTTCCCGCATAGGCCAGTGCGGATAAAGCGACGGCGGATACACCACAGAGCTTGTAAAGCTTCATGGACATTTTCTCGACTAGGATTGTCCCGGCAGGGCCTGATATTCGATGGTCGTCGGTCATCGGTCAAGCGACCGCTCGTATATCACTCGCCGCCGTCTTCGCCCTCTTCCGAAAGCCGCTCCACCGACGCCACGCGCTCGCCCTCGCCGGTCGAGAACACGATGACGCCCTGCGTCGAGCGTCCGGCGACGCGAATGCCGTCCACCGGGCAGCGGATGAGCTGGCCACCGTCGGTGACCAGCATGATCTGGTCGCTCTCCTCGACCGGAAATGACGCCACCAGCCGGCCATTCTTCTCGGTGATCGACATGGCGACGATGCCTTTGCCGCCGCGGCCGGTGGTGCGGTACTCGTAGGACGAGGTGCGCTTGCCGAAGCCCTTTTCGGAGATGGTGAGCACGAACTGCTCGGCCTCGGACATGACGACATAGCGCTGCTCGCCGAGTTCGATCGCACCCTCGGCTTCTTCGCCGTCGGCGCCGGCGACGTTTTCTTCGCCGTCGCCGTTTAGTCCGCGCCGCACCGCGTTGGCGCGCTTGAGATAGGCGACGCGCTCGTCGGCCGACGCCTCGACGTGGCGCAGGATCGACAGCGAGATCACCTTGTCGCCGTCCGCCAGCGCGATGCCGCGCACGCCCATCGAGGTGCGGCCCTGGAATACGCGCACGTCATTGACTGCGAAGCGGATACACTGGCCGGCCGCCGATGTCAGCAGCACGTCGTCGTTCTCGGTGCAAATCTGCACATCGACGATGCCGTCGCCCTCGTCGAGCTTCATGGCAATGATGCCGGAGCGCCGTACGTCGGAAAAATCCGACAGCTTGTTGCGCCGTACCGTGCCGCGCGTGGTCGCGAACATCACGTCGAGCTTGTCCCAGCTCGCTTCGTCCTCGGGCAGCGGCATGATCGTCGTGATGCTCTCGCCCTGCTCGAGCGGCAGGATATTGATCAACGCCTTGCCACGCGCCTGAGGCGCGGCCAGCGGCAGCCGCCACACCTTTTCCTTGTAGACCTGGCCGCGCGAGGAGAAGAACAGCACCGGCGTGTGGGTCGATGCGACGAACAGGCGCGTGACGAAATCTTCCTCGCGCGTCTGCATGCCGGCGCGGCCTTTGCCGCCGCGCCGTTGCGCGCGGTAGGTCGAGAGCGGCACGCGCTTGACGTAGCCGGCGTGCGAGACGGTGACGACCATGTCCTCGCGCTGGATCAGGTCTTCGTCTTCCATCTCGCCTTCCTGATCGATGATCACGGTGCGGCGGGGCGTGGCGAACTCGGTCTTGATGGCGGCGAGCTCGTCTTTGAGGATCGTTTGGATGCGCGCGCGCGAGCGCAATATCTCGAGATAGTCGGCGATCTCCTTGGCAAGCTTGTCGAGCTCTGCCTTGATCTCGTCGCGCCCGAGTGCGGTCAACCGCTGCAACCGCAGGTCGAGGATGGCCTTGGCCTGCTCCGCCGAAAGCCGCGTGGTGCCGGCCGCCGACATGCTGTGGCGCGGATCGTCGATCAGCGTCACCATGGTTTCGACGTCGCGCGCCGGCCAGTCGCGATTCATCAATTGCTCGCGCGCCTCGTTCGCATCCCTGGAGGCGCGGATCAATCTTATCACTTCGTCGATATTGGCCACCGTGATCGCAAGCCCGACCAGGACATGGGCGCGATCACGCGCCTTGCTGAGCAAGTGTTTGGTGCGCCGATAGATCACTTCTTCGCGGAACGCGATGAAGGATCGAAGAAGGTCCTTCAGGTTCATGACCTGCGGCCGGCCGCCTTCGAGCGCCACCATGTTGGCGCCGAACGAGGACTGCAGCGCAGTGAAGCGGTAAAGCTGGTTGAGCACTACGTCTGGCACCGCATCGCGCCGCAACTCAATCACCACGCGGAAACCGTCGCGGTCGGATTCATCGCGCAGCGCCGAGATGCCTTCGATCTTCTTCTCGCGCACCAGTTCGCCGATGCGCTCGACCATGTGCGCCTTGTTCACCTGGTAGGGAATCTCGGAAATGACGATTGCTTCGCGCTCGCCGCGCAAGGTCTCGAACTCGACCTTGCCGCGCATCATGATGGAACCCCGGCCGAGGTGATAGGCGGCACGGATGCCCGCCCGGCCCAGAATGATGCCGCCGGTCGGGAAATCCGGGCCCGGCACGATAGCGATCAAATCTTCGATCGAGAGCCCCGGATCGTCGGCCAGCGCAATGCAAGCGTCGATCACTTCACCGAGATTGTGCGGCGGAATGTTGGTCGCCATGCCGACGGCGATGCCGCTGGCGCCGTTGACCAACAGATTCGGAAAGCGCGCCGGCAGCACGACCGGCTCGCGCTCGGTATTGTCATAGTTGGCCTGGAAATCGACAGTTACATTGTCGAGGTCGTCCAGCAGCGCCATCGAAACTCTGGTGAGCCGTGCTTCGGTATAACGATAGGCAGCGGGCGGATCGCCATCGACCGAACCGAAATTGCCTTGCCCGTCGATCAGCGGCAGGCGCATGGAAAAATCCTGCGCCATGCGCACCAGCGCGTCGTAGATCGACTGGTCGCCGTGCGGATGATATTTACCGATCACGTCGCCGACCACGCGGGCCGATTTCACATATTTCTTGTCAGGCGTGTAGCCGTTCTCGTGCATCGAATAGAGGATGCGCCGGTGCACCGGCTTGAGCCCGTCGCGCGCGTCCGGCAGCGCTCGCGCCACGATCACGCTCATGGCGTAATCGAGATACGACCGCTTCATCTCCTCGGTGATCGAAATCGGACGAATGTCGGAAGGACCGCCGTCCGCCGGCGGGAGATTTTCTTCGTCTGCCAAAGGCTAAGAATCCTGCGCGAATCTGATGCGATTTTGATAGCCGATCGGGCGACGCGGCGCCACCTCTTTCGGCACTGGGAATGTATGATTTTTTGCTTAAATTTCAAGTATTTATCGCCAACAATGGCAACTTGGTCACGGCCGCGGACGCAATGCCGCAATGGGCCGAATTTTCCTCGTTTCTTTGCCCTGACACGAGACCGCGCTAGGTGATGCTGGCACAATGCGCGTCAGCTTCGATCGCAAGGACGCCATGCCAATCGACTTCGCCATTTCGGCGCTGGTGACGCTGTTTGTCGTGGTCGATCCGGTCGGCCTCGCGCCAACCTTCCTGGCTGTGACCGAGGGCCTGCCACGCCGTGCGCGCCAAACCGTTGCGCTACGCGCAAGCATCATCGCCGGAGCGATCCTGATCGGCACCGCCCTGCTCGGCGATTGGTTGTTCCGCAACCTTGGGATTTCGCTGCCGGCGTTCCGCATCGCCGGCGGCCTCCTGCTGTTCGCCATCGCCTTCGAGATGGTATTCGGCGTTCGCATGCGCCGCGAGGGTCAGGCCGCCGAGCAGGCGGTCGAGGAACACGTGCGCAATGTCGCCGCCTTCCCGCTGGCGATCCCGTTATTGGCCGGGCCCGGCGCCATTACCGCGACGGTGTTGTTGGCCGGTCGCGCCGCCGGGAATCTGCTGCTCACCGGCTTGCTGATGGCGGTCGTGGTTTTCGTCGCCGCCAGTTGTTTCACCGCGTTCATTCTCGCCGGCAGGATCAGTCGCATGCTCGGCCTGACCGGCAATATCGTATTGTCGCGGCTTCTCGGCGTGCTGCTCGCAGCGCTTGCCGTGCAATTCGTCGTCGACGGTATTCGCGCCCTTTTGGCTGGCTGAGGGCGCTAATCGAACATTAACCATAAAAGCCCACCCTGCGAGTGGAGTAGCAGTGAGTCCAACTTCCACTTGGAATCGCCGCCTGGAGATCTTGTCATGTCCGTTTCCAACGTTTCCGCCGCCGGCGCTTCGGCGTCGAGCCAATTGGTGCAGTCCCTCGCCCCGCATAAGCATGCCCGCCATAAATTTCAGTCGAACAGCGATGCCGGTGCCCAAAGCTCGAGCGGCGCGTCCGCGGCCGGCAAGCCCGGAAGCAAGATCGACATCACCGCGTAATCTGCAGCGCGCATGATCCCGAAAGCTGCGAACCGGTTTTCGTTTCGCGTGCGTCCGGCGCAGCCTGTCGATATTCCGGCGCTGATGCGGCTCAAGCGATTGTTGGCCGAAGGCGAGAATTCCCTTCACGCCGTGCGCGCGACCGCGGCCGATTGGCTGCGCGATGGTTTTGGCGCCGACGCCGGCTTTACCGCCTTCGCCGCCGAGACCGAAAATACCGGGACCGTTATCGGCATGGCTACGTGCAGCCAGCGCACCGTCACCGGGTGGAGCGGACCGGTGGTTTTTCTGCAAGACCTGTTCGTCGAACCGGACTATCGAAAAGGCGGCGTTGCACACGCGCTCGTCGCGCGCGTCGCGTCCTATGCACACGACCTTGGCAGTCCGATCGTCGAACTTACCGTTCGCGCAGACAATCCCGCGCAAGGCTTTTACCAGCGCAACGGCTTTGCGCATTTACCGCACTGCCTGACCTACGTCCTCGCCGGGCCCGCGCTCGGCGCCCTGGCCGACCACGACAAGAAGGGCCTCGCGCTCGCCGGCTAAGGCGCGGATTCGTGAAGCAAGTCTGTCCGCGGCTTCCCTTTCACGCCCGCCCTTGCCCCGAAGCAGACATTCGCCAGCACGATTGGCACGTCCGCCTAGAAACCGGGAACAGACATCGCGCCGACTCCGTGAATTACCGCGTCGGCCCGGCCATGCGGTTCTGTATATATTGTCGATATGAACGAGAACTCCTTCACCGCATTGTCGGCGTGGCTGACCGACGCGGGACTCGCCGGCACCCCCGAAGCCGACATCGTGTCCGGATTCTGCGATCGTTGCGCACGCCTGCGGGGCGGCACTGTCCGCAGCGGTTCGCGCCGAGAGTTGACGCGAAATTCCGGCGGATTGTCCGGAACTCGGTCAGAAAAGCCGTGGCTGCCAGACCATGAGCGCGAAGATGGCGATCACGCCGGCAAAAGCCGGCCAGCCAAGCCAAAACCAGATTCGGAACAAACGCCGATAGGCGTCCGGCAGCGGTTTCGAGTTTATCGCCGCGTCATTCGCGAGATTCCGCATGCGGATCTGGATGAAGACGACAGGCAGCCAGCAAAGTCCTATGAAGACGTAAAGCAGCAGCGACAGGACGATCCAGGGTTCTTCGAGTGGCTTGAGGCCGATGGCCCAAGCGAGCACCACACCGCTGACCGGTTGCACCACGACCGCGGTGGCCGTGAAGATCACGTCGGCGATGACGACGAATCGCGCGACGATGGCGATGACGCCGGCGTGACCGGTGCGGTTCGCCATGAACATGAAGAACGCGATGCCGAGACCGGTGCCGAACAGCACCGACGCGCCAAGCACATGGATGAATTTGTAGAGGAAGATGAATTGCATCAGCGCTGGTCCGGAATCGCAAGCGCGAACGCCATCGCGAACAGAAACGGCGCCCCGAATGCGAACGCCCGTTGAGCCGTGCTCATGGGCCGAACGCGACGGCGTGCATGATGCGGCCCGGGACCAGCGTGAACAGGCCGGCGATCACCAGGGCGCCGCAGAAGATCGAGATCATGGCCACGCCGTGCCGCGCAACCCGGTGACGCCGGGCGTGCAGCAGGGCGATCGGCAGCATGATCAAGGTGAAAATCGCCAGGAGGTGGATCGGGCTCCACGGTCCCCACAGCCGGATTTAAACGCGCTGATGCTGATCGCGAGCATCAGCAATACCCAGACCCAGCCGATCGTGCGATGCGGCAGCGTTCCCTTGGGCGCGCTCAATTGCACGATGCCGAGCGCGAACGCCGCCATCGCCGCGAAAGCGTGAAGTTGAATCACGGGACTCGCCGCCAGGAGTGGAGCGAGAGTCATGGCTTTCGACGATTCCCCACTCGTATTGCCGCCGAGCGAGCACGGCGCGCGAGGGCCGGAATCCATGACCACGGCGTTTAGGAGCGGCACTCCGCACTGCCTTGGAAACACGGTGATTATGAATTCCGGGCTCCCGCTTCGCGGGGCTCCGGAATGACACCTCAAAACGGAATCTCGTCGTCCATGTCGCCGCGCGGGCTTCTCGCTGCGGCGGCAACCTTGCGCGTCGGCCCGGAGGATCCGAATTCGCCGCCCGCGTCGTCCGATCCGAAATCGCCGCCGCCGGAGCCGCCTGCCCCGCCGGCGCGATCAAGCAGCGTGAGTTCGCCGCGGAAGCCTTGCAGCACCACCTCGGTCGAATAGCGGTCCTGGCCGGACTGGTCCTGCCATTTGCGCGTTTGCAACTGACCCTCGATGAAAACCTTCGAGCCCTTCTTGAGATATTGCTCGGCGATCCGGCACAGATTTTCGTTGAAGATCACGACCCGGTGCCACTCGGTCTTTTCCTTGCGCTCGCCGGTTGTCTTGTCCTTCCAGGAATCGGAGGTCGCCACCCGCAGATTGGCGATCGGCCGGCCGTCCTGGGTGCGACGGATTTCCGGATCGGCGCCGAGATTGCCGACCAGGATCACTTTGTTGACGCTTCCCGCCATATCCTGCCTCGCTTAGTAACACGCTCCGCCCGCCACGCGCTGAGTCACCCTAGTGCCGGGCCTGCCCCCCGCAAGGGCGATCCGGGCGCCATAGGCGTTATCCACATATACGGCCGCCGGACTTGCCGCGCGACTTTATGTTCTTAGTTTGTTCCGCAGCCCGATGCAAGGCCCCTGCCCCAATTGAGCACCCATTATTAACCACCGCCGCAAGTGTGGCGCGGCGGCGCCGATCGGCCGGCGCCGTGCCTTGCCTCGCACGCCACAACCCCTTAACCATCGTAGTTCCGGAATAGTCTGAGGGATTCCGCACACGCGGTTTTGGCGCGAGTCCGATTGCGACATTTTATGGACAAAGTTTGCGAGTGATGGGATCTTTCGTCATCGGCCTCGAAGGCGATGGCGATTACAACAGCACGAATAACAATGGCTTCAAAAGCGACTGGCTCGCGACGGTGCGCGGCCGGGCCGGTTGGGCGTGGGACCGCGTTCTGTTCTACGGGACAGGCGGCGCCGCCTTCGCCCCGGCGTC